>ERZ650311.1157-NODE-1157-length-13686-cov-17.784389_pt1 | contig 13686 bp, 13 predicted proteins | sample MGYA00376247_ERZ650311 | MGnify/ENA primary metagenome ERZ650311 (study PRJEB26733, sample SAMN07839324) | wastewater metagenome | biome: small river; feature: stream; material: water | place: USA: North Carolina | collected 2016-07-28 ... | reverse complement strand
GGTGCCACAGGCGAACACCTCGGTGATGTTGCCCGACTCGATGCCGGTTCGAACCTCGTCGAGGGTGATCTTGCGCTCTTCGACCTTGTGGCCGCGGTCGCGCAGCAGCGTGACGACCGAGTCGCGAGTGATGCCGCGAAGAATGGTGCCGTCGAGCGCAGGGGTGGCAACCGAGCCGTCCTTGTAGACGAAGAACAGGTTCATGCCACCGAGCTCTTCGATGTAGGTAGCGGTCTCGGCGTCGAGGAACATAACCTGCGAGCAGCCATGCTCATAGCCCTCGCCCTGAGCGAGCAGCGATGCCGCGTAGTTTCCGCCGGTCTTGGCCTCACCGGTGCCGTGCTTGCCAGCGCGTGCCGAGTCGAGAGCGATCCAGATCGAAACCGGCTTGATGCCGCCAGTGAAGTACGGGCCGACAGGCGAAGCGATCACGCGGTATTCGGCGCGGTGAGCGGCACGAACGCCGAGGAAGTTCTCGGCAGCAATCTCGAACGGACGAATGTAGAGAGTCTTCTCGTTGACTGGCTGAGGCACCCAAGCGGCGTCAACCTCGAGCAACTTCTGCAGCGACTCGACGAAAATCTCGGTTGGCAGTTCAGGCAGCGCCATGCGGTGTGCCGACTTTTGCAGGCGAGCCGCGTTGGCGGTTGGGCGGAAGGTCCAGATCGAGCCGTCCTTGTGTCGGTAAGCCTTGATGCCCTCGAAGATCTCCTGGCCGTAGTGCAGCACTGCTGCCGACGGGTCCATCATGATTGGCCCATACGGTTCGACGGTCGCTGAGTGCCAACCCTTGTCTTTCTCCCACACGACGGTGACCATGTGGTCGGTGAAGTGCGTGCCGAAGGTCGGCGCTTCGAGAATCTGCTCGCGCTCGGCGTCAGGCGTTGGGTTCGGGTTCTTCTTGATGGTCCACTGAGTCATTTTGAATCCTTAGTTTGCGAGGCCATGCGGCCGTATGCGGTTAGAGGCGAGAAAGGATGCTTTCGGCAATCTCGGTGGTTGAGCGCTTCTGCTCGCCGCGGGTGGCAAGGTCAGCCGCCACGGCGTTCTCGATTCGTGCCGCGGCAACCGGATTTTTCAGGTGCTCAAGCAACAGTGCAGCCGACAGGATGGCTGCGGTTGGGTCGGCAAGGTTCTTGCCTGCGATGTCAGGTGCCGAACCGTGAACCGGTTCGAACATGCTCGGGAACTCGCCCTCCGGATTGATGTTTCCGGATGCGCCCAAGCCAATGCCGCCGCCAATGGCTGCCGCAAGGTCGGTGAGGATGTCGCCAAACAGGTTGTCGGTGACGATCACGTCGAAACGCTCAGGATTGGTGACCATGAAGATGGTCGCTGCGTCGACGTGGAGGTACTCGGTCTTGATCGCAGGGAATTCCTTGGCGACCTCATCCACAGTGCGCTGCCAGAGCCAACCGGCGTGCACCAAAACGTTGTGCTTGTGAACCAGGGTGACCTTCTTGCGGTCGCGCTGGCTGGCAAGTTCGAAGGCGTGACGCACTAGGCGCTCGACGCCGAAGCGGGTGTTGACCGAAACCTCGTTGGCAACCTCGTTCGGGGTGCCGACGCGAATCGCGCCGCCGTTGCCAACATAAGGGCCCTCGGTGCCTTCGCGCACGACGATGAAGTCGACCTTGCCCGGCTCGGCGAGTGGGCTGACAACGCCCGGGTAAAGCTTGGTCGGACGCAGGTTCACATAGTGCGCGAATGAGAAACGAAGCTTGAGCAAGAGGCCACGCTCGAGCACACCGCTCGGAACACGTGGGTCGCCGATAGCACCGAGAAGAATCGCGTCGTGCTGCTTGAGCGCGTCCAGATCGGCATCGGTCAGGGTCTCGCCGGTCGCAAGGTAGCGACGTGCGCCGAGGTCGTACTCGGTGGTCTTGAATTCAACGCCAGAGCCCTGAGTCGCGCGCTTGATCGCTTCGAGTGCGACGTTGGTCACCTCGGGACCAATACCGTCACCAGGAATTACTGCTAGGTCATAAATGCGAGTCAAGAGGGCTCCCGAGAAAGTGGATCTTTCTCAGAGTTTACTCGCCAGCCGCGCTGTTTAGGCGCGAACGCGGGCCTTGAGCACCAAGGTAATGCTCGGCTTTAGACCCTCTTGGGTCTGAATCTGACCGTCACGATTTTCGAGCACTTCGATGTCGACGTTCAAGCCAGACAAAATTGCACGGATGCGCTCGACGCTCGGCAGCACGTTCGGGTTGCGCGGGCCGCCAAAACCGCCCGCGAGGTTGTCGAGCGAATGCCACACACCAACCAGCGTTGCGCCAGGCTTCAACTTGCCGACGAGTCCCCCGATTGCGGCGGCGAGCTCATACTGATCGATTTGAAGGTATGCGATCACGCCCAGATCGGCCGGCGCCAACTTGCTCTTGAATCCGCGCGCATCGGCCTTGGTGGTGAAGCAACGCTTGGCAAGCGATGGGTCGGTCGCCGATTCTTCGCGAACCCAGCGACGGAACTTCTTGAGTGCCACCGACGAAAAGTCGACGTTCTCGACGGTCCAACCCTGTTTGGCCAACCACATCGAGTTGCGGCCTTCGCCGCCGGCTAGGTCGATCGCCGTGCCAGGCGTCAGATCGGCGCAGAGCTCTTTGACGAAGCGGTTTTCGACCTTGGTGTAAAGCCATTCGTCGATGCGGTACTTCTGGTTCCAGTACTCCGCCGGAACCAGCTTGACCACGAGCTTCTTGAGCCGCGCAATCATGGCTAGTTAGCCAGCGACGATTGCTAGACCGGTGAGCTGCTCGGCGTCGGCAAGACCGCCACCGTTGGTGAGTTCACCGGTGAAGCCGTTCTGCTTCATAAATTCGATGGCCTGGCCTGCACGATTGCCCGAACGGCAGTAGACGATGTAGTTCGCAGCCTTATCTAGTTTTTCGATCTGGGCGGCAAAGTCAGGACCCTGCCAGTCAATCGTTAGCGCACCTTCAAGGTGGCCGGTTTCGGCAATTTCAGCTGGGGTTCGAACGTCGATTACTGCTGCCACTTTGCTCATGTCTGCTTTCTGGTCGGCGCACGCGGTTAGCGTGCTCAGAGCGAATACAACTACGAAGATAGCGGCAATGGCCGAAGTTAGGCGCTTGATGGTGGTTGACATGATCGTCCTTTCAGATACCCCCTAGGGTATACGCTATAGTCTACAGAGTAAACCCGAAAAACTCCGACAGAGGCGAAAAATGCAAATCGAACCCGCAGATCTCAAGGCAGCGCGTGACCGCTTGGTCCGCGTTCAAGGGCAAATCGGCGGCATCATCAAAATGCTTGACGAGGGTCGCGACTGCACCGACATTTTGATGCAGCTTTCTGCCGCATCCACGGCACTCTCGCGCGCCGGCTTCTCGATTATTTCAACCGGCATGGCCCAATGTGCACAAAATCCAGACTCTGCAGAGCAGCAGAAGGCACTTGAAAAAGCCTTCATGTCGCTCGCCTAAGTACGAAAAAATCATCAAAAAAGAAGGAATAGTCATGGGACTCTTTAGCAACCTCTTCAAGAAGAAGTTCAATTCAGTAAGCGTCGAAGATGCGCGCGAGCTACAGCAAAATGGAGCGCTACTTTTTGATGTGCGCGAAACCGGTGAGTTCAAGTCTGGCCACGCCGCTGGTGCACGAAGCCTTCCGCTCAGCACGCTGCGCAACCGTTATGAGCGAGAGTTGCCGAAGGAACGCGAAATTCTGATCATCTGCCAGTCGGGCGCTCGCTCTATGCAGGCCTGCAACGTACTTTCAGCGGCCGGCTACAAGGTGACCAATGTCGCAGGCGGAACCGCAGCCTGGCGCCGCGCCGGCCTCCCGATTAGCTAAGGCTCAACAAATGCGCGTACTCATTGTTGGTGGCGTTGCGGCCGGCATGTCTGCTGCAACCAGATTGCGACGCCTTCGCGAGGATGCCGAGATCGTGGTCTACGAAGCTGGCGAAAACGTCAGTTATGCGAACTGTGGCCTTCCCTACTTCGTCAGTGATGTGATTTCGGATCGCAATGCGCTTTTGCTGCAGACCCCTGAGTCGCTTTGGCGTCGTTTCCGCCTCGACGTTCGTGTCAACTCCCGTGTCGCGAGCATTGACCGTCAAACGCAAACCGTCGCGGTTGTGAACTCACTAACTGGCGAGGAACACACCGACAGCTATGACTTTTTGGTCCTGGCCACGGGTGCACGCCCTAGACGCCTTGAGGTTCCGGGCGGCGAACGCGCTTTAGCGCTTCGCGATGTTTCCGACGCGGACACTCTCAAATCAGCCGCGGCAAACGCCAAGTCAGCCGTGGTGGTGGGCGCCGGTTATGTTGGCATCGAGGTAGCAGAGAACCTGCGTCACCTAGGCGTCGAAGTTTCTATCGTCCAGCGAAAGGGCCAGGTTCTCTCGGGATTCGATCCAGAAGTCATCGAACCATTCCAGGCACGGCTAGAAGCCAACGGCGTTCGATTGCTGCTTGAAAACCAAATCGCCTCGGTCCAAGAAAAAACCGTCACTCTGGCAACCGGTGAAGTGTTTGAGGCAGACCTGGTGATTGCCGCCGCTGGTGTCGCACCTGACAACTCGCTCGCTGTCGCGGCAGGGCTAGAACTCGGCCCGACCGGCGGCCTGAAGGTGGACGCTCAGCAGCGAACCAGTGACCCAAACATTCTTGCCGCGGGTGACGCGGTCGAGAAGGTGGGCGAACTCACGGGCGCTGAAACACTCATCCCGTTGGCAAATCTCGCCAATCGCCATGGTCGCCTCATCGCCGATGTAATTGCCGGAGTCGACACCGAAGCGCACCCCGCTTTGGGCACTGCAATCATCGGCGCGTTTGGCATGATGGCTGCGATGACCGGCCTGAGTGAAACAGCTGCAAAGCGAGCGGGTTTCGATGCGACCTCGATTCACCTCCACCCGGGCAGTCACGCCGGTTATTACCCGGGAGCAAAGCGCGTTTCGCTCAAGGTTGTATTCGAAAACAAGACCGGACGAATCCTCGGTGCACAGGGCGTTGGCGAAGATGGCGTAGACAAGCGCATCGACGTGCTAGCTACCGCGATTCGCGCCGGGCTCACGGTAGATGAGCTCATGGATCTCGAACTGGCTTACGCACCTCAATTTGGTTCAGCTAAAGACCCAATTAACCATGCCGGCTACATAGGCAATAACGTGCTTCACGGCACGACTCCGATCATTCAGTGGCATGAATTGAATTCGGCGTTGGCAGCTGGCGCTCAATTGATTGATGTTCGCACCGAGAGTGAATACGCCGCCGGTGCAATTCCTGGAGCGCGGTTGATTCCAGTCGACCATCTGCGAGATCACCTCGATGAGATCGATGGCGATGTGATTGTTCACTGCGCAGTTGGCCAGCGCGGTCACACAGCAACCCAAATTCTGCGCGCCGCAGGCAAAAACGTGCGGAACCTTTCGGGTGGCTACACCACCTGGAAGGCCGGAACGGATGCGCTCGCGCGACGCTAACCTCACACGCGAAAAGGCCCCGAAGTTCGATGGACTTCGGGGCCTTCGCGCTTAACGCATACGCGTGTTTAGAGGTTGATGTCGATGGCCTTCATCGAGACGGCCTCGATGGCTACACGGACTTCTTCGAGCACGGCTGCGTCGACCGGTGAGTCAACGGTGATGACCGATAGGGCCTTGCCACCCTTCTGCTCGCGAGCGATCTGCATTGCAGCGATGTTGATGCCGGCCTCGGCGAATGCCTTGCCATAGACGGCCACGATGCCAGGGCGGTCGGTGTAGACCATGGTCACGAAGTGCTCGGCCATTGCGACCTCGACGTCATACCCGTTGATGTTCACGATCTTCTGAAGCAGCTTCGGGCCGATTACGGTGCCCGAAACCGACGAGGTGGTGCCGTCGGCGAGGGTCGCCTTGATCGAGGTGACGTTGCGGTACTCATCGCTGTGAGCGTCCACGGTCAGCTTGACGTCGATGCCTCGCTGCTCAGCCATTAGAGGCGCGTTGACGTATGAGACCTGCTCGGTCACCGCGTTCTGGAAGAAGCCCTTGAGGCCGGCGAGCTTGAGCACCGAAACGTCGTGAGCTGCGATCTCGCCGCGAACCTCGACGTCGATTGCGACGACGTTGCCGCCCGAGAGGCCGAACAGGATCTGACCCATGTTCTCCATAAGTGCGATGCCTGGCTTGACCGACGAGTCGATGTTGCCGCCGGCAACGTTGACGGCGTCTGGCACGAGGTCGCCGGCGAGCGCAAGGCGTACCGACTTGGCAACCGAGATTCCAGCCTTTTCCTGTGCCTCATCGGTCGATGCGCCGAGGTGAGGGGTGACGACGATGTTTGGCAGGGCGAGCAGCGGGTTGTCCTTTGGCGGTTCCTGAACGAACACGTCGAGGCCGGCACCTGCAATCTGGCCCGACTTGAGTGCCGCGTAGAGGGCATCCTCATCGATGATTCCACCGCGTGAGCAGTTGACGATGCGCAGGTTTGGCTTGGCGAGTTTGAACTCGGCCTCGCCGATCAGACCGGTAGTTTCTGGGGTCTTCGGGATGTGAATGGTGATGAAGTCTGACTTGGCCATGACCTCGTCGAGGGTCGCCAGGGTGACGCCAATTTGCTCGGCGCGTGCCGGGGTGACGTATGGGTCGTAACCGATGAGGTTCACGCCGAAACCGGCGAGGCGCTGGGCGACCAGGGTGCCGATGCGGCCGAGGCCGACGATGCCGATGGTCTTCTCATAGAACTCGACACCGGTGAACTTCGAGCGCTTCCACTCGCCAGCCTTGAGCGATGAGTTGGCATCTGGGATGTGACGTGCGAGGGCGAAGAGCTGACCGATGGCAAGCTCTGCTGCCGAGATAACGTTCGAGGTCGGAGCGTTGACCACCATGACACCGGCGTTCGTTGCGGCCTTGATGTCAACGTTGTCGAGACCAACACCTGCGCGGGCGACAACCTTGAGCTTCGGGGCTGCTGCGATTGCCTCGGCGTCAACCTGAGTTGCCGAGCGAACGAGGATGGCGTCTGCATTGGCGAGCGCCTTGAGCAGGGCCGGGCGGTCGGTGCCGTCGACGTTGACTACCTCAAAGTCTGGGCCGAGGGCAGCAACGGTAGCTGGTGAAAGTTCTTCTGCAATGATCACGATTGGCTTGGTCATGGACTCAACTTTATTGAGCAGTGACGCCAAACTGGGGCTTGATTATTTCATTAGATGCAAGTTATGTTTCATTTTATGAAACCAAAGCCGGGGTTGCTCTCGCCGCTCATCCGCAGTGACGTGCAGGGGCTGATTCTGGCGCGCCTCTTCATGAGCGCCGACACCGAGTTCACGATCACCGAGCTAGCTGAATACGCATTCACGAGCGTGCCTACAGCGATGCGTGAGGTCGACCGGCTGGTCGAATCCGAATACGTGACCGACAAGGCGTTTGGTCGAGTACGCCTCATTCGCGCAAACAGCGACCACGCTCTCTTCGAGGCGATCTTTCAGATCGTCGCGCATTCATACGGTCCGGCCGCGCTGCTACCACGCGCGCTCTCTGGGCTATTCGGTTTGCAGCACGCATACGTTTATGGCGAATGGGCAGAACGCCTAGCGCAAAAGCCTGGCCCTACACCGCGTCAACTGCACCTGCTGCTGGTCGGCAACATGAATCGAATCGATGCCTCGCGCGCGGTCGCATCCGTTGAGGGCCAGCTGGGTCGAATCGTGAATCTGCAATTCGTCAGCGCCGAAGACTGGGCTGCCGGCATCAGCGACTTCATTCGCTCGGTGCGCGCCAATCCGATTCTCGAACTGCAGCTATAGACCCTCGAAACGTTCCATCCCACGCGGTTGCGCGCGATACCCCTAGGGGTATACTTAAGCCAAGACATTCAAGCGAAAGGATGCACCATGTGCTCACCAATCAACTGCTCAACCTGCGGCAAGGTCACCTGGACCGGCTGCGGCCAGCACATTGAAGAAGCCCTTGAAGGCTTCGCGCAGGATCAACTCTGCACCTGCGACCAGTAACTAACTGACGCGGTAGCGCAGTTCAACCAGACCCGAGGCGTATGCCTTGCTCGACTCAAGATCGAGCTCGCGATCGCTGCCAGCCGAACCCCAAAGGGTCGTTCCAGCACCGAGGATCTCTGGGCAAACGAACAGAATGATCTCGTCGAGCAGGTTCTCGGCCAGTAGTCCTTCAACCAGTTGCGCTCCCCCGCTCACAAACAGCTTGCCCGGGTGCGCTGCGCCGATGGCGTCGACAACCGCCCGCAGCGGACCACCAACGAACTTCACCTGACGCGTGTTCACGCCATCGAAACGCATCGGTTGTGACGTGTAGACAAAGGTCGGCAGCACACGCTCCATGTCTGGCGCAACGTCGGCCTCGAACTCGAAGGTCTTGCGGCCCATGAGCATCGCGCTGCACGAATGTACGAGTGCCACGTAGCCGTAATCGTCACCCGTTGCGAGGTATTTCTCAGCCCAGGTCATGTCGCCGTTTGGTCCGGCGATGAATCCGTCGAGGCTGACCGCCGCATAAAAGACTGTGTGCATCCAGCCAGTTTAGGCAAGAGAAAACCCCGCCAGTGCGAACACCGGCGGGGTTTTCATTCGACTAATTGGTCGCCAAGGGCAATTCAACAAACGTGGTTTCCTCGGCAAATCCGATTCAGGATTTTTCTATTTTCTCCGCTTGATTCCAGAGTTTTCACCGGTGTAGTCGGGGCACTGCCATATGCCTTGCACCTTCTCACAAGGCCTTACTGTGAATTTATCTGCAGGGATGAGGGAAGGCATGGGGCCCGCTGGTCTCGGGTTGCCACCTAAGAAAGCCAGAATCACGGCGCACGAAACTAGGACGAAGATTCCAATAGCAATTACGACGCGCCTCATGAAGTTCGCACTAGATCCAACTCGGTTTAGTGTTTCCATACCTTGTTCCTAATAGCGAATGATGAGGCTCGCGGAGATAATTTTTGTTTTCAACTTCGTCGACATTTTTGTCCTTTCATTCGCTAAGGGCAACAGATTCGTGGATTTTAAATGCGCCGCGCAAGTCTTGTATTTTTTGCCCCGGGTCTCTAAGGTCCTCTCGACTTAAAGAGAAAACCCCGCCAGTGCGAACACTGGCGGGGTTTCTGACGTCTTGCGACGAAGGTTTAGAACAACCGCGATTAGCGAGCTGCTGAACCCTCGCTGTAGTCGTCCGAGTTCTTGATCCACGAGAACAGCTTGCGCAGGCTGCGACCGACTGCCTCGATTGGGTGAGCCTCGCCCTTAGCGCGTAGCGCTAGGAACTCTGGTGCACCTGCATCCTGGTCAGCGACAAAGCGACGAGCGAAGGTGCCGTCCTGGATGTCGGTTAGAACGTCGCGCATGCGCTCCTTGACCTCTGGGCCAATCACGCGTGGACCCGAGATGTAGTCACCGTACTCAGCGGTGTCAGAAACTGACCAGCGCTGCTTTGCGATGCCACCCTCATACATAAGGTCAACGATGAGCTTGAGCTCGTGAAGAACCTCGAAGTAAGCAACCTCAGGCTGGTAGCCAGCCTCGGTTAGGGTCTCGAAGCCGTACTGGATGAGCTGCGAAGCGCCACCACAGAGAACAGCCTGCTCACCGAACAGGTCGGTCTCGGTCTCTTCAGCGAAGGTGGTCTTGATGGTGCCCGCACGGGTTCCACCGATTGCCTTCGAGTATGAAAGGCCGAGCTCGAATGCCGAGCCGGTTGCGTTCTGGTGAACGGCGATGAGGTTTGGAACACCACGGCCACCCTCGTACTCGCGGCGAACCAGGTGACCTGGACCCTTTGGAGCAACTAGGAATACGTCAACGCCCTCTGGAGCGGTGATGTAGCCGAAGCGGATTGCGAAACCGTGACCGAAGACAAGAGCCTTGCCTGGAACCAGGTTAGGAGCGATGTCGTCGTTGTAAAGGTCGCGCTGACGAGGGTCTGGTGCGAGGACGACGATGACGTCTGCCCAAGCCGAAGCCTCAGCTGGGGTCAGAACCTTGAGGCCTGCCTCCTCAGCCTTTGCGCGTGACTTTGAAGTTGCAGGAAGACCTACTACTACGTCAACGCCTGAGTCCTTCAGGTTGAGTGAGTGAGCGTGACCCTGTGAGCCGTAGCCAAGAACTGCTACCTTGCGACCCTGGATGATCGAGAGGTCGGCGTCCTTGTCATAAAAGATTTCAGCCACTTTGTTTCTCCTTATTTGTTGGAAGTGTGTTTCTGTTGTTGCAAAACTGAGTTGAAACTTGCCGTCTTTGGCGGTGAGAGCCAGAAGCTGCTACTTGAGCACCTTCTCGGTGATTGATTTCGAACCGCGACCCATGGCCAAGACACCGGACTGAACCAGTTCCTTGATACCGAATGGTTCGAGCACCTTAATCAGGGCTGCGCACTTCGAGCTGTCGCCGGTGACCTCAATGATTACTGCATCGCTGACTACGTCAATTACGCGAGCACGGAACAAGGTTACCGCTTCAAGCACCTGAGAGCGAGTAACGGCATCCGTCTTGACCTTGATCAGCATGTGGTCGCGCTGGACCGCCTGCTCAGGCTCAAGTTCAACGATCTTGATGACGTTGATTAGCTTGTTGAGCTGCTTGGTGACCTGCTCAAGCGGCAGACCATCGACGCTGACTACGACGGTGATGCGTGAGAGACCTTCGATTTCGCTAACACCAACGGCGAGCGATTCGATGTTGTAACCGCGACGAGCGAACAGACCGGCGACACGAGTCAGCAGACCTGGCTTGTCTTCAACGAGCAGTGAGAGTACGTGCTTTGACATGGCTTACTCCTCGGTGTCCCAGATTGGTGCCGCGTCGCGCGCGTACTTAACTTCGTCATTTGAAACGCCTGCTGCAACCATTGGCCAAACCATTGAGTCGCGGCTGACGATGAAGTCGATGACAACCGGACGGTCGTTGGTTTCGATGGCCAACTTGATCGCCTTGTCGATGTCTTCTTCTTTTTCAACGCGGATGCCCAAACAGCCGTATGCCTCGGCGAGCTTGACGAAGTCAGGAATCATCAAGGCGTCGGTGCCGGTGTGCAGGTCGGTGTTCGAGTAACGCTCGTTGTAGAACAGGGTCTGCCACTGGCGAACCATGCCGAGCGAAGAGTTGTTGATGATCGCGACCTTGATTGGGATGTTGTTGATCGCACAGGTAGCAAGCTCCTGGTTGGTCATCTGGAAGCAACCGTCGCCGTCGATCGACCAAACCAAACGGTCTGGCTGAGCAACCTTGGCACCCATCGCGGCAGGAACCGAGTAACCCATGGTTCCGGCACCGCCCGAGTTCAACCACGCGTTCGGACGCTCATACTTGATGAACTGAGCCGACCACATCTGGTGCTGACCGACACCGGCAGCAAAGATCGCTTCTGGGCCGCTGAGCTCACCGATGCGCTCGATGACGTGCTGCGGTGACAGCTTGCCGTCGTTTGCCGGGGTGTAGCCGAGCGGGTAACGCGCACGCAGGTTGTCGAGGAACGCCCACCACTCGTTGAGGTCGGCCTTCTTCTGGTTCTGCAATTCGGCGTTTAGTTCGGTGATGACCTCGTTGGCATCGCCAACGATTGGCACATCGGCGAAACGAATCTTGCCAATCTCAGCCGGGTCGATGTCAACGTGGATGACCTTGGCGTCAGGCGCGAACGACTTGAGATCGCCGGTTACGCGGTCGTCGAAACGAGCGCCGAGGGCAACCAGCAGGTCGCTCTTCTGCAGCGCGGTAACCGCAGGAACGGTTCCGTGCATGCCAGGCATGCCTAGGTTCTGCTGATGTGAGTCAGGGAACGCACCGCGAGCCATCAGGGTGGTGACAACCGGTGCGCCGGTCAGTTCAGCGAGCTTCAGAAGAGCCTTGGATGCGCCCGCGCGAACAACACCGCCACCGACATAGAGCACCGGCTTCTTCGACTCGGCGATCAGCGCTGCCGCCGCCTGAATCTGCTTGCCGTGTGGCTTGGTGACTGGCTTGTAACCAGGCAGTTCGACCTTTGGTGGCCAAACGAATGGCACTGCCGAAACCTGTGCGTCCTTGGTGACGTCGACAAGAACAGGGCCCGGACGACCAGTGGTTGCAATCAGGACTGCAGCCGCGATGGTCTCAGGGATGTCCTCTGCGCGAGTGACCAGGAATGAGTGCTTGGTGATCGGCATGGTGATGCCGACGATGTCGGCCTCTTGGAACGCGTCGGTTCCGATGAGCTTCGAACCGACCTGACCGGTGATTGCCAACAGCGGGACCGAGTCCATGTGAGCGTCGGCGATTGCGGTGACCAGGTTGGTTGCACCAGGACCCGAGGTCGCGATGCAGACACCGAGCTTGCCGCTGGCTGACGCGTAACCCTCTGCAGCGTGACCGGCACCCTGCTCGTGGCGTACCAAAATATGACGGATTTTCTTCGAATCCATCAGCGGGTCATAGGTAGGCAGAATCGCTCCACCCGGCAGACCGAATACATCCGTGATGCCTAGGTTTTCTAGGCTTCGGACGATCGCCTGCGCGCCGGTAAGCACTTCAGACATATTTCAACTCTCTCGTTTGCGTAGGAAGTAAGAGCGAATTATCCGCAGTAGGCACCTTCTGCAGCAGAGTGAACCAGCTTTGAATACTTCGCGAGAACGCCTCGGGTATAGCGCGGTGGAAGAGGCTGCCAATCTTGCTTGCGGGCAGCCAGCTCTTCTGGCTCAACGAGTAGTTCGAGCGAACGAGCTGCGATGTTGACTCGAATCAAGTCTCCATCGCGGACCAGAGCGATTGGTCCACCTTCGGTGGCCTCTGGTGCTACGTGGCCGATGCACAGGCCGGTTGTGCCGCCTGAGAATCGTCCGTCCGTCAATAGTAGAACATCCTTGCCCAGTCCCGCACCTTTGATTGCGCCAGTGAGAGCGAGCATCTCGCGGAAACCAGGTCCTCCCTTTGGACCCTCGTAGCGGATAACCACGACATCGCCCTTTTGAATCCGGCCCTCAACAAGGGCATCCATGGCTGGTCCCTCGCGGTCGAAGACCTTCGCCGGACCTTCAAAGAAGTTCAAATCAAAACCGGCAGTCTTCACAACTGCTCCATCTGGAGCCATGGACCCCTTCAGGATCTGGATGCCACCGGTTTTGTGGATCGGGTTGTTCATCGCGCGGATGATCTTGCCATCTGGATCTGGTGGGTTGATGCCCTCAAGGTTCTCAGCCATGGTCTTTCCGGTGACCGTCATCACATCACCGTGCAGCAGACCCGCATCGAGCAATGCCTTCATCAGGACCGGCACACCACCGACTCGGTCAACATCGTTCATTACGAACTGACCAAATGGCTTCAGGTCACCAAGGTGTGGCACCTTGTCCGAAATCCGGTTGAAGTCTTCTAGCGTTAGGTCAACCTCTGCCTCGCGAGCGATTGCAAGCAGGTGCAGCACCGCATTGGTTGAGCCGCCGAATGCCATCAGGACTGCGATGGCATTTTCAAAGGCCTTCTTGGTCATAATCTGACGAGCCGTAATGCCCTTGGCGATCAGATTGACCACCGCCTCGCCGCTTCGCTCAGCCCAGACATCACGTCTTCTATCTGCCGAAGGTGGTGCAGCCGAACCTGGGAGGCTCATACCAATCGCTTCTCCAATGGAAGCCATGGTGTTTGCGGTGTACATACCGCCACAGGCACCCTCACCGGGGCAAACCGCCTTTTCAATTCGAGTGAGGTCTTCCTCGCTCATCTTTCCAACCT
>ERZ650311.1156-NODE-1156-length-13709-cov-8.481104_pt1 | contig 13709 bp, 16 predicted proteins | sample MGYA00376247_ERZ650311 | MGnify/ENA primary metagenome ERZ650311 (study PRJEB26733, sample SAMN07839324) | wastewater metagenome | biome: small river; feature: stream; material: water | place: USA: North Carolina | collected 2016-07-28 ... | reverse complement strand
CAAACAGGTATTCTGGCGGGTGGGCTGTTTAATTGCAAAATCTGAATCAAAAAATTTTCACCCATGACCATAAACAAAGGGCTATTTGCCCACATAGTAGTACAAGCAAAAAATTAAACTATGAATACACCAACAGTAGAAGATAAAATAAACCCGGTAATGCCTCACAACGTTGCGCCTGTAAGCCCGGAGGAAATCATATCTGTTATTTCCGATTACACCGGCGTTCCTGTTCCTAATATCATGATGCAAAAAAGGTTCGGGAAAAGAAATGTAACGTATGCCAGGCATTTAGCAATGTATATGATCCGTTGCAAAACTAAATTAAGCCTGAAGGCAATATCGGATAATTATTTTAACGGGTGCAACCACACGAGCATAATTAACGGATTCAAGAATATCAAAGGGTTAAGCGATGTGTATGAAGAAACCCGGAACGATATTAACCTAATCAATTCGGCATTGAAATGATAAGGGAAGTATTGGATTAATAAGTAAAAAATAAGTTATGACACCAAAAGAGAAAGCAAAGGAGTTGCAAGCGGAATTAATTAAAATTCTGCCAGAAGTTATACATGACGATAGCGGCCAATACCCTAGCGATGAAGCATTGGAATTTATTGAAAAGTTCGATTGCGCAAAATACGGCTGCCTTAGCTTAACTGAATTTATAGAGCAGGTTTGGTGGGCATCTGATTGGGGGTACAACCTAAAAGGCAAAAGAAAAAAGAAACTTCAATTAAGTACCGGGGGTTGGTCTGGTAATGAAGACATTATAAGGGCTTTGAAAAACAACTTTGTTTTTTGGTCAATGTGTTGGGTAGAAACAAAAAGAGGCGGACACTATACTTTTGAAATAAAATAACATTATATGACTGTTGACGAATTAATAAATGCTTTACAAAAGATGCAAAAAGATAAGACGGTAGTAATAACCGATCCGGGAGGAGTTGGATGGGTTGAGATAGGTGAATTGATAAATGAAGACACCTGTGTTAAAATAACTAACCTTAAATGGGAGTTCAATTATTACGACGATCCTTCCTGAAATAAAAAATATTTCAGAATTGTTTGAAAGTTTAGTAAATTGCGGTAAGGAAAATTGTGAGTAATGGAAAACGATAGTACGCCCTCTGAACGCCCGCCCGGTTTTAAGCCGTTTAATGGCAAGGAAGACGGCAAGTGTTTTACTTCCGAAAATCAACCTACGCCTGAGCAAAGGGCCGCTGGATGGAAGAAAAAAAGGGCAGCCAGGCTATTAACTCAAGAGATCATAAAGCAGCTTATCGGGGAAGATATGAAAGAATCCGAACCGCTTAAAGCTTACGTTGGAAAGCTGATAGAACTTGCTAAAGAAGGCAACCCGAAAGCCATTGACGCTATTAATTCAAGGATAGAAGACGAGGTTATAAAGGTAGCCAATACCAACGCCGACGGAGAAGATGTTCCGCAAGGCCCATTTGTCGTTAAAGTGGTGAAATCAAACGATTAATGTTAGAGGTTACAGAAGTATTTGAGGAAAACTGGAATGCTATACACGCCGTAAATCCTGACGGTTCAAGAAAATACAGATACATAATTAACGAGGGTTCGAGTAGGTCAAGCAAGACATTTTCGCTTATTGATTGCTGCGACCTTTACGCCCGTTCTTACGAAAATAAAAGAATAACGGTTTGGCGGGACACAAAGACAGACTGTAAAGATACTGTACTTGTCGACGTTCTTTTCAGGCTTAAATCAACCAATAGGTATAAAGTAGATCAGACCTTCAATAAAACAGAATCTAAATTTGGCTACTCAAACGATTCCAGCTTTGAAATACACGGAACGGACGAAGAAAACAAGGTAATGGGGTTAGGTCAAGACGTAGCGTGGTTTAACGAACCCTACAAGATCAGCAAAGGCGTTTTCGATCAAGTAGACCAAAGGACTAAGGATTTCGTTATTATTGATTGGAATCCTAAAATGGGACACTTCATTGACGATCTGAAGAAAGACAAAAGAGCAATTGTAATTCACTCCACATTCAAAAATAACCCATTCTGCCCACCGGAACAAAAAGCAAAGATATTAAGCTATCAGCCGCTGTCAATGTGCGAAGCCGTAGAATTAAAGTTACTAACTGAAAACGATGCAAGGCAGTACAATACCGAAACCAATATCTTAAACCTCAGTCAGCAGCAAATCGCTGAAATAATACTTTGTAAGGAAAATGAATTTAAGCGCAGCGCAGACCCGTACAAGTGGAGTGTTTACGGATTAGGATTAAAGGCAGAAAAGCCCAACAGGATATTCAAGTGGAACAAAATAAGCCTTTCCGATTATCAAAAAATAAACACTCCTTTATACTACGGTAGCGATTGGGGAAGCGTTGATCCCTGGGCAATACTAGAATCCAAATATCTTGACGGGAACCTGTATTTAAGAGAATTAAATTATGACAGCGAGAATATTATCAGGGCTAAGATTAAGCCTTCAGAATTGGAGATAATAAGGTCTAAAGACGAAGGTATAGTAACGTGGATGTTTGGAAAACTAGGCATACCTTTTAATCGGCCAATTGTTTGTGATAGTAACCGGCCCCTAAAGGTTACGGCATTAAGAAGATCCGGCTGGGAATACGCAATATCTGCCATTAAGCCAACGGGATCAAAAATAGACGGTATTGATTTGCTGAATAACTTAAACGTTTACTACGTCGAAGGCGGTGCAAATATCGAAAACGAGCAAGAGAACTATTCCCGTAAGGTAGACAGGTACGGAGTTGTTTTAGAAGAACCTGAAGACTTCGACGACCACTGCATGGATGCAGCCAGGTACATTGCGCTTTACTTAGAACAGGAAGGTATTATAAGAAAGGTTTAAGCCTTACTAAAGTAAATCGGGGTAATATTGCCCTCTCTGAAAATAAAACATTTCCCGTAAATCTTTTTCAAATCAAGACACACCTGTAATTCCATGCGGGTTAATTTCAGTTCTGCAAATTGATTTTTGAAATCCGGGTTACAAGGAACGTCAGAACTAGGTATGTAAGTATTACAGGTGTTAGAATCCATTTGGATTAGATTTTTCATTTTCCTTAAAGTGTTGATACCCGGCAATAATAACCAGTACGGGCCAAAGGCATAAATAAAGAGCAAAAGCCCCGATCACAGAAAAGGCCTGATGGCTAAATTTTTGCTCTGCGTTTATTTTCTGATCTATGAAAGCGGTAGTTAGCCAGGCTGCAATTAAAATACTTAAAATAGCGTAGATGAGTATAAACATAGGAAGATTTTAAAAACCGGCATCCAAATGGACACCGGTAAGAACAAAACTGCAATCCCTCAACTTACCAAAAATACAAAAAATACCGTATTTTCAAAATATTCTGAAAATAAATTTGGAAACTAATTATTTTAGTGTTACTTTTACTAAGTATTTGAGCCATAAATAGGCTTCATACGTTAAATATTGGGCTGGATAAAAGGATTATCCCAAAAAATAAGGGCATTATTCACTGATTCCGACGGGTATTTTCCGTACGGGAATTCTTATGTCTACTCCCCTTCCCCGGAATTTAACCAAAACCTTCAGGATACTGAAAAAATTCTGAAGGTTCTTAACTCCCCAGCCGTTCTAAAGGTTTTCGCTTTACAATGCGACCTTTTCTCACTAGGCAAATTTTACGTTTACAAAGGCGAAAAAGAAATACCAGACGATCCGTTTATTGCAATGATGCAAAAACCTAATCCTTTTCAGGGTTGCGCTCAGCTTCTTTGGGATTTTATGTTTTGGAACATGATCGGAACAGCTTATATCTATGTTGACAGCGCAGTAGTAAGCGATGAAAATAAAATCTATTTGCTCGATCATTCCAAAATGGAATTCCCGGACGAATTGGATGAAATGAAAGACAAATTAGTGCTTTCAAAAAACACGCTTGCAAAACTTGATAAGGTAAAAGTAAAATACAGGTTTGAAGACGGTAGCAGCACAGACTTAAACCTGAAGAACATAATCAGCATTTCAGACCTGACCAACGGCGTTGGTAACTGGTTTAAATCCCCATCAAGGTTAGAGGCTTTACACAAAATCATATCTAACAGCGAGGCCGCACTTGAGGCAAAGAATATCAACGTAAGGTACACAGGTAAATTCATGGTAGCAGGTAAGGCCGACATTGATAACCCTACCCATAAAATAATGGGTGAAGAAGAAAAGCAGGACATCGAAACAAAAATGAACGGTAGCAAATCCGTTCACGGCGTTAAGTCAATGGTTGAGGTTAAAAGGTTTGTTGAAAACATGGCAAATCTTAAACTAGACGATGCTTACCTGGCCGATTATTACCTAATCGGGTCAATGTACAATATCCCCAGGGATGTACTTGAAGCCTATCAAAGTTCAACATACGAAAATCAGGAAAAAGCAAGGGCAAGCCACGTAAGTTATACACTAGATCCGAAGGGCTGCGCACTAACTGAAGGTTTCTCAAACTTCTTTAAATACACAGATAAGCGAATAGTTATAGACTGGTCGCATTTGCCATTTATGCAAGTAATGGAAGCCGACCGGGTAAAAGTATTAAAGCAGAAGTCGGACATATTCTGTTCGCTTTTGGATCAAGGCGTAAGCATTGATGAGGTAAACAAATTTTTAGACACTGATTTTAAAACCGGAGCAAAAAATGAAAGACAAAGAATCAGTATCGGTCAAAATTGATAAAGAGGCGGTTTTGAAAGCCGAAAAGGAAAAGCAAAAATCAGCGGAAAAAGGAAAAGTGATAAAGAAATGATTGTAGCAAAAGAATTTCCCGGAGTAACCTTTAAAACTCAAGACGAGTTATTCAAGGCGTTAAGAGAAAACGCCGGTAAAATCATCGCACTTAAAAAAGCGGAGATATACAAGTCGCATGAAAAGCTAGACGATAATACGCCGGGTTTTCAGTTTTTAGTAAAGACTGAAGCCGATGCAGAAAAGGCCGGGTTTCAGATGAAAGAGGGCTACGTCTACCCTATTATCAACACAACAAATTACCGGGATTCACATAAGGACGTTCACTTCCCCGGCATTTGGAATAAATCGGCAAAAGAACAAAACGGAAAACTGTTTTACGTATTCGATCACAAAACAGAAGTGGGTAAAGTTATCGCATGGCCCGAAGACGTTAACGTAATGGTTAAATCTGTTCCGTGGTCATTTGTAGGTAAGGATTACGAAGGCAATACCGAAGCCCTTATCTACGAAATCAAAAAAGAAAAGATTGTAAACGAACTGGCATTAAAAATAATTGAAGAAAAAAGAAAGGTTCAGAACTCAGTAAGAATGATGTACCTGAAAATTCAATTAGGCATGAATAGCCAGGCAAAAGAAGATAAAGTTTACAAAGCTTATTACGATGCCAGAATTAGCGAAATAGCCAATAAGGACGAAGTAGAACAGGACGGTTATTTCTGGGGAGTAGAAGAGGCTAAGATAGTTACAGAGGGCAGCATGGTATTAAGAGGGTCGAATGATGCCACACCAATTAAAGAACCGGGAGCCGTTGAAGACACTCCCATCAAGATAGAGCCGGAAATATCCACTCGAAAAACCATTATTAATCCAAATTTATTTTAAAATGTTTAAGTACAAAACAGAGGAAGACCTGTCAAAAATGACCGCAGAACAGCGGGACATTTACGCAGAGCAAAAGAGAGATTTTGAGGCCGGGCAGACAAAGCAAATGATTGCTGATGCAATTAAAGAAAGGTTCCCGGAAAAAACCAAAGAAGAGGCAGACAAAGAAGCAGAAGCCGCAAAAGCAGAAGCCGCAAAAAGGGACGAACTGTACAACACTGTTCAGGAATTGAAAGAAAGAGGCACACCTTCAGAAAACACCAGTAAGGCAGTAGCGCAGGAACTGAAAGCCAATATGGACAAAATCAAGGGCCTGGCTAAAGGAACCGAAAAAGAAGACGTGGTTGTAAAGGCGTTGACGCTTCGTTCAGCCATTACCAACAACCAAAGTGCATACGATTTACCAGACATTGGACAGATCGCTACACGCAAATTGTCATTGTATGACATCTTCCCAAAACTCAGGCTATCCAAAGGAACGCACAGCGGAACAATTCGCTATTATGATTGGGATGAAGAAACCATTGCAAGAGCAGCCGCAGCAGTAGCCGAAGGTGCAGCTTTCCCGCAATCAACTGCAACGTTCAAAAAGTATTCAATCGAACTGCAAAAAGTGGGCGACACTTTACCAGTAACCGAAGAGTTCTTTGAAGACGAAGTATTGTTTGCAGCAGAACTGGAAATGTTCCTGGACATCAACGTTAAGCTGGAAATTGACCGTCAACTGGCAGAAGCCGACGGAACAGGTAATACCATTGTAGGTATTAAAAACGCCGTTACAGCCTACACAGCAACAGCAGCCGGTATTACAGACGCAAACATTTACGATCTGATCGTTAAGATGTCTGAGAAAATTACCGTTGCCGGTGGTTCAAGATTCAGCCCTGACGTTGTAATCGCTTCACAGGCGGTAATCAACCAAATGAGGTTGAAAAAAGACGCAAACAACAACTACGTATTGCCTCCTTTCGTTTCAAGGGACGGAAACAACATTGCCGGTATGACAGTGATCGCATCGGATATTTTCGGTTCTAACGAACTCGTTGTTGGTGATCGCAGGTTTGCTAAGATTTATGAACTCGGAGGCGTAACGCTTTCAAAAGGCATGATCGGCAACCAGTTTACCGAAGACGAAATGACACTTAAGGCACGTAAGCGTCTGGCATTGCTGGTACGTAACTGTGATAAAGGCGCATTCCGTTATTGCTCAAACATCACAACAGCATTAAGCACATTGGCAACAGCACCGTAATCAATAACATAAATTAATTCAAAGATGAAAAAAGTACTTTCTATTGCAATGTTATTGCTGGTTGCTTTTGTTTCAAACGCTCAGACAAAGAGTGTTCAAAAGCCTACTGCTTTAACAACAACTTCTTACGGTAATACATTAGATACCGTAACTAATACAGCCAGCAAAGTTACTACCGGTTGGGGGATTTCAGATTGGAGAACCGGTATTACTGCTCACGTTGTAGTAACGAAAATCAGCGGAACCGTTGGAGGTTCAATTGCATTTCAGGGATCAATGGATAACACTAACTGGAGTACCATTGGTAGTGCATCTACGCCCAGCGACGCATCGGCTAATTATTCGTTTAATACAACCGTAGGTTGGAAATATTACAGGATCAATTTCACCGGCGCAAGCACGATGTCGGCAAGTTTTAAGGCGTTTATATTCCAATACTAATATGACCAACCTGATCGACTATACATATTTTAAAAACAATATTCACCTGCCAAATACCAACGATGCAGACGTAAGGACGTACATCGCTGGTATGGTTACAAGGTGGCAATATGATTTTTTACAAAAGATCATGGGGCCAGCATTGTATGAGCAGTTTGAAGATTGGTATGCAGTCAATCCGGCGGACACAACGAATATATTCTACTACTTGCTTAACGGCAAAACATTTGTTACAGGTGGCAAAAGCTACAACTGGGTAGGACTTGTAAACACATTAAAAGCCAGCCCTCTGGCCAATTATGTGTATTACAGGATTCAGGAAAACAATATAACACAAACAACAAGCACAGGCGAGGTTAAGACGAATGCACAGTATTCAGCCCCGTCAGTTGCAATGCCAAAAATGGTAGGCGCATGGAATGAAATGGCACAATGGTTATGCACCTATGGTATTTTTATGGATACTTTCTTCGGCACGTCCGGGACGCTGGAAAATAATTACAGCGCACTTCCATACAAATCACCTATCCAAATACAGGCAGACGCAACGACGGGGCTTACTTCAGGTACAAATACTTTCACATTCGACGGAGCAGCGGGTAAATACGATTGGAGGGGATACGAAATGTACCCGGAAAGAATCGGCCAGGGGACTATGGTAAGAGGCCGGGACTATTCATGGAATGTAAGTACAGGAAAATTCGATCTGTTATTATCTGGCGACGTATTCCAGCCTTTAGAGTTTTTCAACGTAACGTTTGGGCGTGGCGGTATTGTTTTTCAGGACATCACAAGCAACGCTGCATGGGCGGCTTACAGATATGAGGCAAACGAAAAAGATGTGTTTAACTACAAAAACGCTCTAGGTATATGACAATTCCAAAAATCATAACTGTACCTTCTGTTATTCAGGAAGTAGTTGATATGGTGGCAGCAAAGTCAGGCATAGACGTTAAGTTTTATCATGACACACCGGAAAAACTTGAGGCAAGACTTTTATTAAAAGACAATGCTCAAGCGATTAAATACCCGGCTATTCTTTTGTTTCACGATTTCCCTGAGCAGTTAGGAGTGCAGTATTACGCAGATGTTACTATACCTAAAATAGCAATTGCGACCACAACAAGACAAGAATACTTTGCGGATCAGAGATACACGGTAAATTTTATACCTACACTTTATCCGCTTTACGAATGGTTTAAGAAGTGTTTAACAATGCACCACAGTGTTGTTCAATCAGATCCAAATAACATAGTTATGACTAAGTATGACCGCCTTTATTGGGGTACTACTTCAGCCGGTCAACAGTTGAATGATTACTTGGATGCAATTGAGTTAAGCAATCTTAAACTCACTATTAATCAAAAATGTAAATAAAAAATTCAATAACTATGGCTTTACTTAATGCTTGCAACGTCAGTTTAAATACGGTTAATACCGGTACTGAATGCGATGCCAGTTTAGCTGCTACTTCGATGTTACTGATGGTTCCGGCCTCAGCTACATGGACAGATGCAGACATTGTTTCGGCTGGTTCATTCACTGAGTTTGCAAAAACAAAAATACACGCTGCGGGTTCGCTCAGATGGTTCCCTATTGGCGGCTTCGCTGCTCCTATTCAGAGCATCACAGAAAACAATGAAGCGGACGTAACCGAAACGCTCGACGATGGTTCTACGATCTTCGTACGCTACGGAAAATACAACCGTACATTCTCAACCACTAAGGGTGGTCTTTGCCTGGCTGATAAATTGATGAGATTCCCTAAAGGTTACTCATTTGTTGAAATCGACATCGAAGGCAAATGCTTAATGTACAAAGTATCGGACGGAACTTACAAAGGCGTTCCTGTAACGCTGTTTAAAGGTCTTGCGCCAGAAGCTGCAAACCTCAAGACTTCTTACAAGAACAAATTTATGATCAGTTTCGATCCGGTTGCATACGTACAGAACGGGGTAATTTTTGCCGGAGATACTGACGAAGACCTGCAAGGCTTAACCGGCCTTATTGATGCCGCTGTAACAGAAGGTACAGGTACACATTCAACTACTAACGTATTTGTTGGTGTTAAAACTGAGTGTGCAGATACCGACCTTGTTGCGCTTTACACCGGAACAGGTGCAGGTACAATTGGCCAGATTTCAAACTTTATCGTTAAGAAGGTTTCAGATGGTTCAGTAGTAACACCGGGATCAGTTGCGATTATTTCAGGCGAGGTAAGACTTACCGGTACTTACACCAGCGGATCAGATTACACCGTAGAATTGAACGTACCGGCCACGCTGAAGACAAACGGTATCACAGGTTACGAAGGCGTGAAAAAAGCAACTATCTCAATTCCATAATATGATACAGTTACACGGTAGCGAAATAGACATTGCGGTATATGGGGGAATTAAGAGCATGAAAGAACTTGCGGCACTTGAAATATTCTCCCATTTGCCCAATGCAGAACAGGCTAACAAAGACCTATTTGAAATCTTAAATCCTAAGAAAGAAAAACCAAAGCAGGAGGACGAATAATCCTCTTGCTTCCTTTGCAATGCTGGAAAATTTGTTAACACTATCTCAAAGTTTAAATTCTTTCGACACATACGCCGAAGTAAGCAATATTGTCGATGAAAACGGCCAGATTTTAGTTAAATTGCAAAAGTCGCAACTTGCCAAAGGTGTTGATAACACAGGGTTACAGAGGAAAGATTCTTACAGGCCGTTAACGGTGTTTATTAAGAAACAATTTGGTAAGGGGCTGGGTGCAGTAGTGGATCGGGTAACGTTTTTTATGACCGGGGAACTGTACTCAAGCCTCTTCTATTCAAGACGAAAAGAAAAGTACAGTATAAGGTCTAACGAGGAAACGTACACGAAGATGCTTGAGCGTGTAGGCGAAGATAAGTTTGGGCTTAGCCCGGAAAGCAGAACAGATTTTGCAAAAGGTGTTTTACTGCCAGATTTCGGTAAAGTATTTGAGCGGAAAACCGGTTTAAAAATATGACACTAGCGGACATAACAGTAAGGCGGTTTAAGGAGTGCTTAAAAGGCAACACTGAAGGTATAGATAATTGGGAGCAGTTATTTACTCAGTACGTTGATCTTTCCGGCATTGGTGAAACAGAAGAGTATACGCTTATGGTCGCTATTCATAATCTAGGCGTAAGGGTTGCCGGTGTAAATGCTTTTATTCAGCTTCAAATAAACTGGTATAACAACTTCGACGAACCTTTTGAGTTAGCTTTTGAGGATATGAAAAAATATCATATCAAAATCAGCTACGATCCATCGCAGCCAGGCAGATTTTTGCAAAGGCTCAAGCAAATCGAGGCCGACGAAAAAAGAAACATTGCTGAAATGGATTCTTTGATTAAAGACCTTGAGGAACTAAGAAAAAACGGAGTAAAACCGGGCAAATCGTCTTCAGAAACATTTATCAGAACTCTGAACGCTCTTAATAAAGAGGGCTACAGGATTGATAACGACAAAACCGATATGGAGGAGCTGTCTTTAATGATAAGGCAGAGAAACGAGGAAAACAAATAAATGGAGCAAAACATAATTGGTTTAGGTTTTGATGTCGCTAAATTCGATGCACAGAAAAAGCATATCGCTCAATCTTTGCTCGAAATTTACGAACTGTCCAAAGGACTTAGCGGGAATATTATTGCCCCCGGTGCAGCCGGTGGATGGGCAGAACTTACGGCTAAAGTTAAGGCTCAGGAAAAGGCTTTGCGTGATCTTCAGGACGCAAATTTAAAATACGCTGAATCAATTGCCGATCTTTCTAAAGGCAATAAAGAAGCCGTCCAATCAACAAATAATTTAGTAACCGCAACCGAAAAAGAACGTAGGTCGCTTGAGGAACTAATTGAGGCAAGGCGCAGGGCGCAAACCTCAATGAACAGTTATATTAAGTCGTTAAAAGAAGATTACGAATTACTGAAGGCGGGAACGATTACCCGTAGCGAATACAACAAAAGGATTAACGATTCCACTATTAAGATTGAACAATACAAAAATCAGGTACGGGAATTAAACAAAGATATTAAAAGCCAAACGCTTACACTTACTCAGCAGGGCGGAGCTTACCAAAGGCTTAACGAAGAATACAAAGTCGCTCAGTTAAGAGCAAAGGACTTAGCAGCAGCGCACGGAATCGAAAGCGCAGCGGCAAAAGCGGCGGCCTTAGAAGCCAATAATTTATCTAAGCAATTACTTGCAATTGATCAGACCGTAGGCCAATCACAAAGAAATGTAGGTAATTACCCAAACGCTTTAAATGCGATTTGGGGCGGGTTAAGAAAAATTGCTTACGTATTGCCAGGTCTTGGTATTGCCGGTCTTATCGGGTTTCTGACTGATCCCATTATTAAATGGATGAGCGCAGTAGAAGAAGCTACCGGCGACGCTAAAATATTATCCGATACGATTTCAGATGGCGCAAAAAGCGCATCAGAGCAAGCGGCCAGACTAGAAATACTCAGAAGCAAATTAACAGACCTTTCAAAACCTGAATCAGAAAGGGTTTTAATGTTAAGGGAATACAACAAGGTAGCCGACGAAGGCAATAAGATTGACGAAACCCAAATAAATAATTTAAAACTGATTAACGAGCAACTTGATAAGCAGGTAGCGTTAATCCAAAAACAAGCAATCGCAAAAGCGGCGCAGTCGCAAATTGCCACATTCGCAGAAAAAGCTATTGAAGACGAGTTAAAACTTAGGGAAGCCTTAAGGCAAACCGGGTTAACCGAAGACGATGTTGAAAAGTCTTTAGATGCCAGGCTGAAAAAACAAGATAAAGCCTTGGAATCACAGAGGCGTACGCTAGACGGTTTTAATAAGCCTTTAATTGACCCTAGAAACCTTCAGAAATCTGAAGAAAGTATAAAATTGGTTGATACCAAACTTGAGGGCTTACTGATCCGCAAAAAAAGTTCAGCAATGGAATTGCAAAGAGTAATTCAGTTACTCATGCCGGACTTAACTACTGACGGGTTAATATCAAGAGATAAAAAAGCAGAAGCCGCTATAAAAGAATCAACAAAAGAGATTTTAGACGTTGAATTTGAACTCTACAAAATAGCGCAAAACAGAAAATTAAAATTAATGGAGGCTGAACTTGCCGACACTCAGAAAGTTTTGGGTGAAAGGCTTGTTTTGGCTGATAAGTACAACTCGGCTCAAATCGAACTCGCTGAAAAAACAACTCAGAAAGAAATTAAAATTGAACAAGATAAATTATCTTCACTTCAGCAGAACTTAAAAGCCGCAAAAGGTACAGAAAGAAACAATATCGAGGCTGATATTCAGAATACTAACTCAAGAATAAAAATATTATCCGCTAAAGGCAAGGATGATCTTATTCAAATCGAACTCGATTATCAAAAAAGGCTCGACCAAATAACAAAGGACGAAGAAGAAAAAAGAGTAGACGCATTAAAACGTGCTGAAGCCGCTGTAAAAGAGGTTAGAAGCGTTGCTCAGTCCGCTATTGATGCAGACGAAGCCCTGAAGATCGCAAATCTTGATAAATTATTTTCTGAGGGCGTAATCAAAAGAAGAGAATACGAACAGCAGAAAAAAGAGATACAAAACCAGGCTCTTATTTTCTCCCTTACCATTCAGAGAAAAGAACTGGAAGGCTTGCGGGAAGTAGCGAGGGCAAGAGGTGAAGACCTGACGAAGTACGAAAACCAAATCAATAAGTTAACCGGGCTTATCCTTTCCGCTCAGAGTAAAACAAAAGAGGGCGTTAAGAAAACCTTTGAAGATAACATTGATGAATATTTAAGGATCGAAATGGCTACCCTTGAAACAATAAGGGGGCTTGTAGATGCCAAATATCAAAGGGAACTCGATCAGATTCAAATGCTGATTGACAAAAACAACGAATACAAGGATACTCAGTTAGCAAATATCCAGGCATCTACTTTATCAGAACAGGAGAAAGCGGCGCAAATTGAAATACTGAACGCTCAGACAGCAGCAAAGAACGAACAACTAGCCCGAAAAGCTGCCCAGACAAAGCGCAGACAGGCCGAATTTGACAGAAAAATAGCGATCATAGAAATATTATCACAGGCAGCAGTAGCAGCCTTTAAATTGATCGCACAGAACGGTACAATAGGCATAGCTGAAGGTATTGCAATCGGGGCCGAAGCGGCCTCTAAAATAGCCTTATTAATGGCAAGAGGCATTCCTGAATACGGGGACGGTACAGAAAATCACCCAGGCGGCGGGGCTATTATTGGTGAATTATACAAGCCCGAAGCCGTTACGATACCGGGTAAACAAACTTTCGTAGTCGATAAGCCTACGTTCTTCCCTTCATTAGCCGCTGGAACAAAGGTAAGACCATTAACAGGCGACGAAGTGAATAACGCAATGTACAGGTCTATGTTAATCGGGGCCGCCGCAT
>ERZ650311.1155-NODE-1155-length-13714-cov-7.607731_pt1 | contig 13714 bp, 11 predicted proteins | sample MGYA00376247_ERZ650311 | MGnify/ENA primary metagenome ERZ650311 (study PRJEB26733, sample SAMN07839324) | wastewater metagenome | biome: small river; feature: stream; material: water | place: USA: North Carolina | collected 2016-07-28 ... | reverse complement strand
TTTAGGAGCCAGATATGCGAGCACGGACCTACATTATTACGAGAGAGTGACAATAACTGACCTATTTGATGCTTTGATCTGTCAGATCTAGCTGCTTAGCTTGGTCAATGAAGTCAGACAGAAGAACGCATGGTTGGTCAGGTTCAATCAGGGACTTTCTAGACAAACCTGTCAGTATTGTTGAGCAAAGCCTCGAGTCTCATCTCCAAGGCCTATTGGGCTTCAATGCATCAGGCTCACAAGTAGAAGCATGGATTGAAGAGATCGATGTCCTGAAGAATGCGTTCAGAGGTTTGGCAATTTCACGCCCAGATACACTCGAGTGGTCTGTTGTTCTGGAGTACGAATTGCCACTGGAAGGTGGGCGGCGCCCAGACGTGATCGTGCTCGGCCCCGGACGTATCTTTATTCTTGAATTTAAGCAGGACCCGGTTCTCAGTAGATCATCCCTAGATCAAGTTGCTGCCTATGCTCGAGACCTCTCTGAATATCATTCAAAAACTCATGGCACCCAGGTAATCCCGATACTTGTCCCGACAAAAACTAAAGGCGTGATCGAAACGCGTGACTCTGTAATTGTCTTGTCGCCAGATAAAGTCGCAGCCCACTTGGATTCGTCACCAGTAGAGATGCCGATAAATCTCGAAGATTGGTTAACGGGAGATTATGCCCCCCTTCCGACTTTAATTGCTGCGGCAAAAATGATCTTCAACAATGAGCGCCTGCCGGCAATTAAACGTGCCGAATCCTACGGAGTAGCAAAAGCCGTCAGTACACTCAAGCGGATTGCGGCTGATGCCGAAAACAACAAATATCGCGCGTTAGCTTTTGTTTCTGGAGTACCGGGAGCAGGAAAAACACTTGTTGGACTTCAATTTGTTTATGAGGCTTCCGATCAAAGCTCGCAAGCGATTTTTCTTTCTGGCAATGGACCACTAGTTGAAGTCCTAAGGGATGCATTAAAAAGCAAGGCTTTTGTCAGCGATCTTCATGCTTTCATAAAATCTTATGGAACTACACCTAAAGTTCCTAAGCAAAAAATTATCGTATTCGATGAAGCTCAGAGGGCATGGGACTCTGGCTACATGATGCTCAAGAAGTCTGTTCCATATAGTGAACCAGAACTTCTGATTTCAATAGGAGAAAAAATTGATGACTGGGCAACTTTGGTTGGATTAATTGGACACGGCCAAGAAATTCACACAGGTGAAGAGGCCGGAATTGAAGGATGGCACAAGGCGATTAATTCCGAACATGCTAAATCAAATTGGAAAGTCTTTGCTCCACCAAGATTTGCTAAAGATTTCCCAGGAAACGAAGTAATAGAACACGAAGAACTTGACTTAAATAGGACACTTCGTTCAAAGCAAGCTGAGGAACTTCATACTTGGGTTGGATCTCTTTTGACTGGAAATCTTCGTGAAGCCAATGCTGTGGCAGAACGTATCTCGCTACAGAATTTCCCGATTTTTATAACTCGGAACTTAGAAGATGCTAAGACATATGTTTCTGACCGGTTTGCCGGTGAAACTAGCAAACGTTACGGGATTCTAGCTTCATCAAAAGACCGAGTCCTTCCAAATTATGGAATCAAGAATGACTTCCAAAGCACCAAAATGGTAAAGAATGCTAAGTGGTACAACAACAGTTTGGGCGAAAGTGGTTCATGCTGCAATTTCGATGAAGTCGTTACGGAATTTGGATGTCAAGGATTGGAACTTGATATGGCAATAGTCGCATGGGGAAACGACTTCCTATGGTCGGGATCCGAGTGGGAATTGCGGAAAATGCGAACTCAGATTCCTCAGGTCGATCCATTTCAACTACGACTGAATAGCTATCGAGTTCTTCTCACCAGAAGTCGAGAGGGGTTGGTGATTTTCGTGCCTCCCACATCTGAATTCGACCAAACTGAACATGCTTTACTCGCTGCGGGAGCAAGACTTTTTCAGACTGAGGTGCCCCTCGCAGCTATTTCATAAAATTGATTACTTCTTCTTATAACCACTAGGACACTTTGGATTTATCGCAGTAAAATTCTTTGAAGTCTTTCCCTTAACACATGTGATGGTGGACTTCTTGTGTGCTGGAGTTGCAGGAGCATCCTTCTTTGGTGCTTCTTGGCTGAGCTTTACCTTGATGGTCTTCTCGCTAAATGTGAAGCCATAAGCGCTGAGGCGAATCCAACCATCTTTCTCGGTCAAGGTTGTGGTTGCAACATTCTGTTCACCGTTTTCGCCAGTGATGGAAACTACTGCTGAAATTGGTGCGTTAGAAAATCCATAGAGGCAACGCGCTGCATCGCTTCGCAGTAAAAGATCGTATGTGCCAAGTACTGGAGTCTTGCCGTCTGACATGTAATGCATTCCAGCGACTGTGTAGTTCAAGAAACCGTCAACGAATTCTGGAGTTCCACCCTTGTAGGCCATGGCATTGGTGTTGACGATTCCCATCAACTGAGTTGAATCAGTGAGGCATGGGTTGCGACTCTCCCACGGTGTTGAGTTAAAGCTCCATTGGGTCGTTGATTGTGCGGCTATGTCATTGACTTTAGGGCGAATTAAATTGAGGAACTCAAAGACCTTTGGGTGTCCTGGCTGAGGTGTTGCTATGCCTTTGTTTAAGCCCCAGAAGTCGACCCATGTTTTCTCGTCATCGGTTAGTTCGACACGCTTCTTTGTGTAAACAAAGGTTGGAACGCTTACTGGCTCACCGCTGATAGTGACGATGTTATTTGTAGATGAGAGCTTCTTGATAGATATATCCGGTGTCTTAAGTCGGGCTTTAAACCATCCTGTAGCGGCTGTTGTCATATGCACGGTTGCGCGCATCGATACGCCTGGGTCAAAATTATAGAGAAGCCCGCTCTTGCCGTTACCAAACCAGAGAGAATCCCAGCGCTCAGATGAAATCTCCTTGAATGGGCGGATATTAAATCGAATGTCGACGATCTCAAACTTCTTTGTTTGGATATTGAAGTTAGTGTTGTAGTCAAAGCCGACCAGGTATTTCTTCTCCTGAGTTATGCCATTGATCTTCTCTACCCAGACAGATGGGGCTCCGCCGGCAGGGAAATTTAATTGTGGGTCGGCAGGAATGTGCTTCTCGTAAAGGCTATCCGGGATATATCCCTCGAAGGTGAGCTCTGAGAAATCACCGTTTTCGCGCTTGATTTCGATTTTAGCGATGCAATCTTCGCTCGCTGCAGAATCACAGGGAGGCAAAACTGATTCGCCGACGTATCCGCGTGAGGCTACGTCCGGTCCGTTAAAATCACATTTAGGATCTTTAGTTGATGTGCACCAATACTTGTTTTGATCGAAGATATTGGTGTGCATAGAGCCACCATCATCAAGCATCTGGAAGACGCGAAAGCTTTGGTCAATGCTCAGAGTCGAGCCGTCATAGGCGGGCTGTTCGTCCGATCCGCGTGCCGCAGGGGAAAGAGAAATGCCGGCAATAAGTGCCAAGATCAGGGTACGAGAGAGGTATTTATTCATTTCTTCTTATATCCCTTTGGGCAACTTGGATTAACGGCGGAGACTTTCTTGGTCATCTTGCCCTTAATGCAGGTGATGGTGGACTTGTTTGAAGGCGCGACAGGAACTGCTTCTTCCTTCTTAGGTGCCTCTTGAGTTAGTTTCACACTAATGGAGGGTGATGAGAATTCAAAGTTACGTGCAACTAGGCGCAGCCAACCGTTCTTCTCTGTCACTGTAGTTGTTGCAACTGATTGCTCACCTTTGTCATTTACGACAGAGATCGTTGCCTGAATAGGTGCGCTGCTGAACTTATAGAGACAGCGAGCAACCTTGGAATCGAGGACAAGTGTGTAATCACCTTTGAAGACGGTTCCATCACGGTTGAAGTGAGGTGCCGCGACTCGATAGTTGAGTGTGCCGTCCACAAAGGATGGTGGACCTGCGGAATATGCCGATGCATTGGTCGTGACGACACCTTTGACGCCTTCGCCAGCCGTAAAGCATCCATTGGCAGCTTTGAGTTCCGATGAAGGCAGTGTGCGCCAAGACCAGGTACTTGGGCTGACTATCGCAGTGTCATTTACCAACGGCAGATAGAGCTTAAGTAAGTTAATCGCCTGAGAACCAAAATTATTGGCAGTCAACTGAGTGCTCTGCTGGCTAATTGGAAGGCTGTAGTTATTTGCTGATCTATATCCGCAACTATTGAGCATGCAATCTTTATCGATAGTGTCCCAAGCAGCTTGGACATTCGCAGGGAGCTTGCTCCAAGGAGATGTGTGGAAGACAGTTGGGATGCGTGCAGGATTAGCATCAACAGTCACTGTGTAATGTGAAGCTTCCTTTGCAATATCGATAACAGGCTCAATCATTCTTCCATGGAGCCAGCCAATTGGAGCCATCGGTAATTGAATCTTTAACTTAAATCGGATGTTTTCGGGAAATGCGTGAGCAATCAGGCATTGATCATTGTTGCTGCCATACGGGCTGATGCATCTAAACCCTTCATTATTGTCATAGAAAGGTCCGCCACGGGTATTTGCTTTCGTATCTGGCCGAAGCAGATTGTCCTGGAATGTTCCCCATCCTTGGGTGCGCTTTTCGGTTTTTTGAATTGAGACGGGAACAATTCGTGCGTTGAGTGCGTCATAGGCAAGTGGCCAACCTGAAGCAGCGTTAGATTGAACTTGCCCTGAGGCATTCACAATCACTGCATATTGGTTGCCGAATTTATGAGGCGCGCCAGGAATAGTCCATATTCCGGCAGTGACGCCGGCTGGAATGCCAAGGGTCGAATCTGCCGAGTAATTATTGAAGTGATCAGGAACTGCATATTCAGAGAAACTTGCTTGGAGCGCTGTGCCATCTGTGCCAGTCGCGACGAGTGAGGCGACGCAATTTACATCTGCATCGGAAGCGCAAGTAGGAAGAACTGAATTGAAGACATATTTTTGTGGGTTTGCGCACTTGCCGGTTTTTGTTGAGGTACAAATGTAACGTTCAAAATCTTTATCGCTTGCTCCGAAATATTCGGCAAAGAGGTAAGAGACAACCGCATTCTCGCTTGCTACTTCTTCCATGATAAAAGTGTGAGGTGCATCTTCGATCAACTTAAGCTTACGAAGTTCAGGAGAGGCAACCCATTGCTCATCTTCAATATCAGCGGCAAATGAGGCCGAAGTGCCGACAGTGAGAACGGTGACGGCTACGGCAGCGAGGATCTTGAGGGGTGACTTCATACGGCAGAGGTTGTCATACATGCCCTTGCAGAATGAAAGATTTTTTGAGACAAAAGTGGTCAAACTATTTATAAAAGACGACCAGTCATGCATAAATATCGTTAGAAAATGTGGTGTACTCCTTGGCAAGATAGCTAGACCTTTACCGAAGGAGATCGAATGAAGTCACGCCTGCGCAAAGTTTTGAGCGCACTCTTGGTCGCTGCCGTGGCTGGGGTATTTGTTCAGGTTAATGTGGCTAATGCGGGAATGATTGTCACCCCTTCGGTAGTCGAGCTCGGATTGTCGATGCGCGAGAATGCCGAACTAGGTCGGATGCCTTCAATGTTCTATGCCGTACCTAGTTCTACCGACAATCGCTCCTGGCGCATATGTAAAGATGTTGATGACAAAGTCTGTGCTGATGCAGGCACTGTTGGTGCCACCGCTAATTTAGCGCCATGTCTGCCTACTTCAGAGCTCAGTTGTATCTCTGAGGTCTGGGCGGTCGATCCTTCCGGCAAGAAGGTCATGGGTGAATTCGTAAAGAATGCCGGAGTAGATCCTCGATACACGATCGATGAGATTCCGTCGATTGACTACCCACGTAGTGCAGGGCTGGGAAGTATCTGGAGAATCCCGGGTGTCACAAGTTCTACCGGGCAAGATACATTCTTTGTAGCGTCGCAGATGACGGGCTGGAGCACAAAAGCCGCGGGGTCGGCAACACGTAATGCGCGTTTTGAATACGGCTCAATGATTTCAGGAATTATGCCGGTGCAAGAGATTGCAGCAAACGTGCAATTGCTTTCCGCAATTGATGCTTCGATTAATCCGCAGGGTGCATTTGGATCCAATGGCACTCAATTCGCCGCAGATGGTTCTGTCTGTGCTGCCACCGAGCTTGGGGTTTGTTATGCAGTACGTAAGTTTCCGGAAGGGTACAAATTTGGCATGACTCTTCGCCTGACAAAGAAGTTGAGCGGCTGGTTCCACGGACGTTTATTCCTACCCAATATCGCCATCAAGGATTGGAAACAGGGGCAAGAGATTTCGATTGAGGCGGAATCAGTAAAGGTTCCATCACTTAAGTTCTATGTACCTAATGCTGAGATTCCGGAGGCGGTGAAGAAGCTAGTTTTTGATGGTCAAGAATGGGGCATGGAAGGCGATGGCAAGAGCCGCACCTTGATCAGCGAATACCTTGCTGGCAAGAAGGCGATGGACCTTATTTCGGCCTTCGCACCTTCCTACAAGGACAAGGCAACAACAACAGATACTTACTGGTCCTTTAAAACGTTGATGATGGATGGGTCGATGGATGACATCTGGCGCTGCTCTACAAAGGTTGGTGACTTATCAGGTTTAGTCACCACAAACTCACTTACATACTCGGCTGGTCCCCCATCGTTCGATAAGGCAACTAGCTCACTTAACTACAAAGTTGCCTCTCCTCACTTTGAGGCAGATGGCACCACTGTGGCACTCGGTACATATGACTTAGCACTTCGAAGTGACGTCGCTCGTTGTATTTATGGATTCTCAAAGGCGCCGATCCAGGCAGAGATTTCGATTACCTCTCAAGATGGCGAGAAGAAGGTTGCTACAACCGTTATTAATGAACGTAACGGTTGGTTGTATCTCTCTGCCAAGGGATTTACATTCTCATCCCCTACGATCAATGTGAAGTTGAGTCAAGAGCAGGAAGTTACGACATTACCGGCGCGAACTGCTGCAAAGGAAACATTGCCAAAGGTTGTAAAAATCACTTGTACCAAGTCGGGCAAGAAGTCTGTCGTTACGGGCGTGAAGCCGGTCTGTCCTAAGGGCTACAAGAAGATCTAATTCTTGTCCACAAGAATAAAAGCCCCGCGGTTATTGATACCGCGGGGCTTTTATCTTTCGTCTACTCCAACCGAATCTCTCAATCGGATCCGTCGCTCATTCGTGAGTTCCGAATCTTCCACAGCCAGCGCGTTGTGGATGAGAGAGGAGGAAGTTATGAAGTTCTCCGAATATCTCGACCTTTTCGTGGTGTTGTGCAGACTGATTCTCTACGTTGTAGAGATTTGGAAAGCCCGCCGCGACAACGGCGAGAATTCCGGTTCTTAGTAACTGGAGTGGCGATTGGTCCATATTTCTAACTTACGTTATCGATATGGGCCTCTCGTCTTTTCAAAGGCTACTCAAGAATTGATAAAACGCAATACATTAGTGTGCGACACAACCAACTACTTTAAGTTGAAGTATTGGAAATTTACTTAATGCGAAATGAAAGTGAGTACTTGTTCGGCGAAGTTGGCTGGAAGTTTGGGGCTATGTGCTCCGCGAGCTATACGCCAATATGTAACTGGCTTTGCGCACTTATCTAGTGAGATAACAGTTGTCTCTGCACCCGTGATAGTTGGATCAAAGTCTTTCTTGGAAAATGCTGCAGGAACAACTGAATTGGCTGCGCACTTATTAACTGCCGCAACTCGATTGAGAGTCTCTTGGGCGCTTGTATATCGATAACCATTAAGGATTCCGCCATCAATCTTGATTGTCTTATCTGCGACTCCATGAATCTGTAGGAAACTAAATGGCTTATCTGTGGCACAGGTGGCGTCGCCATCCATGGCACCTGCGAGCGAAACTACGCCAGCTGCGCGACCGGTCGCACATGCAAAGGCTAATGACATAAAGGCGCCGTTACTGTGGCCAATAAAGTAGATTCGCGATTGATCAACCGGAACTTTCTTTGCTATCTCATCGATTAACGAGTTGATATAGGCGATGTCATCGACAGGGGTGCCGGATTTCTGGCAACATGCTTTAGCGGCATTCCACACCCGGCGACCATCGGCACCAACGGTTCCATCAGGGGCGATGTAGATCATTCCAAGTCTCTTGGCGACTGGAGCTAACTTCATATAGCGCTCTTGGTGTGCACCGCTAGTGGATGCACTGTGCAACATGATCAGAAGTGGAGCCGGTTGCGAAAGATTGTCGGGAAGATGAACTGTGACGGGTCGATTATCACCAACGGTGAAAGTTTGTGGTGAAGCCGCGTTGGATGGTGCGGGAGTAAAGAGAGAAAGCAGTAATACGTAAGGTAGAACGCGCTTGAGCACTTACTTCTTCTCTACATCCTTGAGCACTTGGTGGATTTCTCGCGCAATCTCTTTTAGCTCGGCAAGCTCTTGATTGGCAATGGAACGAGCCTCTTTAGCTAACTCGAACTCACCAAGCGATGCTTCATGAGTCTCGTTGATCTTTTGGGCTACTGCAGCTGAAGATGCATCTTGTCCAACCATAATGATGGAGAGAAGAACTAACTGAAGGAAGGTTTGAGCTACCCAAGCGACGATGACAAGTGGATCACCGCTACGGATTGCAGCTGGAAGCGAGATCAACGCGATGGCGGCAAAGATGTAGGCGCACCACATGGTCGAGACTGCAGCGGTGATCTTCTCGGCTAGCCGGCGATTGAAGGCGTTAATTCGGTCCATAGCCCAACGCTACCTATAAAATCGCGACATGGAGAAAATTGAGACCTTTATCGAAAAGATTATCTTTGCTGGCCGCTGGTTCTTAGCGCCGCTCTACCTCGGCTTATTGCTGACTCTGGTCCCAATCCTCTATCGCTTCTTCCACTCCTTCTGGCACATGATGACTCACATCACCACTGCTACTCCGGGGCAAATCACGCTTGAGGTTCTCGAGCTACTTGACACCGTGCTTTTGGCAAACTTGATCATCATTATCTTGTTCGCGGGTTATGAGAACTTCGTATCGAAGATCAAAATCGCAGAAGGCGCTGAAGATCGTCCACACTGGATGGGCCATGTTGATTACAGTGGCTTGAAGATTAAGTTGATTGGTTCTTTGGTTGCTATCTCAGTGATTGAACTTCTTAAGGACTTTATGCAGGAAGGTCCATTTGATGCCAAGCGCGAAGGATGGCGCATCGGCATTCACATGACCTTCGTTATCTCAGGTGTGCTCTTCGCGCTGATGGATAACATGGCTGATCGCCACAAATCTGAGCGCTAAGAACTACTTCGCTGAGATAGTTACGGTGTCAGCCTGAGATGCTGACTTTGTAACGGTAATAGTCACACCTTCAACAGTTACTGAATCTCCCTGCTGCAAGGCGGCATCGCGGAAATCACGGTCTGTCGATCCTGGTCGGCCAATCGTCTTATAGCCGCCGCCAAGTTGGCCGATTGTCATATCAACCGTGTAGACCAAGAGGCCTTGACGTGTTTGAGTGAAGTTATCGAGAGATGACTTGCGACGAGACTCCATTACTAAAATCTTGGAAGGTGATAATGGGATCATCACTGCTTTTTGATCGTCACTGTTTTCGCCCAATGCGTTAATGGTGAAATCCTTTGCAGAGGTAAGTGCATCCTTTGTCGTGCACCCGACCTGTGGCTCTTCCAGCCAACCCTGCAGGTATCGGTCCCAAGCATTTTGCTCAATCACATCATTGGTCCAGCTCTGTGACATCAGACCCCAGTTGCCCAAAGATGATGATTGGTGTTTGTAATCCTCGTCGTACCAGCCGAAGGCGTGGCCAGTCTCGTGCGCCATCCACTTCCAAGTGGCACCTACGACACCGTTCTGTTCATTGAAATACATATCTGCGCCACCGGTTGCGCCGTTGATGATGTATCCGCCAGTCACCTCATACGGAACAGTGATGGCAGGTCCCCAACCCATAAGAGACATCGGCATCTCTTTCGGAACGAGAAAGTAGACCGCCTCATAATCTGCGTAGTTGATCTGAGGATTTGTCGCATCGAGTACCGCCTTTCGGTAGCCGGCGACATCGCCTGCACCTACCGTGTTGGCGATTCCATATTTGCTAATCGGAAAGTCCATATGTACATAGTTCGGCAAAATTGTGAAGTCGAAGGCGAGTCGTCCGTAGGAGATTGTGTTGTAGTACTTATTGACGCCCTCTGCGATTGGAGTGAAGAAGGTGACTGGATTATCTTTTCCAACTACATCTGTGAAATCGACGGGAACGATGAGCGCTTTCACATTTCCATATGACTTGATGCGAGTGCGCACCTTGGGGAATCCAGCTGATAAATCGGTTCCATAGGAACGGTTGGCGGTCACTTGATCAATTAACTGACATGGTGATGTTGCCTTATATGTTGAAGCTGGTTCCGTTGCCAATTTATCAATGGCGGCACGGGCGGCAAGTGCAGCTGCCGATGCAGTCACCTTTGGAGCGTATGAGGTTTCAGATGAGAACCACTCCCAGTTACCTGGTGAATATACACGCCAGCGGATCACAGTTCCTTGCGCAATTGCAGCAGAGGTAAATGGTCGATAAGGATTTCCTGTCGAACACCCAGCAGCCTGGTTCCAACCCGTTGCCTTTGCGACATCGACCCAGTTGCTGTTCTCGCGCTTTTGGAGAGTTGCTTCTACCTTTGCGTGGCAGCCTTCCCATAAATCAATAGTCGCTGAAGTAGGCGCTGGGCAAGAATTTGTTTTTGTGCAATCAGTGGCGATTGTGATGGTCTTTGGAAAGGTAGCCACCGGAGCGGCCGTTGCAGAGTTGCGCGCTGGAATTTTCACATCGACTTGAGTTGTCGCCGACGTTGCTGTCGGTGCGGGTGTAGCTGCTGGCTTTGCTGCAGGAGTTGCCGATGCGACACCGTTATCCCAGACTAACTTCTTCCCGCTCTTTACACAGGTGTACTTCTTTCCACCTGTGATCGATGATTGGCCCGCCTTGGTGCAAGCAGCGCCAGCCTTAACGGCGGCGGGTGCGGATGAAGGCAGGGCAAGAGAAACTGCAATTGCAAGAACGATTGATGTCAGGGATTTCTTCACCTGAGAAATGTACAGATGCACGCTCCGTATGTGAAGAAGCTCGGTTTCTTTGCTCGCTATAGGTCTCTTTCTGTACAGAATATTATTATTGCTGTACATTTTTTCTATGAGCGAATATTCCGTAACAGATGCCCGAGCTGAATTGCCATCTCTTCTTGACCAGGCATCCAAAAAGCCTGTGCATATCGTTCGGCATGGCGAGCCAGTAGCTGTTCTCATTAGCCCCGCATTTTTTGAGGAGGCACTTGCCGCAATGGAAGAACTGGAAGATATTGAAGCTTTTGATAGCGCGATCTCTGCAAAAGAACCCACTTATCCGTGGGATCAAGTTAAGAGAGAGCTCGGTCTCGCTTGACCCTCTTTGAAATCGAACTAACCTCAAGAGCTCGAAAATCACTCAAGGGCTTACAGGCGAGGGATCAAATTAAGGTAGCCACCGCACTTGAATTGTTAAGAGAAAATCCACTACCCCCTAAGGCTCTCAAGTTACGAGGGCGAGATGGTTACCGCATCCGCTTAGGGAAGTTGAGAATCATCTATACATTCTCTAAGGGCCAGCTCGTTATTCTCGTTATTGATATCGACTATCGTCGCGAGGTTTATCGCTAGATCTTAAATCAGTCCGAAGACTGAGGCGGCTTGGATTAAGCCTTCCTTGGCATCAGGATGCGCGGCGTTATTAATCAAGTTCATTGCCTGCTCTGATTGAGTGTGGCCGAAGCATGCTGCGGCACCTTGTTCGGTAACTACGAACGAGTGCTGGAAGCTAGTTACGTTCTCAGATAGTCGTGGCACGATCGATGAGACCTTCGCCTTGGGATGCCATGAAGGAAGTGCCATAAAGGATCGTCCGCCACGGCTGTGAAGTGCTCCGACGATGAAGTCGGTTGATCCACCGAAGCCACTGTAAATCTGACCACGGACATGCGATGCATTTGCCTGGTCGTACAAATCAATTTGAAGTGCGGCGTTAATAGAAGTCATCCGTGCCTGCTTGGCAATACGGCTAGGGTCATTAGTTTTTTCAGTACGCAACATCTGCACGCGTCGGTTGAGGTGTAACCACTCGTATAGCTCTTTGGTGCCGAAGATAAATGACGCAGTCAGCAAGATATCTGGGTCTAAGACGCCCAACTTATGGAGGTTATAGACGCCATCAGAGAACATCTCAGTCCAAATACGAAGCCCGCGGCGGTCCTTTAGCGAATTTAGAACTGAATCTGGAATAGCACCGATACCTAATTGAAGAGTGGAGTTATCTTCAATCAATGATGCAATGCGATCTCCGATTTCAAGTGACTCTGGAGAGAAAGTTGTTTCCGGCTTTACCAATAATGGTTCATCAACTTCTACCAAGTAATCAATCTCTGATTCATAAATCTGTGCATCGCCATAGGTGTATGGCATCTGCTTGTTCGCTTGAGCGATGACAATTCCCCCATGGGTATGCGCGGCCTCGATTGCTGCCGGCAAGATGTTGACCTCAGTACCCAGTGAAACTGTGTCATGGCGTTGTTCAGAAGTGTGAATAAAAACTGCATCAGGGCGTGCGTAATCGCGGATGACAACGGGCAAGAGTGAAAGTCGTGAAGGAATGTAATTCAAACGTGGGTGGCGGCGCATTCCGTGACCAACAAATGCAGTCTCGTAGGTAATACCTTCTCGATCAGGGATACCTGGTTGAGCATTGAGCATGTGAAGCTTGAACTCTGGCAGAGTCTTATCGGCAACATCGAGCAAAGTGTGAGGTGTTGCAAAGTTGCCAGAGGCGATGATGCGGGGATTGCTCGGCAAGTTCGCGAGAACTGATTTCAATTGCTCGGTATTGATAATGCGCATGTGAAAACCTTAGTCCAATGAAAAATGCCACCTCTCATTTTGGTGAGAGATGGCACTATCCATTATGTGATGTAGCCCCGAAGGGATTCGAACCCTCGTAGCTGGCTTGAGAAGCCAGAGTCCTAGGCCGCTAGACGACGGGGCCAGATCTCGTTCTATTTAGTTGTCGCTTTATTTAACTGCTAAAACTGCGCTGGGGTACCAGGACTCGAACCTAGACAAGCTGAACCAGAATCAGCTGGGCTGCCAATTACCCCATACCCCAAGGTCACAGCCCTTAAGGGTTGCGACAAGAGGCAAAGAATACCAGCGAAAAATTCAGCTACCGAACCGCGGCCTGCAACCTAGCCAAAGAACGCTCCTTGCCCAATAGCTCCATTGATTCAAATAGGGGCGGTGAAATGTGGCTACCAGTTACTGCGATACGAACCGGCCCAAAAGCCAACCTCGGCTTTAACCCCATTTCATCCAACAAAACCGCGCGTAATTTGGCCTCAATCTCTGAATGATTCCAATCCTGCAAATCACGTAGCGCATCTAGAGCTCTCTTAACTACATGTTGAGAAGGCTCTTCTGCAAGTTTTGTCTCTGCCTCCGACTCAAATGAAAGCTGATCAACAAATAGGAATTTCAACATTGCGGTGACCTCATTCATCCGCGCAATGCGCTCTTGAATGATTGGCAGCGCTGATTTGACTACCGCAATTTCAGAATCAGTTCCAGAAATCACTCCATCCTTTAGCAAGAATGGCAAGGCGCGGGCCAGGAAATCATCAATTGTTAGGGCACGAATCTTGTCACCATTTATCGCCTCAAGTTTTTTCATGTCAGATCGGA
>ERZ650311.1154-NODE-1154-length-13719-cov-14.730386_pt1 | contig 13719 bp, 9 predicted proteins | sample MGYA00376247_ERZ650311 | MGnify/ENA primary metagenome ERZ650311 (study PRJEB26733, sample SAMN07839324) | wastewater metagenome | biome: small river; feature: stream; material: water | place: USA: North Carolina | collected 2016-07-28 ... | reverse complement strand
GGCGGGGTTCGTGGGGGTAGATCACGCCGGTGTCGAGGAGCTTGCCGGTCTGGTCGACGACGGCGACCTTTACGCCGGTGCGCAGGCCGGGGTCGAGGCCGAGGGTGGCGCGGGGGCCGGCGGGGGCGGCGAGGAGCAGATCTTTGAGGTTGCGGCCGAAGACGCGGATGGCTTCTTCTTCGGCTTTTTCGCGCAATTGGCCGAGGAGTTCGAGTTCGAGGTGCAGCGAAATCTTGACGCTCCACGCCCAGCGCACGGTTTCGCGCAGCCATGCGTCGGCCGGGCGGCCCAGGTCGCGGATGCCGAAGTGGCCGGCGATGCGTCCTTCGCAGGGGTTGGGGCCGGCGGGGCTGCCGTCGGTGGGATCGGAATCGAGCCCCAGTTGCAGGCGCAGAAAGCCTTCGTTGCGGCCGCGGAACAAGGCCAGCGCCCGGTGGGACGGCACAGTGCCGATGGCTTCGCGGAAGTCGAACCAGTCGCGGAACTTGGCGGCGGCGGGATCGGATTCCTTATCGGCGATGACGGTGGAGGCCACCACGCCGTGGTCGGCGAGGAATTCGCGCAGCTTGCCGATGAGTTCGGCATCTTCGGCGAAGCGTTCCATCAGAATCTGGCGGGCGCCGTCGAGCACGGCCTTGGTGTCGGCAAAGCCGGCTTCGGCGTTGATGTAATTGGCGGCCTCGGTTTCGGGCGTGCGGGTCGGGTCGGCCAGCAGGGTGTCGGCCAGCGGCGCGATGCCGGCTTCGCGGGCGATCTGGGCTTTGGTGCGGCGCTTCTGCTTGAAGGGCAGGTAGAGGTCTTCGAGGCGCTGCTTGGTTTCGGCGTTCTCGATGGCGTCGCGCAGGGCGGGGTCGAGCTTGCCTTGTTCGTCGATGCTGGCAATCACCGCGGCGCGGCGTTCTTCGAGTTCGCGCAGATAACCGAGGCGCTCTTCGAGGTTGCGTAGCTGGGTGTCGTCGAGGCCGCCGGTGACTTCCTTGCGGTAGCGGGCGACGAAGGGCACGGTTGCGCCTTCGTCGAGAAGTTGCACGGCAGAAGAAACCTGACGGGGTTGTACACCTAATTCGGCGGCGATGCGTTGTTCGATGGGCAAAAGCATGGAAGGGCTGGACTCGGTTGAGCTGCGGCGCGAAAAGGGCGCATGGTGCAGAAACCCGGCCTGTGCTGCAAGTCCGTTTCCGGAGAAGTTTCCGGTAAAATCCCAAGATTACCCGTGTCGCGGACCTTGTTTTTCCGCGCATCCCACGCCAGGCCGCCCCTTATGGCGCGTCCGGCTCAGCTGGAGATCACACCGCATGAACCCCCTATTCGCCGCGCTGACCGCGGTGGTGCTCAGCTTGATGGTGGTTGGAGGCGATGCCTCCGCTGCCCACAAGCCGGCCCACGAGACGTCGGCCCGCAAGTCGGCTCCGGCCGCAAAACAGTCATCCAAGCACGCCGACAAAAAAGCCGAGAAGAAAGCCGAAAAGAAGTCGGCAAAGAAGGTCGACAAGAAGGCCGACAAAAAGGCCGAAAAGCAGCATGCAAAGCAGGCCGACAAGTCGACGTCGAAAGCCGTTTCATCCAGGAGCGTCAAGTCGAAGGCGGTCGAGTCGAAGGCCGTGGAGTCCGTTTCCAAAGGTCAGCGCCACAAGCATGCCGAGGCCAAGGCCGAGCCGCCGCGTCGCCTTACTCGGGCCGAACGTCGGCGCGAAGCCCGCGCCGCCCGTGAGGCCGCTGCCCAGGAACGGGAACAGGAGCGCAAGGCGCAGCGCGCCAGTCGGCACGGCAAACGCGTTGCCGAGCCGACGCCCGCTCCGGCGCCCCAGCCGCCGGTAAGCCGGGCCGAGCCTGCCAAGCAGTCCTCGCGCGGGCGTGCCGAGAAACCCATCGGTCGCGAGGCTTTTGCGCCCATCGGCCGGGAAGCCTTTTCCCCGACTACGCCGCCCTTGTCCCGTGCGGCTGCCATGCGGCAGCTCCAGGCGCCGCCGCCGGCGCCCAGTCCGACGCCTGCCGCTCCCGCAGCGCCCGCGCGGCAGACCGTGGTGATCCCGGCTCCGGCGGCGGCGTCCGCTCCGGCGGTTCCGCTGCGCCCGAGTGTCGAGTTGTCGAAGGCCCAGCCGAGAACGGTTGCGCCGCAGTCGATGAATAGTCTGTCGGCGGCCGAGGCCGCTGCCGCTGCGGCCGCGGCCGTTTCCGCGCCGCGTGCGGCTGAGCCGGTTCACGCTCCGGCTCATGCCCCGGCACCGGCTCAGCCGGCTGCGGTGGCTCCGGCTCCGGTTGCGGCGGCGCCGCAGGCTCCGTTGGCCGCACCGGCCGCTTCGACGCAGCGTCCGCCCCGCGGCACGGCGCGCGCCTATGCGATGGACGGCGCAAGCTTCTATCAGAGTGGGCGCAAATTCCGGGTGCAGGGGCTCGATGCGCGCGATCCGGGCATGACTTCCGAACACGCCACCCAGCGCCTGCAGCGCGCACTGGATGGCGGCAACCTGACCATCGAGCCGGTCGAAACCGACGCGGCGGGTCACACCGTTGCGGTGGTGCGGGTGAACGGCCGCAACGTGGCGGATGTGGTGCGCGGAGTGTCCAACTGACAACGCACGTGTTCTAAGGCGGAAAGCATCGCGCCCGGTTTTGCCGGGCGCGATTTTTTTGCGGGTTCGGGGCGAGGCTACATCGCGATCAAGGATTGGCGGCCCCACCAGTCGGCGCCGGCGGCAAGTTCGATCGGCTCACCCACGGCCGCGGCTTCGACACACAGCATGCGGCGAAAGCCGTCGGCCGGCAGGTCGGCGAGTTGCGCGCTCTTGTCGACCCACGGATTCCATACCACTACATCGGGGAAATTTTCGCTGTGAATGCCCATCGAGCGATGATCCTCGCGGACCAGCAGGGTGGGCGGGGCGCCGCGGTAGATGCGGTCGACCGCGTCCTCGATGGAAACGCCGACGCCGGTTTCCTTCTTGAGGGTGTCGCCGTCGGCCGAGTCGATGTAGTCGAGGCCGCGCAGGCCTTCGATGCGCAGGGCTTCCACTTCCCGAACCTTCAGATAGGTGTGAAGTGCGGCGGTGAAGCTGAACGGCGTATCGCCGGTGTTTTCGACTTCAAGCTCCATGTCGAGGCGCGCGCCGCCGATCGACACGGTCATTTCGATGGTGAAGGCGTGCGGCCAGAGGGCGCGGGTTTCGGCGTCGTCGGTGAGACGCAGGGTGGCGAGGGCGAAATCCTTGCCGGCGCGGGTGGTGGAGACCTCCCAAAGCCGGTTACGGGCAAAACCGTGCTTGGGCAGCGGACCGAGGGCGGCAAATTGCGGGAAGCACACGGGCACGCCGCCGCGAATGGGCGTGCGGCCGTCGAACACTGCCGTGGGGCTGAGATAGAGGCGATCTTCGCCGCCGGCCGGCGTCCAGGACAGCACCTGGGCGCCGAACAGGCTGATGAGGGCGACGGCGCCGTCGGGCGTCTGCAATTTGATGACGGGTTGGCCGTGAAGCTCGGCTGTTTCGATCTGATCGGTCATGGTGCGGGTGAGGCGGAAGTTACGCAGCGGGCGATGATAACGCGGCGACTTCCCGATGGCGGAAGCAGTCGACGGTGTGGTCATTCACGAGCCCGGCGGCCTGCAGGAAGGCATAGCAGATGGTGCTGCCGACGAAGCGGAAACCCCGTTGCTTGAGCGCTTTGCTGAGCGCGTCGGAAAGCGGGGTGCTTGCCGGAACGGCACCGATATCGGCACGCTGTTGGTCGATCGGACAGCCCTCGACGAAACCCCACAGCCAGGTGTCGAAGCTGCCGAACTCGGCCTGGATGGCGAGAAAGGCACGGGCGTTGGCGATGGTCGAGGCGATCTTCAGGCGGTTGCGCACGATGCCTGGATTGGCCAGCAGGGCTGCGGTTTCGGCATCGCCGAAGCGGGCGACGGCTTCCGGGTCGAAGTTGGCGAAGGCGCGGCGGTAGTTGTCGCGCTTCTTGAGAACGGTGATCCAGGACAGGCCGGCCTGGGCGCCTTCGAGCGTGAGAAGCTCGAACAGCGCCCGGTCGTCGTGGAGCGGCACGCCCCATTCGGTGTCGTGATAGGCCTGGTACAGGGGGTCGGTCCCGCACCAGGCGCAGCGCACGATGGCGGACGACATCTCAGCCTTGCAGGTTGAGGATGCCGTTCTTGACGGTGTTGTCGTCGGGGTCGTTGGAAAGCACGAAACCGAGACTGCTGACGAACTTCAGCATGCGTTCGTTGTTCGACAGGAAGAGGCCGGTCATCGCGCTCAGGCCGCGGTTGCGGGCGGTTTCGATGAGCACGCCCATCAGCCGGCGGGCAAGGCCGCGGTGCTGCCAGTCTTCGGCAACGACGATGGCGAACTCGCAGGTTTCGCCGTCCGGATTGACCGCATAGCGGGCCACGCCGATTTCGACTTCCTCGCCATCTTCTTCCTTGGTGGCGACGAAGGCCATTTCCCGGTCGTAGTCGATTTGAGTGAGGCGCGCCACCATGGCCGGCGGCAGTTCGCGCATGGTGTTCATGAAGCGCAGATATTTGGTTTCGGGCGACAGCTTGCGGACGAATTCGACTTCCAGATCGGCGTCCTCCGGCTTGATCGGGCGCACCGTGATCTCGCCTTCCGGCATCGACAGCTTGGTGATGAGATGCGACGGATAGGGGTGGATCGCCATGTGGTCGTAGCGGTCCGCCGTGGGGGCGATGTTGTCCACGATGATGCGGGCGTCGACCGCCACTGCGCCGTTCTCGTCGACGATCAGCGGGTTGATGTCGATCGTGCGGATCCACGGCAGTTCGCAGACCATCTCGGAGATGCGCAGCAGCACGAACTCGAGCGACTCCATGTTGATCGGCGGCATGTTGCGGTATTCGCCTAGGAGGGTCGCGATGCGGGTGGATTTGATCAGATCCTGCACCAGATAGTTGTTCAGCGGCGGCAGCGCGACGGCGCGGTCGGCCTGGATCTCGACGTGGGCGCCGCCTTCGCCGAAAGTGATCACCGGCCCGAAGACCGGGTCGCGGAAGGCGCCGACCATCAGCTCGCGACCATAGGGCTTGACGATCATCGGTTCGATGGCCACGCCGTTGATGACGGCGTCCGGGCGCTTACGCTTCACGTCGTCGAGGATCTCCTGGTAGGCGGAGCGCACGGCGGCAAGCCCGGTCAGGTTGAGTCGCACGCCGCCGGTGTCGGCCTTGTGGGTGACCGACGGGGAGTCGATCTTCATGGCCACCGGCAGGCCGAGCTCTTCGGCAAGCACCATGGCCTCGGTGGCCGAGCGGGCGACCACGGTTTGCGCGATGGGAATCCGGAAGGCCGCCAGCAGCGCCTTGGATTCCATTTCGTTGAGATTCTTGCGGCGCTCGGAAAGGGCGGTTTCGATGACCAGCCGGGCGCTTTCGACCGAGGGCGGATTGAGGTGGGACGACAGCGACGAGGGCGTCTGGACCAGCAGCTTCTGGTTGCGGTAGTAGGCGGAAATGTGGCCGAACAGTTCGACCGCCGGTTCGGGGGTGCGGAAGGTCGGGATGCCGGCCGCCTGGAACAGATGGCGGCCTTCGCGAACCTGGTCTTCGCCCATCCAGCAGGCGAAGATCGGCTTGTCGGCGGTGCGCTCGATCTCGATGATCTGTTGGGCAACTTCGGTGGACGAACTCATCGCCTGCGGACACAGCATGGTGAGCACGCCTTCGACGTTGTCGTCGGCCAGTACGATTTCGAGGGACTTGCGATAACGGTCCACGTCGGCATCGCCGATGATGTCGATCGGGTTGCAGTGCGACCAGCTCGGCGGCAGGACTTCGTTCAGCTTGGCGACGGTGGCGTCGGAGAGCTGGGCTAGCGGGATGCGCAGGTCGGCGGCACGGTCGGCGGCCATGACGCCCGGCCCGCCGCCGTTGGTGATGATTGCCAGACGGTTGCCGCGCGGACGGAAGTGGGAGAACAGCGCATTGGCGGCGGCGAACAGCTGGCCGAGGTTGTATAGGCGGATCACCCCGGCGCGGCGCAGGGCGGCATCGAACACCGCATCTTCGCCGACCTGGGCTCCGGAATGCAGATGAGCCGCCATCGAGCCGACCGGGTGGCGGCCGACCTTGATCAGCAGCACCGGCTTGACGCGGGCGGCGGCGCGCAGGGCGCTCACGAAGCGGCGCGCGTCCTTGATGCCTTCGACGTACAGGAAGATGCTTTCGGTGCGGGAATCCGACACCATGTATTCGAGGACTTCGCCGAAGTCGATGTCCACCGACGTGCCAAGGGAGGCGACGGTCGAGAAGCCCACGTTGTTCGGCCGTGCCCAGTCGAGGATTGCCGAACAGAGGGCGCCGGACTGGGAGATCAGGCCGATCGAGCCCTTGGTGGCGCCGCCGTGGGCGAAGCTGGCATTGAGGCCGAGTTCGGGGCGCAGCACGCCAAGACAGTTGGGGCCGAGCACGCGGATGCGGTGGCGGCGGGCGTTTTCGACGGTGTTCTTCTCGAGCATGCGCCCACGCGGGCCGGCATCGGCAAAGCCGGAGGGAATGATGACCACCGCCTTGGTGCCGGCGCGGCCGCAGGCATCGACGATGGCCGGCACGCGGTCGGCCTTGGTGGTGATTATGGCCATGTCGAGGCGCTGGGGAATGTCCTCCACGCTCTTGTAACAGGGCACGCCGAGGACTTGGTCGTATTTGGGATTGACGGCGAACAGCTTACCTTTGAAGCCGGCCTCCAGCATGTTGCGGACGATGACGCTACCCATGGAGTTTTCCCTTTCGGATGCGCCGATGATGGCAACCGAGCGGGGCTCGAAGAGAGGGGTGAGGTAATGTTGTTCGTTCATGGTGAATGCTCGGTAAGTGCTGCTTGGACGGTCCGTCGGAGCCAGGCGTGATGCTGCTTTCGATTCGAAATCCTTAACGGCCGGATTCCCGCGATTTTAACCTGCAAGTCTGCTGCCAGACACACGACTGAGTGCCAATGTATTGCGTTGCACAACAAGAGGTGTGACTTATATCAGGCCTTTTGCTTTCATGGTGTTGCGCAGCAGCAACGTTTTTGCGGTGTCGCAAGGGGCCGGGGTCCGGAAAATGATGGTCGAATGGATCAGTGGCTCAGCGTGAAGAAGAAACTGGCGCCCTGATCGGGCACGGATTGGGCCCATACCCGGCCTTCGTGACGCTGGATGACACGCTGGACGGTGGCGAGGCCGATGCCGGTGCCGGCAAATTCGCTGATGCCGTGCAGGCGATGGAAGGGCAGGAAGAGTTTGGACGAAAAATTCATGTCGAAACCTGCGCCGTTGTCGGTCACGCAGTAGACGATCTGCCGGTCGCGCATTTCGGCGTGGAAGCGGATCTGCGCGACTTCGCGGCGGCTGGTGAACTTCCAGGCGTTGCGCAACAGGTTTTCGAGGGCGACGCGGATCAGGGCGCGGTCGGCGGCGGCGACCAGATTGGGTTCGACGTGGATTTCGACCCGGCGCTCGGGGTCTTCCTGACGCAGTTCGGTCAGGATCTGTTCGACGATCTGGCTCAGGTTGACCTGCTCGCGTTTCATGGCCTGGCGGGTCAGCCGGGCAAGGTCGATGAGGTCGTCGATGAGGCGCGCCATCTTCTGGGTGGCCACGCGGATGCGCTGGAGGTATTCGCGGCCGGTTTCGTCGAGGCGCGGCGCGTAGTCTTCCGCGACGATCTGGGCAAAGCCGTCGATGGCGCGGAGCGGGGCGCGTAGGTCGTGGGAGACCGAATACGAAAACGCTTCGAGTTCCCGGTTGGAGGCTTCGAGTTCGGCGGTGCGCACCCGCACGCGGGCTTCCAGTTCGCGGTTGAGGTCGCGTTGGGACTGTTCGGCTTCCTTGCGGGTGGTGATGTCGTCGAGGGTGCCGGAGCTGCCGACCACGTGGTCGTAGGTGTCGCGCAGCGGGCGGATCGTTGCTTCGACCCAGCGCGGCCCGTCGGAGTGGGTGCGCAGGCGGAATTCGAACTGGGCGATCTCGTCGTAGCCCTCGCGGATGCCGCGCAGGTGTTGTTCGACCCGGCTGCGGTCCTCGTCGGCGACGAAATCGAGCAGGCTCTGGCCGATCGACAGGCGCCCGTCGAAGCCGGTGGTGTGGCGCCAGGCGCGGTTGAGGAAGGTCACGCGGCCGTCGCTGTCGGTCTGGAAGAGGATTTCATTGACCGACTCGACGACATCCCGATACATGGCCCGGCTCTCGCGCAGCACTTGCTCGGCCGACAGCCAGCGGGCCACGTCGCGCAATACATAGAGCACCGCGGAACGGCCGTCGAAGCGCATCCGCACCGCGGTGGCTTCGGCGTTGATCGATTCGCCGTCGAGGCGCCGGTAGCGCAGCGGAAGGGGCGCGAGGGTGGCCTGCTGCGGGTTGGCTTCGAACTGTTCGAGCCGCGCGGCTTCCATGGCCCGGTCGTCGCTGTGGACCAGCGAGAGTAGTTCGATGCCGTCCAGCGGGTGCTGATCGTCGGCGCTGAAAAGCCGTCGGCTGGCGGCGTTGGAGAGGTGAATCCGGCCGTCGATGCAGACCAGCGTGGCTTCCGGCGAGAGTTCGAAAAGCTGGCGGTAGCGCTCCTCGCCGCTGCGCCGATCGTTGAGCGTGTCGCGGATGGCCGAGATGTCTTCGATCACCGTCGCGAAAGAGGGCGGCGTGTCGTCGTCGCCCGGAATCAGGCGCATCGATTCGCGGCACAGCAGCATGCTGTCGCCGGCGCCGTGATAGCGCACTTCGCGGGTGAAATGGTCGATCTCGCCGTTCAGGCAGCGCGCCCGCAAGGCTTTGCCGGCGGCGGCATCGTCGGCCGCCATGACGGCGTCCACCGTAGTGCCGGCAAGGTCCGCGGGCGTCCGGCCGAGAAATCCGGCGAGGGCTTGGTTGACCTGCAGCCAGCGTTCGTCGGCCGAGATGCGTCCGATGTTGGCCGGCGCGTGCTCGAAAAGCGCCCGAAACAGCGCTTCGTCCCGCTGCAGCCGGTCGCGGGCCACGATTTTTTCGGTGATGTTGCGGGTCGTGCCGCAGTAGCCGGCAAAGACGCCGCGCCGGTCGAACACCGGAATGCCGGATTCGCTCAGCCAGATTACCCGACCGTTGCGGTCCTGGCGGCAGAACACCAGATTGGAAAAAGGTTCGATCTGCTTCAATTGGGCGATGTGTTCGGCCCACGGCGCTTCCTCGGGGGATTCGCCGGGTAGTTCCCAGCGCCGGTTGCCGATCGCGTCCTCGGCGGCGAGGTCGGCCAGATGCCCCGAACTGGCGGTGATGGCGGTGTAACGCAAATTGGCGTCCTGCTCCCAGTAGCCATCGGTGGAGTAGGCGATGAGCGCGTGGATGCGTTCCTCGTTTCGCTCCAGGTCGGCGCTGAGACGAGCCCGCTCGGTGACTTCGCGACCGATGCCCCGGTAGCCCCGGAAGCGTCCTGCCGCGTCGAACACCGGGCGACCGCGCATCTCAAGGTAGCGCACTTCGCCGGTGGGGCTGCGGCGCGTCAGGGTGACGGCGATGGGGCCGTGGCGGCGGAGCGTGTCCCGGTGGGCAATCGCGAAATCGGTGGGCAGCTCGGGGATGATGACTTCTTCCCAGGTGCGGCCCGGAACCTCCGGGGGGGCGATGCTAGGGGGCGTCGGCGCGTCCGGGATGGCGACAAAGCGCAGTTCGGCATCGGTTTCCCACGGCCAGTCGGCCGATAACTCGACGAAGTCCCGCCAGGCCGCGGTCGGTGTCGCACTGACGATAGGGGCGGACGCCGGCGGCGGCGCGTGCGTCTCCGGCCGGCGGCGGCGGAGCTGGGCGCCAAGCAGCAACCCGGCTGCGAGTCCTCCCCCGGACCAGAGCAGGTACGGGAGCATTGAGCCTGAACTGCCTTCCGTCGCTTCCGTCTGAGCTGCAAAGGCTGCGGGCGTGTGAATGCCGCCGGTGGCCAGCAAGAGGGAAAGGGCTGCCATGCGAAGCAGCGAAGTCGCGGAACGGGAAGCCATCGGACCCTATTATCGGCGGGGGGGCGGCATTTTTTGTATCTTCGAGGCAATCGGACCATGCGGCTTGACACGGACCGCGCAAAATTCTGCGCTCGGCATCCCACTTTCCGTCCCGCAGATATTTTTCCGATCGGCCTTTTGCCTCGGTCATGCTCATCGAATGATCCGGCGCCGGACGGGAAGGGGCGTAGTCAATTGCGTGGCACGCGTGCTGAAAGTCATCGGGGAGTGCCTCGCCCAGCCGGCATTGCCGGGTTGCCGTGTCACGATGAGCGGCGGCGAGGTTTGGGAGCGTGCTGGGTGCGAGAAATCACGCGTCGCAGCGGTCCGGATGGGGCGGAGCCGGCCCTTTGGACGGCGCGAGATGGCGAATTGCGCATTTTTTGCAGCAACGTTTGACGAGTGGCGAAGTGATCTGTATAGTTCGCGGCTCTCGGGGTGTAGCGCAGTCCGGTAGCGCGCTTGCTTTGGGAGCAAGATGTCGGGAGTTCGAATCTCTCCACCCCGACCAAAGCTTGACCCCCGGTGCCCGCGGCGATCTGCCCGTAGCTCAACTGGATAGAGCACCGGCCTTCTAAGCCGGGGGTTACAGGTTCGATTCCTGTCGGGCAGGCTCAGACAATTTGGTTTCAGGTTGGCGACGCAAGTCGATGACCTTCAGTGGCGGCATTAGCTCAGTTGGTAGAGCACTGGATTGTGATTCCAGGTGTCACCGGTTCGATCCCGGTATGTCGCCCCAAACAGTACTTCAAAAAGCCCCGAGAAATCGGGGCTTTTTGCTTTTCCGATCCCATCCCTGTCTTTTTCTTCTTTGTGCGGTGTTTCGGCCGGTCCGCCATGCGGTGCGACGTCAATCGGGCGTTCTGCGCCGATAGGCCGTGTCGGGCGTGCTGTGTGACTCAATTGGATTCCGGTGGTGGTGCCGTCCTCGCAATTTTGCGGCGGGCGGCCTAGGCTTGGCTCATCGGAGGTGCGGCGGCACGGTTTGGCAGGAGAGCTGGCAGATGAGGCAGGAACGGGAAGAAAGGCGCGCGGTACGCGCTGCCCTATATGTACTTGCGGTGTTGTTGGCGGCTGGGCAGGGCGCGCCGGTCTGGGCCGTCAATAAGTGCGTCGGGGCGGATGGGAAGGTGACTTATACCGATTCGGCCTGTATGGCCAACAGCCGGGTGATGCGGATCGATACGCCTCCGCCGCCGACGGCTGACGAGCAGGCGGAGGCGCGGGTGCGGGGGGAACAGATGATCCGCGAGGCGCGGGCGCTGGAGGCCCGGCAGGCGGCCGAGGCGGCCGAGCGGCGGCGTCAGCAGGCCTCGGCTCAGGCTGCGGAGCTGGCGGCACAACAGGCGGCGCAGCTACGTCAGGCCCGGGAGGAGGCGGCGCGCGAGGAGGCGGCGCGGATGGTGGTGGTGCGCCCGTATATTCCCCGTTACTGGCCGCCAGCGGTGCCGGCTCCATCCAGACCGAAGCCGGTCGAGCGTGAAAAACCGGCACCGATGGGGGCTTTTCCCTTCCGTTAATGGGAGGTTTTGAGGACCCGCACCGGGAGCGGGAGCGTGGCCGTGGCGTTGCCGCCGAGGATCAGCAGGCGCACCGGTTGATCGCCGTTCTGCGCGGCGTGGCTCAGCGCGTGGATGACGCGGGCGGCGAGGTCGTCGGCGGGATCGTCGAGGACGATCAGCGTCGGACGGCGCGGCAACCAGCGGGCGAGGGCGGCGAGACGGGCTTGGTCGACCTTGGTGAGCCAGGCGTCGTCCCAGGGTGCGTCGGCACGTCGGGGCAGAAACCACAGTAGCGGACGGAGTTGGACGCCGATGCGGTAGACGAGGCCTCCGACGCGGCTGCGTTCGTCGAGTTGATGGTAGCCGGCCAGGCGGTAGCCGAAGTGGCGGACGCTGGCTTCGGCGCTTTGCGGTGCGCGGGCGCAGCTGAGTGCAAGCGGAACGGCCGGATGCGACCAGGGCAGCAGCGTAGCGCCGCTGCCGGCGCCGTCGGCCACCCAGGCGCCGAGTTGCCGCTTGAGGGTTTCGTCGCCGGGGTTGGCCTGGGGAGCGTCGTCGAGCGGCGCCAGCGCCGCGGCGTCGTAGCGCCGGCGCAGGCGTGACAGGCGGGGCGCGACCGTGAGCAGCGCGGCGACGGCCACCGCCGCGACGATGGCCGGCCCGGTGTTCAGCACGCGAAGCGGCTCCGCAGTTCGGCGAGGTTCAGTTCGTCGAGGATCTTCTCGATGCGCTCGAGGGCGTTTTTACGCGGGGCGTCGGTGCGGCGGGCAATGATCAGTTCGTTCTTCATCGAGTGTTCCCAGCCGACCAGCTCGGTGACGGTGAGCTGGTAGCCGTGGGCTTCGAGCTGCAGGCAGCGTAGGACGTTGGTGAGCTGGCTGCCGAATTCCCGGGTGTGGATCGGGTGGCGCCAGATTTCGGACAGCGGGGTGAGGCCGAAGCTGGCGTTTTTGTTCTTGCGCAACACGCTGGCCACTTCGGCCTGGCAGCAGGGCACCAGCACCACGAAGCGGGCCCGTTTGGCGAGCGCGAACTGGATTGCGTCGTCGGTGGCGGTGTTGCAGGCGTGGAGCGCGGTCACCACGTCGATCCGGTCGGGGATCTCGGAGGAGGCGGTGGATTCCTCGACGCTGACGTCGAGGAACTTCATACGCGGAAAATCCAGCCGGGCGGCGAGCTCGCGGGAGTGGGCGACCAGTTCCTTGCGCGTCTCGATGCCGTAGATCGTGCCGGCGTCCTTGGCCTTGAGAAACAGGTCGTAGAGGATGAAGCCGAGGTAGGACTTGCCGGCGCCGTGGTCGGCGAGGGTGAGATCGCCGCCGTCGGCCAGCACTTCGGCGAGCAGCGGCTCGATGAACTGGTAGAGGTGATAGACCTGCTTGAGCTTTCTGCGGCTGTCCTGGTTGAGCTGGCCGTCGCGGGTGAGGATGTGCAGCTCTTTGAGCAGTTCGATCGACTGGCCGGGACGGAGGTCGGGATGGACGGCGGGCTTGGCGTCGGCGGCTGCCCCGGGCGCCTTGGCGGACTTAGTTTTCGCCATCGGTCTTCTTCGGCCGGGTGTGCGACATGCCGAGGGCGAGCCAGCCGGCGATGCCGAGCTTTTTCATGGTTTCGATGTTGCGCTCGTAGATCGTTTCGGCTTCGGGGAAGGCTTCGACGGCTTTGTCGAGGCTGTCTTCGCGAATCAGGTGCAGGGTGGGGAAGGGCGCCCGGTTGGTGTAGTTGGTGATGTCGTCCGGCTCGGTGCCTTCGAATTGATACTCGGGGTGGAAGCTGGCGATCTGGATCACGCCGTCCAGCTCGTGCTCGACGACGGCTTCGTCGGCGATCTGGTGCACGTCGTTGAAGTCGAGAAAATCGGGGAACAGCGTCGGGTGGATGAGGAGCGTGGTGTCGGTTTCTTCGGGATCGACTTCGGCGAGATAGTCCAGTTCCCGGTCCAGGTCTTCGAGGAAGGCATCGATGTGGCGGGCGTCGCTGACGACGATGCGCACCTGGTTCTTCACATAGACCGATTTGGCGAAGGGGCACAGGTTGAGGCCGATGACGGCTTTTTCGATCCACTCGCGGGTGGCGGCGACGACTTCTTCGTGGTTCATGGGGCGGGGCTTTCGGGGATTTCCTTCGAGGGTCGCCATTTTGCCCTGATAATGGCGGGCTTTCATTGATTCAACGCACGCCCATGTCCATCCAGTGGTTTCCCGGTCACATGACGTCCGCCCGCAAGAAGGCGGCGGAGAGCATGGAACGCATCGACGTGGTCATCGAGG
>ERZ650311.1153-NODE-1153-length-13727-cov-6.095816_pt1 | contig 13727 bp, 1 predicted proteins | sample MGYA00376247_ERZ650311 | MGnify/ENA primary metagenome ERZ650311 (study PRJEB26733, sample SAMN07839324) | wastewater metagenome | biome: small river; feature: stream; material: water | place: USA: North Carolina | collected 2016-07-28 ... | reverse complement strand
GGAAACGTAGATGCGTATAATTGTATTGGCGACCCTCCAAAAAATTGTCCAAAAGGATATTATTGCACAGGTTCAACAAGACAATGGGCTTGTTTATAAATTTTTAATTAAGTTATTAATTAAAAATTGTTAATTTTAAAAATATTATTTTTCAAGTGTACTAATTCGTTGTAACAAGTTTTGTAATTTGATACCACGTTCTTGTTTTTTATTTTCAAGCATTTTTATTTTATCAAGAAGTAATACAGATAAAAGTTCATATTTTACTGTATAAGGTATATTATTATGGTCTGTGGGTGCCATATCTGGATAATACATATATACTTCTTCTGCTATTAAACCAAAGGATGGTTGTTGATTACTCTTAAATTTGAATGTCACCGGTTCTAATTGCAACACATTATCAGAATACCCATCAGTAAATGATTGTACATCTTCTTTATAACGTTGTGAAGATGAAGCGACACCAATTAAACCTGTAAAAGTATTATAAGTTAATGAAGCACCACCTGCTATAGTTGCCATATTAGGTATAGTGGCAAACGTATTTGCTGCTAGAGATGTACCTGTGCTTGCACCATTACCTATACAAATACAATTAGTACCAATGGAATTTAATCCAGCATTAACACCAATTGCAATTGAACCAGTTCCTTGAGAACTGTAACCTGCCTGATAACCAATAGCTACTGAATTACCTTGCTGAGCATAGTATCCACTTTGATAACCTATAGCCAATGCAGTATTATTTTGACCATTATAACCAGATTGATAACCTATAGCTATAGTACCATTTATATTTACATTAAAAGCTGCTATTTGATATCTATTGACACCGTTAATATAACTAAATAAACCACCTATATATAATGTAGTACCGATTGATAAAAATGTTTCTATATATCCGCTAGCAATTGTACTTATTCCACTTCCAAAAGTGTTTATCCATGTATTTGCAGTTAAATCAAATATACCCATATAATTTTGAACTATTCCAGTCACAGTTGTAAAAAATCCTCCTATATATAGTATATTTCCGATTGAATATAGACTATATACAGCAGCATTTAAAATAGACCCAAATGGATTAGACCATGTATTAGTTCCTAAATTAAATGCAGCTAGATATGAACCTTGATTAGTAAAATTACCACCAACATATAATATATTATTAACTATTATTGTTGGATATCCATATGCATTTAAACCAGCACCAAATGGATTGGACCATGTATTATTACTAGTATCAAAATATGCGATGCGCGTACCTTTATCAGTAAATTCACCAGTTACATAAAGTATTGTACCACTTGCTAATACATGATAAGATGTGTTATTTACACCTGTTCCAAATGGGTTAGACCATGTATTATTAGTGGTATTAAATGCTGCTATTCTTCCATAAGCTCCTATCGCGCTGCCATTAACTTGTGTAAATGAGCCTACAACATATAACATAGTACCTATACTTGCCATATGGTGACCATAACCATTATTTAAACCAGTTCCGAAAGGATAAGTATTCCAAGCTTGAGTTGTTAAATTGAATGAAGCAATACAATTCCATGCATTTCCATTAACTTGAGTAAAATCTCCTGAAACATAAAGTGTTGTACCTATAATTAACATATGAATACATTGATTATTAGTTATACCTGTACCAAATTGACTAGAACTCCATGTATTTGTTGCAATTGTATATGCAGCTATACGTGTACCGACAGTTGTAAAAGTACCACCGACATATAATACTCCATTATAATGTACAATAATACGTATACTACCTGAATTTATACCTCCGTTTAAATTATTACCCAATAAATTACCAACTACCGAAGCACCAGTACCTTGGGAAAGATACCCACTTTGATATCCTATGGCTATATTATTATATCCTTGATACGCATAACCACTTTGATAACCGAGTGCAATACTTCCTGTTCCTTGAGATGAGTAACCACTCTGTATGCCTATAGCAATACTACTTCCATTTTGTGACACATTTCCTGCACTAGTTCCAATAGCTATAGCACCTGAAGATTGTAAGTTGTAACCTGCACTATTTCCAATGGCAATGGCGTTACTAACTTGATTAATACCTCCAGCACCTACTCCAATAGCTATTGTCTTTACATCTTGTATAATATTTCCAGAAAACTGTCCTATAGCAATAGCACCTGAACCTTGAGAAGAGTAACCAGCACTTTGACCTATAGAAATACCACTAAGATATTGACCACAATAACCAGATTGATTACCAATAGCAATAGCATTAGAAATACTTGTATCAAAAGCTGCTATACAATTAGCAGTTGAACCATTTGCTGTAGTAAATTGTCCTCCAATGTAAATCATATCACCAATATTATACATTACATAACAATAATATACAACAACACTTTGTAATCCAGTACCAAATGGATTGAACCATGTATTTGTAGTCAAATTAAAAGCTGCTATACTATTCCAAGAATTCCCATTTACAATAGAAAATTTACCTCCAACATATAGTATATTATTGACAACATATAATTCTCTACATTCATCACCAGTTGTACCTATACCAGTACCAAAAGGATTAAACCAAGTATTTGTAGTAGTATTAAATGCAGCAATACGATTCCATGAATTAGAAGTATTTACAGTAGTGAACCATCCTCCTACGTATAATATATTACCATATGTAGCCATAGCTTGACACCAATTATTTAATCCTGAACCAAAAGGATTGTAAAATGTATTTGTTAAAATATTAAATGCAACTATACGAGTCGCACTTACACCATTGACAGTGGTTGTAAAATTGCCGGCAATGTAAAGTATATTATTTATTATAACAGACATCCATACAGAAGTTGCATTACTAAAACCTGTTCCAAATAAATTAACCCAAACATTTGTAATAGTATTAAAAGCAGCTATACCATTGCTAATATTTCCACTAGCCGTAAACCAACCAGTTATATATAAAATGTTATTAATTGGTAATATACCTAGACAATAACTATTTAATCCTGTACCAAAAGGATTAAACCATGTATTTGTAGTAGTATTAAATGCTGCTATACGATTCCAAGCATTTCCATTCACATTTGTGAAATTCCCCCCGACATAAAGTATATTTCCTATAGCAGCTAAAGACCAACATTCTCCACCTGTCAATCCAGTACCAAATGGATTAAGCCAAGTGCTTGTAATAGTATTAAAAGCTGCAATACGATTCCACGAATTTCCATTGACTGCAGTAAATTCACCGCCTATATATAAAATGGTTCCAATAGAAATTATTGAATAATTAACAGCATTAGTGCTGGTCATACCTGTACCAAATTGAGTATTAGACCAATAATTTACAATATTATAATTACCTTGTAACGAATACCCTGCTTGATATCCCATAGCAACTGTTTGAGAATATTGTCCAGTGTAGCCAGCTTGATACCCAAGAGCAACAGCACCAGAACTTTGATTATAAGAACCGGCACCATATCCAATAGCTATTGCACCAGTTTCTTGATTACTATAAGCTGCTGCAACACCAATTGCTATACTCGAAGAACTTTGTCCAGTGTACCCACCATTTACTCCTATAGCAATACTACCAGTTCCCTGTAAACTGTATCCAGAATTTTGTCCAATAGCGATTGCACCAGTATTGTGGGAATAATTACCTGCTTGAATACCTATGGCTATTGCACCTATACCTTGACCAGTATATCCAGATTGGTCACCTATAGCTATACTTCCAGAACCCTGTGTATTATTACCAGCTAAATTGCCTATAGCAATGGAACCAGTACCTTGTATAATGTATCCAGCATTTTGACCTAACACAACTCCACGATATCCTTGTGAAATACTACCTGTATTATAACCTATTGCCACAGAACCAGTTCCTTGAGTAGTATAACCAGATTGAACACCGATAGCAATCGAAATATTGGATTGAGTATTATAACCACTTTGATAACCAATGGCAATTGCACCGGAACCTTGGGTAGAAGCACCTGCTTGAGTACCTATAGCAATCGCATTTTGTGTTTGATTAATTATCCCAGCACCAGCGCCTATAGCAATGGTATTTACGTCTTGTGTAATAGAACCTGCTCCTTGACCAATGGCAATAGCACCAGTACCTTGAGCTGAATAACCAGCATTTTGTCCTATAGCAATGGAACTTATACTTTGACCACAATAGCCAGCTTGATAACCAAGTGCAACTGCATTTAAAACAGATGTATCATAAGCTGCTATACGATTCCAAGAATTACCATTAACTGATGAAAATGCACCACTAACATAAATTGTATTTCCAAATGATAATATATTATTACAAACTAGATTCAATCCAGAACCAAATGGATTAGACCATATGTTAGTAACAATATTGAAAACTGCGATATTAAGCCAAGCATTTCCGTTTACAGTTGTAAAATTTCCTCCAACATATAAATTCGAACCTACACACTTTAATGCAGAACACAATCCACCCCCACCTGTAAGTCCATTACTAAAAGGATTAAACCACACACTTGTTATAGTATTAAATGCTGCAATAGAATTCCAAGAATTTACATCTACTGTTGTAAATCCACCTCCTACATACAATATTGAACCTGCTATAGTCGTTATATAACAAGTACCATTTAAACCAGTACCAAATGGATTGAACCATGTACTTGTCAAAATATTGAATGCAGCAATGCGATTCCAGGAATTTGTTGTATTAACTGTTGTAAAATTTCCTCCAACATAAAGAATAGAGTTTAATACAGTTAACGTATTACAAGTACTATTTAATCCAGTACCAAATGGGTTAAACCATGTATTGGTAACTATATTAAAAGCAGCAATTTTATTCCAAGCATTTCCATTTACACTTGTAAAATTTCCTCCAAGATAAAGAATGGAACCAAATTGTAATATAGTCATACAATAATCATTTAATCCTGTACCAAATGGGTTAAACCATGTATTAGTAGTTGTGTCAAATGCCGCGATTCTATTCCAAGAAGTATTTCCGTTCACAGTTGTAAAATTACCTCCTACATATAAAACAGAACCAACGGCAATTAATGAACGAGTTGATGCACTAGCACCAGTTAATCCAGTGCCAAAGGGATTAAACCACACACTTGTAACAATATTAAATGCAGCAATTTGATTCCAAGAATTCCCATTCACTGTTGTAAAATCGCCAATCATATATAATATCGAACCTATTATAACAGATATATAACAACTACTATTAAAGCCAGTACCAAAAGGATTAAACCATGAATTGGCAATATTATATTGTCCTTGTAACGAGTATCCTGATTGATAACCTAATGCAACTGCAGTAGAATTTTGACCAGTTAAACCACTTTCCATACCAATAGCAATTGCACCAGTCCCTTGATTTCTGTTACCTGTTCGCATTCCTATAGTCACACTACCCATCTGTTGAGGATTATAACCTGCTTGATAACCTATTGCAACAGCTCCACTACTTTGTCCAGTATATCCTGCTTGATAACCAATAGCAATACTACCAGTACCTTGTAGAGAGTATCCACTCTGATAACCTATAGCAGTAGCAATAGCTTGTTGAAATGAATATCCAGCATTTAGACCAATAGCCACTGAACCACTACCCTGTGAACTATAACCAGCGTTTTGACCTATTGCAATAGAACCAGAGCCTTGTAAGAGTTGTCCACTATAGTAACCAATAGACACACCATACTCAGCAGATGTAGGACCTGTAGAATCATTGTGATTACCTATAACAACAGCTGATGAATTGGGGAAACGTGTTGTATTTATACCAATACCACTACCAAAGAATGTAGGATAATATGTATTAGGTTGGCGTAAAAGATTTATAGCTTGATTATAAGACATATTTTCTGGTGTGGTTGTTTGAGCAAAAGTAAATCCTGGACCAAAAAATCCAGTCCCTGTATATGGTCCAGTTGCACCTGTTGGACCTGTAGAACCTGTTGGACCAGTTGTTCCAGTTATTATACCAATTGTTCCACTACATCCAGTTGTACAATCTCCAGTTGGACCAGTTGCTCCAGTCCATCCAGTAAATCCAGTAACACCAGTAACACCAGTAAAACCAGTACATCCGGTAATTCCTTCTATTTTAAAAGTTATTTCACCAGAAGCAGAATCGTATAATAATACATTTGATGACAAATTATCATTTCTTATAGGAGTAATAATACAAGAATTTGCTGCTATATTAACTGTTCCAGTTGTTGCATTAATAATTATAGAATTTGCAGGTTGACCAGTATATCCAGCTTTATAACCTATAGCTATAGCAGCAGTACCTTGTGAAGAATAACCTGCCTGAATACCTATAGATATAGCACTAACACCTTGTCCACAGTAACCACTACTATCACCAATGGCAATTGCACCAGTACCTTGGGTATTATTACCAGTAGTATTACCCAATGCAACAGCTCCAGTCCCTTGTGAAGTATATCCAGCATTTTTACCTAAAGCTACAGCACTGTATCCTTGAGAACTATAACCGGAATTGTAACCTATAGATACACATCCTGTACCTTGTGAAGAATAACCAGCAGCTATACCAATAGCAATTGAAGCATTACTTTGTCCAGTATATCCAGCATTCATACCAATAGCTATAGAACCACTTCCTTGTGATGATGCACCGGCTTGATAACCTATAGCAATAGCATTTTGTGTTTGATTAAATCCCCCTGCACCAAATCCTATAGCAATAGTATTGACATCTTGACCAGTACCACCTGCATTTTTGCCAATAGCAATGGCACCTGTACCTTGAGAAGAGTAACCTGCTGAATTGCCTATAGATATACTGTGTATAGATTGGCCACAGTATCCTGCACTTGAACCAATGGCAACAGTATTAGATGTAGATGTATCATAAGCTGTAAGACCATTGCCATTATTAATTCCAGTACTACCACCTATATATAAAACATTACCAACATTTACGACAATCTGTGCATAAGTTGTAAGAGTTCCTATACTATACCAAGTTGATGTAACAGTATTATAAGCAGCAATACCAATACCAAGAGATGGACTATTGAAATTACCACAACCATATAAAATATTTCCAATAACTGTCATACTATACATAGAACTAAAAGTAAATGAACCGACAGCAGAAAAAGTAGATGTAGTTGTATCATATGCAGTAATTACATTACTCGGGGAAGTAAAACTGCCTCCAACATATAATATATTTTTAATTCTTGTTAAAGAATACACTGTATTATTTAATGGAAAACCTAAATTAGACCATACTTTAGTTTCTGTATTATATCTACTTAGTCCACCAGTAAAAAATCCCCCTACATATAAAATATTTCCAACATTTTTTATTGCATTAACAGTACTGTTTAAATTCCCAAAACCTGCGATAGAAATCCAAGTATTTGTAGATATGTTATAACTGGTCATAAAATTGCTAAAACTCCCTCCGATATATAATATATTTCCAATGTTTCCAAATGCTTTAACATTATTATTTAAAGTACTACCAATACTATACCAATTACCATTTGTTGTATCATATGCAGCCACACGAGTATATGGACTAGTAAAACCACCACCTACATATAATATACTTCCGATACCTAATAAAGCATTGACACCACCATTAGCAAATGAACCACCAGATAGTGAACCACCTATACTGTACAACGAATTAGTAATTATATTGAAAGCTACAATATAAGAATTGACATTGGTAAAAAATCCACCTATATATAATACATTTCCAATAATTGCCATTGTATAAATATAATTTCCTGATGATAACGATAATAAACCACTAAATGGATTAAACCATGAACCTACTATATTATATTGTCCTTGTGAAGAGTATCCTGCTTGATATCCCAAAGAAACTGCCATTGCTTTTTGTCCTGTAAATCCGCTTTGATAACCTATAGCAACACTTCCACTTCCTTGGTTAAAAGAACCTGCACTAACACCTATAGCTACTGTACCACTTCCTTGAAAAGTATAACCAGAATTATTTCCTATAGCAACTGAACCAGTACCTTGTCCAGTATAACCACTTTGATACCCAATGGCACAATTATAAGAATAATTTGTAAATCCAGCTTGATATCCTATAGCTAAAGAAGTTAAATTTGCCCCGCAATAACTTGTTTGATATCCTATTGCAACATTGTATGTTCCTTGAGTAGAGTAACCACATTGATAACCAATTGCTACTGCACCAGTTCCTTGAGATGTATATCCACAGTTTGAACCAATAGCTACAGCTCCGACGAATTGGGTATTATTACCACTATTAGTACCTATTGCAATTGTATCTATACCCTGAGTAGTTTGTCCAGATTGTATACCTATAGCAATGGCTCTACTTGCTTGATTAGTTACAGCACATAAATTGCCAATAGCAATTCCACTTTGATTAGAAGTACCAACTATATTTCCTATAGCAATTGAAAATGCACCTTGATTTGTTTGTCCAGCTTGAGTACCTATTGCTACAGCACGTTGACCTTGATTTGTTAAACCAGCATTTTGACCTATTGCCACAGTTTCAAGACCTTGACCTGTAAAACCCGCTGAATTGCCTATTGCAACCGCAGATGATTTTTGTGTTGTTTTACCAGCATTAATACCAATAGCAATTGACCCTGTTTCTTGACCAGTATAACCTGATGTTATACCTATTGCAATAGCACCTGAATTTTGTGCTGTATAACCTGATTGATAACCCATGGCAACAGATACATTACCTTGACTTAAATAACCAGATTGATAACCTATAGCAATGCTTCCAGTTCCTTGACTTGATATACCACTTTGATAACCTAATGCTACCGTACCTTGTTGTTGCAATGTTTTTCCAGCTTGTATACCAATTGCTATAGCACTATTTCCTTGTCCAGTATATCCACTACCATCTCCTATAGCTATGCTACCCGTACCTTGAAAATTATTACCAGCTGTATTACCAATAGCTATTGCACCAGTTCCCTGTGAAATATATCCTGCTTGATATCCCAATGCTACAGCATTGTATCCTTGAGAAATATTTCCACTCTGATATCCAATTGCAAGTGCTCCAGTACCTTGTGTAGTATATCCAGATTGTATACCAATGGCAATAGCAGTTGCATTCTGTGTAGTATATCCACTTTGATATCCAATAGCTATAGAACCACTTCCTTGTGACAACGCACCAGCTTGAGTGCCAATGGCAATAGCATTTTGAGTTTGATTAATACCACCAGCTCCCACACCTATGGATATGGTATTGACATCTTGAATAACATTACCTGCTCCTTGACCAATAGCTATGGCACCAGTTCCTTGAGTAGAATAACCAGCTTGATAACCTAATGAAATTGAATGTATAGATTGACCACAGTACCCAGATTGGTTACCAATAGCAACTGCATTTGAAACAGAAGTATCAAAAGCTACAATACCATTTATACTTATTCCATTAACACTAGTAAACACACCACCAATATATAATGTATTTTTATAACTAAGAAGTTTAAAACATCTTACATTTAAACCATTATTGAAAGGATTAGACCAAGTATTTGTTAAAGTATCAAAAGCTGCAATTCTATTCCATGAATTACCATTTGCTCCTGTAAAATTACCTCCTATATAAGCATTATTCATTGTTATTGTTATAGTTCGACAAGTACTATTTAATCCAGTACCAAATGGATTATTCCATGTATTTGTGACAATGTCAAATGTAGCGATACGAGTTCCTTTATCAGTAAAATCTCCTCCTATATAAAGTAAATTTCCAACATTTGTTATTGAATAACAAGTACTATTTAATCCCGTGCCAAAAGGATTAGACCATGTACTAGTACTTATATTAAAAGTTGCTATACGAGTTCCTTTATCAGTAAAATCTCCCCCTACATACAATATATTTCCAATAGCAGTTATAACATTACATTGATTATTTAATCCAGTTCCAAATGGATTAAACCATGTAGATGTTGTTGTATTAAATGCTGCAATACGAGTATATGTTCCAGTAAAAAGTCCTCCTACGTATAAAATTGAATTTACAAATGATATTGCAGAAACAGTGCTACTTAAACTAGCCCCACTTCCTAAATTAATCCAAGTATTGGTAATAGTATTAAATGATGCTAAACGAGTACCTGGAGATGTAAAAGCACCACCTACATATATTATAGAACCAACTGGATAAATTATGTTTACATTACCATTAGGTAATGTACCAAATGGATTAAACCATACATTTGTCGTTAAATTAAATGCTGCTAATTTTGCCCACGAAACTCCATTTACAAAATTAAAATCACCTCCGGCATAAAGTATTGAACCGATAGAAGTTAATGAAAAACATTGTTCCCCAGTACTTCCTAAACCTGAACTAAATGGATTGTACCAAGTATTTGTAACAATATTGAATGCAGCTATACGACGAAATGTTGAAGTACCATTTACTGTTGTAAAACCACCAGCTACATATAAAATATTACCAATAACTAAAGATGTATAACATAGAGCAGTACCAGCTGTCAATCCTGTACCAAAAGGATTGAAAAAAGATGAAACAATATTATATTGACCTTGAATATTATTACCAGCACTTAGTCCTATAGCTACTGCATTTGAATTTTGTCCAGTAAAACCACTTTGATATCCTATAGCAATTGAACCGGTTCCTTGATTTCTATTACCTGCTTGTAAGCCAATAGCTACACCTCCCATTTGTTGAGGATTATAACCTGCTTGATAACCAATAGCTATAGCTCCAGTACCTTGTCCAGTATATCCTGCTTGATATCCTATAGCAATTGCTCCAGTTCCTTGTGTATCATAACCTGCTTGATATCCCATTCCTATACCAAAAGCTTGATGTTGATTATAACCAGCAAATGAACCTATAGCAACACTGCCTGAACCTTGAGAAAGTTGTCCACTATAATATCCGAGTGCCACACTGTATTCTGCGGAAGTAGGTCCTGTAGCATCATTATGATTACCTATAACAGTTGCAGAAGAATTGGGAAAACGAGTTGGGTCTGTACCTATACCACTTCCGAAGAAAGTTGGATGAAATGTAGTAGGTTGACGAAGAAGAGAAACTGCATCATTAAAAGACATATTTTCTGGGGTAGTAGTTTGAGCATTTGGAAATCCTGGTCCGAAAAATCCTGTACCAGTATAATTACTAGCACCTCCGGTAGGTCCGGTTGGGCCAGTTATACTTGCTCCTGTCGCACCAGTTGAACCAGTATCACCTGTGGAACCAGTTGTTGAAGCTAATCCGGCAGGTCCGGTTGCTCCAGTCCATCCTGTTGGTCCAGTATCACCAGTCGATCCAGTTGTCGAAGCTAATCCGGCAGGTCCGGTTGGCCCAGTCCATCCTGTGCTTCCAGTATTTCCAGTCCATCCTGTGCTTCCAGTATCTCCAGTACATCCTGTGCTTCCAGTACATCCTGTATTACCAGTTGAGCCAGTACATCCTGTGCTTCCAGTATTTCCAGTCCATCCTGTGCTTCCAGTATCTCCAGTCCATCCTGTACTACCTGTTGCTCCTGTATCTCCTGTCCATCCTGTACAGCCAGTTGAGCCAGTATCTCCTGTACTACCAGTTGCTCCGGTACAACCAGTATCTCCTGTACTTCCAGTCCACCCAGTTGTTCCCGTATATCCAGTATCTCCTGTCGCACCTGTCCAACCAGTACTACCTGTCCAACCAGTATTTCCAGTATCACCAGTTGAACCAGTAGCACCAATTTCCCCTGTACTTCCAGTTGCTCCTGTATCACCAGTCCATCCTGTACTGCCAGTATTTCCAGTATAACCAGTTGTACCATTATAACCAGTTGGACCTATTGCACCTGTAGCTCCTGTAGGACCAGTTGAACCAGTTGTCGAAGCTATACCAGCTGGTCCAGTTGAGCCAGTTGCACCAGTCGCCCCAGTACTTCCAGAAGAACCGGTCATGGAAGCTACACCTGGTGGACCTGTCGCCCCTGTATTTCCAGTATAACCTGTCGTACCATTATAACCGGTTGGACCCATCTCTCCAGTTGGACCATTCGGACCAGTTGGGCCAATATCACCAGTTGCCCCTGTCGGACCAGTAAAACCAGCTCTACCTGCTTTACCAGTTGAACCTGTGGCACCTGTTGCGCCAGTATCACCAGTATAACCAGTTGCCCCTGTAGTTCCTGTCCATCCAGTTTTACCCGTCGCGCCAGTACTTCCAGTATTCCCAGTGGCACCAGTCCATCCAGTTTTGCCAGTACTTCCGGTAGTTCCTGTCCATCCTGTGGCACCACTTACACCAGTTGCACCAGTTTTCCCAGTACTACCAGTCCATCCCGTTGTACCAGTTGCACCACTTACACCAGTTGCTCCAGTAGCTCCGGTATATCCAGTCCATCCAGTTGCCCCAGTTGAACCACTCATACCAGTCGACCCAGTCCGCCCAGTTGCTCCTGTAGTTCCTGTCCAACCAGTTTTACCAGTTGCACCAGTTACTCCACTCGAGCCAGTAGGACCAGTACCACCAGTCCAACCTGTAGGCCCAGTACTTCCACTTTCACCAGTTGGACCCATTAGGCCTATACTTCCTGTAGCTCCAGTTGTCCCAGTCCAACCCGTAGCACCAGTAACACCAGATGGTCCACTTATTCCAGTGGGTCCAGTACAACAACCTGTACAACCACTCTCACCAGTTTGTCCACTAGTACCTGTACTTCCAGTTGTCCCACTCCATCCAGTACAACCATAATAACCAGTTACTCCGGTTAAACCAGTTGTATGATAATAAAAAAAATTTGGATTTCTACATTTAATTGGGCAATATAAATTAAAATTGATAAATTTGTTTTGATTATTCATCTATTTATTATTGTGATTATTATTCATCCATTTATATCAGTTTTTCTTTAACATTTAATTTGTTGTAAAAATTGCACAAATTTTAAAAATGAAATTGCAATGATATAACATTGTAAATATAAACATGAAATCATCTATCTTTTTCGCTTTATTTTCAGTTGCATCGGCAACAAATTATTTCGATTGTGATGCACAATCGCAATGTATTCATTTACAGACATATTGTCCGTCAGATGATATTACAGTACCAGCTGGTAGTGTAAAAGTATGCATGTATTGGAATACATGTCCTAGTAAAACAAGTGGAACTATGAGCCACGTTTGTAGTGTACCTTCTATTCCACCAACACCTACAGTACTAACAAAAAAAGATAGTTGGACTGCAAATACTCCTATTTGCGAAACTGTTGTGCAAAATTCTTTTGCGTATTTTGGATTAAAGGACGCTACAGGTTGTCTCAGTAGTTCAATCAAAACTTATTCAATTGATGGTCTAACATCACAATGTGTTGCCGATTCTAGTTCATATGCATCGAGTTTTTATGATTGCCAAGGTGGAAATTCAATGGAATGTTTATGGCGTATTAAAGCACCATTATGTCCTTGTCAAACTTCAACAGTTACAAGTACAAGTACTTCAACAGTAACTTTACCACCAGTGACTAATACTGTTACCGATACTTCGACAGTTACTAATACTGATACTGTTACCGATACTTCGACAGTTACTAATACTGATACTGTTACAGATACTTCAACAATTACTTTACCACCAGTGACTGATACTGTTACAGATACTTCAACAATTACTTTACCACCAGTGACTGATACTG
>ERZ650311.1152-NODE-1152-length-13729-cov-4.087465_pt1 | contig 13729 bp, 14 predicted proteins | sample MGYA00376247_ERZ650311 | MGnify/ENA primary metagenome ERZ650311 (study PRJEB26733, sample SAMN07839324) | wastewater metagenome | biome: small river; feature: stream; material: water | place: USA: North Carolina | collected 2016-07-28 ... | reverse complement strand
CTAACCTGCACGATGGGCTGGCCGAAGCGAGCGATTGGCTTGCGGTCGTCGCGAACCCACTCGGTGAGGAACTCGAGGTACGAACCACGGCTAGGGATGATCTGAGCCTTGTTGTTGCGAACGTCGAGGTTACCGGTGGTGTTGGTCGATACCGAGAAGTAGACACCAGGCGAGCGAACCAGCTGCGAGACAACGACACGCTCGGTGCCGTTGATGATGAAGGTGCCCTTCTCGGTCATGACTGGGAAGTCACCCATGAAGACGGTCTGCGACTTGATTTCACCGGTCAGGTAGTTGGTGAACTCTGCCTTGATGTAGAGCGGCTGGGTGTAGCTCTTGCCCTTGATCTTGCACTCGTCTGGCGAGTGGGCTGGGTCGTAAAGCTCTGGGTTAGCGAAAGCCAGGCCCATCTTTGCGTCAGCAGGGTTGTTTGAGTCTTCGATTGGCGAAAGCTCTTCGAAGATCTCTTCAAGACCGGTCTTGGCCTCGGCACCGACGATGTCACGCCATGCCTGGTTGCCAATAAGCCAGTCGAAGCTCTCGAGCTGAAGGCTTAGCAGGTTAGGAATTGATACTGGTTCGTTGACCTTAGCGAACGACGGGCGAGTAGCCGAGCGGTCGTTTCGTAGGTTCTTTGCGTTCTTAGCAGCCAAGATAATCCATCCAAGGGAATAGTTTGTGGGCGGTGAGATCGCAACCCTTAACCTGACCGCCGCAATATGCAGTCACAACGCGCGCGCCACAATATGCGTGCGGGGTGTTTGGGAGCAAACCACTACTCTATAACGATTTAGCCAAGAAATACAAAAACTTTTTTCTAGCAGCCGGTGATTGCGGTATTTATCTCATCGGCGAGCGCTTCGGCGTCGCTTACCCCAACCACGATGCGGTCATACTTGCCGCCCGAAAGGTTGATCTGCAAAACCTGTTCGCCGCGCTTCCAGCTCACAAAGGCCTTATCGCCCTTTCGAGTGAAGGTGCCAGCGACCAAAAGCCCCGGAATCCCCGCGCCAACGCGCAAACCCAGCGTTCGATACCACTTGGGCCCAAGCACCTGAGCACCAACAACCTGCTTGCCCGGCACCGTGATGCTCTTATGTAAGCCCCAGAACGTCTCGGCGCGGGTAAGGGTAACGCGCAGGTTTGCTGGGTTGATTGTTATCGAAGCCATACCTCAAGTCTAAAACTGAGTGGACGCACCATCGAGCCGACTCAAAATCTCCCCCCAGATGCCAAAATCGAATGTTGCCGAAACGTGGTCTTTGTTTCGATAGACATAGGTTTCGCCGAGCTTGGCTGGGCAAACTTGCTTTGGGCAATAGACATCGGTGAGGTCGAGTACCGTCGCAACGCCATCGGCCGCCGTCACAGCGTCATCTTTATAGAGGGCTTCGCTCAGCGGCATGCTGCACATTGATGCGTCCAAGGTGGCGGTGTCGAAGCACTTGGCCATCGACGGTGACATCTCGGGGTTGTCACGAATGACCACGACCTGCGCACCCCTGGCGATCAGCGGTTGCCAAGCCGCCCTGAAGCCTTTGACGGCGAGCGCGTTCCAATTAGGTGCATCGACATCGGCTAGACGGTTGGCGGCGTAGTTGTTGGTCACCACGATGTCGAAAGGCTTTTGGGCAGCCAACTCGGCTTGCAGGTTCTTGTTCCAAGCCAAACAGCTTGTTCCGCGAGCGGTTTGGTTGCGCTCAATCAGACTGAACGAACAGCCGGCTTTATAGGCGAGAACCAGGTGCCAACCCTTCGACTCGGCTATTTGCTTGAACGAACGCAGGTGGGTTGCGGCGTGCGAGTCACCAACCAAGAGCAAGCGCTTTGGCGAACCGGTTTTGCCGAAGTCGCAGAGAACCACTTCGGAGTCTTCGGCTTTGGTCATGCACTTCGAACCGGGGTCGGCGGCGTCTTTCTTAGCTTCGGCGAGACTCAAAACTTCGCTGAACTCTTTGTTGGCTTTGACGTTGCTTTCGCCAACCCACATTACGAGGGCCGATGCTCCCGCAACCATCAGCGAGAAGACGAGGGCAAGCGCGAGTGTTTTGCGCGGACGCGCGCTGGTTAGCCTCGGTGCGAAGCGAATCGGGTCTTCGACGAACGTTTTGGTGAGCCAAGACAGCAAAACCGCAACCGCTAGGAGGGCAACCTTGGTGAAGGTGTTCAACTGCCCGTTGGCCAGGTAGGCGGGCAGAATTACCAGCGGCCAGTGCCACAGGTAGAGGCTGTAGCTGATCTCGCCGGCGAACTGAGCCGGGGCGAAAGCCATTCGTCTGTCGAGCCACCCGGGCGGTGCGCTGGTTCCGGCAAACAAAACCAAGCCGGTTGACAACACTGGCAAAAGTGCGGCCGCCCCCGGAAACGCAAAGTCTGCGCTGTAGGCGAATGCGGTGGCAAAGAGGCCCGCAAAACCGAGCAGGCTCAGGCTGCCGCTAAGCGACTTGGCGAGCTTTGGGAGGGTCGCGGTCGCAATCAGGGCTCCGACACCGAACTCCCAGATGCGTCCTAGCGGATTGAAGTAGGCAACGCTGGGTTCAACGGCCGTTGAGTAGAGAGCGTAGGCGAACGAGAGCGCGGTCACCAAGGCGATGCCGAGCGCCAACCTGCGCTTGAGTAAGAGCAGCCCAGCGATCAGCAGAGGCCAGAAGATGTAGAACTGCTCCTCGACCGCCAATGACCAGTAGTGCTGAAACGGGGTGGCGCCTTCGGCGAAGTAGTTCGTCGAGTTGGTTGCCAACACCCAGTTCTCTGCGTAAAACACGCTCGCAATGGCCTGCCTTGCGTAATCGCCAACGAGCGCGGGTGACACCAGAAAGTGCGTGGCGGCGATTGTGACGAAGATCACCACAAAGGCGGCCGGCAACAGACGCCGGGCGCGGCGAGCCCAGAACTCAGCGAAACGAATCTTGCCCTGCTTGGCCAGGTGAGAGGTGATCAGGTAACCCGAAATAACAAAGAAGACGTCGACACCTGCGAAACCGCCGGGTAGGCGATCTGGCCAGAAGTGAAACAGCAGCACCATGCCGACCGCGAGGGCGCGCAGAACCTGAATGTCTAGGCGGGTTTTGGTGCTCACCGGTTCAGTCTAGGGCTGGCTAAAAAAGAAAAGCCCCGAGCATCGCCCGGGGCCTAACTTCTAAGGCTTGACTAGATTCGCTTCAAGAAGAAGAGGACCGCGATGGCAATCGCGAGTAGCAGGTGAAACAGACCGCCGGCGAAGAAACCGAAGATGGTGACCGCGGCAAGTGCAACGTTGGTCCACTTGATAGCTGGTGACGACTTTGCAATGAACGAAAGGATGATCCAGCCGAGGGGAGCTAGCAGAAGGCCAACCACAGCCATGCTCGCCGCGGCTCCACGCCAATCAAAGGTGAGGCCCGCCCAGGTTAGTAGTGAAAAAACAGCGGTTGCCAAAGCAAAGCCGGTGCGAAGTTTTACTGCGTTCATTGTTCCCCGTTTCAAGAATGTTTTCGACAGCAAAAATAGCAGTTAAAAGAAAAAGGGTTCCGCATTTGCAGAACCCAATTTCGCTGGCGGTGTCGGTGGGATTTGAACCCACGTTGGACTCTCGCCCAAACAACATTTCGAGTGTTGCACCTTCGGCCGCTCGGACACGACACCGTGGGATAGATTACTACATCGGAGGTATTCGTGAGTACAGAGGGTTCAGCAAGAGCGATCATTGCCGCGCTAGGCGCAAACATTGGCATCGCCGTCACCAAGTTCATCGCGGCCGGCGTAAGCGGTTCGGCTTCGATGTTGGCCGAAGGAATTCACTCGGTTGCCGACTCCGGTAACCAGGTTTTGCTGCTCATCGGCGGCAAGCGCGCTCGTCGCGAGGCAACCAAGACCCACCCGTTCGGCTACGGCCGTTCGCGATACATCTATGCCTTCATGGTTTCGATCGTGCTGTTCTCGATCGGTGGCATGTTCTCGATCAATGAAGGAATCTCTAAGCTTCACGAAACTCACGAACTCGAAAACGCTTGGCTGCCGCTGATCGTTTTGGGCGTCAGCATCGGCCTCGAATCTTTCAGCTTGTATACCGCTCTCAAGGCGGCTAAAGAAGAGCGCGGCCGCACCAGCCTGGCCAAGTACATTCGCCACGCGAAGAGCCCGGAGTTGCCGGTCGTGTTGCTCGAAGACATGGCGGCTCTAACCGGTCTGGTCTTGGCTTTCTTGGGCGTTGGCCTAACCGTGATCACGCACAACGCCATCTGGGACGCCATCGGCACGCTCGCCATCGGTGTTCTGCTGGTATTGGTCGCCGTGATTCTGGGCATCGAAACCAGCAGCCTCTTGGTTGGCGAAGGCGCAAGCGACAAAGACGCCGACAAGATCAAGGACGCGATTGTCACGACACCTGGCGTTGACTCACTGATTCACATCAAGACTCTCTACCTCGGCCCCGAGGAACTGATGGTTGCCGCAAAGTTTGCTGTGGGCAAGAAGGCGACCGCTCAAGACATCGCGAAGGCAATTGACGATGCCGAGGTGGCCATTCGCAAGGCGGTACCGACCGCGCGCGTTATTTACTTAGAGCCAGATATTCTGCGCGACTCAAAAAACTGAGTTAGCACAGCGCCACACTCTTCTTCGAGGACACCCGGTATCACTTCGACCGGGGTTCCGAGGCGTCCGTCGCGCAAAAGGTCATAGAGCGAACCAGCAGCGCCGACCCGAACATCCCAAGCCCCAAACACCACTCGCGGAATTCTGGCGGCGACGATTGCGCCAGCGCACATCACGCAAGGTTCGAGCGTGACCACTAGGGTTAGGTCGTCGAGTCGCCAGCTGCCCTTTGCCTTGGCCGCCTCGCGAATCGCGACGATTTCGGCGTGACCGGTTGGGTCGCCTCGAAGTTCTTTGTCGTTGCGTCCGGCGGCAAACACGTTGCCTTCAGAGTCGATCAAGACAGCACCCACGGGGACGTCGTCGCCACACTTAGCGGCTTCGGCGAGCGCGGCTTGCATCGCCGGCTTCCAACGTTCCATGACTGACTCCTTTCGGCTAGATTTAGCCTATGCGAGTCACCGTTGCCGACCACCCACTGATCACCCACAAGCTCACCGTTTTGCGCGACAAAAACACCCCTTCGCCGGTGTTCCGCCAGCTGGTTGAAGAGCTGGTGACGCTGCTTGCCTACGAGGCCACCCGCGACGTCCGTGTTGAATCGATCGAAATCGAGACGCCTGTGACCAAGACGGTTGGCGTGAAGCTGAGCCGACCACGACCGATCATCGTGCCGATTCTGCGCGCCGGCTTGGGCATGCTCGAGGGCATCATCAAGCTGCTGCCGACCGCACAGGTTGGCTTCTTGGGCATCAAGCGCGACGAAGAAACACTGGTTCCGCACACCTACGCAAACCGCCTACCCGAAGACCTCAACGGCCGACAGGTTTACATCGTCGACCCGATGCTCGCCACCGGCGGCACCCTGATCGACTCAATCGACTACGTGTTTGAACGCGGGGCAACCGAGGTCACCGCGATCTGCCTGATCGGTGCCCCCGAGGGCGTCGAAGCTGTGCGCGCCCACGTTGGCTCGAAAAACGTGAACCTCGTGCTCGGCGCGATGGACGAAAAACTCAACGAGGTTGGCTACATCGTGCCTGGCCTTGGCGATGCCGGTGACCGCCTGTACGGCCTCGCCGACTAGCTATATAATGAACTCATGACTAACGCCAAGACTTTCAGCGCATCGATGCGCGGCGTTATGTGTATGCGCAAGTGCCGCTAGCCGCCAACGTCGCTCGGTTTAGCATTCGGCACCAGAACCCCTGACTCCCCCGATTTTTCGCATACTCAAAAAAGGTTTAAGAAATGCCAAACGAAACAGAAGCACGCGGGTTCGCACTCTATGTGGGCTTGGACGAAGCAGCGGCCACCGAAGCCGGAACATCACTGACCGAGGTGGTCAACGCACTGCGCGCGAAGCTCGCAGAACTGGTGCCCGGCACCGACACCTACGCGGCGGTTGCGCTGTCACCCAAGGGAATCGGCGGTCGCAACATCGACGTAGTTCGAGCAGCCCTTCGCGACCCACGCATCACCGACGTCGATGACGAAGAAGACGACGAGCCGCAGGGCATCGTGGTCGATGTTCCGCGCCGAAAGGTTTTTGCCGACGGCGTGAGCGCAAACCTCACCTTCAAGGAGTTCGAGTTGTTGAACTACCTGATCGACCACCAGGGCGAAACCATCAGCCGAAAAGAGTTGGTTGAGTTGGTCTGGGACGACGAAGACGAAACCGCGGTGAACGAGCGCACGATCGACGTGCACATTCGCCGCCTACGCGCCAAGATTGCCGGTTACGAAGACATCATTCGAACCGTCCGTGGCGGTGGCTACCGCTTCGACAAGCACCCAGACGTCACGGTCGAGGATTACCAGATCTAGGCTTGTTGCGTGAGCGCTGCGCTGGACCAACTCGTCGAACTGACCCTTGAGGCGGTTGAGCTCGGCAACCTCACCCCGATTTTGTTGATCGACGGCCGAGCCGGCAGCGGCAAGAGCACCCTCGCCGAACAGCTGAAGAACCGTCTGTTCAAAGAGGGCGAATCGCTGCCTCGCGTGATTCACATGGACGACCTCTACGAGGGTTGGCGTGGACTACAAACCGGTGTCGATATTCTGAATCGCCAAATCTTGGGGCAGCTTGGCAAAGGGGTCGGAGCGAGTTGGCAGGAGTGGGATTGGGCGGCCGGTGAGCGCGGCAAGTGGCGCGAGTTTCGCGGCGGCACACCGCTGATTGCCGAGGGCGTTGGAGCGCTAAACCGAATCAGTGCTGAGCACAGCGCGATCAGGGTTTGGCTCGAGGTCGATGAGCAGGTGCGGTTTGAGCGCTGGGTTGAGCGCGAAGGCAGCGACGAACACTGGGCCGAGTGGTCGGCGCAGGAGCTTGAGTTTTACGCCCGCGAGCGCTCGAGCGAACTCGCTACTTTAGTTTTCGGTTAGCCAACCACGAGCGAGCGCCAACGAAGATCGAGGCGCAGATGAACCCGGCCGCAATCAGGTAGCTCGCGTTTTTGACCGCGGGAATCGACGCTGCGTAGTAACCAGCGATGGTCAGCCCGACACCCCAGGTGAGAGCGCCGACCAGGTTTGCGCTGAAGAACTTGTAGTAGTTCATGCGCGAAATGCCGGCGATTGGCGGAACCAGTGCGCGAACCATCGGAATGAAACGACCGATGACCATTGCCCACCAACCCCACTTGGCATAGAACGCTTCGCTTTTCGCGATCGACTTTTGCAGCCAAACGCCCTTGCGTTTGTCGAGGTATGGGCGACCGAAGTGGCGGCCGAGCGCGTAGCCGACCTGGTCGCCGAGCCAGGCGGCAATGCCGACGCCGGTGGCCATCACCCATATATTTACGCCAGAACCCGCGCTTGCCGCCACGAGACCGGCGGCGAACACCAATGAGTCACCGGTGATGAACGGTGTGAAGGCGCCAATCAGCAACCCTGTACCCGCAAAGACCAAACCCCAGACCACCAGGTAAAACAGGATTGGTCCGGTTTGGGTGCTCCAACCAGAAATCTGGTCGGAGATGCTGGCGTAGTGCGGCATGCTTACGGCTTGCCGTGCAAGACGATTTCGTCGAGCTCTAGGCGAGTGCGTGGCTGAATCTCGCGCTCGTATGCCGGGCCTTCAAGCTTGTCGGCCGGGGCGAGTTTGCCAACGGCCACGACGACGATCGGGCGAAGGTCCTCGTGTAGTTCGAGCGCTGCACTCAGCGCAGCCGGAACGATTCCGCTCATCTGGTGGGTGTGGAGTCCTAGCTCCTGAGCCTGGGTGACCAGGTTGGCAACCGAAAGTCCCGCGTCGTAAAGAGCACCGGTGTTCTCGCGTCCGTCGGCGTGCTTGGTCTGAATCGAGACGACGATCAGAGCAGATGCGCGTGGAGCCCAAGCCTGGTTGAAGCCGCTGAGGCCCTCGGCTGCAACCTGGTTGAAAAGGTCGGTGCCGCGGGTTAGCACCGAGAAGCGCCAAGGCTGACCGTTGTTTGCCGAAGGTGCCCAGCGTGCGGCCTCGAGAACCGAAAGGATTTCGTGTGAGGTCAGTTCGTAGTCGGTGTCGAAGGAGCGTGGGCTCCAGCGGTCGGCTAGAACGGGCATAATCTGGGCGGCGGTAATCGCGGTCTTGTTCATACTTCTATTCAACCGCAATCAGGCGTGCAGAATTCCGCGAGCGGTCTCGAGGAATCCATCGATGTCTTCTTCGGTGGTGTCCCAGGAGCACATCAGGCGAACCTGCCCAGTGGCAACGTTCCAAACGTAGAAGCGATAGCTTTCTTGAAGCTTTGCGGTCTGAGACTCGGTGAAGATCGGGAACACGGCGTTGGCCTGGGTTGGGTTCGGAATCTCGACACCCATCGCCCTCAGCCCGGCGTCGAGCTTGGCTGCCATGGCGTTTGCGTGCATGCCATTGCGCCTCCAAAGGTCGCCCTCAACGAGCGCGATCAGCTGAGCGCTCATGAACCGCATCTTGCTGCCGAGCTGCATCGAGGTCTTGCGCAAGAACGCGATCGAATCGATGAGCTTGGGGTTCAGAACCACAACCGCCTCGGCGCCCATCGCGCCAATCTTGGTGCCGCCAAAGCTCACGATGTCGACTCCCGCGTCGGTGGTGAAATCGCGGAACTTTGCGCCGAGGGCGGCAGCGGCGTTAGAGATGCGCGCGCCATCAAGGTGCAGGTAGAGGCCGTGCTTCTTGCAGTAGTCGCCGATCGCCTTGACTTCGGCAACCGTGTAAAGCGTGCCGAGTTCGGTGGTCTGCGTGATGCTCACCACGGCCGGCTGTGCGCGGTGAACGCTGCCGATGTCGAACATCTGGGTGTCGATCAGCTCTGGGGTGAGCTTGCCGTCTGGCGTTGGAATCGTCCAGAGTTTGAGGCCGGCCATCTTTTCGGGGGCGCCACCCTCGTCGGTCACGATGTGCGCAGTTTCGGCGCAAATCACGGCCTCCCAGCGCTTGGTGCAGGCCTGAAGGGCAACCACGTTTGCACCCGTGCCGTTGAACATCGGAAACGCTAGAGCCTGCGAACCAAAGTGTTCCTGCATCAGTGCGTCGAGGCGCGCGGTCACGGTGTCTTCGCCATAGGCGATCTCGTGGCCCTCGTTCACGGCCAACATCGCGTTCATAATTTCTGGGTGAACGCCCGCGTAGTTGTCGCTGGCGAAACCACGCCAAATCTTTCGCTGAGTCATGCTGTGATTCCTGCCGTTGCTGCGATTTCTGGTGCGAGTTTTTTGCGAAGCGCTTCGTAGAACACGTTCAGCGGAAACTCGTCAGGTAGCACGAGGTCAACGACCTCGCGAAGTTCGCCGTTCACCGGCAAGGCGTCGGCACCCTTAGCCCAGTTTGAGCCCGGGTGCGGCTCAACCAAGCCGGCGACGAACTCGTAACTCGCCAGCCAGTGTGCCAAGCGGCTTCGGTCGATGCCCGTGCGATACAGGTCTTCAACGTGTTCACACAGCTCGACCATCGCGTCGTTGAGGCGATCCCATTCGAGCGAGAGCGTGTTGTCTGTCCAGTGCAATACGCCCTGCTTGTGCAGGTGGGCGAAGATGATCTGACCGCCGAGGCCGTCGTAGTTGCGGTGACGGTCACCGGTGATCGGAAACCTGAACAGTCGGTCGAAAAGAATTGCATAACGAGCAAAGCGGGCGAGGTAAACACCCTGCGCCTCGAGCTTCGCGGTTTCGCGATAGGTGGTGAGGTCACAGCGCAACTCTTCGAGCGCGTACATCCAGTAGGGCATGCGCTGCTTGATCATGAACGGGTCGAACGGCAGATCGCCGTGGCTGTGCGCGCGGTCGTGCACGAGATCCCAGAGCATGAAGGTTTCTTGGGTCACCGATTGGTTGGCGAGCAAGTATTCGGCATCGGCTGGTAGCGCGAGCTTCAACAACTCGGACGCACTTGCGGTGATTCTGCGGTAGCGAGCGGCTTCGCGGTCACAGAAAATTCCACCCCAGAAGAACTTGGCGAGTTCGCGGGTCGCAACGGTCTCGGGGAACAGCACGGCCGAGTTGGTGTCGTAGCCCTTGGTGAACGCCACGAATTCGATTGGCACGAACGCGGGGTTGTTGTATTGCTTGGCCTCGAGTTCGCTGATCCAGTTCGGCCAGACGGTTCTGGTCACCACCGCTTCGAAGTTGCGGTTCGGGTTGCCGTTTTGCGTGTACATCGGAAAAACCACGAGGTTTTCGAGCCGGTCGGTGCGGTTTAGGTCGGGCCTGAACAGCAGCAGTGAATCCAAGAAGTCGGGCACGCCGAAGTCTGAGTCGATCCACTTTTCGATGTCTTTGATGGTGGCCTCGAGGTGCTCGCGCTGGTGTTCGAAGCGCGGAATCAGAGCATCGATTGCCGACATCATGGCTACCGCGTGAGTCTTGGCGGCCGCCTTGTCTTCGGCTACCGAACCATCTTTAGCCTGGAGCGGGCGAATCGCCTCTACGGCTCGTTCGATAGCCAACCAGTTCTGGTCGGTTAGCGTCCAGCTCGACTCTTCTTCGCCAGACGGCGCATCGGTGGTGGCAGCCGCCCAGGTGACCAGGTTTCGCCAAAGAGTTAGGTGGTCGAGGTCTTCGATCGAGTCGTCGCCGAACAGGTCTGAGTCAGCGATTACGGCAACGCGTCCGCGCGCGTGATTTTGCACGGCCAAGAGCGGGGCTCCGGCAGGGGTGGCATTCGCACCCGTGGTTGCAACCACGAAGGTATTTGCCGCTACCTGAGGCTGAATCTCGAGAGCACCGGTTCGGTAAAAGCAGGCCTGGCCGACACCGGCTGCAATTCCGGTTGGCAGCAGGTCGCCGAGAATCCAGGTGGCTACGTCCTTGAAATTTGACTGCGGGTCTTGAACCGTGAGGTTCAGAACCTTGATGCCGAAACGTTCGGCGATTACGCCGGCCGAGTTGCCGTATTTGAGTTGTTCGGTTTCGGCGAAGAGCACGAGACCGCCACCGGCGGCTACCCAATCAACCAACTGGTCGATCTCTTCTGAGGTGAACTCGGGGCTGCCCTGCTTGGTGGTCTGTTCGAAATCGTCTTTCGAAGAATGCAGTGCGACAAAAACCTTCGAACCGGCGAGTGCGGCGGCGAGGGATCCTTCGGTGTGAACGGCTACATCAAAGCCGTCGGTTTGCAGCGCTTTGGCTGCCTTAACGTAACCGGCATCTTGCGGGTTACCTGGGTTCATTTGCTCCGCAACCTCTGGTCTTGTGGACCAAGCTGGGCGGTGCGACTCATCGAATGTTACTCGGGCGAGCATGCGTACCTCCTTGTACAAAACCAAATCTACCAACCCGTAGAGTGGCTTCTATGTCACGCAAAGGTCTCTTGCTTTTTCTCGCCTGCGGTATCGCCTGGGGTATTCCGTACTTCTTCATAAAGGTTGCGGCCGAGGACTTTTCGGCATCTTCGGTGATTCTGGCTCGCGTGCTGGTTGGAGCTCTCGTGCTCACCCCAATCGCCATCAAGCGCAAGGCTTTCATGCCCGCACTCAAGGCCTGGAAGGTCAGCCTGGCATTCGCGCTCTTCGAAATGGCAGGGCCTTGGTGGCTCGTAACCACCGCCGAAAAGGGTCACATTTCGAGCGGACTCGCCGGACTGCTGATCGCGACCGTGCCGTTTTTTGCGATGGCGGTCACCTACTACTACCTCGGCGACAAGTCGGCGGTTCACAAGAAGAACATCGCCGGGCTTGCGGTCGGGTTTGTCGGCATCGTCTTGCTGGTTGGCATCGATGCGTTCACCGAGAACCTCGAACTGGTTTGGGTTGGCGCCATCATTCTCGCCGCCGTTGGTTACGCAATCGCTCCCGCCATCGCTGCTAAAGAAGCCCCGAACGTCGAGCGCATTGGTGTGATTGCCGTTTCGATGGTCTTCGTCTCGGTCATCTATGCCGTGCCGGCTGCTCTCAACCCGCTCGCCGAGGGCGTCACCACGCCAAGGTGGGAGTCATGGGTCGCGCTAGCGGTGCTCGGCGTAGTCTGCTCAGCCGTTGCGTTCGTGCTGTTCTTCGACCTGATGAAAGAGATCGGTCTTTCGCGGGCCAGCCTGATCACGTACCTCAACACCGCGGTAGCAATCGGTTTGGGTGTCTTGTTCGCTAGCGAACCGCTGACCATCGGCATGTGGGTAGGGTTTCCGTTGGTTGCGGTCGGCTCATACCTTGCGAGCCGCCGCCACGCCTAACCGAGCAGTTGCTCGGCTAGCGCCAAAATCGCAGCAGCTTCGGCGAGCGTAGCCGACTTGCGATCAAACGCGGTGCCGTCGACAAGGTGCTTCAGCTCGCGTGCCTGACTCAAGAAACCAGGCTTGAAGTCGAGATCGTCTTGACTCAGTTCAAACGCTTCGCCCTTGGTTGCGATGTAATGGCGAAGCGGAAGCTCGGGGGTCGGGTCGATAACCTGAACACCCACGAACTCCTGATAAAACTCGATCGGGCGCAGGGCTGCCGACTTGCCGGGGGTGTGAATGTCGACGAAGAAGTTTGATGGCGAACCGAAGGTGATCATCGCCGAACCAACACCGCGCGCAGCCTCGAGCGAAACCGATCGAGTCACGATGCCCGACTCGTTGTCGAGTTTTGCGATCCCGCTCACCTTGAGCGAGCCAAAAAGGTACTGCAGCAGGTCGAGCACGTGAACCGAGTTGCCGAGCAAGATCGCGCGCTTTTTGTCGTCAGTCATGTCTGGCGCCCAAGAAGCCTCTGGAATCGCAGCGTTGAAGGTTGCGGCGCTCGACTCTTCGATTAATCGCTTAGCGGCCGCGGCGCTCGAGTAGTGGCGACGGTTGTAACCAACCAAGACGCCCGCTGGGTTGCCTAGCGCGGCAACCTCGGCCGACGAATAGGCGACCGGCTTTTCAACCAAAATCGGTTTGCCGGTCTTGATGGCAGCTGCCAGGATTTCTGGCGTCACCGAGGTTTCGGGCGCGATTAGGAACGCGTCCACGTTGCTCTCGATAACCTCTTGCCACGAGTCAAGCGCGGTTGCGCCATATTTTGCTGCCAGAGCGGCGGTCTTCTCTGAGCCTGGGCGCGAACCGATGTTGGTGATTTCGAAGCCGACCGCTTTCAGCGCGTCGAGGTGAAACGGAACAATCGAACCTGATCCGACAACTCCTAAGCGACTCAAGAAATGCTCCAGTGGCGGTTGATGTCGACAAGCTTTTCGTCTACCGGAAGGTTGAGGCGCTGGCCAAGCTCAGATGCGTGCAGGGCAGCAAGCAGGTCTTCGGCCGTGCGGGTTCCGGTGTCGCCAACCGACTTGCCTGCCTTCACGGTCTCGTAGAGCGCGGTCATGCCGGTCTTGCCTTCGGGCGTCAACCATAGGTTTTCGCGGAACACCTGATCTTGCGCGTAGCCAGTGCGGGTAACCGCCGGGTAGGTGGCAATTTCGTCTTGGTTGCGCAGTCTCAGCGCAAAGTCACCGTTCGGCATCATTTCGCCTTCGGCGTCACGCCAATAGAAGCGAACGTTTTCGGTTACGGCACTCTGGTTCAAGAAAACGCAGTTGAAGCGCTTGCCGCCCGCGTAGTTGTAGTTAACCGAACCCTCGTAGAACGCGAGCGATTCGTGTCGTGGGTTGATGTTTTGAGTTTCTAGGTCGGCGGTCACCGAGATCGGCGACGAACCGAAGAGCACGGTCGCGAGGTCTAGGTAATGAATGCCGTTGGTCGCGATGCAGCGAGCACCAAGATCGGAAGAGCACACGT
>ERZ650311.1151-NODE-1151-length-13742-cov-6.123110_pt1 | contig 13742 bp, 15 predicted proteins | sample MGYA00376247_ERZ650311 | MGnify/ENA primary metagenome ERZ650311 (study PRJEB26733, sample SAMN07839324) | wastewater metagenome | biome: small river; feature: stream; material: water | place: USA: North Carolina | collected 2016-07-28 ... | reverse complement strand
TGTAATCAGCCTGAATAAATTTCTCCGCGATTAAACCAGCGGGACTATCAGATCCTGGATCGAGCACACAAACTTTGTAACCCATAGCTTGGGCAGCTTGCGTAAACATACGCCCCAACTGACCGCCACCTAATATTCCTAAATATGAACCCGGCAAAATGGGTTCCATACGATCTGCCATGTAATTAATATCCCGGCAAATTCATTGAACGTGCGGTATCAGACTGCTTCGCACGGAAATCTTCTAAACGCTTAGCTAAATCCGCATCGTGCAAAGCTAAACCAGCAATGACATGCAAGGCGGCATTAGCCGCACCAGCCTCACCAATTGCAAAAGTGGCAACCGGAATACCTTTAGGCATCTGCACGATTGAATATAAAGAATCTTCGCCACGTAAATATTTGCTGGCTACTGGCACACCATAAACGGGAACAATTGTTTTAGATGCAAGCATGCCTGGCAAATGCGCCGCACCACCTGCACCAGCAATGATGGCTTGTAAGCCATTGGCTTGTGCTTTTTCAGCATACTGGAACATATCGTCTGGCATGCGGTGTGCGGAGAGCACTTTAGCTTCATGAGCGACACCAAATTGCTCAAGCATTTGAGCGGCGTGCTGCATGGTGTCCCAATCTGAGTTGGACCCCATTACTATTCCGACAATTGGCTTCTTGCTCATTTACCTCTCCAAATACCTTCAATTTTTCCCAAGGATCTCATTATCCCCGAGTTAACCCTGCTCAGTTAGCCTGGTTAAGGCTTCGCGATACTTTTGCGCAGTCTTTTCAATGACATCAGCCGGCAATTGCGGTGCAGGGGCTGTTTTAGGCCATAACTTGCCGTCCACCATCGCAGTTTCCAGCCAATCACGAACAAACTGCTTGTCATATGAAGGTGGGTTAGAGCCAACGTAGTAGGTCTCAGCTGGCCAGAATCTGGAAGAATCAGCAGTCAGAATCTCATCCATCAACACCAATTGATCGTTAGCATCTAAACCGAACTCAAACTTAGTATCAGCAATGATGATGCCGCGAGTAGCTGCGTACTCAGAAGCTTCTTTATACAAACGAATACTCACTTCGCGAATTTGATTGGCTAATTTTTCACCAATAAGCTCAACCACTTTCTCAAATGAAATATTTTCATCATGCTGACCGAATTCTGCTTTTGCTGCAGGAGTAAAAATAGGCTCAGGTAATTTTTGAGCATTTTCTAAACCAGCTGGCAATGCAATTCCGCAAACCTTGCCGGTTTCTTTGTAGTCTTTCCAACCACTACCAGCCAAATAGCCACGCACCACTGCTTCAACCAAAATGGGCTTCAAGCGTTTAGCCACAACTGCACGGCCTTTAACTTGGCTTACTTCATCTGCAGCCACTACAGTAGCTGGATCAATACCTGTTAAGTGATTTGGAATTACAGAAGCTAACTTATCAAACCAAAAATTAGCCATTTGATTCAGAACTACGCCCTTCTCGGGAATGGGCTCACCCATCACCACATCAAACGCAGATAGGCGATCAGTCGTAATCATTAGTAACTTGTCATCGTCTAGCGCGTAGACATCGCGTACCTTGCCTTTAGAAAGTAAAGGCAATGACTTAATAGAGGTTGCGTACAAAGCGGCCATATTTAAATCACTTCACAATTTGAGTTAATTTGCCGCTCTTGTATAGCTCAGCCATCTTCTCTAAAGCAATCGGTTTAATTTTAGAGGCTTGGCCAGCAGAGCCAAAGGCTTGGAAGCGAGCGATACAGACTTTCTTAGCGGCTTCGCGAGCAGGCTTTAGGTAATCACGTGGATCAAACTTACTTGGATTCTCGATTAAGTAACGGCGAATTGCACCAGTCATTGCCAAACGAATATCCGTATCGATATTGATCTTGCGAACACCATTCTTAATTCCCTCTTGAATCTCTTCAACTGGAACTCCATATGTCTCTTTCATATCGCCACCGAATTCACGAATCTCGGCGAGCAACTCTTGTGGAACACTAGAGGAGCCATGCATTACTAAGTGCGTGTTCGGAATACGTGCGTGAATCTCTTTAATGCGGTCAATTGCCAAAATATCGCCAGTAGGTTTCTTGCTAAATTTGTACGCACCATGGCTTGTACCAATTGCAATTGCCAATGCATCACATTGAGTAGCTTTTACAAAATCAGCAGCTTGCTCAACATCAGTCAGCAATTGCTCACGAGTCATCGTGCCATCAGCACCATGACCGTCTTCTTTATCGCCCTTCATGGTTTCGAGCGAACCAAGTACGCCTAGTTCTGCCTCAACCGTAACTCCAATAGAGTGAGAAAACTTCACTACCTCTTTAGACACGTCGACGTTGTACTCATAGCTAGCTACAGTCTTGCCATCAGCTTCTAAGGAACCATCCATCATCACGCTAGTAAAACCACTCTTGATCGCCGCCATACACACCGCAGGACTTTGGCCATGGTCTTGGTGCATGACTACAGGGATATGTGGATAGGCCTCTACTGCCGCAGAGATCAGGTGGCGCAAGAATGCTTCGCCTGCATACTTACGAGCGCCAGCTGAAGCTTGCATGATGACTGGGGAATCAGCTTCATTTGCCGCCTCCATAATTGCCGTGACTTGCTCTAAATTATTCACGTTAAATGCTGGTAGGCCGTAACCATTCTCAGCAGCATGATCCAAGAGTTGTCTTAAAGATACTAAAGCCATGATGTTCTCTTAATTAATAGTAATTAGGTTTATTGAATTTCGTTTTCTGAGTAAGTGAATTACTTCACATGAATAATCTTGAGTGTGTTGGTTCCACCAGGCTCGCCCATTGGCTCGCCAGAAGTTAATACAACGGTATCGCCTTTTTTAACTGCGCCTAGCTTTTTCAAGCACGCCTCAACCTCTTGCAATGCAGTATCGCGATCCTTGGTGTAGTCCAAACCAATGGGGGTCACATTACGATAGGTGCTTAAGGCACGCTGAGTAGCAATCTTGGAAGTCAACGCAAAGATTGGAACGTGAATATTGTGACGACTCATCCAAATTGCGGTGGAGCCAGAATCAGTTAAAGCAGCAATAGCGTCAGCATTCAAATGATGGGCTGTAAATAGCGCGCCCAAAGCAATCGTTTGATCAATCCGAGTAAACGTCTGATCTAAAAAATCAGTGTCAAGTTTTACACGATCTGATTTTTCTGCTTCAACACAAATTTCTGCCATGGCTTTGATAGTCTGTACTGGATACATGCCTGCAGCAGATTCAGCAGACAACATCACTGCATCGGTGCCATCTAAGACTGCGTTGGCCACATCGCTGACTTCAGCACGCGTCGGTACTGGTGCATTAATCATCGACTCCATCATTTGTGTGGCGGTAATCGTAAATTTATCCGCTTCACGCGCCCAAGCAATCATGCGCTTTTGTAAGGCAGGCACTGCTGCATTGCCGACTTCAATGGCGAGGTCGCCACGCGCAACCATAATGCCGTCGCTTTCAGCAATGATGCTCTTTAATGCCTCAGGTTCGATCGCTTCTGCGCGCTCTACCTTAGCAATTGTTCTCACTTTTCCTACGCCATACTTGGCGCTCGCAGCATCTGCCAACTTACGGGCATAAGCCATGTCGGCACCATCCTTAGGAAAGCTAATCGCCAAGAAATCGACACCCATTGCAATAGCCGCGTCTAAATCGGTAATGTCTTTTTCGGTCAGCGCAGGAGCAGTTAGACCTCCACCAGCACGATTAATGCCTTTGTTATTGGAAAGTGGTCCACCCTGCTCAACGATGGTGAAAATCTCACCGCCCTTAACGCTATCTACCTTCAGAACCACTAAGCCATCATTTAACAAAAGACGATCACCAGGCTTCACGTCTCCTGGCAACTCTTTGTAGTCAAGACCTACTTTCGTCTGATCACCCAACTCACAAGCCACATCCAAAGTAAATTTGTCACCCTCTTTGAGAAGGATTTTGCTATCTGCAAATTTACCAACCCGAATTTTTGGGCCCTGCAAATCCGCCATGATTCCGACTTCTTTACCAACTTCAGCAGAAATAGTGCGCACTAAATCGTGGCGCGCTTTATGGTCAGCAACAGTGCCATGTGAGAAGTTCATACGCACTACATCTACACCAGCACGAATCATGTCACGCAAGACCTCAGGCTTTTCAGAAGCAGGCCCTAAGGTTGCAATGATCTTTGTTGCTCTCAACATATTTAATCTTTCGCTCTATCAGCAAGTACTGCAAAGGCTGGCAAGGTTTTGCCTTCCAAGAATTCCAAGAAAGCACCACCACCAGTAGAGATGTAATCCACTTGATTTTCAATACCGTACTTCGCAATCGCTGCCAAAGTATCACCACCACCAGCGATTGAAAATGCTGGAGAGTGCGCAATTGCAGCGGCCAACATTTTGGTACCACCGCCAAATTGATCAATTTCAAATACACCTAATGGACCGTTCCACACAATCGTGCCTGCGTGTGCAAGCATGGTGGACAAACGCGCAGCAGTCTTTGGACCGATATCCAAAATCATGTCGTCTTCAGCCACCTGATCAGATGGCACACGATTCGCACGCGCCAATGGAGATAATTCATTGGCAACCACCACGTCTTCTGGAATCGGAACATGGGCGCCACGCTTTTCCATGATCTCCATAATCTCTTTTGCTTCATTGACTAAGTCAGGCTCAGCCAGTGATTTACCAATCGGCAATCCTTTGGCAAGCATGAAGGTATTAGCAATGCCGCCGCCAACGATCAACTCATCAACTTTTTCAGAGAGCGCTTTCAGAATCGTTAGCTTAGAAGAAACCTTAGAGCCCGCAACAATAGCCACCAGAGGGCGCTTTGGATTTGCTAGAGCGCGACTAAGCGCATCTAATTCAGCAGCCATCAAAGGGCCAGCACAAGCTACTGGAGCAAACTTTGCAACACCATTAGTTGTAGCTTCAGCACGATGTGCCGTTCCAAATGCGTCATTGACATAAACATCACATAAGGCAGCAATTTTTTTTGCTAACTCGTCGTTATTCTTTTTTTCACCAATATTTAAACGGCAGTTTTCTAATAAAACTACTTCGCCAGGGCTGACTTCAAAACCACCGTCAACCCAATTACTAATTAACGGAACTTTACGATTGAGCAAGGAGGCAATACGATCAGCTACTGGAGCCAAACTATCTTCAGGTTTAAATTCTCCCTCCGTAGGACGACCTAGGTGTGAGGTCACCATCACAGCAGCTCCGGCATCCAAACACATTTGCACCGCTGGCATCGAGGCCCGGATGCGAGTGTCTTCCGTAATGTTGCCCGCCTCATCCTGTGGAACGTTAAGGTCGGCACGGATCAACACCCGCTTACCATTTAATTGACCTGACTGGGCTAATTCGCTTAAACGCTTAACGTTAAATAAGGATTCCGGCATGAGTTTGGGTAAAAAAGTGGTTAATGGGCAATGTTCCATTCTAAAGGCTCTGCCCTACAACCCCCGAGGATCTCAGCCGACAGACAGCCCTGCCTGCTCTACAATAAGGACTTAAATGCAACCTAGGCCCAAAGAGCTGATTCTGCCGGCCTTGTACCCTGCAAAAACCGCTTTTACAGATATTTAACAGACACAAAAAAGGTAGAAAAAATGTCGATGTCCGACCGCGATGGCTTTATTTGGACCGATGGGAAGCTAATTCCTTGGCGTGAGGCTAATGTTCACGTGTTAACACACAGTCTTCACTACGGAATGGGCGTTTTTGAGGGGATCCGTGCCTACAAAACCCCCCAGGGAACAGCCATTTTCCGCCTCCCAGAGCACGTAAAACGCCTGTTTAACGGCACTAAGATCTTCCAAATGAATATGCCTTACAGCCCTGAAGAGGTCTCTAAAGGCATTATTGACGTAGTTAATAGCAATAAGCTCGAGGCCTGCTATATCCGCCCAATCATCTTTATTGGCTCCCAAAAGCTCGGTATCTCGCCAAAGGGCAACAGCATTCACACCTCGATTGCTGCCTGGGAGTGGGGCGCTTATTTAGGTGAAGATGGAATCAACAAAGGTATTCGCGTCAAAACCTCATCTTTTACACGCCACTTTGTAAATTCTTCGCTGGTCCGCGCAAAAGCATCGGGTTACTACATCAACTCCATTTTGGCCAACCAAGAAGTTACTGCCAATGGATACGACGAAGCATTGCTACTCGATACAGAGGGATATGTATCTGAAGGTTCTGGCGAAAACCTCTTCATGGTTCGTAACGGCATCGTTTACACGCCAGACTTAGCATCCTGCTTAGACGGTATCACACGCGACTCCGTGATTCAGATTGCAAAAGATCTCGGTTACGAAGTTCGTGAAAAGAGACTCACCCGCGATGAAGTCTATTCAGCTGACGAGGCTTTCTTCACTGGTACTGCTGCTGAAGTAACCCCAATTCGTGAACTCGATGACCGCACCATAGGTGACGGCAAACGTGGTCCGATTACTGAGAAAATTCAGAAGACGTATTTCGATGCTGTGTATGGCAGAAACGACAAATACAAATCTTGGCTTACTTACGTTAAGTGATGTACCAAGTAATTTCAGCAATTAGGAAATAGAACATGACTCAGGCTCAAGTAGTAATGGTGGATGGCAAAAACTTGCCACTGCACTGCCCTACCAACAAGACTCCCGCATGGAATTCGCACCCGCGGGTTTTTCTAGATATTACTAAAACCGGTGAAGCAAAGTGTCCTTACTGTGGCGCTGAGTACAAACTTATTCCCGGTACAGAACCGCACGGTCACTAAACCCTTTCAGCGCCTCATTACGGGGCGCTGAGTCGGGATACATTTCATGCACGGTATTCTGATCATCGCGCCAAACTGGATTGGGGATGCAGTCATGACCCAGCCTTTGCTAGCAGCCCTTAAAGATCAATATCCAGAATCCTCTATTGATGTATTAGCTAGCACTTGGGTAGCGCCCATCTATCGGGCCTGCTCTGAAGTTAATCATGTTATTGAAGCAAAATTTGAGCACAAACAGTTGCAATGGGGCTTACGTAAAAAATTAGCAGCAGAAATAGCCGCAAAAAAATATCAAGCCTGCTTTGTTTTACCAAATAGCCTTAAATCAGCAATTATTCCGTGGCTTGCCAATATTCCATTTCGAATTGGTTATCGCGGCGAATTACGATTTGGCCTAATCAATCTCGCACTCAATAATCCAAGTAAAGTAAATCGACCGCCCATGGTTGAGCACTACCTTGCGTTAAGTACACTTCTGGATGAAGAGAAAATCTCATCGTCGGTGCAGAATATTTCACCAAAATTAAACGTTTCCAATTCGGCAAAAGAATCTGTAAAAACCAAGTTAAGCGCCGCCAATATTGATCCAAATACCATCTATGTTGTTTGCCCAGGCGCAGAGTATGGCCCAACGAAACGCTGGCCGACAAGCCACTTTTCTGATTTAGCCCAAAGACTGATTGCCAGTCAGGCAAATAACCAAGTCATCCTCCTAGGTAGCAAAGGTGACAACACACTCGCCCAAGAAATTATTGCCAAATCCAAACAAAGTACTCGCATTCATAACTGGTGCGGTGCTACCTCGCTAGATGAGGCTATCGCTCTGATAGGTATGAGTAAGGCAGTCATCAGCAATGATTCGGGATTAATGCATATAGCGGCGGCACTCAAAACACCCCAAGTCGCCATTTTTGGATCTAGCGACCCCGCCCATACACCTCCTTTATCAGATAAAGCCAAGGTCATATTCTTAAATCTGCCTTGTAGCCCATGCCATAAAAGAGAGTGCCCACTCGGTCATTTGAACTGTCTAAATAATATCTTGCCAGAACAAGTATTCGCTACACTGAACGCATTGTCATAAAACTCAGGAACAGTAAGCCATGCCAAAACTTGCCAGACTCTTTCACAGTGCAGATGATGTTGTCGAGGCATGGCGCGATGCTCTACGCCATCGAGATGTACAAGGCGCCCTCGATATTTGGCTTGATGATGACTCCATTACTTGCGTTCTTCCAGAGGGTCATCGCTTAACTGGTCATGCAGAGATTCGTGAGGGCTTGGAAAGACTGCTTGCTAAGCAACCTTTATTTTTAGAACCTATTGCTTGCATCAGTCACTCTGTTTTGGGTGCCGCTGTATATGACACTACTGAAGCGGTTCATTTAAGGGCCGATCAAGTGGAGGCAGAATTTTTTCTCAATATCACCCTAGTTCTCTTGCAAGATAGTCAGGGCTGGCGTATTGCACATCTGCATGCTAGCCACTCAACTGAAGAAACCTTCGACGCACCTTCCACACCACACGGATTACACTAATCGCTATGGATGATCAAGTACTACGGTCACTTATGAAGTGGCCCAATGTGCCTGATTGTTTTGGTTGGCTAGCACTAGATCGACGTGGTCAATGGCGAATGCGCGATGAGTTTGCACAACAAAACAAACTCCCGGGCCAAGTAATTCAGCATATAGCCCTAAATGAATTTATTGCTCGTAACTACGCCAGCGATGAACTTGGCAGATATTTTTTTCAGAACGGACCGCAGCGGGTTTTTATTAGTTTAGATGCTACCCCATGGATCGCTCGAATAATTCCAAGTGAGGTTGGTTTAAAACTGACAAATCAATGCAGTCAAACAATCAAACCTACTGCCGCACTCAGCGACGAAAAGGGAAATATTTACATTGTTGGTAGTATTGATCAAACAATTTACAGTTCTAATGAGAGCAGTCAATTCATCAAAAGCGATCGTCAAGCCATTGCCTTATTGCATGATCATGATTTGGATCATTTCTCGGAACTAGCCAAACTACGAGAAGAGGCTTGTAGTTTCGGGGGCTCATGGGTTTGGCAAGGCCAGCAATTGCCTTTAGACCCCGTTCATTCTGAAGAGTTAGCGTCTCGATTTCACTTCATTACGAATCCAGCATCTCCACTTCTCTAGCCTGGAGCTTGCTTGCCTTGCTCCTTGAGCTCTTCCTGGTATTGCCGCTGCATCTCACGTAGGCGCGCATCAATACTGGAGCCCTGATAAAAGTCAGCCCCGCCAGCAGCACGAGCAATGCGGAGTTGCTCAATAGCTGAAGGCCATGCACCCTCAAGCGCATACTTTTCACCAAGTGCATAGTGTCGCATTGGTACATTTTTTGCCTGATCATAGGCCTTAGAAAGTAAGGTCCACCAAACAATTTCATTTGGCTGAGATCTCGTGCGAGCTTTCAGCCAAGCAATAGCATCATTATTGCGACCCAACTTTAATTCAGCATTAATCATGGCGACACCAGCAGCATATGACTGAGGGTAGGCACGCAAAGTGGCTTGTGCAATTTGTAAGGCTTCTTCACTTTTGCCCTTTGCTAGAGCTAGCTCAGAGGCGGTGATATCTAAGGATAGGCTTTGTCTTTGAATAGAAGACCCTGGTGCACTTGCCTTTTGAGCTAAATTTCGTGCTTGCTGCAAATCCGCCTCTGCTTGATCAATCTTTCCTTGACGCTGGGCAATTAACGCTAGCCCGTAAAAACCCTCTAACTGCTTACCAATAGGCTGTTGTTTACTCAGACTTTCAAAAGTATTTTTTAAGTCATACATGCCACTAGAAGTCCCAGATTGCTCCATGCGGGCCCGAGCTTTAATAAAGTAAAACTCGACCGATGTTGGGGCATTACGTGAACCAGCAGTCCGCGCTCTATCCTGCATATCCGCAATACGATCCGTTGTTAGTGGGTGAGTACGGACATAGCCAGGAACGCCTTTGTCCATGATGCCAGTAGCTTTTTGCAAACGCTGAAAGAATCCCGGAGCTCCATTTACATCATATCCACTCGCATCTAATATCTGAAATCCAATGCGATCAGCTTCACGTTCTGCATCTCTGGAATATGAAAGTTGGTTATTTACTGCAACCGCTTGACCACCTTGTATCAGACCTGCTGCTGCAGACGGGTTGCGGGAGGCAGCCAATGCCCCAAGCAGCATACCGGCAATAGCAATCATCGTATTGGTCGTTTGCTTATCCATTTGACGAGCTAAGTGTCGCTGCAACACGTGACCGGTTTCATGCCCCATGACAGAAGCCACTTCTGAATCAGATTCGGCACTAACAATTAATCCAGTATGAAAACCAATAAATCCGCCTGGTAATGCGAACGCATTAATGCTGCTATCTTTTACAGCAAACACCTCAAAGTTATAGGCGCCACTTCCTTGCTCATTTGCGCCACCGAGCTGTAACCTTCTAGCAGCTTGTAAAAGTCGACGCTCCATTTGATTTAAAAAATCATAGAGAGGTAAGTCATTTGAGTAATCAGGATCGGGACGAATCTGGCGCATGATCATTTCGCCATACTTGCGCTCATCCATTCTGCTCAATGCATCACCACCAGGATCACCCATATCTGGCAAAACAATAGTTGGTTGGCTTTGCATGGCACTGCGTGTCGGCGCATTGGTTGGTCGAGCATCCGGTGATTGCATGGCTCTGCCAATATTCTGAATAGCAGCAGAGTTACCTTCTACGGAAACATCCCCAACAGGGGTTGCTGAATGCACAGGAAATCCAGAGCAAGCCAATCCCACCATTAGCTGAATAGCTAGAGCACGGCGCAAATATGCGGTTTTTGGGGCTGACTTTATGTCTTGCATCTCTATATGGTAAAACTTATCCCATGAACAAACTAACTCATTTTGATGCCAGCGGGCAAGCCCACATGGTAAATGTTGGCGACAAGCCAAACACTCACCGTATAGCTATTGCCACCGGCAAGATAAAAATGCTTCCTGAAACCTTCAAAATGGTAGAGGCTGGCACCCACAAAAAGGGTGATGTCCTAGGTATTGCCAGAATTGCAGGTATTCAGGCATCCAAGAGAACATCAGACCTAATTCCACTGTGCCACCCATTAGCCCTTACCCATGTCAGTCTAGAGTTTCAAACAAGTCCTCAAGAAAGCAGCATTACTTGCCAAGTCAGGGCTGAAACCACTGGACCAACTGGGGTAGAAATGGAAGCCCTCACCGCAGTTCAAGTTGCCCTACTCACAATCTACGATATGTGCAAAGCAGTAGACCGAGGCATGGTCATGGGTGATATAAAGCTACTAGAGAAAAGTGGCGGCAAGAGCGGGGAATGGAAAACCGCTTAAAAATTAATGTAAATCCAATATAAAAAGCCGCTATATCAGCGGCTTTTTGTTTAAAGACTTATTTCCCAATCCTGCATTCTGAGGGAATCAATTGAGGAATCAAGTTTGTTTCAGTAGATCTACACGACCAGCCTCCGGCCCATGTGGAACCCTCGGGTTTTGAGAGATCCAACGGCTTTGGCACATTAGCATCAGGCTCATTTGTTGGAATAAGGTGCAAAGTATTCTTACCTTCTGGCGCAACGCTAATTTGGTAATCGATCGCAATCGCACCTGAAGGGGTAATCTCAATTAATTTCACGCTACGAGTTGGCGTAAAAGTAAATGACCCGTGGGTAGCTTCGTCCATGGGAATCGTCCCGCGACTTGCAAAAGCCTCCGTCACTGCAAGCTTAGCGCTTGAAGATAAATTCATACCTTCTACAACTCGACTGCGAGCAATATAGTCCTGATACTGCGGCACCGCGACTGCAACCAAGATACCGATAATAGCCACAACCACCATCACTTCAATTAAGGTAAAACCAGACTCGTCGATACTCTGCTTATTTTGAGCAGCCTGAATATCTTTACTAAACTTTTTCATATCTTTTATCTCCCTTAATAAAGTACTGCATGATCCCAGCTTGGCATAGGCAGCCGCAAGGAAGTGGGCAACAAAAAAGCCGGCTTTAGTGACCGGCTTTTTCTGATGAATCTGCAAGAAAATCAATGCTCGTTTGCGGCATTCTTTTTCTTTAAGTAAGTGCCGACCAAAATCACAATCGCCACACCAATAACTTCAAATGCAAGCTTGGCATCACCCAATGCAGCCTGGATGCTGTCTTTAATAGCGGGGTCATCTACCAGCATTCCGCCAGCCAATAGACCTAATAAGCCAGCACCTAAAGTAATGATGATTGGAAAACGCTCCATTACTTTTAAGAGCATGGCGCTACCAAAAATAATGAGGGGAATCGACATACCCAAGCCAATGATTAACAAAAGTAGACGGGTTTCTTCAGGGCCCTTTTGAGCCGCTGCTGCAACCGCCAAAACATTGTCCAAACTCATTACCAAGTCAGCGATCAAAATAGTACGAATAGCCGCCCAGATACTGGTCTTAGCTTCCATATGCTCTTCGCCGCCACCATCAGATAACAACTGAATACCGATGTAAAGCAACAGCAAGCCGCCAACAATTTTTAAGTACGGCAAAGTCAGCAAAGCAACCGCAGTAATAGTAAGCACGACGCGCAAAACGATTGCAGCGGCACTACCCCAGAAAATAGCTTTCTTTTGTTGTGCAGGCGGCAAATTTCGTGATGCGAGCGCAATCACGACTGCGTTATCGCCAGACAACAAAATATTGGCAACAATGATTGATAACAGCGCCGCCCAAAAGGTAGCGTCAGAAAAAGCTGAAAAATCCATAATGTCTCCTACGATTTTTATGTTTTATTTTATTTTTAACAACTTGGTACTACAAAAAAGGATGCCGTCTTCACAGCATCCTTTCCCTTATTGCGAATTACAACATGGCTTTCAACAACGCCGCCATTTCTGATGGGTTCTTTGTTACTTTGAAGCCACATTCTTCCATAACCGCAAGCTTAGCATCAGCAGTATCTGCACCACCAGAGATCAAGGCGCCAGCATGACCCATGCGCTTGCCAGGAGGCGCTGTGACGCCAGCAATAAAGCCAACTACAGGCTTCTTCATATTTTCTTTGCACCAACGAGCCGCCTCAGCTTCATCCGGTCCACCGATTTCGCCGATCATGATCACAGCATCTGTATCTGGATCTTCGTTGAACATTCTCATGATGTCGATATGCTTCAAACCGTTGATTGGGTCACCACCAATACCAACTGCTGTGGACTGGCCCAAGCCAACTGCTGTCAACTGACCAACCGCTTCATAAGTCAATGTGCCGGAACGGCTAACAACGCCAATACGGCCTTTCTTATGAATGTGACCAGGCATGATGCCGATCTTGATTTCGTCTGGAGTGATGATGCCTGGGCAGTTAGGGCCAAGCAATAAAGTCTTCTTACCACCAGCCTTTTCTTTGGCATGCATCTTATTGCGCACTTCCAACATATCGCGCACAGGAATGCCTTCTGTAATACAAATCACAAAATCCAAATCGGCTTCAACTGCTTCCCAAATTGCTGCCGCTGCCCCTGGAGGAGGCACATAGATAACTGAGACAGTCGCGCCCGTCTCTTTAGCGGCCTCTTTGACTGTTCCAAAAATAGGGATACCAAAAATGGATTCGCCTGCTTTTTTGGGATTGACGCCAGCCACAAAGCAATTTTTGCCATTGGCATATTCCTGGCATTTCTCGGTATGAAACTGTCCCGTCTTCCCGGTGATGCCTTGGGTAATGACTTTGGTATTTTTATTAATCAAGATCGACATAATGAATTCCTCTAATTGGGTGTGATGGCTTATTTACCTTGGGTCGCAGCAACTACTTTGGTTGCTGCCTCGGCCATAGAGTCGGCGCTAATGATTGGCAATCCGGAATCTGCCAAGATCTTTTTTTGGAGGAGATTCCAATTTTTTTAAGCAAAGGTTTTGCGTGGAGGAATTTTCCTAATTCAAAGGAGACTATTAAGCTA
>ERZ650311.1149-NODE-1149-length-13760-cov-5.131777_pt1 | contig 13760 bp, 15 predicted proteins | sample MGYA00376247_ERZ650311 | MGnify/ENA primary metagenome ERZ650311 (study PRJEB26733, sample SAMN07839324) | wastewater metagenome | biome: small river; feature: stream; material: water | place: USA: North Carolina | collected 2016-07-28 ... | reverse complement strand
TGACTCAGTGAAATTCTGAGACCGACGGTTAAAGTCCGGATGAGAGATAACGATTGCGTTCTGCGCACCCATTGTGGGGTGTGTTGGCGTTTTCTTTTGCATACCCCCGATAACTCGTTCTACACGACGCGAGATCTATCAAAGAGGGGGAGAGATGCTCGATATCAATGAAGCATATGCACGATGTGCAGCTCTCTCTGCTGCCCACTTAGGACGAACTGCGCCGAACCCCAATGTCTCAGCAGTGATCTATTCAGCAGATGGAACATTCATCGCAGAGGGCGCACATGATCGCCGGACCTCGCCATATCACGCAGAAGTTGTTGCAATCAAAAAAGCGGGCGAGCAAGCACGTGGCGCAACGATTGTTGTTTCGCTTGAACCGTGTAATCACACTGGAAGCACCGGCCCATGTGTTGATGCGATTATCGATGCAGGTATTGCACGCGTTATCTATGCCGTTAAAGATCCCAACCCCATTGCCGCTGGTGGCGCAGAGCGCTTAAAGACAGCTGGCGTTGTAGTTGAATTGGTTGAGAGTGCGCAGTTAGCTGATGTGCAAGGTGCGTGGTTACATCGCATCCGCACTGGCCGTCCTTACTTCATTTGGAAGGTCGCGACAACACTCGATGGTCGCATTGCAGCGGTCGATGGAACTTCTCAGTGGATCTCATCCGAGGCATCTCGGGCTGATGTTCAAATTCTTCGTAATCAATCCGATGCAATTCTTATCGGTACCGGCACTGCGCTAGCTGATAATCCCACGCTTGCGCCTCGCGTTGAAAAGGCCAATAGCCCAATTCGAATTGTCATGGGTACACGCGATATTCCGGCCGATGCCAATCTCAACATCAGCGACGGCCAGACGGTTTATCTCAAGACTCGTTCTGTTGATGAGCTCTTGAAGGCAATTGATTACCTGTCGCTCAATCAGGTTTTAGTTGAGGCAGGTCCACAACTGGGAAGCGCACTCTTTGCTGCAGGTGTCATCGATGAAGTCGTCACCTATCAGGCACCAAAAGTCTTAGGCAGTGGCCGTACTTGGATGGAAGAGATTGGGGTGGCGACGATTAACGATGCAACCACGCTTACCTTGTTATCCGTAGAGCAGATCGATAGTGATGTGAAGTTCCGTTATAGAGTGGAGAAGCGCTGATGTTTACTGGTTTAGTAGCAGAGCTAGGCAAGGTCACTGCGATTACTCGTGGTGAGACCTCATCTGTGCTTACTGTTTTGGCACCACAGCTAACGCCTCATCTTGCAATCGGTGAATCCATCGCAGTCAATGGCACCTGCCTCACCGCAACATCGCTGACTGCAGATTCATTCACAGCCGATGTGATGGTGCAAACGCTCTCCCTCACCTCTCTTGGAAAGTTATCTGAGGGCTCAGCAGTTAATCTCGAACTGGCAGCGCAGATGGATATGCGCATGGGCGGTCACATTGTTCAGGGCCATGTTGATGGAGTTGCAACAGTTGTTTCGCGTACTCCAGGCGAGAAGTGGGAACAGTTCATCATCGAAGTTCCTGCTGACTTATCTCGTTACATCGTCAATCAAGGATCGATCGCAGTCGATGGTGTCTCGCTGACTGTTGGCGAGATTAGCGATGCAAATAATCAAGTCACACTCTGGTTGATTCCAGAGACGTTGGCGAAGACCAATCTCTCGCTCAAAGCACCGGGCGATATCGTCAACATTGAGGTAGATATCCTCGCAAAGTATGTCGAGCGATTAATCTCTAAGGGCGGTGGCCGCGGATGAGCATCAAAGAAGCGCTCGAAGATTTTGCAGCCGGCAAATTCCTGATTGTCACCGATGATGAATCACGTGAGAACGAAGGCGATCTCATCGTTCTTGCCGAAAAGGTCACTGTCGAACAGACCGCCTTCATGGTGCGTCACACCACTGGAATCCTCTGTGTCGCCATCGATAAGGCAACTGCGCGACGCCTGGAATTGCCGTTGATGTACGAAAGTAATCAAGATGTGCGCAAGACTGCGTTTACGGTTTCTGTTGATGCAGTTGATGGCCTGACAACAGGTGTCAGTGCAACAGAGCGCACGACAACTATCCGCGCTCTCGCTGATCGTGCATCGAGCGCAAAGAGCTTTGTACGTCCTGGTCATATCTTTCCCTTAGTTGCACATGAAGCTGGTCTCTCTGCCCGCGGTGGCCACACCGAAGCAGGATTGGCACTCGCTCAACTAGTTGGTGGGTCACCGGCAGCGCTGCTTTCAGAGATTGTTAACGATGATGGATCGATGGCTCGCGGTGAAGATTTGAAAACCTTCGCTGCAACTCATGGCATCAAGAGCATCACAATTGCCGAACTCACTCGTTATTGGGAAGCGAACTACGCTGCCGCACCAACATCGGTAGAGCTCAACTGGTCTTCGGTACAACTTCCAGAAGGTGCATGGCAGTTAGCCACTTTCCCAGCGCTTAAGGCACGTGATCACGTGATTGCACGTTTCGGTGGGGGAGACTCAACACCAATGGTGCGCGTTCACTCTGAATGCTTTACCGGTGATGTGCTCGGATCATTGCGATGTGACTGCGGTGAGCAGCTAGCGTTATCGAAGAAGTTAATTGCAGAACATGGCAATGGCTACATCATCTACATCCGTGACCACGAGGGACGTGGCGTCGGATTAGCCGAAAAGTTGAAGGCCTATCAATTACAGGATCAAGGTCTCGATACTGTGGAAGCGAATGTGAAGTTGGGCCACCCAATCGATGCCCGCGAATGGAGCGATGTCATCGAGATCTTGCACGCGCTCTCACTGGAATCGTTGACACTCCTAACGAATAACCCAGAGAAAGTTGCTGCGCTCAAAGGTGCAGGTTTTACCGTTGCACAGAAGAACCTTGCTACAGAGATTCACCAATTTAATCAGCGATATATTGAAGCTAAGCGAGAGAAACTCGGACACGAAAGAGAGAATGCATAATGGCCGGACACGCACCTGAAATCACAGTCCCACAGCATCCAAAGGCAAAGGTTGCGATCATCTCTTCATCGTGGCATCCAGAGATTTGCGAATCACTCATTGCTGGAGCACGTCGTGCGCTAGAGGCAGCATCGGTAAAGAAGATTGAAGTGATCTACGTGCCAGGTTCTTTCGAGATTCCACTCGCAGCACAGCACGCATTTGAAAAGGGCTATGACGCAGTCGTTGCAGTGGGTCTTGTTCTTCAGGGCGAGACGCCACACTTCGACTATGTCTGCCAAGGCGTGACACAGGGAGTGATTGATGTGCAGCTGAAGTGGTCGAAGCCAATCGGCTATGGAGTGCTGATGTGCAACGACCTTGATCAGGCGATTGCTCGCTCAGGCCAGCCTGGCTCGAAGGAAGATAAGGGTTACGACAGCGCAATTGCAGCGCTAGCTTTAATGTAACCCGTAAAGGTTCTTTCAATTGCCTCACGGCGGTGCTTCAATTTCCGCTATGAGTCAATCAACTGTCGAGACGCTCGGCGTCGACACCATTCCAGAGAACGAACGCACCGCAAAGCCAGCGAGCATCATCCCAATCTTCTTGGGCTCCAATATGGCGCTCTCAGTAATGGTCTTCGGGTGGCTTGCTGTTGTCTATGGCCTTAGCTGGTGGCAATCAGTATCTGCGATTCTCGTTGGAACAATCGTCGCAGCGCTCTTTGTTTCATCATCAGCGCTACTGGGTTGGACCGGCGCGACAAATAACTCCGTGGCATCAGGTGCAATCTTTGGTGTGCGCGGACGTTTGATTGCATCCTTTGTTGGACTCTTGCTCTGTATTCAATATGTCGCTCTGACAGTCTGGACTGGCGGCGAAATCATTTCCTCAGGTTGGGCTCGCATCACAGATGGTTCTGTCACTGATGGTCTCTTGGTGATTGGTTACGTCATAATTGCTATTGCAACTGTTGTCTTTGCGCTACTCGGTTATAAGTATTTGGTGAAGCTCAACACCTACATTGTTTATGCGATGTATCTACTTGCCTTGCTTTCGATTGTGGCACTCAGCGGATCTTTTGATGCCAGCTATGCCGGCGCTCCAGATATGTATGCACTCGGCACTTTCTGGCCTACCTGGATCTTGGCGGTGCTGACTTGTGGCGCTGCAGGTCCTATCTCTGTCGTCACACAGACTGGTGACTGGACTCGATATGTCTCAGGTGCAGCAAAGAAATCTGATGTAGTGCGAAGCGCATTCTGGGCGATGAGCATCGGCCTGGCAGTTCCAACTCTATTCGGTGCATTTATTGCAGTGGCTGCCTTTGATGAGAACTCATTTGTTGCTGGTTACGTCAAAGAATCACCAACGTGGTTATTGATCCCACTCTTGCTTGTTGGATTTGTTGGTTCACTCGGTCAAGGTTCGGTCAATCTCTATTCGATGGGCCTTGATATGGATGCGATCTTGCCGCGCCTCACACGTCTGCAATCAACGCTAGTTGTATCGGGCGTCGCTACTGGCTTAGTCTTCATCGGAAAGTTTGTCTATGACGCAGAAGCTGCAGTCACTAATGCCTGCCTATTCCTCACCGCACTCGGAACCGCTTGGATCGCAATCGCACTCTTTGGTTATTACCGAATGGGAGGAACTTTCCATAAGGAAGATCTACAAGTCTTCAATAAGCGTAAAGAGGGCGGCATCTATTGGTACCAAGCGGGCTGGAGCATCAAAGCAACGGTGGCTTGGATTGTCGCGAGCATCAGCGGAATTCTTGGAATCTCAAGCGTTGATTACACCGGCCCTATAGCGAACGCACTCGGTGGCGTCGATGTCTCTGTTATCGCACCAGCAATTGTCGGTATTGCGATCTATTGGATTTGGGATCTCATCGAAGCCAAGTAACCATCGTTAAGATGTGTGTATGCGAATCGCGTTGATGGGATGTTCTGGCTCAGGCAAGAGCACCTTTGCGCGCCGCCTCGAGAAAGAACTTGGGTTCCCAGCGATTGAGCTGGATAGTTACTTTCATCTTCCAGAATGGCAGCCCGCAGCTAAAGAAGAATTTAAGAAGAGTGTTTCAAACGCACTTGCCGAAGCAGAAAGATTCAGTGGCGGATGGATAGTTGATGGAAATTACCTCAGCAAGTTAGATGATCTTGTAACTTCTCAGAGTGATGTAGTTATTTGGTTCAACCTACCGAAGAAAGTTGTGATGTCTCGCATCATAAAACGATCATTCTCTCGAGCTTTCCGGCGGGAAGTTCTTTGGAATGGAAATAAAGAAAATTTCTCAAACTTACTGAAATGGGATCCTGAAGAAAATATCGTCAGGTGGGCATGGACCCAGTACGACTCTTATGTTGAACAACTCAGCGAGATGGCTCAGGCGGCAAATTCAGCCCAAGAGCAGACATGGATTGAAATCAAAAATGATCAGGATTTAGTGAAAGCGCTTAACTACCTAGCTTCAAATAATCTGTAACTAAGCGACGAGAAGTGAACGCTTAGAAAGACCCATCCAGAAACCATCAATCAAAGTCTCTGGCGCAGCATCGATATCGCTACCTGCACCGAGTGCAACGAAGAGCGGGGTGAAATGCTCAACGGTTGGGTGGGCATACTGAACAGCAGGTGCAAGATCCTTATATGCAGCGAGTGAATCAATATCACCCTTAGCTAATTGCTCTGCTGCCCAGGTATCAAACTCAGATGACCATCCTGGTGCCTTGGCATTGATTGACCAATCGCGAAGGAATGGAAGTCCGTGGGTCATAAAGCCAGAACCAATAATGAGAACACCTTCATCGCGAAGTGGTGCTAAACGTCGGCCAATCTCAATCAACTTTCCAGGATCTGATGTTGGCATCGACATCTGCAGAACAGGAATGTCGTGGTTGGGATACATCACGCGCAACGGAACCCATGCGCCATGATCGAGTCCACGCTTAGATTCATGTACAGGATCTGACTTTGGCATCATTGCGGTGATGCGAGCAGCAAGTGCAGTTGCATCCGGGGTCTCATAGGTCATCTCGAAGAACTTCTGTGCAAAGCCACCGAAGTCATAGACAAGGGGAGTACCGGCATGCGGGCTAGTGATAGCGATCGGCGCTGATTCCCAGTGAGCCGAGACAATTAAGATTGCCTTCGGCTTATCGAATTTCTTGGTAATTGCCGCAAGCTCACCGCTCCAGATTGGATCATCGAGAAGTAACGGCGCACCGTGGCCGATGTAGAGAGCGGGCATCTTGGTTGTCATGGTTCTAGGTTAGCAGAAGTAGTTGAAATTTCAACTACATTACTTTGACCCCGCTGACGGGTAAGGTTGCCGCATGAGTGAGCTCTCCGCCCAGGTACGCGCAGCGTTAGACGCTGCCGTCTCTGCCATCGGCGGAAAGCCTCGTGAGGGCCAGATAGAGATGGCCGAGGCGGTGGCTAACGCCCTGACCGATCGCCACCACTTGATGGTGCAGGCGGGCACCGGAACCGGTAAATCGCTCGCTTATTTGATCCCAGCCCTCGTGCATGGACGCAAAGTTTTGGTGGCAACGGCGACTCTGGCGTTGCAGCGTCAGTTGGTCGAACGCGATCTTCCCGCTGTCGTGCCGGCACTTGAGAAGCAACTTGGTCGCGAGATTACATATGCAATCTATAAGGGCGTTGGAAATTACATCTGCCTCGCCAAGATGAATTCAGAGGAGCCAGATCCTGATGGTGAGTTATTGCTCGAGGCATCACATCTCGAAAAGGATGCCAAGCGACTTCATGCCTGGGCGCGTAGCAAGGATGTCTCGGGCGATCGCGATGATGCACCGGAAGTCGATCGTCGTGTGTGGGCTGCCAATTCTCTCTCCGGTCGTGAATGCGTTGGTGCAGATTCATGTGCATATGGTTCGCAATGTTTTGCAGCCAAGGCGAAGGCAAAGGCGCAAGATGCCGATGTAGTTGTCACCAATCACACCTTATTAGCGATTGAGATTGTCGATAGTCATCCGATTTTGCCAGAGCGCGATGCGGTAATTCTTGATGAAGCCCATGAGTTTATGGATCGCACGACTCAAGCAGTCACTGAAGAACTGACATCAGCCCGCGTCCAGCGTGCAGCTGCGATGGCACGCAAATATATGCCGGGCAAGTTATCTGACGCCTTTACCAATGCGGCAGATTCATTCCATGATGCGATGAATGATTATGGCGATGACGTGAGGGGCGATTTCACTAAGCAGGGTCGTTTAGAGGAGATTCCACAATCACTCGAACATCCGGTTCGTAAGATTAAAGAGACTGCAACTACTTTGGTGCAGTCCTTAGCGTCAGATGAAGAGATTTTGGATGCTGATGCTTTGGCAGAACGTGCACGAGTTAAAGGTGCGGTGCAAGAGATTGCAACAACAGCCGGCAAGTTGTTAAAGATGGGCGATAGCCACGTACTTTGGTATGAACCAACATTCTCAACGCTGCATCTCGCACCGCTTTCAGTCTCACATATCTTGCGCAGCAACTTGCTGACACAGAGTCCAGTTATTGCCACTTCAGCGACGCTTACCGTGGGTAATGGCTTTGATGCAATGGCGAAGAGCATTGGTTTCATGGTCGGCAATGAGGCAGATGAAGAAGTCGACGACGATGAGATCGATCCAGGCAATGTCCAGTTCTTAGATGTGGGATCGCCATTTGATTTCGCAAATCAAGGAATGTTGTATTTGCCGAAACATCTGCCAGAGCCAACTCGTGATGGCACTTCTGCACAAGTTCTTGAAGAACTCGGAGAGTTGATTGATGCTGCCGGTGGTCGCACCTTGGCGCTCTTTAGCTCTTGGCGCGGTGTCGAAGCCGCTGATGCGCACCTTCGCAAAGTTCTGGCGGAGCGTCCCATCTCCATCATCACTCAGAAGCGTGGTGATGCAGTTGCACCGCTGGTTGAAAGATTTGCCAAAAATGAAACATCGGTATTGCTCGGAACAATGTCGCTCTGGCAGGGCGTCGATGTTCCAGGAAATTCATGCATCCTTGTTGTCATCGATCGATTGCCATTCCCGCGTCCTGATGAACCAGTACTCGCTGCTCGTTCGGCTCTTGCCGATAACTCCGGTGGTAGTGGATTTATGCAGGTATCGGTTCCTCGCGCAGCGCTCTTATTGGCACAGGGTGCCGGCCGTCTCATTCGTAGTATCGATGATCGTGGCGTCGTTGCGATTATGGATTCTAGAATCGTGACCAAGCGCTACGGAAGTGTTCTACTTAACTCGATGCCGCCGCTCTGGCGCACCAACGATAAGCAGGTTGTGCGAGATTCACTGCGACGACTTTCCAAGAATCTGGAAGACTAGGAATATGCCTCGCATCAAGACCCCAACGCTCGCCGATCACCGCGATTGGCGCCGCAGTCAGCTGATTGAAGCTGCTGCTGCGATTGCGCTCGAATCAGGGGGAGAGGCAATCACCGTTGCCTCGGTTGCAGCACGTGCCGGACTCTCTCGCACTTCCGTCTACGAATACTTTGCAAGCAGCGCAGACCTTGCAGCTGATTTAGTGATTGATGAACTTGAATCATTTGCGAAAGCGTTGGAATCAGCGACTACAGATGTGGTTGACCCGCAAGAAGCAGTTCAACGTTGGATTGAAGCATCTCTGCAATACATCGCAGATGGCCGCCATTTATTGGCGAAAGCGCTTAATGCGGTAGATCTTCCACGTAATCGTGGCGCTGCAATTGGCGCAGCTCACCGCGCGCTACTAGCGCCACTGAAGGTAAAACTAAGTGCGATGGGTATTTCAGAGATTGATTTTGCGCTCTCAATGATTCAGAGCACGACCGATAGTGCATCACGTCGCATTGAAAGCGGCGACGATGCAGAACAGGTGATCTCATCAACCACACAGTTCTGTATCGCCGGCCTCAGCGCGCTAAAGCGCTAATTACTTATTCTTTACAGGGATTGCAACCTTTACTGCGCTCCACATTCCAGCCTTCTCTGGCGCTGTTGCTGTCAAAGTACATGGACCACTTACTGCAACAACATTGAGCTCAACGCGACAGTTCTTTGAGTTCGACTTGTAAGCGATATCGGTACCAAAGTTAGTGGTTGCAGGAAGTGCCTTTGTCTTTCCCCTTGCAATCACGAGTGACTTGATTGCAACCTTCTGGACTCCTGGAACCAAGATAAATGGGAAGTTTCCAGATGACGCAGATGTCGTTGCAGTGGCAACCGTTGAATATGCAAGTGCACACTGGCCACTGCCCTTCAGTGCAGTAAATACGCCATTGATGTAGGTGCAATCAGGGGTTAGTGATGTCAAGGTCACAGCTGCACCCGACTTAGCAGTTGCCACGATCTTTGCATCTGCACGATAGGCAAGGTTGCTTGGAACGTTGCGCACGAGAGGAGTTCCGTTAAGAGTCACTGTGATCTCATCAGCTGCTAGTGCTGGCGCGGTGCTGCCAGCCTTGAAGGAGATAGGCATGAACTTATCTTCTGAAGTATCGGTTGGCGCAGTGTGATCTAGGCGGAAGAAGAGCCCACATTGCACCTGGGTGCAATCAACCGTGACACCCTTACCTGTAATCGAACCAGCTACCTTGAGCGCGATAGGACCAGTTGGGCTTGCAGTGCCAGGACCACCCGCTGCAGTAACCCACAATTGAATTGTGTCGCTACATGTTGCAGGACGTGCAGTTCCCACTGGAGCAACACACTGCTGGATGTACATACCGGCTTTAGTTGGAAACTTTGTGAAGCCGCCATTGATGGTGGCACCTGCTGGATCGAGATTGGTCAGTGGGCCGCTAGCAAATGAAAATGTCTCTGCCTGTGCTGGGGCGGATAAGCCAAGTGATGCCACTGCGATGACCATCGCTGTAAATATCGAACGTGCCTTCATCATTCTCCTTAGGTTGATTGAACTGCATAGATTGGTTTACTTGATCTTGATTGGAATAAAGATGTCGTGGGAGCGATCTCCCTCATGGAGATGATCAGAACGCACTGTGATTGCGCACTTCACTTTCCGGCAATCGTATTTCCCAATTTTTCTAGTCACTGAGACAACTTCATTAAAACGTCCACCCGGTTGAAATGGAATGGCAAGTCCAATTCCATATGGAGGTGGATTCGATGAGATCCAATATGAGGATTCACCGGTTCCTGATTTGTTGACACCGCCTCCGCACGGAGTTGGCAACTCGCCTTTCTTAGGCACTACGCAGTAGGCGAGATAGATACCAACGGTTTCATCGAATGATTTTCCATCTACCTTTACTAATGTGTTCTTTGAAAATGTGTTTGTCGCAATGGTGATGCTGGCACCATTAGCACCGGTGCTAGAGATTGCGGCGTGCGCTGTCGCAGGGAGCGCGAGTGCGAGAACTACGCCAACTACAACCTTGCGAATCATGCTCATAGGCTAGAGATTTCACTGGCCCGCTTTATCCGACAACACGTGGCAATCTGTCGGCAACTTCTCTGCCAGAATCTGCACTATGAGAGCGCACCGTATGTTTACCGCTGCAGCAGCGCTCATCTTTCTCTCAGGTTGTGGCAGCACCACACAATCTGCAATTGAAATCACACCGTCCGATGTTGTGAGCAGCACAGTGACAACTACAAATCAGCCGCTCTACTCAAAGGTGGTTGCTCTCGCAAATGGAACTGCTGAAATCATCGACTCGCTCGGCCTGAAGAAGATCTTGGTCGGACGCGACATCGCGAGTACTGATCCATCACTAGAATCTGTTCCGATTGTTACTTCTGGCCATCAAGTAGTGGCAGAGAAAATTATTTCCTTAGCTCCAGATCTCGTCATCATTGATTCTTCCGTTGGCCCCTCACAGGCACTTGATTCGTTGAAGCGAGCTGGTATCAAGGTTGTCACTATTAAAGAGGTGTGGTCAGTTGGTGAGATCACAGCGAAGGTTCGTGAGGTTGCGTCACTGCTAGGCGTCTCACAATCAGGTGATGCACTTGCCGCAAAGATTGATGCCACGATCGCATCGGCATCACAGAAAGTCTCGGGTTCACCTCGAGTGGCATTCCTCTATCTTCGTGGTGGAAACTCTATTTATCTCCTCGGTGGAAAAGGTTCTGGCGCCGATTCAATTCTCGAATCACTAGGTGCAGTCGATGTCGGCGCCACTGGCGATTCAAAGCCATTTGCAGCGCTGACGAGTGAATCTCTGATCGGCAAGAACCCCGAGATCATTCTGGTGATGATTAAAGGTTTGCAATCAGTAGGCGGCGTCGATGGCTTAGTTGCCTTACCGGGAATCGCGCAGACCGATGCCGGAAAGTCACGCCGAGTTATTGCAGTGGATGACTCACTACTACTTTCATTTGGTCCCCGTACTCCATCGATGCTCGAGAAGTTAGCGGCCGCGTTGAATCAGGTGCGCAAATGATGGGTGTGAAATCTCGCCGCATCCTATTGGTGGCAATTCTGATCTCAATCGCACTCTTTACGGTTTTCGCACTCACTGTTGGAAGCGCACCGGTTGATTCGCTCTGGCAAGTAATCGCGCATCCTCCACTTTCTGGACCGGGACATGAAATTGTCTGGGGGATTCGTTTCCCAAGAATCCTGGCAGCGCTCTTGGTTGGCATGGCCCTCGGTGTATCAGGTGCGCTGGCACAGTCAGCAACCAACAGCCCATTGGCAGATCCTTCAATTATCGGAACTGCGGCCGGAGCAAGCGTGGGTGCAGCTCTTGCACTAGTTCTTAACGTCGCGCAGGTGGGCACATTCTCCATCACGATAGCGGCAACTGTCGGTGCGCTGACTGCATCAATCCTTACTTTCTCGCTCGCAAAAAGCGCAATGCAACTCGTCGTTATTGGTATCGCAACCTCAGCGCTCTTTTCCTCAGTTGCTGGGTTAATTATCGCAATCGGAAATCGACCTGATGCGCGTTCTATCTCATTCTGGTCACTCGGCTCATTCTCACTTGCAACTATGGAGACGGTGAAAGTTCTTGCACCGGTTGTTGTGATTGTCTCTGTTATTGGTTGGCTCTACTCACAGAAGATGGATTTGCTGGTCTTAGGTGACCGCGAGGTAAAGCATCTAGGTAAGAACCCACAACAGATTCGCCTCATCGCATTTCTCATCATCTCAATCTTGATTGGCGTCTCAGTCAGCTCAGTAGGTTCAATTGCATTCTTGGCGCTAGCAGCACCACACATCACTCGTTTTCTCATCGGACCACGCAATCGCCCGTTGATGATTGGCTCTGCGGTGATTGGTGCTGGATTATTGCTGATTGCTGATACGGCAGCGCGCACGATTGCGGCACCGAATGAATTACCTATCGGATTGATTACCTCTTTGATCGGCGCACCAGTGTTGATTCTGGTCCTGCGCAAGAGTGGCGAGGTCTGGCGATGATTGAGATTAAGGGCGTAACTCTTTGCTACAGCGCTCGTACAGTTATAAGTAACTTCTCGGCATCAATTCCAGCTGGAAGTATCACCGCAATTGTTGGGCGCAATGGCGCAGGTAAGTCAACGCTCTTAGCTGCTATCGCTGGTGATATCGAAACAACCGCAGGTGAGATCTCCATCAACGGTAATGCCGTTATGACTTATTCGAGTGCCGAGTTGGCTGCGACTTTCTCGCTCGCGCAGCAGAGCCACACTTACTGGATGGCATATTCGGTGCGCGACATTATTGAACTCGGTCACGATGAAGTTTCGCCAGAGCGCTTTGCTTTCTTGGTCGATGCCCTTGATATAGAAAGTTTCATAGACCAGCCTGTCACAACGCTCTCTGGTGGCCAATTGCAAAGGGTAGAGATTGCACGCTCGTTGATGCGCGAAGTTCCATTGGTATTACTGGATGAGCCATTTGCATCACAAGACCTGACATCGATTGAGAAGATCAAGAATCTAGTTCTGCGTGAGAGCGCCGCTGGCACAACATTTGTGATTGTGACCCACGCCCGCGAAGAAGATCTATCGTGGTGCAGTCAGATTATTAGCCTTGGCGCTTAGATTGCGCGTTCAATCGCATCTTCGGCAGCTAAGCGAAGTGCCGGCCAACTACTAGCAAAACTTGGATGTAACGGTAGGCGAGTCACATCATCAAACTTCACCCAACGCACCTCATGGGACTCATCATTTAATTGATGAGCCTCAAGTTTTGCTGAAGCAATCGCGATGACGGTGCTGTAGCTCCAACCATCATGATCATCGGTAAAGGTGGTCAGGGGAGTGATGTCATCGGGATTGACGCCGGTCTCTTCGTGAGCTTCGCGCAGAGCAGCTTCAACGATACTTTCATGGGAATCGCGCGCACCGCCAGGAATTCCCCACGTATCACCGTTATGAACCCACGGTGCTCGATGCTGAAGGAAGATCGAACCATCTCTAATAAGAAGGATTCCGGCCGCGCCAAATTTTCCCCAATGTTTATAGCCACAGGTGCATTGAATCCACCCATCACCATCGCGCGCTGCCATAGCTGAAGCGTATCCACAGTCTCTGAAAGAGCAACGTTGAACGCGAGATGCGGTACCTAATCTGCGCCGATGAAACGATGTTTATTGATTGCCACTGCATTAGCGGTGTTCTTTCCCGAAAGCGTGCAGGCAGCAGATTGCGAAATCAAAGCCTGTATCGAGGTCTATACCCAAGATGGCCATATTGTCATTGAAGGGCGGAAGGGAAGTGGGCCGAAGTCAACGAAGATTGCGATTCCTGCACCAAAGAAGAGCGTTGCACCGAAACCAAAGGCCACCAAGAAGGTGGTGACTCCGCGGCCCACAGTCATCACTACAAAGAAGCCGACAATCCGAAAGCCGCGAAAGAGAGTTGTAAAGAAAGCAGC
>ERZ650311.1147-NODE-1147-length-13768-cov-22.818056_pt1 | contig 13768 bp, 13 predicted proteins | sample MGYA00376247_ERZ650311 | MGnify/ENA primary metagenome ERZ650311 (study PRJEB26733, sample SAMN07839324) | wastewater metagenome | biome: small river; feature: stream; material: water | place: USA: North Carolina | collected 2016-07-28 ... | reverse complement strand
TCTTCGGCATGGCCCACGGCGGCATCTTCGGCACCGGCCTCGGTGGTGGCGTGCCACAGCTCGTGCCGCTCGCCGAAAGCGACTTCATCATTGCCTCGCTCGGCGAAGAACTCGGCATGGCCGGGCTGTTTGCGATCTTCGCGCTTTACATGCTGTTGGTCTACCGCGGTGTTCGCATCGCCTTTAACCACTCGGATGACTTCAGTAAGCTGCTCGCGGTTGGGCTCAGTTTTGTCATCGCGCTGCAGACCTTCATCGTGGTCGGCGGTGTCACTCGCGTGGTGCCGCTAACCGGTCTGACCACCCCGCTGTTAGCCGCTGGTGGTTCCTCGCTGATCGCGAACTGGGTGATTCTCGGCCTGCTGCTGCGCATCAGTGATTCGGCCGGCAGCAAGAACCGCGAGGTCGCGGCCGAAACTCCGACATCGGTGGTGAACGCATGAACCGCGAGTTAAGAAGAGTCTCGGTCGTCATCATGGCGATGTTCTTGAGCCTGTTCGTGGCGTCATCCTCGATTCAGTTCTTGAACCAGGAGTCGCTGTCGAATGACCCGCGCAATGTGCGCTCGGTCTACGACTCATACAAGACTCAGCGCGGTGCGATTCTCGTCAAGGGCAAGCCGATCGCGCGTTCGCTCAAGGTCGATGACCCTTATTACTACCAGCGCACATATTCGAGCCCGATGTATTCGTCGCTGACCGGTTTCTTCAGCTTCTACCAGGGAGCAACCGGCCTCGAGTCAGAGATGAACTCATACCTGACCGGCAAGAACAGCCAGCAGTTCTTCGAGCAGATCAATGCCGTGCTTTCGGGAACCCCGGTTTCGGGTGCCTCGGTCGAGCTCACGATTGACCCGGCCGCGCAAAAAGCAGCGTGGGATGCACTCGGCAACCTCGAGGGTGCCGTGGTCGCCATCGAGCCTTCGACCGGCAAGATCCTCGCTTTCGTTTCGAAGCCAGGCTTCGATGCCAACCAGCTCGCAGTTCATAACGGCAACGAGTCGAACACGAACTACAAGACTTTGCTCAACACCAAGGGCAACCCACTGGTCAACAAGGCAATCGCCGGGGACCTGTATGCGCCTGGCTCGGTATTCAAGCTCGTCGTTTCATCGGCAGCGCTCGAGTCTGGCGACTGGACCCCGGAATCAACGCTGCCGAACCCGTTGAAGTTCCAGCTGCCTGGCACGAGCACATACGTTCAGAATTCCGGCGAGGGCAAGTGCGGTGGCAAGTCGACCGTTTCGATCGCCGACGCGCTGCGCTTCTCGTGCAATGTGCCGTTCGCGCAGCTAGGCATCAAGCTCGGCCAGGACCGCATTCGCAATCAAGCCGAGCTCTTTGGCTTTGGCAAGTCGATCAAGATTCCGTTGACCGCGACCCCATCGGTTTATCCGTCGGGCATGGATGACGCTCAGACCGCGCTTTCGGCATTCGGCCAGTTTGACGACCGTGTAACTCCGCTGCAGATAGCAATGATCAGCTCGGCGATCGCCAACAAGGGTGTGCTGATGCAGCCGAACCTCATCGAGAGCGTGCTCTCGTCGAGCCTCGCTGTGGTCGACCAGCCTCAGCCAAAGATCTTCTCGCAGCCGATCAGCGCCGCGACCGCAGCCAAGGTCAAAGACATGATGGTTGGTGCGGTTTCGCGAGGTGTCAGCTCGAACGGTCAGATCAAGGGTGTCGAGGTTGCAGGCAAGACCGGCACCGCACAAAACGGCAAGGGTGAGCCATACACCCTGTGGTTCACCGGCTTCGCTCCGGCCAATAACCCGAAGGTCGCTGTCGCGGTCGTCGTCGCCAAGGGTGGCGGTATGGGTCAGGGCGGTCGAGGCAACACCCTCGCGGCCCCAATCGCCCGCAAAGTTATGGAGGCGGTGTTGAACAAATGACCACCGGTGCTCCAGAGGTAGGCCAGGTTTACGGCGGCCGCTATCACCTCAAATCTCGTATTGCCGTGGGCGGCATGGGTGAGGTTTGGCAGGCTCACGACGAAGTGATTCTGCGCGATGTCGCAATCAAGATTCTCAAGCCTGAATACATGGGCGACCCGGGCTTTCTCGAGCGATTCCGCACCGAGGCGCGTCACGCGGCCATGGTCAATCACGAGGCAATTGCAAACGTGTATGACTATGGCGAAAGCGCGGGTAGCGCATACCTTGTCATGGAACTCGTGCCAGGCGATTCGCTCGCCAAGATCCTCGAGCGCGACAAGCAGCTGCCGCCGGCCAAGGTCATGGACATCGTCGCTCAGACCGCTCGCGCGCTCTATGAAGCGCACGAGGCCGGGCTGGTTCACCGCGACATCAAGCCGGGCAACCTGCTGATCACGCCGGACGGCCACGTCAAGATCACCGACTTCGGCATCGCGCGCGTGGCCGACCAGGTTTCGCTCACCGCGACCGGCCAGGTCATGGGCACCGTGCAGTACCTCTCGCCTGAGCAGGCCACTGGCAAGCCAGCGACCCCGGCAACCGATATCTATTCGCTTGGAATCGTGGCGTATGAGGCAATCGCCGGTCGTCGCCCGTTCACCGGCGACTCGCAGATGACTATCGCGATGGCTCAGATCAACGAGAGCCCGCCGCCACTGCCCGAAACCGTGGACCCACGAGTCGTCCAGCTCGTCATGCAGTGCCTCGCAAAGAAGCCACACCAGCGTCCGGAATCAGCGATGGCGTTGGCCGTGCGAGCCGAAGCGCTGCTGCCACATGCTCCGCGCACGAACACATCCACCGCGGTTATTTATCAGCAGCCGACGGTGACCACCAGCACGACGGTCATCAACACCGACACCGCGCCGACCCCGAAGCCACCAGTGGTTTGGCCATGGATTGCGGTCATTGTTGCCCTCGGCCTGACCGCGGTGACGATCATCATCGCGATCATGGTTCAGCCTTCGGGGTCGCCAACTCCATCGGTTGCTCCGACCAACTCGGTCAACCCGAACCCGAGCACCAGCGGCAGCCCGAACACCAAGACCGTCAGCGTGCTGGCCAAGGACGTCATCGGCTACAACGTGAGCGATGTCTACAACAACCTCTCCGCGCTCGGCCTTTTGGTTGATGCTGTGCCGGGCTCGACTCTGCCAAGCAGCGACGCTCGAGTGCTCACCGTTTATGACGCAACTCCACTTGGCAGCCTGCACGTCGGCGACTCGATTCGCATCACCTATTACGTCTCGGCTTCAGATGTAACCCCAGAACCTACGGATAGCCCTACGCCAACGCCGTCCCCATAAGCAATTCCCAGCGGATGCTCAGCCGAAACCTGATTCTGCGGCGAGCGCATCCCTAGACTTAATTCAGTTTCAAAGAAGGAGCAATGTGTCTGAGACACCACGTCTGATCGCAGCGCGCTACGAGCTCGGCAACCTCATTGGTCGAGGTGGCATGGCCGATGTCTATGAGGGCGTCGACACCCGACTCGGACGCACCGTCGCAATCAAGTTGCTCAAGAGCGACCTGGCCAACGACCCAACCTTCGAGGCACGCTTTCGCCAGGAAGCCCAGGCTTCGGCGCGCATGGCGCATCCGACCATTGTTCGCGTTTATGACGCCGGCGAAGATGTCACCACCGACCAGCAGGGTCAGGAGCACAAGCGCCCGTTCATCATCATGGAGTTCGTTCGCGGACGCCTATTGCGCGACATCATTCACGAGCGTCGCCTGCCAATCGCCGAATCGCTCGAATACACCGCCGGTGTTTTGACCGCGCTCGAGTTCTCACACCGCGCCGGCGTGATTCACCGCGACATCAAGTCGGCCAACGTCATGATCAACGAGCAGGGTCAGGTCAAGGTCATGGACTTTGGCATCGCTCGTGCCGTCTCGGACTCATCGGCAACCATGGCTCAGACCTCGGGCATCATGGGCACCGCGCAATACTTCTCGCCAGAGCAGGCCAAGGGTGAAACCGTGGATGCTCGCACCGACCTTTATTCAACCGGCGTACTGCTCTATGAAATGCTGGCCGGTCGCCCGCCATTCAAGGGCGACACCGCGGTTTCGGTCGCCTACCAGCACGTGAGCGAAGCGGTCATTCCGCCTTCGCAGCTGAACCCTGAGATTTCGGCCGAGCTGGATGCGGTTGTGCTTCGCGCCCTCGCGAAGGACCGCAACGAGCGCTTCCAGACCGCCGAAGAATTCCGCGAGCACATGCTCGCAGCCGCGATGGGTACGCCTGTCACTGCTCCGCAGAGCACTTTGCCTGAGGTTGAGGAGGTTTCGGCCGACGCAGAGGTTGCCGCTGAAGCCGAGGCTGAAGCACCGGTTGAGATCGACGCTGCGACCGACGAAGCACCTGCCGAAGTCACCAATGCGGATGAGCTCCGCGCCGAAGCCGAGGAGCTCGACGACGACATCGCCGCCATCGAGGCGATGTTTGCCGGTGGCCCTGCCGAAACCGCAAAGCCGATTGCCGGCGACAGCCCGATCATCGTTCCCGACGACGACTTCGAGTCATCAATCAAGGACCTCGGTCTGAACCAGACCACCGTCATGTCGGCCGAGGATCTTCCGGTCGCCGTGCCAACCGAGGTCAAGCCGGCGGCCGGCAACGAGGCCTTTGGTGCCAAGTCGGTCAAGCACGACGAACCTCAGATTCTTTCGGGTGACGAAAACCCATTCGCCAGCCTCGGCGTGAGCCTTCCTACCGACACCGCATCCACCACCGCGGTTGCAGTGAAGAGCAACAAGCCGTCACCGGGCCTCCTCTGGGGTCTCGGCAGCGCCGGTCTCGTCGTCGTCGTCGGCCTGCTCGTCTGGCTGTTCACCTTCGGCGGCTCGTTCAACATCGGCGTCAACGGCAATGGCGGCATCGCCGTGGCCGATGTCACCAACCAGACCTTCGACGCCGGCAAGGCAACCCTCGAGGGCCAAAAACTCCTGGTCACCAAGGCATACGAGACGAGCGACACCGTCCCTGCCGACTCGATCATTCGCACCGACCCGGTGGCTGGCACCAAGGTTCCGCCAAACACCGCGATCACCGTCTATGTCTCGACCGGTAAAAACACCACCGCGATGCCTGACCTAACCGGCATGGATGAGACCGCGGCCACCGCAGCCATTCAAGCCGCCGGCCTCACGCTCGGCCAGATAACGCAGGTCAACAGTGCCAACGTGAAACTTGGTCTCGTGGTCAGTTCTGACCCGATGCCAAACACTCAGGTCGCAGCCGGAACGGTCGTGAACCTCAGCGTTTCAAACGGCCAGGTCATGGTGCCTGACGTGCGCAACCTCGACATCGCCGATGCGCAGTCGCGTCTGTCGGCAGCCGAGGTCGGCTTGCTGGTTTCGATTCAGCCGAAGGTCGCCTGTGTGGCTCCGCAGAAGCAGGGTTCGGTCGTTCTCGACCAGTCGATTCCTGCGGGTCAGGCGCCACAGGGCAGCGCAATCACGCTGTATGTGGACTGCACGAATTAGGGCTAGTTAGAACTAGAACTTAACCATTGGGCTGAGCGACTTTGCGCGCTCGGCGGCACCGGTCAGTCCAAGGGACTCGAGCCAGTTGCCCAGCATCTGATAGCCACCCTCGGTCAGCACGCTTTCTGGGTGGAACTGCACGCCATAGATAGGCAGCGACTTGTGCTGGATGCCCATAATCACGCCACCCTTTGAGTTCATCGCCGCGGTGGTTCGCGCGGTGACAATCAGGTCGGCTGGCACGGTCGAGTCGACCACGGCAAGCGAGTGGTAGCGAGTGGCAGTGAACGGCTGCGGCACATCCTTGAAAACCAGTGATCCATCGTGTTCGACCATTGAGGTCTTGCCGTGCATCAGTTCTTCGGCGCTGGTTACGGTTGCACCCATCGCCTCGGCAATCGCCTGATGCCCGAGGCATACGCCAAAGACCGGCTTGCCGGTGCGCAGCGCATACTTCACGGTTGGAATGCTGAGACCAGCGTCGGCCGGAGTTCCCGGTCCAGGGCTGATCAACACCGCGTCATAGCGCTCGAGCAGTTCTGGAAGCTGATCCTCGGTTACGACATCGTTGCGCAACACCTCGGTCTGCGCGCCAAGCTGCTGAAGGTAGCCGTTGAGCGTGTAGACAAAGCTGTCGTAGTTGTCGAGAACGAGGATTTTCACCATGGTGATTTAAGCCTAACGCCCGCTATCACTTGCCAATTACCTCGGCTAGAATCGATCCTATGTCTGACGTAAACACTGACAAGAAGCCAGCCAAGATCAAGCCTGTAAAGCCGGCCAAGCCAAAGGCTCCAAAGGCCCGCAAGGGTGACGAGTTGAACCCAGTTTGGTTCAAGCCAGTCATGTTCGGCTTCATGCTTCTCGGTCTGATCTGGATCATCACCTACTACGTGAGCAGCGCGCAGCTTCCGATTCAGTCAATCGAAAACTGGAACATCCTGATCGGCTTTGGCATCGCCATGGTCGGCTTCTTGATGTCGACCCGCTGGAAGTAAATTCAGCCGGTATGCGCTAAGCGCCGGAACCAGTCTTTAGAGACCCAGCGCAGGAAACACCCGCAAGAAGAGTCCCGCATACATCACGCCGACAACCAAGGCAAAGATTCCAACAAGGCCCAGCAACTGCTGGGTCTTTTGGTTTAACTGGCGAGTGTTCACATAGAGCAGTGCGACCAGGCAGCCAGCGGCGAGACCACCGACGTGTGCCTGCCAGCTGATGCCCGGCATGAAGAATCCGAACGCGAGGTTGATCGCGATGAGTCCGACCAGCTGGCCGCTTTGGGCACCGAGCTTGCGGGCAATCACGAAGTATGCGCCCATCAAACCGAAGACCGCACCGGATGCACCGAGCGTGTAACCAACCATGCTTGACAACCACATCACGGCCGCCGATCCGCCCAGAACCGAGATCAGATACATCGCCAAGAAGCGTGCCTTGCCGAGCATCGGCTCAAGCACCTGCCCGAACACATACAGCGAATACATGTTTAGGGCGAGGTGCAAGAAGTTGTCTGGTGAGTGCGCGAAGCCCGCGGTCAGTGCGCGCCAAGGTTCGAGTGCGAACGACAGCGGTGAGAAGACCAGCTGCTCGGTTACGACCGAGTTCGGCAAAACCTGCAACAGCCAGACGATTGCGTTGATGACAATCAGCGAAATGCTGACGGTTGGGCGTGCGCCGGCCGAAGCCAAGCGTGCCGCGCGGCGACGAGCCGCCGAGATCTGAGTTGGTGTGCCACCGGCACACTCCGGACACAAGAAACCGACCGACGCTTCGACCTGGCACTCCGGGCAAATTACTCGCTCGCAGCGCTGGCATCGCACATAGGCCTCGCGGCCGGGGTGTCGATAGCAGGTCATCGTCGGTCGGTTCTCAAGTGGTCCGAGTCGATTGGGCTTAGGCCTTCTCGATGGTGACCGACTCGATGACTACGTCAGCGAGTGGTCGGTCGCTGCGGTCGGTGTCGACCTTTGCGATTGCGTCAACGACAGCCTTTGAGTCGGCGTCTGCAACCTCACCGAATACGGTGTGCTTGCCCCAGAGGTACTGGGTTGGGGTAACGGTGATGAAGAACTGTGATCCGTTTGTGCCCTTGCCGCCGCGAACACCAGCGTTGGCCATTGCCAACTTGTAAGGCTCGTTGAAGGTCAGCTCGGCGTGTGGCTCGTCGTCAAAGTTGTAGCCCGGGCCGCCCATACCGGTGCCGGTTGGGTCTCCACCCTGAATCATGAAGCCGTCGATGATGCGGTGAAAGATCACGCCGTTGTAGAAAGGCTTGCCGGTCTTGGCGCCGGTCGCGAGATCTTCGAAGTTCGCGACGGTTACTGGTGCGTGGTTGCCAAACAGGTTGATCTTGATGTCACCGTGGTTGGTGTGGATAGTTGCTACTGAAGTGTGTGCGCTCATGCGTCTATTCTCGCAGGTCGCCCGATGCTCTTGAGTTTTCAGGCTGTGTATCTGCCCAGGTCGACTTGCGCCATGGGCGTAATGTCGGGTCAGCGCCGCGATAAAGCATCCGAGACTATGCTGAATTAATCGTTTACATTTGGGGGAAAATGAACGCAGTTGGCGCAGCTTTAGCCGAGATTTGGAATGCAATCATCTCGATGCCCTTCAGCGTGTTTGCCCTCGGATTGCACATCACGCTTGGCTCGGTGATTCTCAAAAACATCACCGTTGAATCCTTGCAACGGCAAATAGTCAGTTGGGTCACCATCGGGGTGTCAACTCTTGTTCCCTCATTTTTCATACCAATGGGCGCGGGAGCGATTGCCATGATTGGCCCCGTGATCGCAATCGCGACCCTCATAGTGGTGGCCTGGCGGCACAAGCACAGCGAGATGTCGACGATTGGATTCACGACACTACTGATACTTCTAGGAGTCATCAGCGCGATGCCTGCGATTTTGACAATCGTCTTGGGCGGCGCGTCCGCGTAAACTCAAGCCATGGCTAAGAAGTTTGATCTCAACGCACTCATCGAATCGCTCCCTGAATTGGCGAAGGTTTTCGATGGCAAGTGGGATGCGCTCACCGACTCGGTGAGCACTTCGAGCCGCGAGGCTGCCAAGTTTGCCGCCGCAAGAGCCGAGTCGCTCGCGAAAGAGGCGGCCGTTGCTGCCGAGAAGGCAAAGCAGCTCGCCAAGAAGCAGGCCAAGAACCCGGTAGCTCAGACCATCGCCGTCGGCCTAGCGGTTGCGTTGGTGGCCGGTGTCGCATACGCGTTGTTCAAGCCAGCCGAAGAAGACCTGTGGCACCAGGTTGATGACGAAGCCGCCGAGGCCGAAGAGAGCGCTGAACTCGAGGACTAGTTCTGGTCGAGTTTTGCCCTGAGGTCTTTCATCAGCAAGACAAGCCCAGCGTTTGGGTCTGGCAATTCCTCGAATCCAAATTTCTGATAGAAATCTCGCGCCTTGGCATTGATCGGGTGAACCTGAACCGCCCGGATTCCGACGTCGTTGGCTAGCTTGGCAATTCGATGCAAGGCGTCCTGAAGCATAAAGCGGCCTAGGTCATTCCCCTGCAGTTCTTCGTCAACGGCCAAACGACTCAGCAGAATTACCGGCACATCATGTTTGCCGAGCCCTTTGCTTAGCCGAGTGTCTGGAATCCAGGTGATTGATCCAGTGCTCAGCGCGTAATAGGCAAGAACCGTTCGTTGCTCGCTCAGCACGAAGGTCATCGCTGAACCTGCTCGGCTGGCTTGCAATGAGTGTTCGTGCAACCAACGATTGAGCGATTCAACTCCGCAATCAAATGCCGCGGTCAGGTGATCTGAAGTCAGCGCCCCCAACTCGCTTACGCGAGCCACGGTGCCTTCTTTTCAAAGAGCTTGTCTAAGCCATCGATCGACTTTGCCGGTTGTGCCAGCATCTCGGTGAAGGACTCAAAGTCGTCAGCGCTCAAGTAGGTGATTCGCTTATCGAGGATTGCCAGCTCGGCCGCCAAGCACGCTGACTCGATTACGAAGTCCGAAAGCGACTTGCCCTTGGCTTCGGCACCGCGCGCGATTAGTTCGCGCTGAGCCTCGGTCAGGCGCTGTTCAAGGCGCTTGTCCTTGGGTTGCTGCATTAGTGTCATTCGCTGCTCCTTGTACGGCAATTATCCGTACAAAAAGTGCGCCAGTCAAGGAATTAGCGGAGCAGCTCTTCGGCAGCAGCCAACTCAGGAGCCAAGAAGCGGTCTGGGCCAACACCCGCGACACCCGCAGCGCGCAGGCGAGCGATCAACTCACCCGTGACCGGAGCCGGCTTTAGCGGAGCACGCATTTCAACCGCGCGAGCAGCGGTCACCAGTTCGATTGCCAGGATTCGACGCAGGTTGTCGACCACCTTGCGAAGCTTGCGACCCGCGTGCCAACCCATCGAAACGTGGTCTTCCTGCATCGCCGAAGACGGAATGCTGTCGACGCTCGCTGGCGCGGCAAGGCGCTTGTTTTCGCTGACCAGGCCAGCCTGCGTGTACTGCGCGATCATCAGACCCGAGTCGACACCGGCATCGGCAGCAAGGAACGGCTCGAGCCCTGCCGAACGGAACTTGTCTAGCGCGCGGTCGGTGCGGCGCTCAGACATTGAGCCGAGGTCGGTGGCCGGAATAGCCAAGAAGTCGAGAACGTATGCGACAGGCGCTCCGTGGAAGTTTCCGTTCGAGGTGACCTCGCCCGATTCGAGCACGACCGGGTTGTCGATCGCGGCGGCGAGCTCACGCTCGGCGACGATGGTCGCCCAGGCCATGGTGTCGCGCAGACCACCGGTCACCTGAGGAGCACAGCGCAACGAATAGGCATCCTGAACACGGCTGTCGCCAACTCGGTGCGAAGCGACGATCGCCGAGTCGGCGAGTGCGGCATACATGTTGGCTGCACTTTGAGCCTGACCCGGGTGTGGTCGCAACGGCTCGTGCAATTCTGGGCGGAACACCTGGTCGGTGCCGAGCTGACCTTCGACGCTCATCGCGGCAATCACGTCGGCGTAATCGACCAGCTTGTTGAGGTCGGCGAGCGCGAGCACCAGCATGCCGAGCATGCCGTCGGTGCCGTTGATGAGAGCGAGGCCTTCCTTTTCTTGTAGTTCTAGCGGTTCGATGCCAGCTTCAGCAAGCAGTTGAGGCACTGGGCGTTCGACACCGTCTGGACCGGTGGCACGACCCTCACCCATCAGCACGAGCGCGCAGTGAGCGAGCGGAGCCAAGTCACCCGAACAACCGAGCGATCCGTATTCGTGAACTACCGGGGTGATGTTGGCGTTCAGCAGCGCGGCCATGGTGGTTGCGACTACCGGGCGCACGCCGGTTCGACCCGAGCACAGGGTCTTCAAGCGGTTGAGCATGAGCGCGCGCACCACCTCGGTCTCGACCGCCGGACCCATGCCGGCCGCGTGCGAACGAATCAGCGATTTCTGCAGTTGAACGCGGTCCTTCGGTTCGATGTGTCGATTCGCGAGAGCACCAAAACCGGTTGAGATGCCATAGACCGGCACGTCACCGTTGGCGAGCGATTCGACGTGGCGACGAGTGGCAGCCATGGCTTCGATCGCATCCTGCCCAATTTCGACGCGATAACCGTGGCGGGCGACGGCCACCAACTGAGACTGAGTTAGACCCTGAGTGTGAAGGGTGACGGTCTTGGTCATGGTGTCTCTTTCTTGTAATTCGCTTGGGTTAGTTGAAGTCTTCTGCGGTGTGAACCGAGTGGATGAGCTGCACTCCCGGCCGATAGGCGAGGTGAATCGGGTTCTCGGCGCTGAGTTGAATCAGGTCGGCTCGGGCACCAATGCCGAGGTGGCCGATGTCGGTTCGGCGCAGCGCAGCGGCACCGCCGGCGGTTGCCGACCAGATTGCCTGCTCTGGGGTGAAGTGCATGTCGCGCACGGCGACCGCGATGCAAAACGGCATCGACGTGGTGTAGCTCGAGCCCGGATTGCAGTCGGTGGCTAGCGCGACCTTTGCGCCGGCCTGCCAGAGTCGGCGAGCATCGGGGTAGTCGGCGCGGGTCGAGAATTCGGCTCCCGGCAGCAGCGTCGCCACGGTGTTTGAACTGGCGAGCGCATCGATGTCGGCGTCACTCATGTGCGTGCAGTGATCTGCCGAAGCGCAATCGAGCTCGACCGCCAACTGAATCCCGGCACCCTGCTGCAATTGATTGGCGTGGATGCGTGGCGCGAGCCCCGCGGCTCGTCCGGCGAGCAGAATCTCGCGGGCCTGATCGGCGTCGAATGCTCCTCGGTCACAGAACACGTCAATCCACTTGGCATGTGGGGCAGCGGCGGCGAGCATCTCGTTCTTCACGAGCTCTACATAAGCATCGACGCCCTCGGTGCCACGGTCGGCAAACTCGGCCGGCACCACGTGCGCCCCGAGGTATGTGGTCTCGCCGGTGTGCCGTGCGGCGATCTCGAGCGCGCGTGCCTCGTCGGCCACGGTCAAGCCATAACCGCTTTTGGTTTCAAAGGTTGTGATTCCGCTCGAGCGCAGCTCGGCCACCAGACTCACGAGTCGCGCCTCGAGGTCGGCGTCGCTCGCGGCTCGGGTTGCGGCCACGGTCGAACGGATGCCGCCGGCCGCATACTTCTCGCCTGCCATTCGCGCAGCGAATTCATCGGCGCGATCGCCGGCAAACATCAGGTGTGCGTGCGAGTCGACGAAGCCGGGCAAAACCGCTCGCCCTTGGGCGTCGATGTTGGCGTCTGCGCTAGGGGCATCCCCGTTGGAACCGACCCAGACGACTCGTCCGCTTTCGATGACCAGCGCGGCATCGCGCAGTTCGCCGAGTAGGCCAGCACCAATCGACTGGTCGTTGGTAACCAGTCGACCGATGTTAGTTATCGCGACGCTGCGCACAAATGAACCCTAGCCGAGCCGAGGTTTATTCGGTGTCGAGCATCGGCACGTGAACGTGCTTTTCGCGAGCGACCTGAACGGCCTCGTCATAGCCGGCGTCGACGTGACGGATCACGCCCATGCCAGGGTCGTTGGTCAGCACGCGACGCAGCTTCTCGCCGGCGAGCGCGGTGCCATCGGCAACCGAGACCTGACCGGCGTGCATCGAGCGACCGATGCCGACGCCACCACCGTGGTGCAGCGATACCCACGAAGCACCCGAGGCGATGTTGAGCATCGCGTTGAGAAGCGGCCAGTCGGCGATCGCATCCGAGCCGTCTTTCATCGCTTCTGATTCGCGGTAAGGCGATGCGACCGAACCACAGTCGAGGTGGTCGCGACCGATAACGATCGGCGCGCTGACCTCACCCTTGGCAACGAGGTTGTTGAAGACTTCGCCTGCCTTGTCGCGTTCGCCATAGCCGAGCCAGCAGATTCGGGCAGGCAGACCCTGGAACTCGACGCGGTCCTGAGCCATCTTGATCCAGCGGTGCAGGTGCTCGTTCTCAGGGAACAGCTCGAGCACAGCCTGGTCGGTGCGCCAGATGTCCTTCTTGTCGCCACTGAGTGCGACCCAGCGGAACGGACCCTTGCCCTCACAGAACAGCGGACGAATATAAGCAGGGATGAAGCCAGGGAACTTGAACGAGTCACCGAAGCCACCCTTGCGGGCCTCGTCGCGAATCGAGTTGCCGTAGTCAAACACTTCGGCACCCTTGGCCATGAAGCCAACCATCGCGGCAACCTGCTTGGCCATTGATTCTTGCGAACGCTTGGTGAAGTCTTCTGGGTTGCTTTGTGCGTATGCGCGAGCCTCGCTGAACTCGATGCCTTCTGGGATGTAGTACAGCGGGTCGTGAGCCGAGGTCTGGTCGGTCACGATGTCGATTGGAACATCGCGCTTTAGTAGTTCATCGAATACGGTCGCAGCGTTGCCAACCACACCAATCGAGATTGCCTTCTTGGCATTCTTGGCAGCAACCGCTCGGTCAATTGCATCGTCGAGGTTGTCGGCGATCTCGTCGAGGTAGCGAGTTTCAAGACGCTTGCGTAGGCGGCTTTCGTCGATGTCAACGATTAGACAGGTTCCCTCGTTCATGGTGACGGCAAGAGGCTGAGCGCCACCCATGCCACCGCAACCACCGGTCAGGGTTAGGGTTCCAGCCAAGGTTCCACCGTAACGCTTGTCGGCAATCGCCGCGAAGGTCTCGTAGGTTCCCTGAACGATTCCCTGCGAGCCGATGTAGATCCACGAACCAGCGGTCATCTGACCGTACATGGTCAGACCCATTTGCTCTAGCTTGCGGAACTCAGGCCAGGTTGCCCAGTCGCCAACGAGGTTGGAGTTCGCCAGCAGCACGCGCGGTGCCCACTCGTGGGTCTGGAATACGCCGACCGGCTTACCCGACTGAACCAGCAGGGTCTCGTCGTTGCGAAGGTCGGTCAGGGTGCGAACGATCGAGTCGA
>ERZ650311.1146-NODE-1146-length-13770-cov-15.341961_pt1 | contig 13770 bp, 9 predicted proteins | sample MGYA00376247_ERZ650311 | MGnify/ENA primary metagenome ERZ650311 (study PRJEB26733, sample SAMN07839324) | wastewater metagenome | biome: small river; feature: stream; material: water | place: USA: North Carolina | collected 2016-07-28 ... | reverse complement strand
TTGATGCGTTAGCCCAGTCTGCACCCCAACCAGCAGATGAAATGTCATTCTGCTTCTCGGTGTTAAGAACTGTTGAGTAGTACTGACCTGATGGAATGAAGTTGAACTTCAAGTTAATTCCAGCTGCCTTGGTTGCATCTGTAATCAATACAGAGGCCTTCTGGTTTGTCGCAGACTGCGCGATATCCCAGATGATTCCCTTTGCAGGGTTTGTCGCACGATCATAGGCATCTGGGCAAGATGTCTTTGCCTTCTCAAGGAATGACTTTGCGTAATCAGCATTACCAGTGATCTTCCAGTTTGGATCGTGGATGTTTCCTGTTGTCTTCTTATAGTCAAGACCAAGAACTGGCTTTACAGGGTTATCACCTGGGTCGCCGTAGAAGACTGATCCACCTGAGAGGTCGATAAGTGCCTGTGTGTTGATTGCAAAGAAGACAGCCTTACGAACATCAAGGCAGTCCATGTGGCCCTTTGAAACGTTCATTGCTGCATAGCGAACGTATGGGTCATACACGTTGAAACGCTGTGAAGCCTTCTTGGCATCTGCGAAGAATGCACGTGTATTTGCTGGCTGAAGAGCATCGAGTGATGCTGTGTTAGGGATTTGATCTTCGAGCATGATTGCATCGCGAACATCTTCTGCTAGACCAAAGCGGATAACGATGTTATCTGGGTATGGTGTACGAACTGTGTCAGAAGACTTCTTCCACTTGTCGTTACGTACGAGCTCCATCTGATCACCGATCTTGTATGAAGCGATCTTGTATGGGCCGTTAGCAAATGGACGAAGGTCGTACTTGTCACCTGTGTCCTTTGATGCCTTAACTGGTGCACCTGCTGGGTATGTAAGTGCGTAGTTGAAGTCAGCGAATGAGCGGTTGAGCTTGAAGGTAATTGTGTTACCTGAGCAAGAGACAGCCTTATCGAAGAGTGCCTGTCCGGTCTTCTTGTATGGACCCTTGTATGCAGATGATCCATCCTTATCCTTAGGGATATCGAGTGCCTGTACAAGGTACTGAGGACCGTCTGTGATTACGTCAGCTGCGAATGGACGTGAAACTCCGTAAGCAACATCCTTACATGTGACAGGTGAACCGTCTTCCCAAGTGATGCCTGAACGAAGTGTGAACTTCCATGTCTTTGCTGCGTTTGATGGAACACCAGTGTTTGTTGCAAGGTCTGCAACGAGTGATGAACCTGCTGAACCTGGAACTGGCTTGTATGAAACCAAGTTACGGTAGATGTATGAGTTGAACAGCGCGATATCGCGGCCTGTGTAAACACGGGCTGGATCCACGTGATCGAACTGCTCTGCGTGTGTAATGAAGTACAGCGTTCCGCCAGTTACTGGCTTCGATGCTGCGTTTGCAGTCGCGCCTGTAGCAACTGTTCCAACTGCAAGAAGTGCAGCTGTAGCTGTTGCAACAAGACGACGTGATGTCAAACGTGACATTAGTCCTCCTTGTAGAGATGAATCAAAACGCCGTTGCGTTTCGACTTACTGCCCTTCACACAAGAGAAACTCGCGAGACCTCTCTTCTTGTGAAGCATCCGTATTGCTACGGAATTCTTTATCTATTCGCCTTTGGATCTAACGCATCGCGAATTGCGTCACCAAGTAGGTTGAGTGCGAGCACGATCAAAATCAAAATCACACAAGGAATAAGGAGGTAGGCAGGATCTTCGCGCCAATATGTAACTGCATCAGAGAGAATCAGACCGAAAGTAGCTTCTGGGGCCTGAACTCCAACTCCCAAGAATGAGAATGTTGCTTCAGCTGCGATATAGCCAGGTAGCGAAAGTGAAAGAAATACGATGGCTGTAGGCCAGAGGTTTGGAAGAAGCTCTTTCACGATAATGCGCCAGCTTGATGCGCCCATTGCCTGAGCTGCCATTACGAAATCGCGTTCGCGCATAGACATAGCCTGTGAACGAATTAAACGGTAGAAACCAGTCCAACCGAAGAAAACTAGGAAGAGGACAAGCACTACGAGTCGAGCTGCATTCTCGTGTGCGATACCTGTTGACTCAACACGTTGCACCATCGGCAATGAGAGCGCAATAACCATGAAGGTTCCAGGAAAGGACATTAAGAAATCTGCAAAGCGTCCGACGCTTGAATCAACACGGCCCTTGAAGTATCCAGTTGCAATACCCACCAACATTCCGATGGTGATTGTTCCGACAGCAGCGATGATTGCGACGATAAAAGATGTGCGAACGCCATAAATAGCGAGCGCAAATACATCACGACCTGTGCCTGGTTCGATACCGAGTGGGTGATCGAGAGAGATTCCGCCCCACTTGCCGATCGGCATAGCGAATTCGGTCATCGTGCCTTCATATGTATCGCGCGGATTTACGCCGACAAGACGAGTAATGATCGGTGCAAAGAAGCCGATAGTGACAAAGAAGATTGATGAAATTCCTGCATACACGCCAACTTTGTTGCGTTTAAAACGTCCCCATGCAATCTGCTTGGGCGTGCGTTGAGCAACCTCAACTGCATCGTTCTCAACAACGGTTGCATTAGCCACGTGTAAATCCCCTTATCGCAAATCATTCGCACCGGTTATGACCATCCACAAGCAATCCCGCAATACGAGATAACTCATGGGTACAGACTCGCAAGGGTAGTAAAAAGCTACTGAAAAAGAAACCCCAAAAGTCCGAATTACCCCGGTTTGGATACTTTAAGCGCTCGCCGCTGCCGCCCGCTTCATCGCCAGGAAGAGCGGAATGGCCAGAAATGAGCCGACGAACATCGAGACTACCCAGAGCCCTGGGCGATCGGCGCCGAGCATCAAGCCTGTGATCGCAGGGCCGGCTACGCCAGAGATGCTCCACTGGAGGCTCATAAATGCGTTGGCTCGACCGCGGATATTTTCAGGGGCAAGCTCATTGGCAAGAGTGGGAATGACGGGTGCCTGAACCATCTCACCGATGGCAAAGACCAATTGGCTAAGACAGAGTGCGATTCCTGATGCAACTAATGGCAGCGCCGGTGCGACGCCAACAAAGATCCAAGAAGCTGACCAGATTATTCCGATAGCAATCAGTGCGTTGTACTTTGAATACCGCTCCAAGATTCGCATCACTAGTGGCTGCAGAGTAAAGATTGCGATGGTGTTGACTCCGAAAATTAACCCGAGCCACTTGGGAGAGAGACCAAGAAATTGAGTTGCGAAGATTGGGACACCGGCCTGAATGACACCATAGCCAAATGTGAAGAGAATGATTCCACCAGTTCCGAGTAATACCAGGGGCTTAATCTTGAATAAATCACGATATGTGCCTTGCTCTAGTTCATCGGCTTTAGGTTCATATTTATCTAAACCTTCGCCATGAAGCGAGAGGATGATTCCTAAGTAGATAAGGAATGTCGCTGCATCAATCCAGTACATCCATTGGAATGATCGCAATGAACCTTCTTGAATAATCAGAGAACCAATCAATCCACCGAGTCCGAGTCCAAGATTGAGCAACATAAAGTTAAGACCAAAGATCTTGGAGCGATTCTCTTCGGGAGTTACGCGAGTAAGAACAACGCTCTGTGACGGCCAAATCGCCTGTCCTGCAATGTTGATTGCAGTCAGTGCAAGAATTACATGAAGATGTGTTGTGACAAATGCCAGAGAGAACGCTGCGGCGCTATTGAGTAATAGTCCAACAATCATCACCTTCTTTGGCCCAATTCGATCTACTAGCGCGCCCATCGGAGTGCTCGCGATAATCGAAACGATTGCACCCCAGGCCAACAAGAATCCACCAAAGGTGTTGGTGAAGCCGCGCATATCGTGGAGGTAAACCAATAAGAGCGAGAGGGTCATTCCCCCGCCGATTGCGTTGAGGCAAATACCTAGAACCATCTTGCGGGATTTAGGGTTAAGGACCTCGCGAATTTCGCTATAGAGCATCTACTTCAATAACTCCTGCGCTTGATCAAGAATCTGAGCTGAGTACTTAACAATTAACGAAACATGACCGTGGCCAGGAACGAAGTTGAGAGTAGAACCAGGGATATGTTTTTCGAGCCAGTATGAATGTGCGTGGGGCACCATTAAATCTTGGTCACCTTGCCAAATAAGCACTGGTGTAGAAATTGCTACTAGATCAAAACCCCACGGTTGAATAAATGCAATATCGTCATCGATCCATCCATCAAAACTTACGGCTAAACCTTTGCGCATTGTTGTCGCCATCTCATCCGCAAAAGCACCTTCTATGACAGCTTTATCTGCATCGCTAATCAATCCACCAAATGATTCGCGGACCTGTTCTCCGGTGACATTCTTAAATGCACCTGCGTTGGCATCCATCCATGCAGAAATTGCTGCTTCGCCCTTCAGCGCTTCACCAAATTCTTCTTCATTCTCTGGACCCATACCCGCAAGGAAATCTAAATCGTCAACACCATATGCGCCGACTCCTGCCAAAGTAATTGCACCCTTGCATCCAGCAAGTGTTGTGGTTGCTAGCGCGTGCGGTCCGCCACCTGACCAACCAATAGAAATGAAATCGCGGATACCAAAGGAATCTAAAAGCTCTCGGATATCTTGATTATTGGAGAGCACCGTGCGACCTTCATTGCGATCGCTGATGCCATAGCCAGCGCGACTGTAGGAAAACGCACGAATACCGCGAGCCGCAGCTTGTTCCAACCACGAAGCCCACGCATGTGCGTGGCCAGGGGTACCGTGGTGAAAGACGATTGCGCTTGTCGAATCGATGCCGTTATCGAAGTATTCGAGGAAACGGCCATCAGTGAGCTTGAGTGTAGGCATTCGGGAAGTGTAAACCTCAAATGAATACTCTGTCAGAATACGTCTATGTCTTCCGGCTTTGAGTTTGAGATAAAGCACGCATCCGAAAAGGGTCTTGCTCGCGTCGGAACAATCACAACACCTCATGGCGAAATTCAAACTCCTGCATTTATTCCTGTAGGTACAAAAGCAACTGTGAAGTCGGTATTACCAGGTGCAATGGAAGATCTGGGCGCACAGGCACTTCTTGCAAACGCGTATCACTTGTATCTCCAGCCTGGCCCCGATGTTCTGGATGAAGCTGGTGGCTTAGGTTCATTTATGAACTGGGATAAACCCACCTTTACCGATAGCGGTGGTTTTCAAGTTCTCTCACTTGGCGTGGGCTTCAAGAAAGTCCTTGCGATGGACGCGCAAACTTTCAGATCCGACCAAGTAATCGCTGGCAATAAGGAACGCCTGGCGCATGTCGATGATGAGGGCGTGACTTTTAAGTCCCACCTTGATGGATCGATGCACCGCTTCAGCGCAGAAATCTCAATGCAGATCCAACATAAAATCGGCGCAGACATCATGTTTGCATTCGATGAGTGCACAACGCTTCACAACACTCGCCCCTACCAAGAGCTGGCAATGGAGCGCACACACAATTGGGCAATTCGTTGCCTGGATGAGCACAAGCGACTCACTGAATCTCGCAGCGATAAGCCGTATCAAGCTTTGTTCGGTGTAATCCAAGGTGCGCAGTACGAAGACCTTCGCAAGGAAGCTGCCGCCGATCTCGGCTCGATGTCATCTTCAGGAATCAGCTTTGACGGCTTTGGAATCGGCGGAGCGCTCGATAAAGAATCACTCGGAACGATTGTTAGCTGGGTTAATTCGACTCTCCCCCAGGAAAAACCAAAGCACTTACTCGGTATTGGCGCCCCAGAAGATCTCTTTGTCGGAGTAGAAAACGGTGTCGATACATTCGACTGCGTTCTAGCATCTCGCATTGCTCGCACTAGCGCGGTCTACACAATGACAGGACGTTTCAACGTCTCCAATGCAGGTTATATTCGCGACTTCAATCCCATTGATGCCGAATGCGATTGCTACACCTGCGCTAATTACACACGTGCATACCTATGCCACTTATTCCGCGGTAAAGAGATGGTCGCAGCAACACTGGCAACGATTCACAATGAGCGATTTATCGTTCGCCTGGTCGATCAGATGCGCCAACATTTACTAGATGGCACCTTCTATGAATTTAAGGCCGACTTCCTTGGCCGCTATCTTCACCGCAGCGGCCAAGCATCTAACTAACTCGTTTCAATGAGGTTCAAAAGCTTGCGATTGAAGTTGACGAACTAGTGGTGACTTAGCTTGATGTCGTCAGCTTCACTGCCGACCGGATTCCATCCACCAGGAATGAGCTCTTCAGCTTCTTCAGGTCCCCATGTACCTTCAAAGTAAGGATGGCAGCGATGTGGGTTATGGAGAATCTCATCCAGGATCGCCCATGAGTGAAGCACCGCATCGATACGTGTGAAGCGGAAGTGATCTCCTAGCATCGCAGCACGCAACAAACGCTCGTAAGGTCCTTGGCGATCTCCGAATTCGGTGAAGAACTCAACAGAGAGATCAACAGTCTCTGAAACAAGCTTGGTGCCCGGCTTCTTCGCCTGAAGTGAGATGTCTACACCATCATCTTTGCCGAGACGGAAACGCACCTGGTTTGATTCTGCTTTGCCAAAGAGCGCACGAGGTGGCTGCTTAAATTCAACGATAACTTCAAGCACGGTCTCTGGCATCTTCTTACCTGTACGGAGATAGATAGGTACGCCAGCCCAACGCCAGTTATCGATGAAGAGCTTCATTGCAACGAAAGTTTCAGTATCTGAATTTTCTGCAACGCCTTCTTCATCTAGGTATCCAACGAATTGACCTCGAACAACATCGCTCTGCTTGATATCGCGGATAGCCGAAAGAACCTTGATTTTCTCATTCTGCATATCTTCAGAGTTCATGCTGGTAGGAGGTTCCATCGTCAACATTGTGAGAACCTGGAGCAAATGGTTCTGCAGAACGTCACGAGTAGCACCGACTCCGTCATAGAACTTGCCACGACCATCGATACCAAAACTTTCAGCCATGGTGATCTGAATATTGGAGACGTAGTTGCGGTTCCAGACCGGCTCGAAGAGTGTGTTTGCAAAGCGGAATACCAAGAGGTCTTCAACAGCTTCTTTGCCTAGGTAGTGATCAATACGGTAAATCTGTTCTTCCGGAAGGAGCTTTTTGAGCTCGGCATCCAAGGACTTTGCAGATTCAAGGTCGCGGCCGAAAGGCTTCTCAACCACCACACGTGCACGCTTTGTGATTCCTACCTCAGCGAGAGCTGCAGTAATCGTTGCAAAGAATTCTGGAGCAATCGCAAGATAGATAACGGGAAGCTTGTAATCCTTGATTGCTTCTGCGAGTTCTTTAAAGGTCTCTGGGTTGTTGTAATCGCCGACAATAAGCTGAACTTCATCGCGAATCTTGCGAAGCACGTCTTCGTCTGCCTCTGGCTTGCGAGTGCGTATGGCTTCTTCAACATTGTTGCGAAAGACTTCTTGAGTCCACTTTGACGATGCCACACCGATAACTGGCATATCCAACTGACCCAGCTCTTCTAGATCGTAGAGCGCAGGAAATAACTTCTTCTTAGCAAGATCTCCGGTTGCACCGAAGAGAACGAGAACATCGGCCTTCATTAATTAGCCTTCGGCTTCTCGTTATGTCCACCAAACTTGTAACGCATTGCGCTGAGGACTCGATTACCGAATTCATCGTTATTACGTGATGCAAAACGTGAATAGAGAGAAGCGCTCAAGACATGTGCAGGAATTCCTGCCTCGATTGCAGCCTGAACTGTCCAACGACCTTCGCCGCTATCGCTCACCTGAGTTGAGTACTCTGTGAGTTCATGGGATTCGTTGAGTGCCTGGGCTGTGAGATCGAGAAGCCATGACGCAACAACTGAGCCGCGACGCCATACTTCAGTAATCTCTGGAATATCGAGGTTGTATGCAGGTGTCATCTCATCTGCTGCTTCAAAGATTGCAAGACCTTCTGCAAATGCAGCCATCATTCCGTATTCGATTCCGTTGTGAATCATCTTTACGAAGTGACCAGAACCTGTTGGGCCGCAATGCAGGTATCCGTATTCGGCTTGTGATGGCTCGCCTGTGCGACCAGGTGTGCGCTCTGCAGCTTCTACCCCTGGGCAGAGTGCCTTGAAGATTGGATCAAGTGACTTTACGACAGCATCGTCGCCACCAATCATCAACGAGTATCCGCGCTCGAGTCCGTAGACACCGCCAGAAGTTCCGACATCAACAAAGTTGATTCCCTTTACCGCAAGGAGTTCTGCGTTCTTAAGGTCATTCTTGTAATAGCTATTTCCGCCATCAATGATGGTGTCGCCTGGTGAGAGAACCTCAGCTACGGCAGCGATTGTTGAATCGGTAACGCCTGCTGGAACCATGACCCAGACGGTGCGTGGAGCAGTCAGCTTTGAAGCGAGATCTGCAAGATCGTTTGCACCGATTGACCCTTCGGCAGCTAGCGCCTTTACTGAATCAGGAGAGACGTCGTAGACAACAGATGTGATGTTGTGACGGTGGAGACGACGCACGATATTTGCGCCCATTCGACCGAGTCCGACCATGCCAAAAGTAGTTGTGCTCATGGGAGGCGATTCTAGGGGATGAAGTTACTCAGCGAAGAATGCAGCTTGGTCGACGATCAGGCGTGTACGAGCCTTAGCGCTAACGTAACTGGCGGGTATTGATAAATCACCCTCGATGATTTTCGCAACAGCTTCGGCTTTGTTTTCGCCTGCTGCGACTATCCAAACTTCTTGCGCCTCATTTATGAATTTCATCGTAAATGAGATGCGAGCTGCTGGAGGTTTTGGCGAATCTGTAATTGCGAAGATATCTCTGCGATCATCTAAATCTGCAACGCCTGGAAATAGCGAGGCCACATGACCATCTGGACCAACACCCAAGATATTGAGATTGATCGTGACACCCTTGAGAGCATCTGCATAATCCGCCACAGCATCTTCGATAGTCGCTGGTGAATCAGGAGCCAATGATTCGTGGACAGTGATGTTGGAATTCGTAAGAGTGCCATGGAAAGGTGCTGCATTGCGTTCGCTACTTTCGAGCTCAACAAAGCGTTCGTCGCTCCACCAGATATGAAGACCTTTATACATCTCTGGCGCAGCATTAAAAACTGCAACTAAAGCGTTGGAGATTTGAACACCAAGAGTTCCGCCAGTAAGAACTAAATGAAATGTGCCATCTGCCAAAAGGCCATTCTCAATTGCAAGCAGAATCTGGTCAGTGACTTCTTCTGCAAGCTCATCTATATCTGCATAGAGAGTAAGGTCGAGCTCGTCTTCGATATCTCCAACAATTTCATCGAATTCTTCACTCATTGCCGCTCCCCCATTTTTTCAAGAAATCCACTACAGACATTTCATAAATATCTTCGGGGCCATCTATTTCATCCATCTGCTGACCCATGTGAGCGAAGTCGAAGCCATGGATGATTTTCACGGATGCAATATTGGTTGGGCTGACTGTGTAGCGAAGAATTTTCACCCCTGGCTGATTGCAAACCCAGAGCCACATTCCTTTGAGGGCTTCCTTGGCATATCCCTTACCCCAGAATCGCTCATCAAGACCAATTCCGATCTCGACCATACCTTCGCTATCAGGGACTCCATGAAAACTTGTGCTTCCGATAATTTCTTTGGAATCTGCAAGGGTTATAAAACGCAGGAACCATTTATTTTTCTCGGGATCTTCCTTCACCTGCGGTACGCGCCACGGCAGCGGGCCTTCATCATCAATCAGCACTCGGTACGGATTTGAGATATCTCTTCCTGCGATAGCTAGGCGATCGCTTTTATCGTCCATGAGCGAGATGAGGCCATCGACCGGAATATGGTGAAGCACAAGACGCGGAGTTGAAATAGGAGGCTGGTGCACTCCGCAAGTATTACCTATCTACTAGATAAGGAAAGTTGACTTCGCTTTTTCAACTGCATCGTGGCGGCCTTCTGCGCCCATCTTCTTGTAGAGATTCTTAAGGTGGGTCTTCATAGTGTTCTGCGAGATGTGGAGCTCGCCAGCAATCACTGTGAGAGTTCGACCGGTTGAAAGCTGTCGCAGAATCTCGAGTTCACGCTTTGTCAGTGCCTGCTGTGATGTGGTCATAGTGTTTCCTCGTTCTTTGATGCGCTCGGCCATTGCTGTTGCTAGTTCTTCGTTGTAGACAGTAGGAAATTCATTTGCCACTTTGATGATGTAGTTCGCCATTTCATCTCGCTGGCGCAGGAAAGTCTCTCGAGCTCCCACTTGAGCTCCCACAAGTAGCGCTTCTCTCATCGCGGGCATGGCTATGTGCTCTGTATCCACATGAAGCGAAACATCCATGAGGTGCTTCCAGATAGCATCTCGAGGAGTTTTATCTGGGAGTTTTTTTGCATCTTCCTTGAGGGACTTGCGGCCAAAGTGCTCATCAACAGCCATTTTGTATTGCTGGGTATCTCTAATTTTTGGAGCCCGGTTTACCAATTTCTCGAGTCGATCAAAATCGAGCAGCCTTCTGCGAACAGCCATCTCGCTGATATCGATGAGATCGCTTAATCTATTCTCAACATCAAGAGTGCTGACAAAATCACGAGCAGCCTTAATTCTTTCAAGTCCTTCACGCTGAAGATTGTTATATGAAAGAAATTCCACGATGTGCTTGTCGGCGGTCAGATACCAATGCCATTGCTTCCACTGAGTTGAATATGCGCGAATTTGATCAAGAATAGCTAGCGCTTCTTGCGGTCTAGAAAATTCGAGCAAGCATCGAGCGATTACAAACATTGCATCCAATGGACCATGGTTTCCAACAAAGCGGAACTTTTGATGCTGCTCCAAAGCTGAAGTTGCAACATCATGCGCACGTCGGTACTCACCGCGCTGATGAAGATGCATAGCTTGGATAGCTAGCAAAAAAGTATGGGAGGTGTAGAGAGAGGTTTTGCTTCCTAGTTCTTGAGATAACAGAAATAACTCTTCAACCCCATCTGCCTGATTCCAGATATAGCGTTTAACAGTTAAGAGTCGAATGAGGTTTATTTGATCGTCGACTCCGAGAAAACACTCTGGCGTGCCGATTTTGGCTCTGATAAATGAATCTTCGAGTTCCTGGAACTTGCCGAGCGAAATATGAGAATAGGAAAGTGCGCCTTCGATGAACTGTCGATAGAACTCTGAGGCTGTAGAAGTTTCTGAGAGCAGCTCTATCTTTGATATCTCACTGAAAGCACTTCTGAAATCAATATCAGCTAAAAATCCGGTTGCTCTCACAGTCGCCTTCTTGAGCTCGCCTTCATTCGATGAGTCACCGGCATGATTTGCCCAACGTAAGAGGTCGCCACCCTGGCCACGGGCTTGTTTTGCTCGTGCAGCATTAGGGAAAAGTTCACTAATTTTCTTATCGCTACCAGCTTCGAAGGCATGATCAATCGCCTTATCCGGAAGTCCAATGCCCTCAAAGTAGTTAATTAGTTTTGTATGAATTTCATTCTTAAGCTCGAATCGCTTCCGTAAATTTTCCAAAAGTATTTGGCGAACCATGGGTGAAAAAATGAATTCCATTTCAGAATTTCGTGAGAAGGAGAAGATTTCACCTTTATGTGCGATTGCATTAATCAAATCGAGATCGAAACTACTGCCTAAAACAACTTTTGCTAAATCCAGATTAAACCCTTCAAGCACTGACAGCCGTTCGCAGGTATTCAAAAGGCGTTCATCTAAATTCGCCATCACTACTTGTGCAAGTGCTCGCAATGGCTCTGTTTGAGAAGACATTACTTTTACAAGATCCACTTTTTTAGCACCCGACTGAAGGTGTGCGCGAAGCAATGAAGTTGCAGACGGCCACCCATGTGCCGCTTGAAGAACCTTACGAGACTCGATATCGAGATCAAGGCCAGCATTTGCTGCATAGTTCTCAATCTCTTCTTCTGAGAACCTCAAATCGTTTTGATTAATAACTTTAATTGGGCCACGTGAGGCACAGATGACATAAATTCCAGGAATTTCATTTCGTCGAATTGCGATGAAATGCACATTAGAAGGAAATTGCTCGATTAACTGAACTTCAATCTCGACATCATTTGTACTTTCACTTCTGAGATTATCGAGAACAAATTTAAATTTCTTGCCTGACTGCATTAGTTCATTGCCCCAGCGACGCACAACTTCGGTTGGACGTAGTGGCTGTTCTTTCTCGAACCATGGAGCAAAATTCGAAATAACCTGTCGGGTCGCCGCGATCAACATGGCAGACATTTCATTGATGGTGTCGCCATTGGCGACGGTCATCCAAATCACGCCATCGTCTTGGTATTGAGCCCATTCAGCGACCAGGGATGATTTTCCATATCCGCCTGGAGCTATGACAAAGGTGGTTCCCGAAGGCTCATTGTCAATCAGCGGAAAGAGGCGCTTGCGTGAGAGATAACCGGCCGGCAGGGTGGGGATCAGGGTGCGCGAGAGCGCAATTCCTAGATTCTTATCACTCGGCATGGGTGAAGGCTCTCGCATAAATCACCCTGTGAGAAGGCCAAATCACCCCTTTAGGGGTGAGATAGCAGGGTGAAGTTAGGCGACTGCGTCGAAGGCTTCGGCAAGAACGCCGAGGGCATCCTTGAGGAGTTCATCGGTAATCACCAAAGGTGGCAAGAAGCGGATGACGTTTCCATATGAGCCTGCGGTCAAAATCAAGACGCCCTTGCTCTGGCAGTACTTGATGACCTTCGCCATGAGCTCGGTGTTGGGATCTTTGCTCCCTGGCTTAACAAGTTCGATTGCGATCATCGCACCACGTCCACGGATCTCGCCGATCTCTGGATGCTTTGCTGCAATTTCGCGAAGAGATGCAAACATGATTTCACCAAGATGGCGAGCGCGCTCTACCAGCTTTTCGCTCTCGATGATTTCAATTGCTGCAAGAGCTGCTGCACATGCGATTGGATTTCCACCATAAGTGCCACCGAGTCCACCAATATGGGATGAATCCATAATCTCTGCGCGAGCAGTAACTGCTGCAAGTGGAAGGCCACCAGCGATGCCCTTTGCGGTAACGATCATGTCTGGTTCGACATTCTCATCATTAACTGCAAACCAATCACCGGTGCGCGCAAAGCCTGCCTGTACTTCATCGGCGATAAAGACAATCTTGTTCTCTGTTGCAAACTTTGAAAGCCCTGGAAGGAAGCCCTTCGGTGGAACAATGAATCCGCCCTCACCAAGGATTGGCTCGATCAAGATTGCAGCTACGTTATGAGCGCCAATCTCTTTCTCGATCTTGGTAGTAACCATCTTCAAAGCATCTTCGGTAATGGTTGCCTGATCTCCGACCCAGCGATATGGATATGGCATTGGCATGCGATAAATCTCGTTAGCAAATGGTCCGAAACCATCTTTGTAAGGAATGTTCTTCGCAGTAAGTGCCATCGTGAGGTTGGTGCGGCCGTGATAAGCGTGTTCGAAGACAACGATTGCTGGACGCTTTGTGTAGTGGCGCGCAATCTTGATTGCGTTCTCCACTGCTTCAGCACCAGAGTTCTGCAAGATTGACTTCTTCTTAAAGTTTCCTGGGGTCAAGCGATTTAGGGCTTCGCATACTTCGATGTAACCCATGTATGGCGCTGTCGTGAAGTTTGTATGTGTAAATGCAGCGACAGCTTCTTGCACGCGCTCGACAACGAGAGGTGCGGCATTGCCAACGTTTGTTACGCCGATACCTGAACCGAGATCGATGATGCGGTTTCCATCGATATCTTCAAGGATTGCATCAGATGCGCGCTTAATAATGACGGGAATCGCAGTTCCTAGTCCCCCAGACACTGCCTCTTTACGACGCTGCATCGCTGCAGTTGAAAGTGGCCCTGGAATCTCAG
>ERZ650311.1145-NODE-1145-length-13773-cov-4.098994_pt1 | contig 13773 bp, 11 predicted proteins | sample MGYA00376247_ERZ650311 | MGnify/ENA primary metagenome ERZ650311 (study PRJEB26733, sample SAMN07839324) | wastewater metagenome | biome: small river; feature: stream; material: water | place: USA: North Carolina | collected 2016-07-28 ... | reverse complement strand
TGTCGTCCGCGGCGTGGACCATCGTGTCGAACTTGTAGTTGATCTCGCCCTGGCCGGCGGTGCCGACCTCGTGGTGCGAGCGCTCGACCTGGAGGCCGGCAGCCTCGAGCTCGAGAACGATGTTGTCGCGCATGTCAGCGTGCTGGTCAACTGGAGTTACAGGGAAGTAGCCACCCTTGTAAGGGGTCTTGTTGGCGAGGTTTCCGCCCTCTTCCTTGCGTCCCGAGTTCCATGCTGCTTCGCTCGAGTCAACAAAGTGCATCGAACCGTTCTGCTTGTACTCGTAGCGAACGTCATCGAAGATGAAGAACTCTGCCTCAGGAGCGAAAAACGCGGTGTCGGCGATGCCGGTGCTGGCGAGGTATGCCTCGGCCTTCTTGGCCACCTGACGTGGGTCGCGACCGTAAATCTCGCTGGTACGTGGGTTGTAGATGTCGAACAGCATCACCAGGGTCTTCTCGGCGCGGAACGAGTCGAGGTAAGCGGTGGTGACGTCTGGAATCAGCTGCATGTCCGATTCGTGAATCGAGGCGAAGCCGCGGATTGACGAACCGTCGAACAGCTGGCCTTCGATGAAGAACTGCTCGTCGATCATGCTTGCTGGCAGGTTGAAGTGTTGCTGAACACCTGGCAGGTCGGTGAAGCGTACGTCTAGGAACTTAACATCGTTGTCCTTGATGTACTTGACTACCTCTGAGGCAGACTTGAACATAGGGATATCCCTTCGAGATGTGAATAGGGGAGCACGGCACGTCTTCAGGCCGACACCTCAAGTCTAGGTCTGCGTATGTTTCGAAGCCGCAGGATTATGTTTCGGGCATGTAAAACTTTTCTATTCGCCTAGGCTATTCGCATGTCAAATAGCGAGACCTGGCCTGGCAAACGAATCGGACTTCCTCAAGCGGGAGCCGGATCTCTCGCAGGCTTCTGGCGTCGCCTCGCGGCCATCACCTTTGATTGGTTGACCGCCTACTTGGTCGCAACGGCCCTATTTCGCGACAGCAGCAACCCGCTAGCCACGGTTGACCCGTGGCTCATCACGCTTGTCTTCTTGGTGGCGCAGGTCGCATCCATCGGCGTCTTAGACGGTTCACCAGGTCACCTTATCTTTGGGATGCGTGTGCTCAGGCTAGACGGCCGCAACAGAGTGGGTTTCGTCAAGGCGATGACCAGATCGCTGCTGTTGTGCCTACTGATTCCCGCAGTTATCTGGGACGCGGACGGCCGAGGTTTGCACGACAAGGCTGCTGGCACAGCACTCGTGATGTTTCGCTAGCCGCAGTTGTCAGTTCGGTTGTTAACCGCTCTAGCGGCGCGGTGCGCGGAACTTAGTTGGGTCGATGCCCTTAGGAACAGGGATGTTCATAGGCATTGTTGCCAAACGATTGGCCACCGCGCTGACTTCGCCTCGATTGAGCTTGCGCTTCATCTTGTAAATCGTCTTGACCAGGCTGTGTAGGCGGATCGACTCATCGTCACCGCAGAGGTACAGAACATCGATCGGCACACCGGACGCGACGCGCTGAATCTTGCGCTTTTCATCCTCGATCATTGGGCGAAGACGGCTTCGCGAACCCTCGGCTACAAGAATTACTCCAGCTGGTCCAACAGCGCGATAGACAGCATCGAAAGTCTTTGGGGCGATGGCCACGGGGCGCTCGCTCACTCGCCAATTACGCTTCAGCGCTGAGGTTAGAACCGCGCCCACTGCACCCTGCTGACCTTCAATATTCGAGTACATCACTCGTTCGGCTCGACGTGACATCACGATCAGGAATGCCATGAGGCCACCGAGGATTCCGGTAACAATCCATGACCAGTAGCTGAAGCTGTTTCCGAAGTTCAGCAAATTGGCGAGGATAAAGCCCAAACCAATCGACATCGCAACGAAACCCAAGGCAACCCAAATGGCCTGCTTGTCGGCCTTCATGGTCATCTTGTACATAGCGCCTAGACGGCGGAAAGTACCCTGCTTCTTTTCTGGTTTTGCTGCTTTTTCTTGCTTAGCCATGGGCAATAGCCTACTTGGGAATTAGACGGCCTGACCGAAGCCAGCCTGTTTCGCAGCATCAGCCAGATGTTGCAGATGAGTCGGAATGACACGACCCTTCTTCTCCATCGAAAGAGCCCAGAGTCGCCCCGCGCGATAACTGCTTCGAACCAGCGGACCGCTCAGAACCCCGAGGAAACCCATTTCCTCAGCTTCGAGTTTCAGTTCTACGAATTCCTCTGGCTTGACCCAGCGCTCAACTGGGTGGTGTCTAGGCGTCGGACGCAGGTATTGCGTGATTGTCACGATGTCCGTGCCAGCTTGGTAGAGGTCTCTGAGCGCCTCGCTGATTTCCTCGCGCGTTTCACCCATCCCAAGAATCAGATTCGACTTGGTAACCAGCCCAAAGTTGCGAGCCTGAGTGATCACGTCAAGCGAACGCTCATACCTGAATGCCGGTCGGATTTGCTTGAAGATTCTCGGAACGGTCTCAACGTTGTGAGCAAAGACTTCTGGCTGGGCATCAAACACGCGTCCAAGGTGCTCTGGGTTACCAGAGAAATCTGGAACGAGAATTTCTACACCGGTTCCTTCGGACTGGCGGTGGATTTCACGAATGGTCTCGGCATAGAGCCATGAACCCTCGTCCTCCAGGTCGTCTCTGGCCACACCGGTAACGGTGGCATATCGCAGATTCATTTTGGCTACCGATTCGCCCACACGACGTGGTTCGTCGGTGTCTAGGTCGGCGGGCTTGCCGGTATCTATTTGGCAGAAGTCACAGCGTCGAGTGCACTGCGAACCACCGATTAGGAATGTGGCCTCTCGGTCTTCCCAACACTCGAAGATGTTTGGGCAACCTGCTTCTTGGCATACAGTGTGTAGGTTTTCGCTCTTAACAAGTCCCTGCAAAGCCTGATATTCCGGGCCCATTTTGGCTCGAGTCTTGATCCATTCCGGCTTCTTCTCGATTGGCACCGCTGAGTTTCTAGCCTCGATGCGCAGCATCCTGCGTGGGGTCTCGGTCACTTGGTTCTCCTTGGTAGCTCGCCCATAAACTGCGGCAGGCGGGCCGCTGCTTCAGCCGGAGTAACTTCGACTCCTAGCAGCTCTGTCATGGTACTCGTTTTCGCGTCGGTGATTCCGCAGGCGATGATGTGGTCGTATGCCTCGAGCGAGTTATTGCAGTTCAGTGCAAATCCGTGCATCGTGACGCGCTCGGCTACTCGGATACCAATAGCGCCAATCTTGACGTGCCCGTCTGGCGTTGGTGCCCAAATTCCAGTGCGCCCTTCAACGCGCTCTGTGTGCAGACCGAAGGATGCCGTGAGGTCGATCAGGACTTGCTCCAACCATCGCACGTAGGCGACCACGTCGATTGGTTCTGGGAGCCGTGCGATTGGATAGCCCACTAGTTGACCTGGGCCGTGCCAGGTGATCTTGCCACCGCGGTCGACATCGATAACAGGAGTGCCGTCGGTTGGTCGCTCGGAATCCTCGGTTCGTTTGCCAGCCGTATAGACCGGTGGATGTTCCAGAAGCAAAACTGTATTGGGTTTGGTTCCTGCAACAACCTCTGAATGAACTCGCTTCTGCAGCTCCCAAGCCGCCATGTAGTCAACAAAATCGGGGTTTAGGCCAGCGTTGACGAATTCGAGCACCTAACAATCCTAAGTTGCCAGTTCTCACTGTGTTGTCCACAGCTTGCTTCGGGTGCAATCTTCGCCAAACTAAACGGCTCAGGATGCCTTCATGGCGAAACCTAAGTTTCAGGGCTGGGTCCGAGTGGCTCGTTCTCGAGCATCACCGTTCTGTCGCGGTATGCACATTATGCGGTCGGCAGAGAGCGGCTCTGCGGTTGAAGGAGCTGCGGCCCACATGCATTTGATTCGGGCGCACATCTCAGTTTCTGAACTAATGAGGGAACTGGATCAAGGACCCAACAAAGGAATCCTGATTGATGATCGGCTTCGGGTTTGGCGAAAAAGCGAAGGCAATGGTTCGCCGCCTCGGGTGCTTCTAGACAAGCGAATTCGCCCGCGAGGTTGCACATACTTGAGAGCGGTCGGGGTCTGCAGTTTTATCGCCTTGGTTATCGCAGCTTCGTCTCAATTCGCCCACCTGAGCAAACATATCGAACGGGTTACTGCCATAGTTCGGACGAGTGAAAATCCTGTACTTCAAGAATCTTCGTCGGCGAACTGGTCGGTGCGGTCGGCTCCTCCGTCGTCAATGCCATCCTTGTCCGTCAACACTTACTGTTCGCAGCCTCTTGCAGGTGCGAGCGAGGGTGAACCGGTAGCGGGCGATGCTGCCGCGGGCGACACTCCGCCGAGTGATACCGCAGAAGCCATCGCATTTGGAGGCGTAAAGGTATTTCTCGAAAAGACGCCACATGTGCAGGCTCTGCTGCAAGTAAAGGACGAATCCGGCTGCTGGAAGACCTTAGCTAAATGAAGAGCGGGGCAGAGCCGGTGTTGACCAGCCCTGCCCCGCTCTTTCGAGTCTTTAGAGACCCAGGTTAGCTTCGAAGTTAGCTGCCTCGAGGCGTGACTTGACGTCAACCAGGAAGCGGCTTGCATCGGCACCGTCAACGATGCGGTGATCGTATGACAGGGCTAGGTAAACCATGCTGCGGATAGCGATTGAGTCGTTTCCGAACTCGTCGGTAACCACGACAGGGCGCTTGGTTACGACACCGGTTCCAAGAATTGCAACCTGTGGCAGGAACACGACAGGGGTGTCGAACAGTGCGCCGCGCGAGCCGGTGTTGGTGAGGGTGAAGGTGCCACCACTCAGCTCATCTGGCTTCAGCTGGTTGTTGCGCGTGCGGGCTGCCAAGTCAGCGATCTGACCAGCAATCTGAGCGATGTTCAGCGACGCAGCATCACGCAGCACTGGAGTCAGCAGGCCGCGCTCGGTGTCCACAGCGAAGCTGATGTTCTCGGTGCCGTGGTAAACGATGTTCTCGCCGTCAACCGACGCGTTGATCTTCGGGTGTACCCGAAGTGCCTCGGCGGCTGCGAGTGCAAAGAACGGCATGAAGTTGAGCTTTGTTCCGAACTTTGCCACGAACTGTGGTTGAACCTTCGAGCGAAGCTGAGCGATTCCAGTCACGTCAACCTCAACCACGGTGGTGAGCTGTGCGGTGCTAACCATGGATGCGACCGCGCGCTCTGCAAGCACCTTGCGCAGGCGTGACATCGGTTCGGTGGTTCCGCGCAGTGGCGACGCTTCGTCAGGCACGTGTGCCGCAGGAGCGCTGGCCGCAACTGGAGCTGCGCTCTGAGCGACTGCCGGTACTGCGGTGGCAGCAAGTACGTCATCCTTGCGGATGCGACCACCAACGCCCGTGCCGTTGACCGAAGCGAGGTCAACACCAGATTCGGCGGCCAGACGGCGAACCAGAGGAGTTACATAGCCTGGGTCGGTTGGCTGACCGGCTGGTGCAGCGGCAGGAGTTACTGCTGGAGTCGCGACTGGTGCCACTACAGGGGCGGCTACTGGTGCTGCTGGTGCTGGAGCCACAGCGGGTGCAGTTGTGGCTACTGGTGCTGCCACAGGCTCTGGGGTAGCAGCAGGAGCAGGGGCGGGAGCAGAAGCAGGAGCAGCTTCAACAACTGGCTCCGCGGCTGCTGGTGCCGGAGCAGGTGCCGAGCCAGTGCCCGAACCATCGCCGATGATAGCCAAGACTGCGCCGACCTCGACGGTCTCGTCTTCTTGAACGAGAATCTGCTCAATCACACCTGCGACGGGTGATGGGATCTCGGTGTCAACCTTGTCGGTCGAAACCTCAACTAGAGGCTCGTCAACCGCGATGGTGTCGCCGACCTTCTTGAGCCAGCGGGTTACGGTGCCCTCGGTTACGCTCTCGCCAAGAGCTGGAAGCTTTACTGATTCACTCATTTTCTTAGAGGCTCCTTGTTTGCCTATGCGTGTGCGTGTAGCGGTTTTCCGGCCAAGGCTAGGTGCGCCTCACCGATGGCTTCGTTCATGGTCGGGTGTGCGTGAATGAGGGTAGCAACATCTTCTGGGTGCGCCTCCCAGTTCACGATCAGCTGAGCCTCACCGATCTGCTCGCCGACGCGAGAACCGATCATGTGAACGCCGATTACCGGGCCGTTGTTGCGGCGGATTAGCTTGATGAAACCTGCGGTTCCAAGGATCTGGCTCTTGCCGTTTCCGCCAAGGTTGTACTCGTAGGTCGAGATGTTCTCAGCGCCGTACTTCTCAGCTGCCTTGGCCTCCGAGAGTCCGACAGATGCAATTTCTGGCTCACAGTAGGTGACCTTCGGGATGCCGATCTCGTCAATTGCTACTGGGTTGAGACCAGCGATTTCCTCAGCGATGAAGATGCCCTGCTGGAATCCGCGGTGTGCGAGCTGAAGACCAGGCACGATGTCGCCGGCTGCGTAAACGCCAGGCACGCTGGTCTGCAGACGCTCGTTGGTAAGCACGTAGCCGCGATCCATCGAAATGCCGTTTTCTTCGTAGCCGAGTCCGGCGGTGAAAGGTCCGCGACCGACGGCGACCAGCATCAGGTCGGCTTCGAACTTCTCGCCATTTTCGAGCGAAACAACTACACCGTTTGCATGCTGTTCAACACCTGAGAAGCGAACACCAAGTTTGAAGTCGATGCCGCGCTTGCGGAAGGCTCGTTCAAGACCCTTGCTTACCGCCTCGTCTTCGTTTGGCACGAGGTGGTTTAGCCCTTCGATGATGGTGACTTCAGCGCCGAACGAGCGCCAGATCGAAGCAAATTCAACGCCGATTACGCCTCCACCAAGCACGATCACCTTGTTTGGAACATAGTCGAGAGCGAGAGCGTGCTCTGAGGTGATGACGCGTCCACCGATTTCTAGGCCAGGAAGGCTGCGGCTGTAAGAGCCAGACGCAAGAATCAGGTTGGTGCCGGTATAGGTGTCTTCGCCAACCTGAATGGTTTTGGCGCCGACCATTTTTCCCATGCCAGAGACGAGGGTTACCTGCTTTGATGCAACTAGACCGCTGAGACCCTTGTAAAGACGCTCGATGATCGAGTCACGATACTTGTTAACAACCGGCATGTTGATTGCGCCGAAGGTTGAATCGACACCGTAGTGGGCTGATTCGCGAACCACGTCGGCAACCTCTGCGCTGTGCAGCAGAGCCTTGGTTGGGATACAACCCTTGTGCAGGCAGGTGCCGCCGAGCTTGTCCTTCTCAATAAGTGCTACGGATTTTCCGAGCTGAGCTGAACGCAGTGCTGCAGCGTAACCGCCGCTTCCACCGCCGAGGATTACTACATCGAAATTGTGGTTAGCCACGTGATTTTGCTCCAAACAATTAGGGCGAATAGCCTCTAAAACTTTACTACTGTTCGAACTGGTCGGCCTAAATCATCGATTCGGCGAGCGCAACGAGCGTGCGAACGTACGAGCCGCTGGCTCCCTTGCCGATGTATCCGTAAGGTGCAACATCGTTATTTGCCGGCCCAGCGATATCAAGGTGAGCCCACTCGAGGATGTCATCTGCGTCGTTTGAGCCCTTCTTGGTGCCGACGAACTCCTGAAGGAACAAGCCGCCGACGAGCATTCCGCCAGCAGGATTTCCGAGCTTCGCGTTGATTAGATCCGCGGTTTCACCCTCAAGGTTCTTCTTTAGTTCTGGCGCGAGAGGCATGTGCCAGACCAATTCGCCTGCCGCTGCGGCTGCATCCTTGACGGCATTGATTGCGGCACCAGTGCCCATGAGTCCTGCGTAACGATTACCCAGGGCAACGGTTGCAGCACCGGTCAGGGTTGCCACGTCCACGATTAGGTCTGGGTGCTCTGCAGATGCTGAAATGAGCCCATCAGCCAGAACCAGGCGGCCCTCGGCGTCGGTGTTCGTGATCTCTACCGTCTTTCCGTTGCGGTACCTGATGATGTCGTTTGGTCGAGTAGCTGATCCAGACGGCAGGTTCTCTGCAAGGCAAAGCCAACTGGTGACCTTGATCGGTAGTCCGAGTTTCGCGATTGCCAGCACGGTTTGCATCACAGTGGCGGCACCGGTCATGTCGTACTTCATGCCAATCATTGAAGTTGGGGGCTTAAGCGAAAGGCCTCCACTGTCGAAAGTAATTCCCTTGCCCACAAGAGCCAGCTTCTTTTTGGCGCCCTTCGGTGCGTATTCGATCTTGACCAGACGGGGTCCTCGGGTTGAGCCTGAACCGACGGCAAGAATTCCAACCATGCTGTCCGCCTGCAGCTTCTTTTCGTCCCAGATGGTTACCTTCACAGGAAGATCTTTTGCCTGCTTCAGTGCGGCGGATGCGACGGCGGCAGGGTAAAGCTCATTAGGGGGAGTGTTGACGAGGTCTCGGGTTTGGTGAACGGCTTGGCTCAGCACCAGGATTCGCTCAGCCTCGACCTTTGGCAGCTTTAGCGCGGTGATTGCCGAGATTTCCGAGGTAACGCGCTTTGCTTTCGTGTCGCCCTTGAACAGAGTGAACTCGTAGTTGGCAACTGCGGCGCCTTCGAAGGATGCGACCAGCGCACTCTGGTGCGCGAAGTCCAAGGCAAAGTGAACTCGAGCGAAGGTGCCAAGCTGACGCACCGCGGCCCCAGCCAGTGCCCGATAGTCATCAACGGTGAGTTCACGCTTGCCAAGGCCGAGCAGCGCGATTGCGACGCCCGATGGCGTGACGTATCGGGTGAGGCTCTCGAACGAAGTCGAAGCTCCTAGAGCAGTGAGGTTCAGTTGCGCGACGACTGCGGCCAAATCACTCGATTCGAGCGCAGTTGGAATTACCGCGACAGGGTTGCCCTTTGAGTCTGGCTTGACGCCGATGACAAGCGCATCCCGGTCGGTGAATTTTGGAAGCTTGGTGGTGGTTGAAAGCTTTAGCGAGTTCATAGTCCCCATGCTAATCAAGAACTCGGCGGTTAGGATTCAGACATGGCTATTGGTGGTTCACTCGTTCGTTACGAGGCAGATTTGAGTGCGGTTCCGGCCGGACTGCCGCTGGTGATTTCGCTCAGTGGTTTCGCGGATGCCGGGTCTGTGATTTCGCAGGTGCGCGAAGTGCTGATCGAAGATCAGGAACCAGTTCGCTTGGTGACCTTCTCGAACGATGAACTGCTCGATTACCGATCTCGACGTCCGGTCATGGAGTTTAGGCGCGACCATGTTGCCGACTATCGCCCACTTGAGTTGGCCCTCGACCTGCTTAGGGATGCAGTCGGGCGACCATACCTGCTGCTGCACGGCTACGAACCCGATTTCCGCTGGGAACAGTTTTCTCAGACCGTGATCGGGTACATCCAGCGACTTCAGGTTTCGGGTTCCAGTTGGGTGCATTCGATTCCCTTTCCGATTCCGCACACCAGGAATCTTGGGCTGGCCATAAGCGGAAATCAGCCAGAGATCGCTGAGCGCAAAGCAGAATGGCGACCTCAGACTCAGGTGCCGGGAAACGTTCTGCACCTGCTCGAATTCGAACTTTCCAAAATCGATCAGCCAATTACCGGATACGTATTACTTGTGCCGCATTACCTGGCAGACAGCGAGTATCCGAGTGCCTGTGTGTTTGCCATGGAGCAGCTGATGGCACACAACGGCTTGGTCTTCGAGATGGATCACGTGCGCGACTCGGCCTTGGATTTCAACCGCAAGCTCACGGAGCAGCTGTCCTCGAACGAAGAGCTGGCCCAGCTCGTGGCGAATTTGGAATCTGGATACGCAACGGTCGCTGGACGTTCTGACAGCGATTTCAGCGCGAAACAGTTCAGCGAACCCGACGCCAATCAGCTCGCCGATCAGCTCGAGAACTTCTTGGCCGCCCAGAATCGCGAAGAACAAGACGACTCAAACTAGGTAGTCTCCAGAGCATCCGCTGAGGTTTTCGCTCAAACTCCAGATTCGCTGCCTGAAATCCGAATCGCTAGCCCTCTCGGGAACGATGGCCGGTTTGGTTCTTCCCCAGAGCTCGAAGTGTCGAGGCCCCAAATAGGTAAATTCAGACGAATTTGTCACAGTGGCGAGTGCTGCGTCAACAATGGGCATCGCACCAAAGCGAGTGCTTTGAGCAAACAGGTACTCTGCGGGGCGAACGTAACTCTTGCCATAGCGTGATGCGCGAGTGAAGCCTGGATGAGCCGCTGTCGAGCTCATGCTGCGCAAGTGCGGATCTGAGCTGGCGCGCATCCTCTCGTTCAGTTCGATCGCGAACAGCAGGTTCATCAGTTTGCTCCTTGCATAGAGCGCGCTAACGTCCAAATCCGGGGCCTCGAGGTTCTCTGGCGCAGCGATCCTCGCCACGATTGAAGCGACAGTAGTTACTCGTGCACCCCGATTCGCCGTTGGCAACAGCCCTAGGGTCAACAGGAAAGGTGCCAAATGATTGATGCCGAGGTGCCATTCGTGATCCTGCGCCGTGGTGCCAGCCCCTTCAACGACCTTGACGCCGGCGTTGTTGATCAGCAAATCCCAGCCCTCGGGCAGCAACCGTGCACCCTCGCGAACCGCATCCAAATTCGAGAAATCGATGGGAGTGAACGCCACTTCAATACCCGGAAACTTGTCTGACAACTGCTTGGCTACTGCGCTTAGTCGTTCGCGGTTGCTGCTAACCAAGTTCAGATTCCAGCCAAGACGCGCGAGTTTTTCGGCGGTGGAGAGTCCGATACCGCGACTTGCTCCAGTTACGATTGCCAAGTTCGACATTCCCTGATTCTAGGCTCGCATGGTCATTCAAACTCGATTTGGCACAAGGCTGGCAATTGCCGTCGCAACTTTTGCCTACTTCGTTGCGGTAACCCAGAGAAGCAGCCTCGGAGCGGTGTCCAATCAGGCAATCGAGCGATTCTCTGTTCTTGCGGTCGAGCTATCGACTCTCGCCGTGGTTCAGTTGCTGGCGTATGCCGCAATGCAAATCCCAGCCGGCTTCATCATTGACAGATTCGGCGTTCGCTGGTCAATGACCTTCGGGCTTGCCCTAATTGCAATCGGCCAAGTGCAGGTTGCCATCGCTGAACAGTATTGGCTCGCGGCTGGTGGACGCTTACTTCTTGGCGTGGGGGATGCCTTCATCTTCATATCTCTTGTGCGCCTAATTCAGGCTTCTCTCGCTGGCCGTAAAGGCGCGACCTGGCAACAGCTTCTAACCAACATCGGCCAGCTGGGTCAGGTTGCTAGCGCAATTCCGTTTGCCTGGTTGCTTGGGATCTACGGTTGGACCAGTGCTTTCATTGGACTGGCAGCCTTAGCTCTGGCTGCTGCCGCTCTAGTGGTTCTTGGTGCCGCGACAACACCTCAACCAAAGATTGTCGAGAGAACCGCGAATCTCGCTGAAAGCCTGCGCGCTACCCTGGCCGATCCGGCCGCTAGAGCAGCCTTTTGGACCCACTTCACGCTTCAGAGCAGCGGTTCCACTTTCGTGCTGCTTTGGGGAAGAACGTATCTCGAGCATGTTTATGAGGTGACGGATGCCCAGGCAGGACTCATCCTCAGCAGCTTCGTAGTGTTTGCGTTTGCACTCGGGCCGATCATCGCGAGGGTAAGCACTCGGTCGCCAATTTGGCGCCAGCGCGTTGTCACAACAATCGCATTGTGGATTGCAGTGTCCTGGGTTTGCGTCGAGCTCCTGACTAATTCGCTGGGCGTGCTCTCGATTTGGCTGGTTATGCCTGCTCTCGCCGCGGGTGGAGCCGGCAGCATGATTGCTTTCCAGATCACTCAGGGCTATTGCCCAAAGCCACGACTCGGAATTGCCAACGGTTTCGCAAACATCGGTGGGTTCCTGGCAACACTGCTCATGATGGCGCTCGTTGGTTTCGTAGTGGACGTTGTGTTTGTGACAGGGCTAAGCACAGAGCGCTACAGCGCCATTGGCCTCGAGGCGGGTATGGCATCCCACCTTTTGATTCTCTTTTTTGGATTCTGGAGATTCAGGAAGAATCACGCCAAGCTTTCTGTTTAATCGTCGTATCCTGTGCGATACTTATCAGACGACCCATTCATGGCGCTCTTTTTGCGACTTGACATGGGTCTAAATAATGCCCGGATTAGATTCAAACGAAGCGCGACTCATGCGGGGAAGTCGAAAGGCAAAAGATGGCTAAGAAGGATTCAGGCACAGGAGAAAAGAAGCGCAGCTTCTTAGATCGACTGCTGCACCCAAACCAGGCTTCAGCCCAGGCTAGCCAAGAGCAACAAAAGGACACCGAGACCATTCCTCCTGCAACGCCAAAATCCGCTTCAAAGTCACCTGCCAAGACCACCGCCAAGCCTGCCGCATCCAAGTCGGCGCCTGCAGCAAAGGCTGAATCTGCAAAAGCGAAGCCCGCGGCCAAAGCCGACGCTGTCAAGCCTTCGGCGAAGAAACCAGCTGTCAAGACCGTAGCCGCTGCCGAACCGGCCGGTTCGAAGAAGTCAGCTTCAGACAAGAAGCCAACTTCAAAGACTGCTGCTAAAGAAACGAAGCCATTGACGAAGTCCGAAGGGGCGAGCAAAACCGCTTCAAAGAGCGTCAATGCCGCTAAGCCTGCAACCAAAGCGAGCACGGTCGAGCCTAAGTCAACTAAGGCCAAGACCAAGGACGTTGCCGAAGTTGACGTCATTGAAGAAGTTTCGGTCGAGAAAAAAGCCGACAAGCCTGCAAAGACCGACAAGCCTGCAAAGGAAGCCAAGTCGGCGAAGGCTCCAAAGGCCGCGAAGCTGCCAAAGGGCATGATCGATGACCCCGAGGATGAGCTCGATGAGGATGAAGAGGATCTGCCACCACTGGGCGAGAACCTGGTTGAGCTCGAGGCTGTACCAGAGGTCGTAGCCGAGGCGCCAGTAGCTGAGGATGCCGTTGACGATCTTCTGCACCCCGACGAGTCAAAGTTGCTCGAGGCTCTAGACAACAAGGGTGGTCTGGTTCTTAGCCACCGCGAAGACGAAGACATTCCGGTTCAGAGCACCACAATCACCGGTGCAACTGCAGACCCGGTTAAGGACTACCTGAAGCAAATCGGCAAGGTTGCACTGCTGAACGCAGAGCTCGAGGTCGAGCTGGCTAAGCGCATCGAGGCTGGTTTGTTCGCTGAAGAGAAGCTGAGCACCGAGGGCGACAAACTGAGCGAAGAGCTCAAGCGTGACCTGCGCTGGGTCGTCAAGGACGGCCAGCGAGCCAAGAGCCACCTTCTCGAAGCAAACCTTCGTCTCGTGGTTAGCCTGGCGAAGCGTTACACCGGACGCGGCATGCAGTTCCTGGATCTAATTCAAGAAGGAAACCTCGGCCTCATTCGTGCGGTCGAAAAGTTCGACTACACCAAGGGTTACAAGTTCTCAACCTATGCAACTTGGTGGATTCGTCAGGCGATTACTCGAGCCATGGCAGACCAGGCGCGCACCATTCGCATCCCAGTGCACATGGTTGAAGTAATCAACAAACTTGCTCGAGTTCAGCGTCAGCTGCTTCAGGACCTCGGTCGCGAACCGACGCCCGAAGAGATCGCTCGCGAGTTGGATATGACCCCTGAAAAGGTAGTCGAGGTGCAGAAGTATGGTCGCGAACCAATCTCGCTCTCGACCCCGCTCGGTGAAGACGGCGACAGCGAGTTTGGTGACCTCATCGAGGATACCGAAGCTGTAGTTCCGGCTGATGCAGTCGGGTTCACCATGTTGCAGCGCGAGCTTGAGCGTATCCTCGACTCGTTGCACCCACGAGAAGCCGGAGTTATCCGCTCGCGCTTCGGATTGGGCGACGGAGTTCAGAAGACGCTCGACCAGATCGGTGAAGAGTTCGGCGTCACTCGTGAACGAATCCGACAGATTGA
>ERZ650311.1144-NODE-1144-length-13779-cov-6.761221_pt1 | contig 13779 bp, 15 predicted proteins | sample MGYA00376247_ERZ650311 | MGnify/ENA primary metagenome ERZ650311 (study PRJEB26733, sample SAMN07839324) | wastewater metagenome | biome: small river; feature: stream; material: water | place: USA: North Carolina | collected 2016-07-28 ... | reverse complement strand
TTCTTAAGGTATGGTGATTTAGCAGATGCTTTCCAATTTACTTCGAATTTCCTTTCTATTCATCGTATTTGCTCAACTGGGTTGGGCTGCAGGATCAGAATCGACCAATACCCACGAATATCAGCTGAGCAATGGTTTGAAGCTCATCGTCAGAGAGGATCATCGAGCGCCAACGGTGGCCCATATGGTTTGGTATCGCGCTGGATCCATGGATGAGGTTAATGGCAAGACCGGTGTTGCCCACGTGCTTGAGCACATGATGTTCAAGGGCACACATAAAGTCAAAGCTGGTGAGTTTTCTCGCTTAGTGGCTGCTGTGGGAGGGCGTGAAAATGCATTTACTTCACGTGATTACACTGCTTATTTTCAGCAAGTAGAAAAATCTAAATTAGAGGATGTCATCAGGCTTGAAGCGGATCGGATGTCTAATCTCAATTTTGATGATGCTGAGTTTTTAAAAGAAATCCAAGTGGTTATGGAAGAGCGCCGCTTACGCACAGAAGATAATCCTAGCAGCTTACTGAATGAATCATTGATGGCAACTGCTTATATGAGTTCGCCCTATCGCCATCCCATCATTGGCTGGATGAATGACTTGCAGAATATGAAAGCATCTGACGCGCGTGAGTGGTATCGCGCTTGGTATGCGCCAAATAATGCAACGGTGGTGATTGCGGGCGATGTAGATGCGAACAAAGTGCTTGGTTTAGTCGAGAAATATTACGGTGTAGCTGCTGCTCATGAATTACCAGTGCGTAAGCCGCAAATTGAGCCACCTCAAAAAGGCATCAAGCAAGTTCAAGTGAAGGCGCCAGCCGATAGTGCTCAGCTCACAATGGCCTGGAAAGCCCCACGCTTAGAGCCTGGCAAGCTAGACGACCCTGAGCCTTATGCCTTGGAGCTTCTGACAGCAGTGCTTGATGGTTATGACAACGCCCGATTAAATCGCACTCTTGTTAAACAAGAAAAGGTCGTGAATGATGTCGGCGTGGGTTACGACATGATTTCTCGTGGTCCAGAGTTGTTTTTAATTAGTGCAACTATGGCTAAAGGCAAGACAGTTTCGCAGGCTGAGGCAAGTATTCGGAAAGCGCTGGATGAGCTGAAGAAAAATGGCATCCTAGAATCTGAACTAAAGAGAATTAAGGTGCGCATTTTGTCAGAGCAAATCTATAAGCGGGATTCTATCTTTGGTCAGGCAATGGAAATCGGCAGCACCGAGATGGCTGGTTTCTCATGGAAAGATATCAATTACATGCTCGAGAAAATGCAAACCATTACGCCAGAGCAAGTTCAAGCAGTAGCCAAAAAATATCTAGTGGACGAAGGCTTAACAATTGCGGTATTAGATCCACAAGGGCGTACATCCACAGGTAAGGAGGGCAAATAATGAAGCCTTTCTTAAAGACGATTTCGGTTGGCCTATTTGTTTTTAGCTTATTCACAAATGCTCATGCCACCTTGCCTATAGAGCCATTAGATTCTTATAAGGGCGCTAAAGCTTATTTAGTTCAAACTAAAGCATTACCCATGGTGGATATTGAGGTCAGTATTGATGCAGGCGATCGCTATGATCCTGTTGGCAAGAGCGGACTTGCCGATATGGCTGCAGGTCTGATGAATTACGGGGTAAAGAGCGATAAAGGGGTTTTGACTGAAGCACAAATTGCTGATGAGATTGCTGATTTGGGCGCGAATATTGGCTTGTCGGTAGGTGGCGAGCGTGCCATCTTGAGGATTCGTAGTCTCAGCAGAAAAGATGTGCGTGATAGAGCGGTGAATTTAGCCGCTGCTATGTTGAGTGCGCCGACTTATGATGCAAAAATTGTTGAGCGCGAAAAGCAAAGAACAATCACGAGTTTGCAAGAGGCAGAAACTAAACCCGAGTTTGTGTTGGAGCGACGTTTTAAAAAATTAGTCTATGGTGACTACCCATTGGCCGATTCTCCGACAGTGAAGTCTGTTGCCGCAGTAAATGTAAATGACTTGAGAGAGTTTCATCGCAAGTTTTATCGTGGCGATCGTATGATCGTGAGCATTGTTGGTGATGTTAGCAGTGCCGAGGCGCATGAAATCGTGCAGGCTTTGTTAAAACAGATTCCCCAGTCTGGCCCAGCGATTGCGAAAATGCCGCAATTGCAGCGCTCCCCAGTAGAACCCCTGGCACAGCGAGAAATTCAAATTCCATTTGATTCACAGCAGGCGCATATTACTATGGGGATGACTGCGGTAGCTCGTAATAATCCAGATTACTTCCCATTACTCGTTGGTAATTACATTTTGGGTGGCGGCGGTTTTGTTTCTCGCCTAATGTCAGAGGTTCGTGAAAAACGCGGCCTTGCCTACAGTGTGTTTAGTTACTTTGCCCCTGGAAAAGAGAATGGCATCTTTCAGGCAGGCCTGCAAACCAAGAACGATCAAGCTTCCCAAGCCTTAGAGGTCATGAGCTCGACGATCAGTCAATTCATTGCGGATGGACCCACTCCTTCCGAATTGGTCGCCGCAAAAGCAAATTTAGTGAATGGTTATCCACTGCGCATTGATAACAATCGTAAGTTATTGGATAACATATCTTCTATTGCCTGGAATGACTTACCACTGGATACGATGGATGTTTGGACGAAGCAAGTTGAGGCGGTTACTTTGGAGCAAGTAAAAGCAGCGTTTCAAAAATATCTTGCAATGGATCGCATGAAAATTGTTGTGTTGGGAGCAAAAAATAAATAAGCCCAAGCAAGCGAAAAAGCTCCTAAAGACTGAGCCGCCAAAAAAGGTTCGAATTATTGGGGGTAACTGGAGAAGTCGTTTACTCACCGTGCTCGATCTGCCAGGCCTACGCCCCACCACAGATCGTATTCGCGAGACTTTGTTTAATTGGCTTGGACAAGATTTAACGGGTTTGCGTTGCTTAGATCTTTTTGCTGGCACCGGTGCTTTGGGTTTTGAAGCGGCATCAAGAGGAGCCGCACTAGTGGTGCTGTTAGAGAAGGATAAGAGGGCATGTACAAATTTGAGTGCAAACTTCGCTTTACTACAGTCATCTCCTGCCAGTGGTCTTGTCGAGATACTGCAAAGAGATAGCATTGAATATCTCAAACAACAGGCAAATCGTTCTAGCAATTTAATTTTTATTGACCCACCTTTTCAGGATTCAAGCTTATTGGATCGAGCAATGATTGAAGCTGGTCGGGTCTGCGATGACTCTGCTGGTGGTGGTATTTATGTGGAATTTCCCTCTAGCCGTCCTCGTGAGGAGATAGAGGCCCTATTGCCAGACTGGCATTGTGGAAAATACTTAGAGGCTGGGCAGGTAAAAGCCTGTCTATTTAGGGGTGGAAGAGGCTAAACTCTTGCCTGTAGCCGATAAAGCCTTAGGAACCTTATGACTGTTGCTGTATACCCTGGAACATTTGATCCATTTACTCGTGGCCACGAGGATTTAGTTCGTCGCGCTTCAAGCATTTTTACAGAGCTAATTGTGGGTGTCGCTGATAGTCGTAGCAAGCGCCCTTTCTTTACTTTGCAAGAGCGTATTGATATCGCCAAAGAAGTCCTAAGTCACTATCCCAACGTCAAAGTTGTTGGCTTTACTGGTTTATTGAAGGATTTTGCGCGTGAGCACAATGCGCGCGTGATTGTCCGTGGTTTACGTGCGGTATCCGATTTCGAATACGAGTTCCAAATGGCGGGTATGAATCGCTATTTATTGCCGGATGTTGAAACTTTGTTTTTAACTCCATCTGATCAATATCAATTCATCTCCGGAACCTTCGTGCGTGAAATTGCGTCGATGGGTGGTGATGTGAGCAAGTTTGTTTTCCCATCAGTGGAAAAATGGCTTGTAAGAAAAATTGCCTCTGGTGCTCAGAATAAAGAGTGACCAAATGAAATTTGGCGACTAAATCATGGCTTTAATGATTACGGACGAATGCATCAACTGTGATGTATGCGAGCCAGAATGCCCGAATGATGCAATTTATATGGGTCTAGAGATTTATGAAATCGATCCCAATAAATGCACGGAATGTGTGGGGCATTACGATGCGCCTCAGTGCCGCCAAGTTTGCCCCGTAGACTGTATTCCGTTTAATCCTGAGGTTGTTGAATCTCAAGAGCAGTTGATGGTGAAATTCAGGCTATTAACTGCCAATAAGAAAGCCAACCCAGCCTAATAGAGCTGCTTATAGGGTCAGCCCTTCGAGTGCAGCTCCATCATGGCGGTTTGGGTATCGCCCTTCAAAAAGAGTGACAAAATTTGCAAGCCGTTTTCAATGCTGGCATCGATGAGTTTCTGCTCGGCTAATTGCGGTCTACGCAATACGTAATCCGCAACATCCATGGCGCGGCCATCGCCTGCTACATCTCTGGGGTGACCAATGCCCAGGCGTAAACGCCAATAATTCGGAGTGCTTAAATGCGCCTGAATATCTTTTAAGCCGTTGTGACCGCCTGTGCCCCCACCTAGTTTTAAGCGTGCAGTCCCTGGCTTCAGATCAAGCTCATCCTGCACCACCAAAATGTCTTCAGGGGTAATTTTGTGAAAGCGACATAGCGCGCCAACGGCTTGACCACTCAGATTCATGTAAGTGCTCGGCTTTAGTAGAAAGAGGTCTTCACCTTCCCATTTTGCTTTTGCCACTTTTCCATGAAAGCGTTTCTCTGATTCAAAACGAACACCCAATTGTTTCGCTAAGGCGTCGACAAACCAGAAGCCAGCGTTATGCCGATCTTCTTCATGCTCATCTCCAGGGTTGCCTAAGCCAACAATTAATTTAGTCATGTTGAGAGTTTAAAGATATAAAAGTATTTCGCCAAAAAAGAATGAAAACTTGGGGCAATAAAAAAGGCCCGCTTTCGCAGGCCTTCTAGTACAAGTGATTTAGCTAATGAATTAAGCTTTATCCTTTGGTGCTTCAGCAGCAGGAGCTGCAGCAGCTGGTGCAACAGGCGCATCGGTAGGCTCAGCAGCTTTAACTGCTGGGATACGTGCGTTAGCAAGCACTGGGTTCTCTTGCTCAACATGCAATACCAAGGTAACGCCTTTTGGCAATGCGATGTCTTTAGCATGAATACCATGACCAACTTCAATCTTAGCCAAGTCCACTTCGATGAACTCTGGCAAGTCTGCTGGTAAGCAAGATACTTCGAGTTCAGTCATGATGTGGCTGATAACAGCGCCTTGCAATTTCACAGCAGCTGAAGTGTCAGCATTTGTGAAGTGCAATGGAACGCGCATATGAACTTTCTCAGTCGCGGATACGCGCTGGAAGTCAATGTGCAATACCAATGGCTTAAATGGATGCATTTGGTAATCGCGCAACAACACTTTTTGTGTCTTGCCACCAATTTCCAAATCCAAAATAGATGAGTGGAATGCTTCCTTGCGGAGAGCATGGAATAACGCGTTGTGGTCTAACTCGATGACCAAGGCAGGATCTTTACTACCGTAAACGATACCCGGAGTTTTTCCGGCATTGCGCAGACGGCGGCTCGCACCCGTTCCCTGTACGCTTCTTTCAAAAGCTACTACTTTCATGATGAATTCCCTTTTAAGGTTAATTTCCGTTCGCGACCAAACAGAAAAGCCTTTGATTATATCGTGGGAAAGGAGTTTTTTGCCTACAAAAGGCTTAAAACTGCCAAAAAACGGGGTAAAACGGTGATTTTTGGCTTATTCGGCAAACATCGACATCACTGAATCACCCTTACTAATGCGGGAAAGGGTTTCGGCGAGGATCGGAGCGACGCTCAGTTGGCGAATTTTCGATACTTTCATAGCCTCTGGTGTTAGGGGGATGGTGTCGGTAACAACCAGTTCATCCAATTCAGAGGCAGCAATACGGGCTACGGCACCACCAGAGAGCACAGCATGGGTACAGTAGGCGGTAACACCCTTGGCGCCACGCTCTTTGAGCGCCTCAGCGGCTTTACAGAGGGTTCCACCGGTATCAATGATGTCATCCATGATCACGCAGTGACGGCCTTCTACTTCGCCAATCAGGTGCATGACTTCAGATACGTTCGCTTTGGGGCGACGTTTATCAATAATTGCCAAATCCGTACCTAATTGCTTCGCCATCGCACGGGCGCGAACTACGCCGCCAATGTCTGGAGATACGATGATGAGGTCTTTTTGGGTCTTCTGTGCCTGAAGGTCAGACAAGAGGACTGGAGAGGCGTAGATGTTATCTACGGGGATATCAAAGAAGCCCTGAATTTGGTCAGCATGAAGGTCCATGGTCAAAACACGCTCAATGCCTGCGACGGACTGGAGCATATTGGCCACAATGCGTGCGGAGATTGCAACGCGAGCAGAACGAGGGCGACGGTCTTGACGGGCATAGCCGAAGTAAGGAATCACTGCGGTTATACGGCTTGCAGATGCTCGTTTCAGGGCATCAATCATGATCATGAGCTCCATCAAGCTGTCGTTTGTAGGCGCACAGGTTGATTGGATCACTACGACATTTTTGCCGCGAACGTTCTCTTGAATTTCTACTTGGATCTCACCGTCTGAGAAGCGGCCAACAAAGGCTTTTCCCATCGGGAGATTGAGTTCTTTGGCTACGGCCTCAGCCAAAACGGGATTTGCGTTGCCTGTGAAAAGAGTCAATAAATCTGCGTTTATGGAGGACATAGTCTTAAGGGTTTTGTGGGGTCAAAAGGTTTTCTTTGTCGTTTCTACAGTATTTGGCAGGGGAAGAAGGATTCGAACCTTCGCATGCTGGAATCAAAATCCAGTGCCTTAACCAGCTTGGCGATTCCCCTACAGGTCAATCTGAAGAAATCAAATTGTAAGCGGGATTTTTATTTAGCCCCCGAACAACCCGACCTACCCACCCTTTAGGAAGATTTTGTAGGAGATTTTCCAGTTTTGCGGTGTCGGTCTTAGGGTCTAAGACGGCAAAAACGCTACTTCCAGAGCCTGACATTCTGGGCTGAGAGCCCGGTACTGCCTGACTAATCCAATCCAAAGCTTGCTTCACTTCTGGGCATATCCGCATCGCTACAGCCTGACAATCATTAGATTGATATGACTGGGGTGATGCAAGAAAGCCTTCAATTGTAATCTGAGCATGATCTCGGGTCAAATCCCGGTCTTGAAAAATGCTAGCGGTTGCGATCCCTCGATTGGGGAAGATGACTAAAAAATCAGGGGTTTGTAGGGCAATTTCCTGAATTTTCTCCCCGATTCCCTCAACAAATGCATTTTGGCCAAAAATGAAGAACGGTACATCCGCTCCAAGCTTGAGACCCAATTCGCAAAGTGTTTCTTTTGAGAGATTTAGATTCCAAAGTGCGTTTAGGCCAATCAAAGTAGTTGCCGCATCCGAGGACCCGCCGCCCATACCCGCACCCATCGGAATTTCTTTTTTGAGATCAATTTCAACACCGCAATCAATCTTGCAAAAATCTTTTAATAAGTTTGCGGCGCGCACTACTAAATCTTGCTCCGGGGAAACTCCCGGAATTGGATTAATTCTGCGCACTGCATTTTCAGAAATTCTTTTGAGGTGGATGGTATCGCACCAGTCAATCAATTGAAAAACAGATTGAAGCAGGTGATAACCATCGCTTCTTCGCCCAATAATATGTAAAAAGAGATTGAGCTTAGCCGGCGAACGAAGTGTTAATTGTTCAGAGTTCGCCATCAGTCTTCTGTTTAATTATTCGGACGATCAAACACGAGACGAATATCAATTGATCCGATATTTGAGCTGCGCGTCATGATGAGTTTCTCGAGGCGATTGGTATTGCTCCATGTGTAAACCAAGTCCCAACCATCCTGACTAATTTTGCTTACCTGGCCTTTAGAATTTCTATCAACACTTGCTTCGCTACCTGGGCGTACTTCACCTCTTAACCAATTTGATAAACCGCGAGCTGGTAATGGCAGGCCTAAGGTGTTTTGCACCAATGTATCCGCATCTATTTCAGTAATTACTTTGCCATCACTCTCGAGTGTTGCTTCACCCGGTGTGATGGTAATTTTGGCAATGGATCCACCCATCGGATTACGGATTTCTAAAACATCCTTCAATGCCTCTTGAGTTAAGGTAAAACCACCAGAGCCGCCTTGGTTTTGTGAATCTGTTAAGCCAGTTATTTTCACTGCAAAGCGCCCATCCCATGAGCCCTTGGTGGTTAGATCATCTCCAGACCAATCGGGTTTTAGGCGTTTTAAGGTTTCTTTCAGAGTCGGATTATTGGCATCTATTTTTTGTCCTTGGCGCCACATCTCTTCCGCTTCAGAGCGGCGATTCATGATCCACAACACTTCACCAGTGTGAGCTGCAATATCTGCTTCTGGTTTCATGGCAAATGCTCGCTGCAGTTGCTCTAAGGCAAGCTCGTTTTTACCGAGTCGAAAGTTCACCCAACCTAAGCTATCCAAAATAAAACTATCTTTTGGGGAAAGTTGATGTGCTTTGCTAATGAGTGCATATGCTTCAGGTAGCTTTATGTTGCGATCTGCTAAAGAATATCCAAGCGCATTGAGTGAATTCGCATCATTTGGATTCTTGCGCAAAATATCACGCAACGTTTTTTCCATCACATCCATGCGACCGACTTTTTCAGCGGACATGGCATAGGTATACATTAGGCCAGGATCTTTGGGAGGGATCTTGACTGTGGATGCAATTTCATAAAAGGCCCGCAATGCATCAGATTCATCTTTTGCTTTGGCAAGCAATGCCTGTAATTGCAAAAGCGTATTTTGTTGCTGGGCAGGTGTTTGTTGTCGCAATAAACCAATCGCTGGTTTCACAGCCTCTGACCATTTATTACTGAGGATCAAGAGGGTTACCAAAACTTCTTTTGGTTTTAAATTTGTAGCTGGAGCAAGCTCATCCCAGGTTTTTGCGGCTTGCATGGCTAAATCTGGAGAGCCCCCGGCAATCGCGATTTCCATAGCCCGTTGAGCGAGCCTGGGGTCTTTATATTGACGGGCCATCTCCAGGTAAGTGTTGTAGGCCAAGCCAGCTTCACCGCGCTGTAGGGCGATTTCAGAGGCGAGTACCTCAAATACAGCCTCACCAGTTTGCAAACCATTTGGCTGAGCTTGGGCGTGGGCTAATGAAATGGCTCCACCAGCCAAGATTGCCAGCAATAAACCTTTGAAACGAGGTTTTAGTGTGAATTTACTCATAAGCACATTCTAATCCGCGAATCTACAATTCATTTATGCCTGAACTCCCAGAAGTAGAAGTCACTCGATTAGGAATCGCACCCCACCTTGAGGGGCGCAAAGTCAGTGCCGTCAAGATTATTGATGGACGCTTGCGTTGGCCTGTGCCAGCTAGCCTCCCCAAAACTTTGCCCGGTCAAAAAATCCACGCCATTGAGAGGCGCGGAAAATATCTTTTACTGGAGATGGACACTGGCTATTTGTTAATCCATTTAGGGATGACGGGCACCTTGCGCGTACTGCCTAGCTCGGAATCGCTAAAGATTCATGATCGCGTCACATTAGAGTTTGGTAAGTTGAGTTTGCGCCTGCACGATCCCCGAAAATTTGGCGCAGTTTTATGGCACCCAAAATCTAAAGGGCCGATTGAAGCATTCACGCTATTACAAAAGCTTGGGGTAGAACCATTTTCTCCTGAGTTTTCTGGTGAAAATGGCGCAGAAATTTTGTATCAAACTTCTCGTAAGCGCAGTGTTGCGGTAAAGCAGTTTCTCTTAGCTGGGCAAGCTGTTGTGGGTGTCGGCAATATTTACTGCTCAGAAAGTTTATTTGAAGCTGGCATTCACCCAGCTAAGGCGGCAGGCAAACTCACTCGACCACAATGCTCTCGTTTGGCTAAGGCGGTTAGGTTGATTTTGAAAAAAGCAATTGAAGCGGGCGGCAGTTCTTTAAAAGATTTTGTGAATAGCGATGGCGACCCTGGGCACTTTATGGTGCAAACCAAGGTTTACGACCGCAAAGGTCTGCCATGCAAAGTTTGTAAAACACCGATTAGTCAAATAGTGCAGGGCCAACGCTCCACTTACTTCTGTCCGCAATGTCAAAAACGCTGATTAAGACATTTGCACAAAAATTAATTGCTTGGCATGGGGTTAGCGGGCGATCAGGCTTGCCTTGGCAAGGGAATCGCGATCCTTATGCCGTGTGGGTTTCAGAAATTATGTTGCAACAAACTCAAGTTGCTACGGTCCTTGAGCGCTACCCGCGTTTCATGAAGCGATTTCCTACGGTTAAAAAATTAGCTGCTGCGGATGTTGATGAAGTGCTAGCCGAGTGGGCTGGTTTGGGTTATTACTCTCGCGCCAGAAATCTACATGCTTGCGCTAAGCAGGTGGTGTCAGAGTTTGGGGGACGGTTTCCAAGTGATCCCACTTTGCTTGAGCAGTTAAAAGGAATTGGTCGTAGTACCGCAGGTGCTATCGCTGCGTTTGCATTTCATGAGCGCGCACCTATTTTGGATGCCAATGTCAAACGCATATTGGCGCGTTTATTTGCAATTGAAGGCGCCATGCAGGATAAGGCAGTAAATGATCGGCTGTGGGTATTAGCGATGGATTTATTACCAGCCAAAGCTGCTGATATGCCGGTATACACGCAAGCGCTGATGGATTTTGGTGCCACTTGGTGTACGTCCCGCAAGCCAGTATGCCTGGGCTCTGAAAAGAAATGCCCATTTGAAAAAAATTGCCAAGCCAACTTAAGCGATCAAGTTCTTTTGCTCCCACAAAAAACAGTGAAAGCAAAGTCTCCAGAGTTTGATAGCAATATGTTGTTAATGCGTTGGGGTAATTCTGTGCTTTTGCAAAAGCGCCCTAGTAAAGCCATTTGGGGTGGTCTCTGGTCTCTACCTGAGAGTCCATGGACACCGAGAGTTACTGGTTCGAAGAGGGCGAATTTAACGATTCAGAATTTGTTGGCAGCTGCATTGCCAGACGAAAACTTTGCAGCTCTGGCAAAGGTTTGTACGTCTATCAAGCAAATGGAAGAAATTAAGCATGTCTTTACACATCGTCGCTTGTGGATGCACATTTGGCAGACAAACGTTGCAAAAGAATTGGTTTTTTCAATCCCAGCTCTGAAGTGGGTGCCCTTAAACCAGTTGGGACGCTATGGACTACCGCAGCCGATTAAGATTTTGCTGCAGGGATTGAGTCTAGTTCGCGATGACGATCTAAAAAGTTCAACTGCAAATCGATAAGATCCTTTTGAGCTCGGAAGTGCTCACTTAGACGGTTGACTAAGTAGACGGATCGATGCTGGCCACCCGTACAGCCAATGGCAACTGTTAAATAGCTGCGACCATCTGCAATGTAATGGGGTAGCCATTTATTAATAAATTGGGTGATGTCGCCCTCCATACTCACCACCTCAGGAATTCTCTCCAGAAATTCTTTTACCGGTTTGTCATTACCGGTGAGTGGTCGCAAGACTTTGTCGTAGTGCGGATTGGGTAGGCAGCGCACATCAAATACCAAGTCCGCTTCGCTGGGAACACCTTTTTTAAAACCAAAGGATTCAAAAATAACTGTGAGACCTACAGGCTTATCTTTGAGAAGGTCTTGAATCCAGGAGCGCAGCGCATGGGCGGGAATGTTGCTGGTATCAATGCTGTGTGCTTGAGCACGCAAAGGTTCAAGAAGATTGCGTTCCTTGTCAATCGCTTCAATCAGGGTTGCGGATTGAGACTGCTTTGCATTGGTTGATAAAGGATGACGACGACGTGTCTCAGAAAAACGTTGCACCAATGTATTGGTATCAGCGTTTAAGAAAACAATACGTACGTGATGATGTTTGCGTAGGTTCTCAAGAATAGAGGGGAGATCTGCGATGGATTGCCCGCGACGTGCATCTATTGCTACGGCAACCTGATTACACTTTTCTTTTTCGAGGGTGGAGATGAGGTTTTCGAGAAGGCTAACGGGTAGGTTGTCTACGCAGTCATAGCCTGCATCCTCAAAAGCCCTCAGGGCCACTGATTTACCTGAGCCTGAGATTCCGGTAATCAGATTAATTTGCATGAATTAGATAAGTCGACCTTGTGACTTGGAGACGTCGGATTCAGCATTCATTTGAAGACGTTGACGCTCGATAAATTCTTTTAGGGTGTCGATACCACGCAATTGCAAAATGGTATTGCGTACAGCTGCTTCAACCAAAACAGCCAAGTTGCGTCCTGCAGCAACTTGAATCTTGACGGTGCGAATGGGGATGCCCAATACATCGATATGTTGGGCCTCTAAAGGCAAGCGCTCGAACTCACCATCGGTTCTGCGAACGAGCTGAACGATGAGGCGTAGTTTTAGTTTGCGGCGCACCGCGGTTTCACCAAAGATTGTGCGAATATCGAGCAAGCCTAAACCACGCACTTCCAATAGGTTGCGCAAAATCACCGGGCAGCGACCCTCAATGTAATCAGGGCCAAGGCGTGCAAAGTCAACGGCATCGTCTGCAACGAGACCATGCCCGCGAGAAATCAATTCGAGACCTAATTCACTTTTGCCTAAACCAGATTCACCCGTCAGCAAAACACCTAAACCAAGGATGTCCATAAACACGCCGTGCATCGTAATCTGCGGTGCCCCGATTTTGGTGAGGTAAGTCCGCAAATGATCGATTACTTCTGCTGCAGAAATCGGAGTGGTGAATAAAGGTGTTGAAGAGCGCTGACAGAAGAGTTGTAAGTCTGGATCAGCACTCTTGCCGTCAGCCACAATGACGCAAGGGGGAGTCTTGGAAATTAAGCTAGCAATTTGCTCTTGTCTTTGTTTCGGCTCAAGGACTGAGTGGTAGTCGACTTCTTGCTCACCAAAGATCTGAATACGGCTTGGGTGAATGAGGTTTAAGTGACCCACTAAGTCTGAACTTGCAGCTGCTGCTTTTACAGCCTCTGGAGGGAAGGTGCGGTCGGCGCCTTCAAGACCACCGATCCAAGATAGTTTTAAATCTGAAACATTGTCATCAAAAATCTGCTGAGCAGTTACTCCATCTAAGAGTAAGGGCTGAGTCATTTTGCTGATCCCCAGTGTTGCAAGAGCTGAGCAACCTGTGCAGAGTCTGTTGCAGAAGATAAAGTCTGACGAGTATCTGCATCCGATAAGAGTTGGGCGATCGAAGACAAAATTTCTAAATGTTGTTGGGTAGCCTTTTCAGGTACCAATAAGAAAATGAGGATGGATACAGCTTCACCATCCGGAGCCGCAAATTCAATCGGAGTCTGTAGGCGCATAAAGGCAGCACTCGGCTGCTTTAAGCCTTTTACTCGACCATGTGGAATTGCTACTCCCGCACCAAGGGCAGTAGAACCTAAATTTTCACGTGCATTAAGGAACTCCACTACGGAGTTTGCCTCGATGCCAGTCTGTTTGGAGAATAGCTCTCCAGCGGCTGCAAATGCATCAGCCCTGCTTTTGGCGGGGATATCTAATGCAATGCAGTCGGGGGTAAAAAGATTGGTCAGGGCATTCATGTGAATTGATTATAGGTGTCCCGACGTACTTGATCACTCAAAATGCTTTTCGTGATGATGATCCTGGATCTTTTCTTTGTGTTTGACAACCTGCCGCTCCAGCTTATCAACCACTGCGTCCATGGCGTGATAGAGGTCGGCATTATGTGCTTCTGCGAACAAGTCCTTCCCCTTAAGGTGAATAGTGATCTCAGCGCTCTGGCGTAAATCCTTTTCCTTGGCCTTGTCTACGACCAGAAAGGCGGACGCATCAATAACATGATCGAAATGCTTACGAATTTTGGCTAGTCCCGCCTCGAGATGAGAGCGCATGGCAGGGGTAACTTCCACGTGACGGCTATTA
>ERZ650311.1143-NODE-1143-length-13780-cov-6.251730_pt1 | contig 13780 bp, 15 predicted proteins | sample MGYA00376247_ERZ650311 | MGnify/ENA primary metagenome ERZ650311 (study PRJEB26733, sample SAMN07839324) | wastewater metagenome | biome: small river; feature: stream; material: water | place: USA: North Carolina | collected 2016-07-28 ... | reverse complement strand
CGCGAGGCTCGCCATGGTCAGTTCTTTGAAAGCCGAACGGTCAACTCGTCGCCAAACTCGGACCGGCGCACGTCCATGACGGTGTACTCGGCGGCCTCGATGGTGACGGTATCGCCGCGTGCCAGCGTGGGCAGGTCCGACGCGATGCAGCGCATGACGTAGTCGGTCACCAGGCGGTCCCCGCCCAGGCCCTCGACGTCGGCGCGCTCGAAATGCACCTGGGCCGTGGTGGCGCCCACGGTCGCGGGAACGGTGAGCCCGTCATCGGCGGCGTACAGCGCGGCGAGGTCGGCGGCGAAAGTCATGCGGTGCGGGCCGTGCCTGGCAGGACGGCCGCGTAGGCGCCCACCGGGCACGCCCCCGGCCGCAACCGGCCATTGATCAGTTTCACCCCCTCGACATAGGCACCCGTCGTCGCCAGCGGATTGTCCGAGGACAATGTGCCCCACGTGGTGGTTGGCGCGATCTTCAGCGCGCCATCGGCCATCAGATACGGCCGCGGATCGCTGGTGCCGACGTTGGTCAGCGACCCCGCCGAGCTGTTCGAGCTGGCCACCATCGTGTCTGCACCAAATCCATACAGCCAATTGCCGTTCAGAGTCATGGTGCCGGCGTTGTCCGGCAGGCCAAACGCCGCGCGAGCCGTACCGGCTCCGATATTGGCCACGATGTTATTGGCCGCCGTGACGTTGAGATTGCCGCCGGTCGATTTGTACATCCACACGCCCGGATACTCCGCACCCTGACTGGCGCCCCATTCCGTGGGCTGTTGCGATAGGGCGCCGATCAGGAACGTGTTGTTGTACAGGTACGTGTCCGACTGGTTGTTGTTTTGCTGGTCCCCGATCCGCATGCCCAGGCGGCACTCTGCCGCTACGTTGCCCATCCATCGATTGCGGCGGCCGGAATTGTCCTGATACGCGCAGTACATCCGCTCGGCCACATTGGCATAGACGAGCACGCCATCACTGCCCGTCTCGCAATAGATTGCCGACCCGTCGTACCCCTTGTCACGCGTTCCCCATCGGTATCCGGTCACCCAGTTGTGGTGCACATGCGTGATGACATCGCGCGCCGAGTTGCGCACCTGCAAATAGATGGCAGCTTGCGAGTTTCCGTGCCCGCCGTTGCCGAGCCGATTGCGCGCAATTTCCAGATACGCAATGCCAGCGCCGCCCACGGCGTAGGCTTGCAGGCCGGTGGACCCGAAGTCCCACAGGTCGCAATCCAACACCCACGCCTTCAGCACGCCGCTGGTATCGCCGCTGGCATACACCAACCCGGAACAAATGCGGCCCGACAGACATCGCGCAACAAAATTCGCCGCAGCGGTGGTGCCGGAATACATGGACACACCGCACCCGGTCCGCTCAAACAGAATGTTTTCCACGGTGATGGCGCCACGTCCGGACGACAGCGTGATGGCGCCAACGGCGGCCGGGGAAATCAACACCCCGCCGTAATAGGTGACCGGATTGGTATCCGCGGGCGCCCACAAAATGATGCGGTCATTCGAGCTGGCACTCTGTCCGACGTTCCACCGGCCATCGATGGACGCCACCGCTGCATTGACTGTCTGGTCCGGGCAATGCGCGTCCCATGTGTCGCCCAATCTCACCAGGCATTGCGCATTGATGTGCGCCGTGGGATGCGTGTAAATCCACCCGTTTTTCGCGCCGTCGTATGTCCAGTCCGATGGCGCCGTCTGTATGTTCCAGCGGATCACCGGCTTGTTTCCCACCGACTGCGAGGAAGGCGAATACTTGCCAATGATCACGGGATTGGCCAGCGTGCCGGTCCAATTGTTTTGCGGGACCACGCGATCGGCGATGGCCAGATCGAATTCCGAATCATCGGCCAATAGCACCTGGTCTCCCGGCCCCAGGCTGGCCGTGTTGGTGATCTTGGCCAGCGTTTTCCACGGGGCGCCGGTGGACGTCCCTGCGTTGCTGTCGGACCCGCGGTTGAAGTCTATGAAGTAGGAGGTCGCCACGCCTACTCCTCGACAATCGCGCCGTACTTGATGTTGGCCATCGTGCCGGCGCAGGTGATGTTCAGCTTCCAACCGCCGTTTTTGGACTCCAGCACGCCGCCGGGCGGCGTCCACGTGGCATACGATCCGGACGCCAGCGTGGTCATGCCCAGCGTCAACCAGTCGATGGTGGTAGACCCGTCCTTGATCACGCAGGCGGTGAACGCGGATCCGCTGTTGTTGTAGATGCCGATGCCCTTGAGCTTGTTGCCCGCCGCGCCAGGGTTGCCCAGGCTGATGTCGGTCGCGGTCGTCACGGCCGAGCCGCTGATGTATTTGCCCTGGCCGGTGACCTCTTTGAGGTCGAGCGGACCGTTATCGCCGGGGTCGTATTCCGCCTTGGCCGTCAGTTGCCCACGGGAACGCACGCCGGGCGCGCTGTCGGAATCGTCCATCTGCACCGCACCGATCAATGGACCTGCCATGTCTCAACCCTCCAGCAATACGATGACGCCACGGGCCAGCAGCGAGTCGCGATACAGGCCCACGGGTTCGATGATGTCGTCGCGCTTGTACGGTCCATAGGGACGCGTGACGCGATACTGTTTGCGCCGGCGCGGCGCACGGCCGGGCGGGCTTGGCACCGGCTCCGGCGTCGCATCCGGAATGTCCGACGCCAGCAATCCGTCGGGCGGCGGTATGCGGCCGCGCCGCGCTTTGGTCACGTCCACGAGCCCTCCGGCGCGCGTTTCGTTTCCCACCACGTCGTGGGATGCTGATACAGCGGTTCGAGGTTCACGTCCGGGAACATCACCATCAGCTCGGCGTGTCCGATGGCCACGCGGGACGCCACGTGCAAACTGTTGCCTGCCGCGCGCCACTGATGCCAGAACTGCACGTCGTCATCGACGCGGTCGTCGCCCCAGCGGCCGGACGGATCGGGCCGGCCGATGAACCACGGTTTGGGCAGCGCCGCAAACTTTTCCGCTTTGAGAAGCGTGAGCCCGAAGTGCGCCGACAGCGCCGGGACCAAGTCGCCGGAGAACGCCGTCCGCTCGATCTGGGACACCGGCTGTCCGTTGGCGTCGGCCAGGCGGAACAGCGGCATGGCGCTTTTGCGGCCCAACTGGATCGGCGCGATGGCGTCGAGGTCGTAGTGCACCGCCAGGCCCAGCAACTGCTCGAGCTGGTCAGCGGTGAACACGCTGTCGTAGTCCAGCGTCAGCACGTAGTCGCACCCCTCGGCGATCGCCTGCTCGATCCCGCGTTCCATGCACTGGCCCCAGAAGGCGCCGGTGGTCTTGCGCACATCGATGCCGAACTTCGGCAGCACCGACAGCGCACAAAAGAACATGTCCATGAACCCCAAACGAGGAACGGACATGACGCCCCGCACCTTGGGAGAGGCGACGAGGCGTTCGGTCATGGGAGCGAGCGAGGCGGGAATCATCGAGGGATGCGTGTGCTCTGTAGGAGGAAAATCAGCCGCGGATCAGTTCGCGCTGGTCGCCGCTGACCGGCGTGGCTTCGTTGCGGCCGAGGTTGGCGATCGCGATGAAATCTTGCGTCGTCACCGGCGTGATGGTCAGTTTCAGGTACCGCTTGCGGTGCCGCAGGTCGACGTCGAACTTGACGCACTTGGCGTCGGCCGTCTGCGTGTGCCACGACGGCACGGTCCAGCCGCCGGTGCCATCGCCCACAAACGCGGTGATGTCCGAGAACGCGGTGGCGTCGGTCGTGTCGCCCTCGGACAACTTGAAGGTTGACGGGTTGTTGGTGGCGTTGTTGGACGAGCTCGAATGCACGTCGAGCGTCATGAAATCGGCGCCGAGGGTGTCGATGTTGGCCGTGACGGTTTCGCCGTTGGTGGCGCCGCGCTTGTCCAGCACGAGGACGGATTTGAATGCGGGAAACATTGCGGTGTTCTCCTATTCCGCAGGCGGACCGGCATCGCCGGTCCGCGGTTGACTCAGTGAGATCAGACGCCGTGCAGGGCGACGATCGGGCCGGCCACGGTGGTCGACTTGTTCACGCCGTGGTTGACGATGTCGATGCGCTCGGTGCTGATCAGGCGCGTCAGGTTGTTGTGCGCGAGCGTGTACGGGTCCACCGTCATGGTCATGCCCTGGCCCACGCCCATGGCCGTGCCGAGCTGGAAGTTGCCCAGGATCACCATCACCTTGTTGCTGTAGTCGGTGGCCGCGCCGGAGGGCATCGGGTGCGCGACGGTCACGGGGAAGCCCATGAAGTCGGACTCGATGACGCCCTCGCGCAGGGTGCGCACGTCGTTGCCGCCGGCGCCGGCCTTGATGCGGCCGAACACCAGCGCCTCGGCGATGCCGGAGCACAGCCACCGCGCGCCCGGACGGGCATACACGGGCAGCAGGCCCAGTACGGCCGAGGCGTCGGTCGTGGTGATCTCGCCGAACGTGTCCACACCCGTGGAGGCCACGACACGGCCGCCGGCGTAGGACGAGTTCTCCAGCAGCGTGATCAGGCCCTGCATCCCGCCATAGGTGCTCGTGCCGTCACCCAGGAGCCAGCACTTGTCCTCCTTGATGCCGAACGCGCGCCCCTGTTCCTCGGCCACGAACTCGGCCAGCGGGATCGCGGTGTCTTGCGCCGTGCTCTTGCCGATCTTGCTGTAGGCCATCAAGTCCTTGAGGGCGAGGTTGACCTGGTCGCCGGCGGAATCGGAGGCGGTACCGTCGGAACCTTCACCGACGAAATACGCTTCGATGTCGGACGTCACGCGGGGGATGCTGGTGGCGGCCGAGGACATGGGCACGATGCGGCAGATGCGCCGCGCCACACCGTACTGCTCGCGGTTGGCAATGATGCCGGCCTCCATCTCCACCGGCACCAGCCAGCCGGCCGAGGTGAACGCGCCCTCGGTCATCGTGCGCGCGCTCTGATCGCCCACCTGCTGGATCTGCACGCCGGCATCGCGGCACCAGCGCTGCGCGTCGGCGTTGCCGTGGATGACGGCCCGCGCCCACTGACCGGCGCGGTAGGCGATTTCCTGGTCGGTCATTCGACCATTCAGCCGCTTGGCCGCACCGTTGAATGCGCGCAGCGTGCCGTAGCTGATGATTTCGCGTCCGCCCTGGCCGAACGCCGCGCCCTGCCGATAGTCGTCCGGCGTCGGCGAGCCCACGTCCGTGGGCGCCGGACGCGCCTGGCGGATGGCCTCCAGCAGCGTGGCCCGGAACCGGTCCACGGTCATGCCGGGATCGGTCACGGCGGTGTCGGCCAGCTCGCCGGCCTTGGCGTACACGTGTTGATAGTTGCGGGCGAGATCCTTGATTTCCTTGATGCGCGCCAGGACCGCCGCATGAGCGCGCGTTTCCTCTGCACGCTGCGATTCGAGGTGCGCTTGCACCTGGGTTTCGATCCCCGCCTGCGCGGGGTGCTGCGATTCGCTCATGGTTTCCTCCACGCGAGCGAGGGTCGCCGAGCGTCCAACGCCGACAGAGTTGTCGGCCGGGATGGACACGAGGGAGACCTCCATAGGTTCCCAGTCGGTGACGCGGTAAATGGATTGATCCTCTTTCTGCTCGACCAAGATCATGTCGTGCACGAGATAGCCCACGGACACCTTGGTGCGGATGCCGTCGACGACGTCGCGAAACATCTCCTCGCCGCGCGCACTGCGCGAGAACCGCACGGTGGCGCGCAGCACCTTGTCGGCGCCGAGGGTGACGGATTCGATGACGCCGATCTGGTCGCGACTGTTGTGGTCGGCCAGCAGCGGCGCGCCGTCCTTGATGCGGTCCATGCGCACGGCCTTGCGGCTGACCTCGAGCACCTCCACACCCCACCAGCGCTCGTAGGGCGTTTCGCTGGCAAAGGCCAGATCCACGGTGCGCCGCTGTTCGTCCACGGCCGCGCGGTCCAGCGTCCGCACGAATTCCTGCGGCTTGCTGCGCAGATCGGCGAGCAGCGCCTCGCGCGTGAGCGCGGGCTTATTGGCCAGTGCTGTCTGTGCTGTCATCGTCGGAGTCCTCGTCGTCCGCGCCGCTGGGTGCAGCCTCGGACGGTTGAGCGGCCGCGGGCGTCGGGGCGTCGAGCACGACGCCGAGCTGCGCGGCGAGTTTCTGTTCCTCGGCCAGTTCCTCGAGAATGTCCTCGAATTCCTCGCCGGCTTCGTCTGCCAGGCGCGTGCGGCTGGTGAGCCGCGCCGACAGCGCCTCGGCCTGCGCCTGGGTTTCCTTGAGCGGGTCCACCCAGGCCCAGCGCTTCACGCGCCAGCGCACGGACCGAATGCGGCGGTCTCCGGTCCACTCCACCGGCACCACGCCCTTGAGCGGCGCGTACAGCAGCCAGGCCTCGTAGATCCGCTCGACCACCTGCTCGACGTACCACTGCTGCAGCGTCATCCACATGTCACGCTCTTGCAGCAGCGCCACGCGCGCGGTGCTGTAATTGACGTTGCTCGGATCGTTGGCGAAAGCGTGATAGGCCACGCCCAGGCCGGCGGCGGTGCCACGCAACAGTGCGCGGATGAACGGCTCGATGGCCGCGTCCGGGAACTGCGGCGACCAGTCGTGCAGCTCGGCGCCCTCCGGAATCACCCAGTATTCGCCCGGACCGGAATCGCTCAGGTAGTTGCCGACGCTGTCCTTGCCGTCGGCGAGCGTTTTCTCGTCGCTGCCGCCCAGCGTGATCGCGGCGATCTTCGAGGCGCCAACGCGGGCGTTGATCACGGCCGCCTGCTCGAACTCGCCCATATGCCACATGCGGAACATGCTCGCGGCCAGCGACGGAATGCCGCGCGCCTGCTCGGGCCACTCGGGCACAAACGCATGGATGATCTGATCGGCCGGCACGCGCTCGCGCTCGCGGTTCTGCGTCTGGCCCCACAGCCCATACTCGCCAGGATGCTGGCGCAGGATGTGGTACGCCACCGGCCGGCCGTAGACGTCCATCTCGATGCCGGTCTTGATCGCCCGCCCGTCGGCGTAGCGTTCGTTCAACTCCACGTCGAGCCGCTCGGGATCGAGCACCTGCAGCTGCAGTCCGTGCGGGCCGTCGCCCGGATACAGGCGGATGAGGATCTCGCCGTCGGCCGCCCAGTCGCGCACGTTGAGGCGATGCAGGGCCTGCAGCGACAGCCGGCCGGTGACATCGCACACCGCCGCCCTTGAGAAATCCTTGTAGGCCAGCTCCGCGCGGCGGCTCGTCAGTACATCCGGCTTGTCGCGCTTGGTGCGGATCTTGGCCCGCAGCTCGAACGGACACGGACCGCCGACGTTCTGCTCGACGGCCAACGCCCACGCGCGGCCGTAGCTGTCGGAGCGCACCTGCTGCCGGGCACGCGCGCGCAGGGTGCGCAGTTCCCACCGGATCCAGCGGTTGATGGCGCCGGGGTCCGTGGTCCACGAACTGGTCAGCCGCGAGATCTGTGCCGCGGTGAACGCACTGGTCCGCTGCGACGGCCGCGGCACGAAGCCCAGACGCCGCGCCATCGGCGCGATGAGGCGCTGCAGTGGGGTCATAGGCGCGCGAGCCATTTGCCCCCCGGCGCCACGCCGTTGTCCAGACTCGCCGCCGCGATCTCGGAGCGCACCTGCTGCTGGTAGAAGCTCCGCCACTTGACCAGCTCCGCGACCGACATCTTGGTGATGCTGCGGCTGTGAATGGTGTAGGACTCGATGTCGCTGGAGGACCGGCCCTCGAGCAGCGCCTCGATCGCGGCCAGCATCTTCTGCGCGTGGCTGCGCGTGTCCTGCGCCGTCATGCTGGCCGGATTCGGCTTGAGCGTGATCTGGCCCTGGCCCACGGTGTAACGCGCACCGGTCAGGGTGACATACGAGTGCCACGAATACTCGCCCGCCGTCCACGCGGCCGTGGTGGCGGCCGACACGTTCACCGTGTAATCGTCACCGTCGGCGCTGGCCGTGATCTCGATGGCCGAGCCACTTACGCGCGGCACCAGCCGGTAGGTGAGCGTGTAGCCGATCGAGGCCGGATAGTCCGGCACCGACGTGTCGAACTGGAGGCTATCGCCGACGACGATTTCGCTTACGTTCATGCCGGCTTCCTCAGGACTGGCCCACCGATGCGGCGAGACGGTGCGCGCGCCACGACATCGTCGTCGGCGGCCTGCAGAATTTCACCGCCAATGCGCCGGGAGCGAGGCAGCAGCGGATCGGCGGACCAGATGTCGACATCCACGCCCGCCGCGACGGCGTTGCCCACCGCGCACGCGATGGTGACGGTGCCGCTGCCGATGCTGATCCCGGCCTGCACGCCGGCGGCAACGGCATTGCCGACGGTGCACTCGAGCGTAAAGCCGGTGGTGATCGAGGCCTGGACGCCGGCCGCGACGGCATTGCCGACGCCCGCGTTGATGGTCGTGCCGGCGCTGATGGTCGCCTGCGCACCGGCCGCCACGGCATTGCCCACCGTGCAGTCCAGCGTGGTGCCGCTGGTGATGGAGGCCTGCGCGCCCTCGGCAACCGCATTGCCGACGCTGGCGTTGATCGTGGTGCCGGCGCTGATGTTCGCCTGCGAACCGGCCGCAGCCGCGTTGCCGACGCTGGCGTTGATCGTCGTGCCGGCGCTGATGTTGGCCTGCGCGCCGGCGGCGACGGCGTTGCCGACGGTGCAGTCGAGCGTGACGCCGGTGGAGCCGCCTGCGCGTGGTTTACGGTTTCGCGCAAATACTTTCCAGGGACGATCCGATAGACCGCGTATCTCTGCCGGAGAAACAACCCGACTAAACAGCGCCACATCAGACACATTCCCGATCATTTCTTCCCACCACGTATCGGCGCTGTCTCCAATGTAGAGCGGCTCGCTCGTGGAAAAAGAAAAAGCGTCGCTATTTGATCCGGACGCGACCTGCGTGCCATCTACATACAATCTCGCCGCCGCGCCGCTTGCTAGCCCAAAGCTCGCCGCGACGTGATGCCAACGTCCATCAGTGACACTCTTCGTCGACACTATGTTTACCACCTCTGTGCCGCCCGCTTTCTTGCATACAAAAATCGGCAGCCCGGCATTGCTTATTAGCATGAGTACGCCGTTGGCCGAGGATGCCGACTGCGCCCTCGACAACACAATACCCGCGCCCCGCAATCCTCCACCGCTGCCACCGTCAGTGCCCCATGCTCCGGACGTATTGATCCAGTAACTCCAGGTCCCGCCTTGATCCAAAGATGAATGAGCAGCGACCTGCAAAGAGTCATTAACGCCGTCCAGCGCCGCAGATAAACGTCCGGCCTTTGCGGACATAAACGTGGCGCCATTGGCTGCAACTGCGTCCTCGACCCCGGACGGAATCAAGTTCCGGCCATCGTTTCCTAACGTGAAATAGGCATAGCAGCCACGCAACAAGGGATGCGATAGGTCCAGCCTGCTGTTGCGTGTGCTCCACGGCAGTCGCATCACCATGTCACCGGCTGCGAATAAATCTGCGTTCCACTTGATACGCACCAGTCATTCGTAGACGTCGCCGCGTTGCTCGTCACCCATACCGCAAACTGCGGCGGCACCTCGCCGAACGCTTCGCGAATGCTTGTGGGCGGGAACGCATACACCTCCGACGCACCGCTATCCACTTCAATTGCCGCCAGCAACACCATTCCGGAGTCTCTCTGCTCCGTGTCGTGCACGGTCGCGGCGCCGACGCTTCCCTCGGTTCCAGACGAAAACAGATCGGGCCAGACTGGCGTCGATGTATATGCGGCATAGGCGTAAACGTAGATGTACCCCGCCTGGCGGTTGCTCGACTCCGTCGCAAACTGCCCAGAAATCAAATAATCGTCTTTAGGCGTGCCAGTGTTGTCGATCGAGTTGCTGGTCCACCCGCCGACCCAAGTCGACGACGCATCGACATCTTCGATGCCGGTCATCGTCAGCGATACGGGCGTCCCGTAGGCGATCGTCATTACAGACTCCGCGCCGTCTCAATGTCCTGGTACGTAACAGGACCCTCGACCGCCATGGTGGCAGGTGCTCCACTGGTCCCGCTGCCACCGCTCGCGAACAACTTTTCAAACCGCGAGGCGTTACGTTTTAGGTGCGGCGCGATGGCGTTGGCCATCGCCGATCCGGCACCGAAAGCGTCTTGCAATCCTTGGCGAATGTTGGCTTTACTCGGATTGATCGTCCCCAGTCGCGACATCCATTCCCAGATGCGCGCTTTACCCGCCGCCAGACCGTCGACCGCAGTCCACACAAAACCGTTGCCCATGATTTCGTCGACGCCGACCGACGTCCGCCACACCACGAACACAGGGCTGGCTTCGCGGTTGTAAACTTCGGCGATAGCGAAAGCGCCATCGCTGTTCATCGGTTGGCCGGACAGTTGCGGATCGGCCAAGATGTCGGCCTTCAAGGTCGCGAGCTGTTGGGTATTCATCGGATCATTCCTAAGACTGCGTGATGGTCAGAATGTCGTTGCTCGCGCCGGACCAGGCGAACACGATCGGCCCGGCCACCAGCGACCGGTCGGAGCCCATGTCGACGAACGCCAGGCAGCGCTTGTTCGCGTCGCTGTCGTTGTAGATCACGCCCCACCGGCCATTCGTGAATCCGCTGGCGTCCTGCGCCAGCGTGACCTCGTCGGCACGGAACGTGGGCACGTTGCTGACGACAGACCAGGACTTGTTCGACAGCGTGATGGGTCCGGTGTAGGACGTACCGCCGGTCGCGACCTGGTTGGTGGCCAAGTTCGTCGTGCCAGTCCCACCCCAGTGCGGCGCGGACGTGGACAGGGCCGGGCTCACCGCCGAGGTGATGATCCCCAGCTTAAGCGTGTCGCCGTCCATGTCGTGGATCTTGTTGCCCAGGTCATGCAGGGCCTGCGCGAACCACTTGATGTCACCTGTCGCCATAGAGGCCTCAACGGTAGATGCCGAACCCTGTGCGCTGGACGCGCCGCACGGTGCGGATGACGGGCGCCGGAACAGGCGCCGCAGGTTGTGTTTCGACCGGCACCTCGACCGACGGCTCGGCAGTGGCGGCGGGCTCGGACGAGGCGGCGAACAGGTCGCGCATGGTCGGATTGACGCGCGCCTCGAGGGCGTCCCAGTCCACGCGCCGCACGCCGGCACGCTCGCCGGCAGCCAGACACCCCACGACCAGGTCGAGGATCTCGTTGCGCCGTCCGGACAGCAGGTGCCACTGGTTCACGATGCGGCCACCGACGCGGCGGCGTTCGAGCTTTTCGCTGGTCAATTGCTCGAAAAACTCGTCAGATAGGCCGGAAGGGAAGTGAATCCACCCAAATCCGGGCTCTTTCATCTCCAAAGCCCGGTAAACCTGCTCTTTTCCGGTGTCGCTGCCCAAGGGCCACAACTCGCAGCCCTTTTCGATCTTCTTGCCGCGGTGATTGATGTCCACCTTCTTGGGCAAACCCAACAGCGGCTTCCCGGGCTCCGACTGGCCCTTGGTGGCGAACGCTTCGCGCGCCCGGTGCATGGCGCAGTAGTAGTACACGGTGTGCGCCAGGTAGCCCGAATCGACGCCGTAGGTCAGCATCCGCAGCGTCGAGCCGCCCGCGTGCGGATAGGCCTGGCGCGTCCACGCGGTGAGCGCGGCCCACGGTCCCGCATCGCCCAGATCCAGCGGATCGCCGTAGAACCGTTGATGGTCGATGATCCACTTCTGTCCGTCGCGGCCGAATCCCAGGCACAGCGCCTCGAGGCGGTCGTGCTGGACGTCGGAGAACCCCACCAGCAGCAGGCAGTCGCGCGGCACCTGCCCGAGCCGGTACGGCTCCGCGCGCATCTTGAGGATGTCTTCGGCCGGCCGGCTGCCGGGCGCTTCGTAGGCTTCGCCCAGCACGGTGTTCGTCCACACCTGCATCAGCGGTTCGCCCGTGGCTTCGTCGACGCCGCCGGCCGAGGCCTTGAGGTACTTCTCGACGGCCCGGACCCACGAGAACCAGCCCAGCGGCGAATACAGCGCCGGCAGGTGCCAGGAGATCGTGCGCGTGTACTGCGGGAGCACCTTGCGCACCGTCTTGCCGATCCACTGCCACAGCGCCCAGGGATGAGGGTCGTCGTCGGCCAGCACGGTGTGCGCACCGACGTGCAGGTGAATCCAGCGCCCCGCCGCCAACATGGCCGGCTTGTGATGCTCTCCGATCTCGCCGCCGCAAGCCTCGCACTCGTACCAGACGCGCGCCACTTCGTCGGTGGACCGCTCGGCGGTGTTGCCGTCCGTCAGCGTGACCCAGGCCTCGCAGTGGTGGCAGATCGCCTCTCCTGTGACATCCGCCGCGATCTCGCTGGCCGCACCGCAGTGCGTGCACGTCATCTCGCGGCGCGTGCGCATCGCCCAGCGCATCTGCGGCCAGCGCAGATACTGCTCGTGCTGGCAGTGCGGGCAGGGCACGTAGTACCGCCCCTGCGAGCCGTCTTGCCGGCGGCGGTCGATGCGCGACGTGCCGGCCAGCTTGGGCGTCGAGGTGCGCATGACCTTGGCCCGCGCTCCGAACGTGTCGGTGCGCTTCTGCGCCACTTCTTCGGGATCGCCTTCGCCGTCGACGTCGCCGGGATAGGCGTCGATCTCGTCGAGCAGCAGATAGCGGATCGGCATCGAACGCAGCGCCGGGCCGCTGTTCGCGCCCACCATCGCCAGGATGCCGCCGGGGAACTCCTTGACCAGCGTGGTGTTGCCGCTGTCGCGACTCTTGGCCTCGCGCACCTTGACGCGCAGCACCGCGCATTCCTCGATGAGCGGCGCGACGCGCTGCTTGCTGATCTTCTTGGCCATGTCGGTGGTGGGATTCACCAACATCGCTGGGCCGGGCGCCTGGTCGATGATGTAGCCGAGCCAGTTGTACAGCGCCTCGGACTTGCCGAGCTGCGTGCCGGCCTGCAGCACGCCGTCGGTCATCGGATGCGACACCGACAGGCAGTTCATCGGCTCGCGCAGGTACGGTGTGCGCATCGTCCGCCAGGGCCCGGCCTCGCTCGAGGCTTTGCTCGACAGCACGCGATGCTGGTCCGCCCAATCGGCGACCAGCAGCTCGGGGTCTGGCTGGATGCCTGCAGCGAAGCCGGACCAGTACGCGGCCCAGGCATCGCCCAGGCCGTCAGGTGCCTGCCAGTCGGCGAGCGTGTGCAGCGAGTCCATCCAGCGCCGCGCGCAGCTCGTGCTCGATCAGAGCACGGCAGCGAACCGGGTCCGTTTCAGCCGCCAGCAGCGGCGACAGCCGCTCCGGCAGGCGCATCAGTGCCGACTGCGTGGCGCGGGCCGCTTCCATGGCCGCGCGCCGAAAATCCTTCGTTCTGCCCAGTACCGCGAGCCGCTCGGCCAGGTCCAGTTCGCCGTTCACTCGCTTGATCTTTTCGTTGGCGGCGCGATCGGCGTGGAAGTCCGACGCCCCCCCATCGGGGGAAACGGCCGGGTCGCTTCCTGCTCTTTGCGCTTTGGGTTGATGGGATTCGGCGCCGAGCAGCTCGAGGCTGCCCGGCGCGTCATCCATAACCCGCTGCGCTCTCTCGCGCTGGGGCATGTCGTCAGGCGGCGGCACGATCGTCCCCGTGCGCATCGCCAGTTCTGGATCCGTGTTGCTGTTCCACTGCCGCGCGGCCAGGTCGGCGTCGATCGCTTTAAGGCGGCCGTTGGCATCGCGCTGCACGGCGGTCACGCGACCGCTGGCGATCGCTCTTTGCACCGCGCCCAGGACCACACCGCGACGCCGCGCGAACTCCCTCAGGGACACCCAGTCGGCCATGGCGACCTCCACGGCCGTCCGGCCTGCGTGACTACTACGACCACTCCGAAACGACCCGCAGCGACTACTCCGACCACTGCCCGACACTAGATCGATAGCGGGGCTCGAAGTAC
>ERZ650311.1142-NODE-1142-length-13793-cov-44.550954_pt1 | contig 13793 bp, 26 predicted proteins | sample MGYA00376247_ERZ650311 | MGnify/ENA primary metagenome ERZ650311 (study PRJEB26733, sample SAMN07839324) | wastewater metagenome | biome: small river; feature: stream; material: water | place: USA: North Carolina | collected 2016-07-28 ... | reverse complement strand
GTTGTCCCAACATCCCGCAGGTCTGGGTCTGGCAGTGGTGGCAGATCGGCAGGGGATCCACGAACTGGAGCTGCCTGTGCTGATGCTTGCCCATGGGATGCGCGGAGTTTCCATCCGTGCCACGTATCGGCTTTCGCCACTGCCTCAAACGCCGCTTGTTCGTCGGCATGCACTGCCCCGGTAGTGTTCATTTCCGCCCCGTTTTTCGACACATCCCATGCAACGTGTTCGATTTCTGCAGGTTTTTGAACATGAGCGGTGCGGAGGGCCGCATCCCAGATGTATCGCGCAGTGGAGTGCGGAATGCCTATGAGTGGAGGTTGCATCAAGTCTTCGAACATATGGCTGTACCAAAACTGATGAAATGCGCGGTCTTCTGGTGAGTACGATGCATTTGGTGCAGCACGCAGAGCCTCGGGCGAGGGCTGGGGTGCGGGGTTTTGAATATGAGTCATGCAATCGAGGATCACCTGCGCCTCAAGTTCTTGACAGTAGGCGTGAAGGCGGCGCAGTTCGGCGGCGGCTTCTTGAATCGTCTGCGGGTCTGCGCCAGTTTCTGGTACTGCGTCAAGCTCCTGCGCCAATCGCAGCGCCTCGGGCACTTGCCCGTGTGGGGTGGGGTTTGTCATGATGGGTCCCTGATGATTTCAACGTGGCAGGAGTGGTGCAACGTGGTGGGCTTTGCAAAGCCGGAGCGCCGCACTACGTACTGCGTGCCGCCCGGTGTGTCGCGCTTGTGGCCGAGGAACTCGTACCAGTCGCCGGTGCGCTTGAGCTGGAAGCGCTGGCCGGGTTGCAGGTTGCGCACGCGGGTTGTCATGCCTTGCACCCCTCAAGCGCTTCCTCTGCCACCGCAGCCTGTGCGGCCTTGATGCGTGAAATCAGCCCATACAGCCGCGCATCGCTGTCGTCATCGCCTGGAAGTTGGAGCATGGCGTCAATGATTGGAAGGCACTCGCTCAGCAGATCGCACAACACCCGGCGCGTGCCGATGGCGCTTGCCAGTTTCTCGGCTTCGACAAGCTGCATAGCCCTGTGCGGCCCCATGTCGGGCCATGCCGCATCTGCTTCTTTTGCCTCAAGCTCTGCGTCTGCTTTGTCGGTGCAGAGCGTGGCCCGGCCATCGCGGGCGAGCATGTACCAGTTGTTCATTTTTCGATCCATTTCAAAAACGGCGCGGCTTCTGGCGCCTTGCGGTGTTCTTCGGAGTGCAGGGCAGAGCGCACGACCGTTCTTGCCTGTTCATCCGTGCACAGTTCCAATCGGCTTAGAGCGAAGTCCGTCCACTGCTTGCGGTAGTCCTCCATCACAGGATCGCCGTCCTTGTCCCAAAGGCAACGATCTGCAAGCCACTGGATAACGTCGCGCACGATGACATGCCGGTCGTTGTCGCTCATGCGTGACCAGTTTTGACGGCACCAGTCCATGGCAACGCCAGGCGCGTAGCTGCTACGGCCCAGGCAGTAGCGCACGGCTGCCATCGCCATAAAGCCATCCCATCCGCTCATTTCGCTGGTGGAGACTGGGTAGTAGCGCTTACCTATCTTCTCGTAGAGTTGGGTCATGCTGCTTTCCTCATGTTCTTCATGACACTGCGCCGCACAACGTCCAGCGCTTCGTACATCTGCAATGGGCTGCTGGCGTCGGTGATGGCTTCGTGTGCATCAAGTGCTTCGACAATGGCCGCGCGCTCTGCTGGCAGCACTTCCCACTTCGCCCATTTCTCGTGGCGCTTTCTGACGGCTGTCATGGCGTCCTGCCCAGCTTCGAGCAGGTCGGCAAGGCCCCGGTCTATCTCCAACGCGCGGACTTTGGCGAGATTGATCGCCATCGCCACGCGGTCGAAGTCGTCGTTATCGGCTGTGCCGTCTGTCAGGCGCTCAAAACAGGCGCGGGTCTTGATGTGCTCTCCGGTGGTGTCGCCTTCATCAAATGGGCGGGCACGGTCTAGCAGGCGCAGGGATGCCAGCGGGTCTGGTGCCCAGCGGCGGCGCGCGTAGGCGCTTGTCTTTCTCATGGGCCTACCCCATCAATGCAGCGAATGGGCTGCTGTAGTCGCGCCAGCTTTCGTAAGCTCGGATGCGGATCGCCGTCGCTTTGGCGATTCCGTATTCCTGCGCGACTTTCACCGAGCTTTTCGCTGCGCGGATGGCCTGCACCGCATCTGGGTTGAGCTTGGCCGTTGCGCGCTTGGCGTCGGAAATTTTTTTACGGCGCTGCGGGGTGCGCGTGAATCCTGTGCGGGCGTCTGTCAGCTTGCCCAGCTTGCTGCGCGATGCAATCAGCAGGTGGTCGGGCGCAACGCACCGAGGATTCCCGCAGGTGTTTGTGGCGACGTGGTTTGCAGGGATAGTTTTGCCCATCTGCTGCGCCATCCATCGCCGCACGGAGGTCTGTTTGTGCCCGGTGGGGTGCATGGTGGGAGTGCCATTGCTGGTCAATCCAAGCTGCCAAATCCAGCAATCGGCATCCTCTTTCACGCGGGGCTTGAGATAGTCGAGTAGCGTGTTCATGCTGCTTTCTTTTCCAGCCCGCGCCACACGGTCTTTGGCTTCTCTGCTTCCTTGATCCACCACACGCCGCCTTCGCCATCGTTGCAGCGTTCGCGGGCACGAACCACAACGTTTTTGTGGCCCTTCTTTTCCAGCCAGTTGCGGTATTGGGCGGACAGCCTGGCGGCAGAGCCTGCGGGGCAGACGATGCGCTGATTCGGCTTCACCACCGAGAAGACTGGCTCATATTTTGAGACTGGAGATGCGCGTCCGTCCTTGTATGGCTCGTCCACGATGCGCAGCTTTGACGGGTCCAGATATTGAATGGGGTTCTTTGCTTTGGTCATGTGTGGGCTCCAAGAAAAAAGCCCGCTGGGTGGCGGGCTTGGGGGTTGGGTTGCTGGGTTACAGCGCCAGGTGCGTGCCGCTATAGCTCAGGGGGTCGCGGAAGGGGTTATTCTTCATAAAGGCTTTCAAAAAATTTAGCCAACTCTTCGGGTTTTATTGCGTAATCAGCCCATTTGCTCGAGCCTTCGCAAGATACAGACACCGTTTGCAGGCCTTTGAAGAACTCAGAGGGGACAAGCAAAACATGGCGGGTTGATTTGTCATCATTCATGCAAAAGCAGCAAATGAAATCACAGATCATTGATTGCCTCTTGAATGAGAAACTCCAAGAGAGCGCCTTATATCTTTTGTTTAGCTGCCTTGGCAGGCCCGCCTTTACATCGACTTTTTGACCCAGGACATCGAAGTCATACTTCGATTGATGGGAAAAGTCGTTTAGATCTTGCGCGAATGGCACTAACCGCTTGAATTCTGCCTCCGCAAGCGCACCAAGCTTGTCCCGGTCCGACCCGTACCTAAGCTTATCTCCAGTTACTGGCTCGCCAGCCTTCCGCAGGATCACATAAAGAGCCTGCCAGGCCATCCCCAGCTCTCTGGCTGCAATCTTTAGATTCTTGTGTTTTCTGTAGGCTTCAATTTCTTTGCTCATGATGATGTGCTTTAGTTTCGGAGTCTAAACTATAACACATCATCAAAATAAAATCATCAGAATGGGATTTCATCATCCCCCATGTCATCGAACCCGCTGCCAGTAGGCGCTGGGGCCGGTACAGGCCGTGGAGCTGGGGCTGGGCGGGGCGCTGGCTTTTGCGCTGGTGCTGGCGCATCGCCAGCCTCTTTCGGCTTACGTGCGAAGTCGTCAAAATCCGCAACGCCTTCCAGTGACGTGCCGGTGCTTCCGTCCTGCTTCTGGAACGTGGCGATGTGCAAATCACGGATGACAAGCGACACCTGCTTGCCCTTGGTAAGGTACGGAATGAGCGCTTCGGCCTGCTTTCCAAACATGGATGCGCGCACCCACTGGCTGGGCTTCTTGCCGTCGTCGCCTTTTCTGCCGTAGTTGTAGGCCACGGCCAGGGTGATAACGGTCGTGCCGTTTTGGGTTACTCTGGTTTCCGCATCGCGGCCAAGGGTGAAAAGTCCTGTCAGAGTTGCCATGGTTTTATGCGGCCTCCAGGGCCGGTTCAGTTGTTGATTGGATGGCGGTGCGCAGGGTGGTTTCGTACTGCGTCACAAGTTTTGCGAAGGCCAAAAGGTCAGCCTCCAGCGCTTCAATTGCGTCTTCGTCCCGGTCGATTCGCTTAATGCTGAGGTGCTCAAGCGCAGGAACCCAGACGACAAGATCAATCCACTGCCGCCCGGTAAGCCACAGGCCGAACATGCACTGGTCTATGAAGTCGGACATGTCCCCGTTGCCGACGATGGTCATGATTCGTTCGGGGCTGAACAGCGTCTTAACCTCCAGCAGCCCGCCGCCATCAATGAGGCCATCAGGCGAGTAAAGGAAAAGATCGTCGTCGGTGGCAAAGGCGCCCACTTCATCCACCAGGTTCCCTGTGCGCCGTTCGTAGGCGGACCGGGCGATTGGCTCCTGAACGTGGCCCTCGCGCATCTGCCAATTCTCGAACGTCATGTCGGCAGGCTGGCCGCTGACGCGCTCCAGCGCCACCTGGCAGGCGTAGGCAATCTGTTTTCCGCTTGCGGCGCCGGATTTCAGCTTGTCGCGGGCGTCCTTGGCGCGGCTGGCCGTCACCTTGCCTGCGCGGGCCTGCTTCCACTCGGGTGAACCCTGTTCAAAGCTGGTGAGAATCTTCATGCTGCGGCCCCTTTCTCGTCCGCGGCCTTCGCGGCCTTTTTGAGTGCGTAGCTTTCGGGCTCCAGCGCTGCGCGGTCGGCAGGCGACAGGCCCTTGATGTGTTTGCTGAGCGCGGCCCATCCGCCCATCGCGGCTTCACGCGCTGCGGCCAGCAGTTCCAGCGGAACGACGGCTGCTGGTGGGTTGCCATCCGTGTCATCGCCGCCCTCGGCTACGCCACAAATGGCCTTCAGGGTGTAGCGCTCCAGATAGCTCTTGGTGCTGGCCCGCGCTTGCAGGGCGTTCTTCGCGCCACCTGCGTCCGGTGGCCCGCCCATGCTGACCGACTCGGAGTGGCCGCCTACGTGCTTGAGTGTGCAGGTGACCTCCAGCCAATCCTTCTCGTCGCGCGTCAGCTTCCAGGCAGTGCTGAGGCCATGCCGGGAGAGGGCCGGGGTCACGGCGTCCACCACGTCATGCAGTTCTGCGTACTCCTTGCCGCGCAGCGGGCCGTCGGTGACCTTTCGGCCCTTCACGATGCGCACAGCCTCAGCCTTGAATGCTGCGAATGCCGCGTTGTAGGCTTTCTCAGCCTCGCGCTTCTCGTTTCGCTCTGCGAGGTCCATCATTCTTTCGATCTGGTCCAGCGAGGCGCCACGGTCCATCAGCGAAAGCATCAGGCTTGTGTGGGGCTGCGCGGCCAGGGCGCCGGCCTGTTGTACGGTCAGCGGCTGGGCCGTGCGCTCGATGGGCTCAAGGTCCAGCACGGCAGCTTCGGCGGTAGTGGTTGCGTTCATGGTGTTCTTTCAATAGGAGATGGTCACAGCCGGTACGGCCTTCTTGGCGATCAGGGTGATGACCGTCTTGGCGTCGGCTTCGGAGATGCCGCCAGCCACCAGGGCCTCCAGCGCGGCCCGGTTCACAGCGGCCTTGTGCGCCTTGTCTTTCTCGCGGCGCTCGGCTTCTTTGGCCTCTGCTGCAGCCTGGGCGGCTACGCGGCGCTGTTCTTCAGCCACGGCCCAGGCGTGTGTTTCGCTTTCATCGCTCCCCCCTTGCCTGCATTACTGCGTCCTGCAGGTCTTGCGCCACGATCACATCTGTCTCGTAGTCGCTAGGCCCTGTGCATCCTGTCAGTGCAAACACAAGCACCAGCAGCAGCGCCCAGCCCCAGCGGAAAAGCAGCATTGCAAGGCGTTCGTACCAGGGGCGCTTGTAAACGTGGATGGCTATAGCTTCGGCTGGCGACAATCCGAAGGCAGCCCGAAGGGTGCGCGGAAAGCAGCGCGTGGTGTCGTTCAGCATGATTCAATCTCCTGTTTGATGAGCTTGACCCACGCATCCGACAGCGACCAGATGGCGCCTACAGCCTCTGGTGCTTTGCTTTGCGCGAGTGTGGATAGGGCCTTTGTGATTGCTTCGCAGCCTTCTTCAGTGGCTGCAAGCTCGGCAATCACTTCACCGGCCATGCGGTCACGAATGCGCGTGAGGCCCAGCCATTCGCCGCTGCCCCAGGCAAGGGCAGAGCGCAGCGCGGATCCAGCTTCTGCTTCGATTGAATGCAGGCGGTCGGTGTGTTCTTGCGTGTCGCTGAAGTAGGCTTCAGCGTCGGCGTGGGGGTTGGGGGTCAGGTACATGGTGTCTCCTGGTCGTAAAAAAGCCATCGCGGGGAGGGCTGTGTGATAGCCAGCGCGTACCGAATGGGGCAGAGGCGCTGGGCGAATTGGGGATTGCTTTGAAGGGCGGTCTGGGCTTGATTCCAGATGACCCAAGTCGTATAGCGCCTTATGACCTTCGCCAAAGCTACATGTCACTGTCTTGGCCTTGGGTTCGCTTACTGCGTGTCCTCGCTGTTTTTCCAGCTTCGCCTGAAGGCTCCACGCCGCCGCCCATCAAAGCAATCCAGCCCTGGGGTGTAGGGGCGGAAAAGCTACTCGCTGCACCAGTTGCTCCGCTACATGGCGGCTCACTCAGGCTGGCATCTGCTTTTGCCCGTAAGGGTTGATGGCGCCGCAGTTGCTGCGGGCGGCAGGATCGCGAACCTCCGGGCTTCGGTGCACCTCTACCCTTCCTGTTACCTGCCTTCACGTCGTTGGCCGACCGGGTTGTCCCAATCCTTGCGCCTCACCATCACATCAAAGCCACTCGTGACGCTGATGTGATGGCCCTGTTTCCAGGGCATCGCGGGCATCTCCCTACTAAGTAGGCTCCCGCTGCGCGTCTGGCCCGCGCTTTGCTGATCTGTATCAGTGCCGTTCCCGTCAGTTGTTGCGCCCACCTGAGCGCCCCTGACGTTTGGTAGCTTGCTGTTCTTGGCGCTGCCGCCTCACCTGGTTCTCTCGCCACCAGTCCGCGCCCACTACCCATTGAAGGGCTGCCAACTGGTGACAAGCTGGCACCAGTTGATCCGCAGGGAGATGATTTTTAAGGTTCAGTCGGTGGCCTGCTCGATGGCTTGTCACCCTGTGCCGCGTTTTCGTTGGCATGGGTGAATTATGCACGTCCGCATAGCGATGTCAATGCAGTTTTGCACTATTTTTTACTTCAGGCAAAAAAAAACCGCCAGTAGGCGGTGGCTGGCGTGTGCGCGCAAAAATGTCTTGTAATGCTATGCAGCGGGGCATAGAATGGCGCATGGACAAAATTCAAGATGCCATCAAATCGCTGCGGCGCACGCTGTCGCAGTCCGAAATTGCACGGCGCACAGGCATTGCGCAGCATAAGATTTCCAGGTGGGAATCTGGCGGCATCCCAGCAGGCGCATCTGATGCGTTGAAGCTCATTGAGCTGGCGAAGGAAGTCGCAGCCACCCCAGCACGCGGCGAATCGCAGGAGGCCGCTTTGATCTGCCGCGTCGCCGGGGCCAATCCGATGGCTTCGGAGGGGGAGCGGAAATGAGCACCCTATGGCCACGCAACAAACCACTGAGCCAGCCCCCGCACTTCCGCACCGGCTCAGTGCCCCCACCACCACAAAACCCCGTAGAGCGTGCCGCCCTGGTGGCTCTGAACCACGCGCGCAATGACCGCAGTTTGCCGCTGAGCCGGAAAGCCGCCTGAAGCTGGCGCTGCCTGCGGCCAGTGAACGGCAGGCACAAAAAAGCCCACCGTCATCGCCGCAGTAACGGCTCGGGTGGGCAATCAAGGTTTTTCAACAACACCAATTATGCACAACATTAAAATTGATAGCGAATTTCAAGCCGCCGCGCCCGTTGCCCAGTGGCTCAATACCGAGTTGCTGGTGCCGTTTTCTCACAACGTCCGCACCCGGCAAAACGACGACGACATTGAAGCCATTGCGGCATCCATGCGCGAAAAAGGCTTTCTCCCAGAAAAGCCTTTGCTGGTGCGCCAGCAAGGTGATCGGTTTGAGATTGTGGGTGGGCACACCCGGCACGCAGCCGCAAAGCGGGCAGGCCTGGAGCGCGTGCTGTGCGTGGTGCGCGATATGGACGACGACGAGGCCACGCTGCGCAACGCTTCGGACAACGTGGCAACGCCGCCACCGTGGTTTGACTTGTGTTTGTATGTTTACCGGAATGCGGTGAAGGATAGCAAGAAGGGGCTTTCGCGCACGGCTTTGACTGCTGCTGCTACGGGGAAGACTGGTAACAGCGCTGAAGTCTTAGCTGGCCGATATTTCAAAGCCGGGCAAGTGCTTGCGCAATCTGAACTTGAATTAAGTTTGCTCGATAGCGATGCCACACAGACGGCCCACCTTGCCGCCATATCCGCCCTGCCACCAGAGCAGTACGCCCCCATGCTTGCCTTGCTGCTGGAACACGGCTGGAGCGTGAAGGACACACAGGCCGCTGTGGAGCGCGTGCAGTCTGTGGTGGTGGCGCGGCCTGACTGGCTCAAATCACCGACACCAGTATCTCGCGTGGCCATCGCGCCGTCGTATGCAAAGACGGTGCTGTCTGCGCTGACCACGCTCACGGCCTGCCACGACCGCTTGCCTGAGTCTGTGACGTTGTACGAACTGCGCGACACCGACGACACGAAGGAAATCAACGGGCGCGAACACCGCCGCCGCGAAGCCGTGGCGCAAGACTTCGCCGCTCGCGCTCAGTTTGTGCTGGAAATGGCGCACGCTGATCTTTCGTCCGCCCGCGCCATCGAAGCCTGCTACCGCGCCATATCGCAGCGCATTGATGCGCAAGCCCACGCAAGTGAGACATGGGTGCCGATGCTGACCGATGCGGAAGAGCAGGCCCGCGCCGTGCGCGCCGCAGAGCTTGCCCGGCTGCAAGACCGGGCGTCCTTCATGCCCCGCCTGTTGCAGGGCGATGTGGTGGAGCAACTGCGCGGCCTGCCAGACAACCACTTTGATCTGGTGTGCATCGACCCGCCCTACAACATGGACAAAGCGGGGTGGGACAGCTTCGGGAGCGGCAAGGACTTTGCACTGTGGGCGCGGCCCTGGCTTAAAGAGTGCCAGCGGGTGCTGAAAGACACGGGGGCCATCTATGTCTTCGGCATCAACCGCATGTTGTCGCATCTTCAGCACGAAATGGACGGCCTGGGGCTGCACTACCGCAACTGGATCACCTGGGACACGATACAGGGCGCGGGCGGCGGGCTGTGGGTGAACCGCACCGAGGCAATCCTGTACTACAGCAAGACGGCAGACACCTTCGAGGATGCCGACGCGGTGAAGCTGGAGCGCCACGAGGAAAACGTGCGCGAGTACAAGGGCCGCGAGTATTTTTTCAAGAACCCGTCAAACATCTGGCGCTTCCCGTGCGTGGACGACAAGCACCCGGAACGCACAGAGCACCCCACGCAAAAGCCGGTGGAATTGATTGAGCGCATCGTGCGCGCCAGCAGCCCGGTGGGTGGAAGGGTGCTGGATTGCTTTCTGGGCAGTGGGACAACGGGTGTGGCGTGCATGCGCTCGCGTCGCCACGCGACAGGCATTGACATGAGTGCGCAGTACCTGGCGATTGCACAGGCGCGCTTTGACGCCACGGAAGTGCCAGCGCCATGAAGTCGATCCGCTACCCCATCACAAGCACCCTGCTGTCTGAGGCCCGTCTGTATGCGCGGGAGAGCTTCGGGCACACGATGGATTACCAGGGCTGGCAAGACCAGAAGCTGAAGCTGGCGCGCCTGACCTACGGCAAATTCGGCCAGCTCTGGGTGGCTGAGTTTTGCCGCGTGAACGGCATCCAGTACGAAAAGGACACGTCCAGCCCGTATGTCGCGGATGACCGCGACCTGTCCATCTTCGGACACTCGATTGACGTCAAGACCACGATCAATCGGGACTTCCTAGGGCAAGTGTCGCCTGGAGTCATCAACAAGCCGTGCGACTACTTCTGCTTCATCGTGACCGATATGCAGTGCAGTTTCGTGGAGCCACTGGGCTTCATCGACTGCGACGCCTACCGCGCTATTGCAGTGGAGGTGAAGGAGGGGCAACTGATCCCCGGCACGAATACCCGGCAGCGTTTTGGCACGTCGTTTTTCTTGCCGAGGCTGGCGCCTGTTACCCCTTTTGTGCAGTTTCTTTTGCGTCTGCGCGAGGCCGCCAAGGCCAGCAGTGATGTGCTTGGAGCGAATTTATGAGCAAGCGTCTGCCCTGGTTCCGCATGTACGCGGACTTTCTGAATGACCCGAAGCTGATCTCGCTGGCCTTTGAAGACCAGCGCCACTTCATCGGCGTGCTGGCATTGAAATGCGACGGCGCCATTGATGACGTGGCAGACGGCGACCTGCTCGACCGCATCGTCGCGCAGCGCCTGTGGATCGACCACGCCGTCATCCGTGACGTAAAGCGCCGCCTGATTGCCGCTGGCCTGATTGACGCGCGCTGGCAACCGCTGGCCTGGGAAAAGCGCCAGATGCGCAGCGACGTTGACGCCACCGGAGCCGAGCGCCAGCGCCGCTATCGGGAGGCGCAAAAGCATAACGCGTTACGTGACGCAGACGTAACCCGGCTAGATACAGATACAGATATAGATAAAGAAGAAGAGAAAGAAGATAAGAAAGCCACGCGCAAGCGCGCGGCACCTACCTTCGCCGTCCCGGACTGGATCAATCGCCAGCACTGGGACGCATGGCACAGCTGCCCGAAGCGCAAGAAAGCCACCGACGCGCAAAAGCAAATGGCCGTGGACAAGCTGGCCGAGTGGCGACAGCAGGGCATCGACTACGCCGCCGCGCTGGAAAACGCGGCCATTGCGGGCTGGCAAGGGCTCTTCAAACCCGACGTGCCCGCCAGCGCCATGACACCCGGACGGCGACAAGCCGCGCCCAGCAAGTACGCGGCAGCAGCCGCAACGATTTACGACGGGGTGAACCTGTGAACCACATTGCAACACTGGCCCATGAAGCCGTGCGCGAAGCCGCAGCGCAGCCACGGCAAAAACGCGAAGCATCGGTAACGGTGCGCAAGCTCTTCGTGCTGCTGCACGGCGCCTACGGCAGCCTGTTCCTGTCGAAGTACGCTACAGGTGAAAAGAACGAGGCGGGTGGCGACAAGGGCGTGGCCGCTGCGATGTTGGTATGGGACTCGGCCATGGCCAAGTTCGCGCCCGAAGTGATCGAAGCTGCCGTCAAGCGGCTGATGGCAGAAAACCCCGAGTTTGCGCCCAACCTGCCGCAACTGGAAAAGGTTTGCGAGGCCATCACGCCGCGCAAGACCTATGCCGAGGAAGTCGGTTTGCCACGTCTGCCAGCGCCTGCGCCAGCAGCCCCGCTCAAGGTCGATTTCAGCAAACAGAACGACGGCAAAGATTGGGCGCGCTCAATCCTGGCCCGTGCAGGGGCTGGCGACACGATCCGCCCGTCCACGCTTCTGTCTGCTCGCCAAGCCCTTGGAATGGAAGGGCGCATGTCATGGCACTAACCCGCGCCGAAGCAAACCGCCTGCTGGACTTCGTGCGCGCAGGCGGCGCCGTCCCAGAGTCGCAAATCCTGTTTGCGCTATGGGTGACTGGCGATCTTTTTAGCGAGGCGAAATGACATGCGCCACCTGCAAACACTGGAGCCCCAAGAAAGCCGGGGAAATGGCAAAGCACCGCTTCGCACCATGCGCCCTGGGGCCGAATTGGGCCTACAAGTCCCCGATCCACACATGCCAGCGACACAGCCCCGCATCGGACGCGGTGCGCACTGCGCGCGTGCTCTGGCTGGAGAAATCCTTGCCCGTACAGCAAAAAGCTGGGGAGTGACCAAATGAACCAAGTTTTCCCAGAGCCCAAAGACGCCTACACCACCCAAGTCGGCGGCGACCACTACAAATGCATGGCAATCCAGCCAATGCAGTTTTCCATGGCCAACGGCCTGGACGCCTGCACCCACACGGCAATCAAGTACCTGGTGCGCAAAAAGGGCGACAAGGCCCAGCGCGCCGAAGACTTGCGCAAGGCCATCCACTGCATACAACTGCTGGCAGAGCATGAGGGCGTGACGCTGTGAGCGAACGCATAACACTCCCACTTATCAACCCGGTGCAGGCCCATCAGGCTATAGAGGCCGCGTGGAGGCACGCAAAGGCGTTGCTGATGGCTGGGCATAGGCTGACCCTGGAAGTGCGACAAGAGAAGCGCAGCGATGCGCAGAACCGCCGACTGTGGGCGATGCTTGCCGACATCTCCGCACAGGTGGATTGGTACGGCCAGAAGCTCACAAGCGAGGAATGGAAGGATGTGCTGAGTGCGAGCCTCAAGCGCACCAAGGTTGTCCCTGGGCTGGATGGCGGGTTTGTCGTCTGTGGGCAATCCACCAGCCGCATGACCCGTGCAGAGATGTGCGAGTTGCAAGAGCTGATGGAAGCATTCGGTGCGCAGAAGGGCGTGAAGTTCAGAGCGCCGGAGGGATGGGAATGAACCGCACCCGCTGCCCCCACTGCAAGGGAAAGCTCGAAACAGGCCAGCGAAATTTGCGCCTCCACGGAAAACCTACGCCAAAACCTACGCCGATGATGGCGTCACGACATCAGCTGCACGCCTGCCGCACCAGCTGCAGTCCATCACGACAGCGCTGCACAGCCGCGTAGACCTGGCGCAGCGACAGGCCGGTGACATCGGCGGCCTGATGGGCTGTGAGGCCATCCACAAGCACCAGGCGGGCCGCTTCGCGCGGCGGGCCGTCGCGCAGGCGCAGCAGCCGAGCCAGGGCGGAGAATTGATCGCGGGTCATGCTGCCTGCCTCATGTCGGTGTTGCGCGTGATCCACGACATGTCAAGGCAGCGCCTGGTCATGGCCCTCATAATACGATTGGGCGACGATCGCTGCGTTGACGCTGCGCGGGCCGCGCGCGTCGATGGATCGGTAATTGGTGAGGCCGCTCAGGACGCGCTGGGTCATGGGCGCTATGCCAACAGCAGATCCGTCGGCCATCACCCGCCAAAACACGTAGGACTCTGGCCACCCCCACAGGGTTTCGCGGGCGTCGTAGGCGCGGGCATCGTCGTCGGAGACTGCAACCACCTGGTGGGTGCGGGTGATGCACCCGCCTACGTCGCGGGTATATGACATGTATTTCTGGGCCATGACAAGATCCCTCAAAGGCCCAGGGAGGCGTAAGCCTGGGTCATGAAGTCATCGCTGATGAGCTGGTCGTCAACGACGATGTATTGCTCCGTAACGCCGCCGCGGCGGACAATGATGCAATTCGGATCTTGGTAAACGATCTCGTCGTAGATCAGTTGATCGATGGCCATTTGTCTGCTCCTGCCTGCTACCGGAGGCGCCGGTGGCAATCAATTTCGATCGCCATGGAATGTATTATGCGCCTTTAAACGCGCACAGCCAAGCGAATTCCCGCCTATTTTGCTAGGGTATTCCCTAGCTGCCGCGCCTGCTGCGCGGCATACCGGGTTAAATCTCACAGGTCGGGAGATTCGGCTTGTCCTATGGGGGAACAGGAAATGGGCCTACTCAGAAAAAACTGCCCCCACTGCCGGGGAAAGCTCGAAACAGGCCAGCGAATCCACCAGGCCTGCATTGATCCGTGGCTTGAAGCCCAGCAAGCCAAGAAGGCCCGCTCAGACGCCAAGGCCGCCCGCATGGCTGCGAAGGTGGAGCGGGCCAGCATCAAGGCGCGCAAGGAGGCTATCAAGACGCTACCCGCGCTCAAAGCCGAAGCCCAGCAGGCGTTCAACGCATACATCCGCGCCCGCGATGCAGACAAGCCGTGCATTTGTTGTGGCC
>ERZ650311.1141-NODE-1141-length-13813-cov-5.683457_pt1 | contig 13813 bp, 12 predicted proteins | sample MGYA00376247_ERZ650311 | MGnify/ENA primary metagenome ERZ650311 (study PRJEB26733, sample SAMN07839324) | wastewater metagenome | biome: small river; feature: stream; material: water | place: USA: North Carolina | collected 2016-07-28 ... | reverse complement strand
TTGAGACCCTTGTCGGTAACCGACGTGTCGCCTCGATACTTGTCATGGCTTTCTGAGCCATATGTTCGTCGTTTTATTCGTGGGGCTGTGACTGTTGGGGATGACCGCGTCAAAGAGCTCAAGTCATATGTAGCCGTCAGAGAGGGACGTAGTGACGTGTTGTTTCTTGCAATTTTTACGCATGAGGGAAGTCATATTGGGAACATCAAATATGAACCGATTGATCAAACAAGCGGCGTAGCAATTATGGGAATACTGATCGGGGATTTGGAATGGCGTGGCAAAGCAGTTGCAGGCGAAGTAATTCATGCATCAGCGATGTGGCTACGTGAACATCGTGGAATTCAAGCAATTGCCCTAAGCGTAGATCGGGATAATCTGGCGGCCGTCCGAGCTTATAAGAAACTCGGCTTTATTGAAGAAATTCATCCACTGTTACCTACTGATATGACTATTGCATACCCGATGGTATGGCATCTTTGAGACTAAATTGACGCGGAAATATCACTCTGTACATGCATATGCTGCATTTGATGCGTACATGGAAAAAGTTGAATCCTGGCTTGTGCCTCAACTTCATCCGGTCCTCGGATGTGAGGTAGGGACTGTTTGCCAGCGTTTGCTGCAGCGATTGGTTGAAGTGACGCTTGGGCCATTTGTTAAGCATCTTGCGCGGAATATACGTCAGAACCAGCCATTCTTGCATTCAGAAGGCAAGCAACTCAATCTCGATGGCATTACGATAGACACCCTTTCAGGTGCTGTAGGCCTGACTCCCCGAGTTTTGCTCCGTGCTGGCCTTGATTTTGGTGCGCATTGGCTGCATGCACTAATTTCGATTCTGCGTATAGGTTCGGGCACACACCGCACAAAGGCAACGCTAGTTTTTGGTGTAGGTACGGAAAGCCTGTTCAATGGCTTGGATGATCAGCGCTTTGTTGAATATTGCAACCAGGGACCGATTACCCCTCTGGCTGAGGGCAAGCGTTTTATTGTTCAACATTTAACTCGTACGGGATCATTCTCTGATTCAAGAATGAGCTATGCGCGGCACCCTTTTGTTCAGTTGGCATGTGAAACAAAAATTCCCTGGCACGCCCACATCAAACTGATTGGCCGCCACTTATTGATGCCGGCTCGGTATATTTGGGCCATCATTCGATGCCAGCCTTTGGCCTTGCTAAGCCGCGATTTTGCGCTAGGCCCGTTGCTTGCAGCACTTGACCGGAGTGGCATGATTGAGGCTGTGGTATTCACGAATTCAAACTATTCGATTCAGCCCATGTGGGCCCGCGCATCGCGCTCGTATGAGACGCATATGGTCTGGTACTCGCAGAATTCGATACCGTTGATCTTGAAGGGGGACGACTTTACAGCAGATTTGCCAAACTATAGGCATATGTTTGTGGATGTGCATTGGGTATGGACGCAAGGTTTCCGTCGTCACATACTTAACCAATTTGGGCATATGCAGCGAGTCGAGGTGGTCGGCCCAGTGACTTGGTATCTGCCTGAGCCACCCACAAAAAAATTAAATGGCTTCAACATAGCCGCTTTTGACGTGACGCCGATTAGCGATAATGTTGCCGAATCAATCGGGCTACTTGCGAACTATTACAACCCAGTCACCGCTATTGGTTTTCTGAATGGCTTGCTTAAATCTGCTGCTAACTTACGCGAGATGCAAGGTGTCGACTGCACGATACAACTCAAACATAAGCGAAGTTATTCGCTTACTCACGATCAAGGCTATATTGAGCTGGTGTCGAGACTGCATAAGCGGGGCGAGATCAACCTGATTCCCTTCGATATCAATATTTACAGCTTTATCTTAGATTGTGACGTCGTTGTCGTAATACCTAACTCTTCACCTTCTTATATCGCTAATAGTTTAGGTGTTCCCTGCATCTATTTCGATCCAACAATGGAGATACAGCCGACCTTCGAGCCGGTATCCGGGGTGTCGTTCGCTTCTGGTTCCGGTGCTTTGTGCGAGCAAATTATAAATATCTACCGGTTAAAAAAAGCGAATAATGAATGGATAAGTAACGGGGTTTAGCAAGAGCGCTGCAGCTAAAAAAGAATGCATTCTTCAATTCTTTGAAGAAGAACGAATTCGCAAGCGCATTTACAAGGCCTAGGATCTGGCTTTGCAAGATGTATTAGATTACATAGAAGCTTTTTACAGCCGAATCCGACGCCTCTACCATTTGGGAGGCATTAGTTTTGTGGTGTTAGAACCCACCTCAAACTGAGGCTTGAATTAGGTTGCAGGTGCGTTGAATGTTATAATAACACTAGTCTTTTGAATAGAACCTTGGCCGTACTGCAGGCAAATTGATCGTATGGCGAGACCCAACAGCAATTCTGGATTGGAAGCTTTGCACTTAGGAAGTTGTCTTGACTCCAGCAAATAGTCGCCTGATTTTTATGAAAATTTATCTTCAAAATCGCATAAATGACCTCGATCAGATAAGTCGTCTACTCTGTTCCGGACTGACTCTGACAATAGTTGGACTGTGGAGTATCTATTTTGCTCACGGAACGAACCCATTCTGCAACGAGACGACGCTACTATTGGGAAGTTTGCTTCTCTTTATCTTAATCGCGCAGATGATTCTGGTTGATGCCTCGGTGAAGGCCTTCGTGATTATTCTTGTTTTCTTACAGGCATCAGCTTTTATTCCTGGGGTGTATTCATTGCTTCTGATTCCGGACACAGTGTTTACTCCGCTTGCTCTTGACGGGGTGACGCAGGTCAATGAGGGCTTGTTTTATCTGTGTATAGGTTTAATAGCCTTTTATTTATGCTTTTTCCTTGCAAATTATCTTAGTACCGCAAGTCGTGAGAATTTATTTCACGATCAGAGATACAAGATGGAGAGTTCTTTTTACGAAGGAAGGCGCATGCTGGCGCTGCTCGCAGCGACGATCGTTGTCGTTCTACTGTCAAAGCTTCCGTTTTTGCTGGGGTTAAGCCAATACTATCATGGGCACTCTGCTGCTATGTTGTGGAATACGATATTACAGCTTCAAGTCCTTTTATTTGATCCTGACAGTATTACGCTGCTTGCAGCGTATTCGGCAAGCAGGATGAATATCACTCCGAAGCGGCGCTTGCAGCTCTTGGTGACGATTTCATGCATTTACTTAGCCGCTAGCATTTCTGGTGGCAGTCGTAGTGGAATAATGCGGCTATTGATTTTTTTATTGGTTATTGCACTTGCACTTGAAGTTCGAGTCAAGATCAAATGGAAGACAATCGTTACTTACTTGGGCATGCTTATCGCAGGATGCCTGGTTGTTTTTGTGCTTGGTTCTCACATTCGTCTGAAGCTTGCTAGTGCCGAATATATCTCGATGAATGGTGTTCCTTATATTCAGGAGACAATTGCAGAGCCTGACTCAACCGAGCAATCCTCAATGGGTATTCATGACCTTGTGGCGGAGCTCTCGAGGGTTTCATCAGAGATCGCATCACGCCTAGCCGTACCGTTTTATTCTGCTATTCAGACAACAACACACGAAACGAATAACGAGGCGCGGCAACGCTATTTCACGATTGAGTATACGGTCAAGAGCATGGTAAATAATCTTCCTGGAACTCCATTCCCGGAGGCCGAACTGGGAACCTCAAGATTATTTGGTGTCATTTATCGTGAGCAGACAGAAGAGCAAGTCTTGAAACATGGATATTTTTCAGAGTTTTATACGGCCTGGGGCTTGAGCTACTTATTCTTTGGTAAGTTGGGCGGCTTGTTCGCGCTTGCTTTAAGCGGTTTTTTGCTTGCATTTGCATTTGCATTTGTATACAAGAATCGGCAAGAGTATCCATTTATGCAGCTATGGGCGTTATTTATTCTGCCTGGTAGCATACTCTTTACACAAGGCCTTGATCACACGCTATGGCTCTGGATAGTTACTGGATTTCGTATGGTTTTTTCTGCTTACATTTTGCAATTATTTTTCAATATATTTGAAAGTTGGCATTCTCCCAAATCAGTAGACAAATAATGATGTCAAAACTGAAATGTAAAAATGTAAATGCAACTGACCAAATACGCTCCTGAATTCAAGGACGAGGCAGTCAAACAAGTCATCGACAAAGGCCACTCGGTTGTTTATGTCGCCAAGCGCTTGGCACTCCCGATTATGTGCTTTATGCGTGGGTCATTAAGTTCAAAAAGGCTGATGAACCATCTTCCAACGATCTAAAGGTACTGCACGCCGAGATGCCCAAGTTCAAGGCTGAACTCAGACGCATTACTGAGGAGCGCGATATCCTAAAAAAGGCCGGCTCGTACTTTGCAAAGCAGTCCGGGTAAAGTACGCATTCATACAAGCCCACAGATCAGAATTCAAACTCACCATCATGTGTCGTGTTCTTAAAGTTCGCCGCAGCGGCTTCTATGCATGGCTTCTTGAGCCGCTGTTGCCACAGGCCAAGGCTAACGATGTGCTCACGTCAAAGATCAAAGAGTTCTACGACCAAAGGACGGGCATCTATGGCAGCCCAAGCATCTTCTGCGACTTGCGTGGTTTGCACCAAGAGTCGCGTTGCAAGACTGATGCGTGCTGCACAGATCAAGTCTGTTCGTGGCTACAAACGCCCTAGATACAAAGTGGGTAAACCTGCGCTCGTGGCGCCCAACCAATTGCAACGCCAGTTCCAACACGACGAACCCGACCAAGCTTGGGTGACGGACATCACGTATATCCGCACACATGAAGGGTGGCTGTATTTGGCGGCTGTACTAGATTTGCACTCGCGTGCGGTGGTGGGATGGAGTATGGGGCCACGCATGCAGACGAGCTTGGTGCTGGATGCCTTGACGATGGCGGTGTGGCGCAGAAGGCCAAAGGACTCAGTGATCATCCATTCTGACCAGGGTAGCCAATTTGGCAGCGATGAGTTCAACCGTTGGTGCAAAGACAACCGACTGAGCCCGAGCATGAGCCGTCGAGGCAACTGCTGGGATAACGCGGTTGCTGAATCGTTCTTCAGTAATTTGAAGAGCGAACAAATCAAGAAGCGGATTTACCAAACTCGGGCTGAAGCTAAGTCGGACATCTTCGATTACATCGAGGGTTTCTACAATCGAGTTCGACGCCATAAGCACCTCGATCAACTCAGCCCCTATGAGTTCGAGCGACAGCGTCAGACTGCGCTATGAAAAGTGTCTAGAGGTTTGGGGGAATGCCAGTTTTGTTGAGTTGAAGGTTGAGTGCGGTGTCGGTGCGAAGGGGCCACACGGCTGTCATGCTGGCCCCGCCTGTGTTGGTCATGGGAAGGTTGTAGACGGCTTGGTTTGTCATGTTGACGGCATGGTATTTTTTGCCGGTTTCTATGCCAACAGTGATGCTGCGAGGTTTCCAAGTTTCACCGGGACTCAGAAATTGGGTGAGCTTGATGTCTGTGCCTCGGGTGCTGGATTGGCCCAGCGCACGTGAGGGCTCAAGGTGGTGAATGGCATACAAGTCCACTTGAAGCCAGTATTTATTTTGGTTAAAGCCCAAGCCTAGGCTGGGTGTGTATTGGCGTGTGGTGGGGCTGTCTTTGTAGCGTGACTCAGCGTAGCTCAGGCCAAGCATGATTGGGGCAGAGGCAGATGCCCAGCGAATTTGTGGGGCAATGACGTTCACGCCATCGCTGTCACCTTGTGTGGCGTCGTTTCCAATGCGATGTGCGTCAAGTTGGAGGGTCCAGCGACCTGGGGTGGGTGACGAGGGGAGATGTAAGTAGCTCGATAAGAGCCAGTTTTGTTGATGTATCGCAGGGATAGAGCCTTGGGGCGAGTTGAGGTCGATGGTTGTGGCGATGAGCCCCGCGCTCACACCCCATTGTTTTTGGTATTCGCCCGATACGCGCAGCCCGTCGCTGCGCTGGCGGTTCAAGGTGTAAGAGTCGTGGTAATTGCCTTGGGCGTGTAAGACTTCTGCATCGACTTGCCAGGCTTGCTGGGCTTGGAGTTTTCCCAGTGGGAGTAAAAGGATTGAGACTAGCAGTAATGTTGAGTTTTGCAATTTTTCGACCTGTTTAATTGAGGTCTTGACTTTAAGTTTTGATACGGTTTCATGTGACTGTCGTTTTTAAATTGGCGGTACTAAGTACCTTCTTGTTGAGTACAAACCACGGCAAAAATCGATTGGGCCTCTCGTGGGGGAACGAGTGCGTTACAACCCTCGTCTTGCACGTATCCACTGCATAGGCGTTGTTGACTTGGTCATTGGTTTGGGCCACAACCCAGTGCACTACGATGTTCGACGCTTAGTCAATGGTGAGGTCCGTGTTGCATGGCTGTAAAAGAAGCGTTTGACCAACTCGACAATGCACAAATAGGCCAGCACCATGGCCGACAAGATGCCATAAAAGTAAAGCGGTGGTGGCACAAACCCCATCTGTGCGCCTAAGGGCGTGAGTGGCAGTGTCAACGCGATACCGACCACAGACAACGATGTGATCACTAGGAGCGGGTGAGGGCGGCTCTTGAACGGATTACCGCGTGTCCGAATGACGAAGATCACCAAGACTTGCGTGCATAAAGACTCGATGAACCAACCTGTCTGAAACAATGACTCTTGGGCATTCAGTACGGTCAAAAGAACATAAAAGGTTAAGAAGTCAAAGAGTGAGCTGATGGGCCCAATCACCAGCATGAAATTACGAATAAAACCAAGATCTAGAACGCGCGGATGAGAAAGCTCTTGGGCATCCACTTGATCCATCGGGATGGGAATTTCCGACACGTCATACAGAATGTTGTTGAGCAATATTTGCGTGGGCAGCATGGGCAGGAAAGGTAAAAACAAAGCAGCACCTGCCATGCTGAACATGTTGCCAAAGTTGGAGCTGGTTCCCATCATGATGTATTTCATGATGTTGCCGAATGTGCGTCGCCCCTCGACAACACCCGCGTGCAGCACATGCAAATCTTGCTTGAGCAAAATCATGTCGGCGGCTGCCTTGGCCACATCGACCGCAGTGTCCACTGATAAACCCACATCTGCTGCATGCAGTGATGGTGCATCGTTGATGCCATCGCCCATATAGCCCACCACATGGCCATTGGCTTTGAGTGCCAAGATCACGCGTTCTTTTTGTGTCGGGTTGACTCGGCAAAATAAATTCGCCGTTTGGACACGACGCTGCAGCGACATGGCATCCAATTGCGCAATCTCTTTTCCGGTCAATACGCCTTCGACGGTAATGCCGAGTTGTTGACAAATATGGCGTGTCACCAAGTCACTGTCCCCTGTGACGACCTTGATGGTGACGCCTAGTTTTTGAAGCTCCGCCAGTGCCGTTGCAGCACTTTCTTTGGGTGGATCTAGGAAGGCGGCAAATCCTGCCAAGACTAAATTGGACTCATCGTTGACAACGGCAACCGTGTGATCCCGAGGCACTTCACGCCATGCCACTCCGAGTACGCGAAGGCCATCTGCTTCTAGGGCGCGGTATTGGGCGACCACCTCTCGTCGTTTGTGCTCGTTGAGTGGTTCAAGGGTTTCGCCTGTGGTTTGGATGTTTGAGCACAAGCGCAGCATGTCTTCAGCTGCGCCCTTGGCAACCAGCCAACGTTTGGTGCCATCGTCCACTAAGACCGATACACACCGACGTTCAAAGTCAAAAGGAATTTCATCGATTTTTTTCCAATCGCCAAGCGCCAGTGTTTGGTGCTGAAGAATGGCTTCATTGAGCGGACTTTTTAAACCTGTTTCAAAGAAACTGTTGAGGTACGCCAATTCAAAAACATGGGCACTGCTTTGTCCCGATAGATCGACATGCCGTTCGAGTCGAATCTGAGCTTCGGTCAAGGTGCCTGTTTTGTCGGTGCACAACACATCCATTGATCCGAGGTCTTGGATGGCTGATTGGCGTTTGACAATCATGCGCTGCTTGGACAAACGTATAGCACCGCGCGACAAAGTGACCGACACCACCATCGGCAGTAATTCGGGGGTGAGGCCCACGGCCAAAGCCACCGCAAACAAAAAAGATTCCAACCAAGGTTTATGAAACCAGGCATTGACCAGCAGGACAAACAAGACCATGCCCATGGTCAAGCTCATGATGAGCAAGCCAAAACGTCGCGTGCCTATTTCAAAAGAGGTCGCCTGCGTTGGTTTGTCTAAGTGGTCTGCAATGTCGCCAATGGCGGTGTGGGTGCCGGTCTTGACGACTTGCACACGTGCACTGCCACCGACAACAGATGTACCCATGAACACGGCGTTGGTTGCCTCTTGCAGATCTGTGGCGGAGTCGGGCAAGGTTGCGGGGTGTTTTTCGACCGGATAAGCCTCGCCTGTGAGCAAGGATTGGTTGACAAAAAAATCACGCGCTTCCAAGACCAAGGCATCGGCGGGGATGAGATCGCCGGCGCTCAATAGGCAAATGTCACCGGGCACCACCGCTTGCATGGGGATGATGTCAGCTTGTCCATCCCGCCATACCGTGGTGCGCAGGGACACGGATTGCCTCAGTTGTTCCGCGGCTGCGTTGGCGCGAAACTCCTGCACAAAATCCAAGGTGACGCTCATCAACACGATGCCGCTGATGATGGCAAAGTTTGCCAATTCACCGGTGAGTGCCGACACCGTGCTTGCCAGTAAAAGCACGATCACCAAGGGATTTTTAAAGCGCGATACAAACTGCCTCAGCAAGGAATGCTTGTGCGTTGTGTGGAACGTGTTTTGACCGTATTGCGTCAAACGCCTGGCCGCTTCTTGGTGAGATAGACCTTGCAAATCCGTCGCCGAGGCAGAGGGGGCTGTCGAGCCTGTCCACCAAACTTCATCACGATGCTGAGACGTTTTGGGTGGCATGAGGTTTTACACCTGTGTTGCTAGCGACTTGTCCATTTTATGGGTATCGCTAGTGCTCACCTCATTCACACGCGTATCACGGAAGCGTCAGGTGTTACTTCGCTGGCAACATGTGTTGTGCAAAAAACGCCTTGAGCGCATCGCGTGCGTCCAGTGGGAAAACGCCGGACACATACTGATCTGGGCGCACGATGACGATGGCACCGCCTCGGTGGATGTCGCGATCACGGAAGATGTCGCGGCCGTGGCCTGATGCAAAAATCTGGTTCACATCGATCAGACCAAACGGTGTTTTGGTGGGCTTGAACGCTTGTGGCACATCACCTGGCTCTACCTCGGTGTAGTCTTGTTGGTAGATCACCTTGGTGTCAAAGATCGCATCGGTGTCTGCGTTGCTTGGGGTGTAGGTCACGCGGGGTGATGTTGCATCGTGTTGCCACCATTGCGCGAAGTCTGCGGTCAAGGTGCCCGAAGTTGCAGGCGCTGCTTTGTCCGCGAACACATACACACGCCAGCGACCATCGGCCTCATGCAAGTGACCAAGGTGGCGCCAACGGTTGTCAGCGCGACGAATGACCTCGGTGGATTTGAAGCGTTTGCCAATGGGAAAGCCCGCAGCCAAGTGTTGGTGCTCAGCACCTGCAACGATTTGGTTCTTGGGGTACTGGGTCATGAAGCCCATGGGGAACTCGATGGTTTTCTCGTACCAACGTGCCAAGTCTTGTGGGTCATCCCATTCGTCGACAGGGCGCGCCATGAGGGTGGACCACTCTTTGTCGAAGTTGATGAGGTCTTGCGCAATCACGCGGCGCTCGGACGAGTAGGTGTCGAGCAGTGTGGCCGGTGCGCGGCCTTCCAGCACCGCCGCCAATTTCCAAGAGAGGTTCCAACCGTCTTGAATCGACACGTTCATGCCTTGACCCGCTTTGGCTGAGTGCGTGTGGCACGCATCGCCCATGATGAAAGCGCGCGGGTGTTGTTGGCCGACGCGCTCAGCCGCCACGTTGTCAAAACCCGTGGTCACGCGGTGTGCCACTTCGTAGACCGACCACCACGCAATGCTTTTCACGTCCAGCGTGTAGGGATGCAAGATGGCGTTGGCGCGACGGATGATTTCGTCCAAGCTGGTCTTGCGGATTTCACCTGCATCGTTCTCGTCGATGTTGCCGAGGTCAACATACAAACGTGAGAGGTAGCCGCCTTCGCGCGGGATCAACAAAATATTGCCTGCGTTGTGCGACTGAATCGAGCACTTGACTTGAAAGTCAGGAAAGTCGGTGTTGCATAGCACGTCGATCACGCCCCACGCGTGTAACGAGGCATCGCCTTCGAGTTTGTGACCCAGTGCGGTGCGTACGTTGCTACGTGCACCATCACCACCGACCAAGTATTTCGCACGCACCGTGCGCACTTCGCCTTGGCGTGGGCCTGCCACGTATTGAATGCGTGCCGCCACGGGGTACTCGTGGGTGTCGTCAATCTCGAGGCCCAAAAACTCAACGCCGTAGTCGGGCGTGATGCGGCTTGGCGACTGTTCGGCACAACCCAAGAAGTAGTCCAGCACACGCGATTGGTTCACGTAGATGTGCGGAAACTCGCTGGCGCCATGCGCGTCGTCAGGCACGCGCGAGACGCGCACGATGTTTTCTGGGTGCTTTTCGTCGGGTTTCCAAAAACACATCTCGACGTTGCGATAGGCCTCGTCCACGATGGCGTTGGCAAAGCCAAAGGCTTGGAAAGTTTCGACCGAGCGCGCTTGAATGCCGTCGGCTTGCCCTTGCGTGAGGCGGCCCTCGCGTTTTTCAATGGCACGCACGCTGATGCTGGGGAAATGCGCAAGTTGCGCCGCCACCGTGACGGCTGCGGGGCCTGTGCCCACGATGAGCACATCCATCACGTCTGGAATTTCGGTGGGGCGGTTGAGGCCATGGCCAGCTGCGGGTTTGATGCGTGGATTTTCTGAAACGTAGCCGCGGTGATGGAACTGCATGAGGTGTCTCCTGTGTGTGTGGTTTGCTTTTCAGAATGTATCTATAATTGAAACATGCTATCAAATATAGAGATAGTCTAACCGAGGCATCCAAACCCATGCAAGCAAAAAAAACAACTTCGCCAGAGATCAAAGCGGACGGGGGCTCTCAAACCTTGGCCAGAGGCTTGGCTGCGTTAGAGATCATTGGCAGCGCGGCTGAACCCGTCAGTGTGGCGGCCCTGTCGCAGCAGTTGGACATTCACCGTTCCATGGCGTATCGCTTGGTCAAAACGCTGGAGCAGTCTGGGTTTGTGGAGCGTGCGGCCGCTGGCGGGCTGATGCTCGGGGCCAAGATGGCCATCCTCGCCCGAGGGGTGGCCAAAGACTTGCGTTCGGCGGCCGCGCCTGAACTGGCGGCGATTGCTGAGGCGCTGCAAATGACGGCTTTCTTGGTGACGTACGACGGTGAGTTTGCAGTCACCTTGAGCAGTGCCGAACCTAAAAACTTAGAGACCACCCTAGGCAAAAAACCTGGCAGCCGACACGCCATCGGGCAGGGCGCGCCGGGCAAGGTGATTCAGTCCTTGTTGAAACCCAAGAAGTTTCCGCCGCAGCCGTTTGAGGTGAGCGAAAACGAAGTGATCCAAGGCATTGCCTCGATTGCCGTGCCGCTGCATCTGGGCAGTGGTCAGCCTGCGGCTATGGCCGTGCTTTATTTACCGCACGCGGTGAACGAGAAGAAGGTGGCGAAGGTATTGTCAGCAGCGGCAAGTCGCATCACCGCGGTGATGGGCTGAGTCAATCGCTGATTGCTTCTGGGGCATCCAGGTGTTGCAGCAGTGTGTCGAGGGCGTCGTACACCTGTTGCAATTGCTTGACGCCCACTTGTTTTTCTAGGTCTAAGTATTCGCGCTCAATGATGGGGGCCATGCTTTTGCCCAACTTCTTGGTGGCGGCCGTGACGGTCACTTTCACGCGCCGTTGGTCGTGCTCCATGCGTTCGCGCTGAATCCAGCCGGCTTCTTCCATGCGCATCAACACGCCTGCAATGCTGGGGCTAGAAATCAGGCAGCGCTCGCACAATTGCCGCGGCTCCAACCCATCTTCATCCAGCAACACGCGCAGGATGCGCCACTGCTGTTCGGTCACGCCATGCTGGTTGAGCACGGGGCGAAAACGACTCATCAAGGCTTCCCTGGATTGGAGGAGGAGGTGGGGCAAGTTCTTATGCCGAAGCGGGCTTTTCATGGGTTTAATGCATCAATCAACGCTCGAACTGTAACGAACTTCAAGACAGTTTTGTGGGTGACGGCTCCGTGGGTTTAGGGATAACACCGATAGAGGGCGATCAAAAACAAGTTGACTCACTAACAAGTGAGTGTTCTAATTACGAACATGTTAGCGAAATATTAAGACCAGAAAGTTGACCATGCGGAACTTTTCTCACATGCCCACTGGGGGCACTGTTTATGGCACGTTGCTGAACCACCGCGAGGCCTTGGCGGCTTTGGGCGATCAGGTCAATGTGGCGCCATACAAGGCGCCGCCCAAGGCGCCGATTCTGTACATCAAGCCACGCAACACCTGGGCACAAAGCGGAGACGCTGTGGTGGTGCCCGCCGATGCGCCAGAGTTGCAAATGGGCGCGACCTTGGGTGTGGTCATTGGCAACACGGCATGCAAGGTGAGCGCAGCCGATGCGTTGAACTACGTGGCCGGCTATGTGGTGATGAACGACATCAGCGTGCCGCATGACTCGTTTTACCGCCCCTCCATGCGTTTCAAGTGCCGCGATGGTTTCTGCCCGATGGGTGAATTTGTGTCGCGTGAGAAAGTGGCCAACCCAGACGCGCTGGCCGTGACGGTGGCCATTGACGGCAAGGTCGTGCAGCAAACCGATACATCGGGCCGCGTGCGAAACATTGCCCAACTGTTGGCCGATGTCACCGAGTTCATGACCTTGCATCCGGGCGACGTGCTCAGCATTGGCATTTCTGCCAACAGCCCACTCGCACACGCCGGACAGCGCGTGACCATCACCATCGCGGGTGTGGGTCAATTGGAAAACACATTGGTTTCGGAGGAGTTGGTATGAAGCGCGCAAATATGAAGCGAGCTAGGGTCGCTTACGGTGGCGCGATTCACGACGCCTACGAGCACCCCGCAGGTGTGAAGCTGGCCGATGGCCGCGTGGTCGCCGAAGAGGCTGTGGTGTGGTTGCCCCCGTTTGAAGTGGGCACCATCATCGCCTTGGGTTTGAACTATGCCGACCACGTGAAAGAACTCTCCAAAGAGTTGACGGTCACAGCCAAAGACGAGCCTTTGGCTTTTCTCAAAGGCCCTGGTTCTTTGATTGGTCATCGGGCGCAAACCCGTCGCCCTGACGGTGTGGCCTTCATGCACTACGAGTGCGAGTTGGCGGTGGTCATTGGCAGCACTGCGAAAAATGTCAAACGCGAAAACGCGATGCAACACGTGGCGGGCTACACCGTGGCCAACGACTACGCCATTCGCGACTACTTGGAAAACTACTACCGCCCCAACTTGCGCGTGAAAAATCGCGATGGTGGCACCGTGCTCGGCCCTTGGTTTGTCGATGCCGCCGATGTGGTCGATCCACACGCCTTGTCACTGCGCACCTTGGTCAATGGTGTGGTCACACAGCAAGGCAACACGGCAGATTTGATTTCAGATATTCCCACCTTGATTGAGTACCTCAGCGGCTTCATGACGCTCAACCCTGGCGACGTGATTTTGACCGGTACGCCCGATGGTGTGGTCAATGTGAATGTGGGCGATGAAGTCGTCACCGAGATCGAAGGCATTGGTCGCTTGGTCAATACCATCGTGGCAGACGCCACGTTTGGTCGCTAAATTTTTTGGATGTAGGAGAGCTCTATGCGTATCGAACACTTGATCAATGGCAAAGCCGTCAGCGGCAATCAGTACTTTGAAACTGTCAATCCCGCCACCCAAGAGGTGTTGGCCGAAGTGGCCAGTGGCACCGCGAATGAAGTT
>ERZ650311.1140-NODE-1140-length-13815-cov-13.042442_pt1 | contig 13815 bp, 14 predicted proteins | sample MGYA00376247_ERZ650311 | MGnify/ENA primary metagenome ERZ650311 (study PRJEB26733, sample SAMN07839324) | wastewater metagenome | biome: small river; feature: stream; material: water | place: USA: North Carolina | collected 2016-07-28 ... | reverse complement strand
CGCAGAACGGCGCGTGGCTTGATATGACACACCCAGAAATCAATTTGAACAACCGACGTGTGTTGGTCACCGGCGGTGCGCGTGGTTTGGGCGAAGCCTTTGCACGCGCTTTGGTGCAAGCAGGTGCGCGTGTGGTGATCAGCGATGTGCTGCATGAACGCGGCCAAGCCTTGGCCGCTGAGTTGGGCGATGCCGCGCACTATGTGCCCATGGACATGTGTGACCCACAAGCCGTGCAAGCCGGTGTCGATGCCGCTGCGGCACACCTGGGTGGATTAGACGGCTTGATCAACAACGCTGCCATCACCAATTCGGGTGGCAAAGACATGCAAGATTTGACGGTGGACACCTGGGACCAAGTGATGGCTGTGAATGTGCGCGGCACTTGGTTGGCCACCGTGGCTGCAACGCCGCATTTGGCCGCGTCGGGCAGTGGTCGCGTGGTCAACTTGGCTTCTGACACCGCGCTGTGGGGTGCACCGCGTTTGATGGCTTATGTGGCGAGCAAAGGTGCAGTCATGTCGATGACGCGATCGATGGCGCGCGAGTTGGGACCACAAGGCATCACGGTCAATGCGATTGCACCGGGCTTGACCTTGGTGGAGGCCACCGAATATGTGCCGCAAGCACGCCACGACTATTACCAACAAGGTCGCGCGATTGCGCGCGCACAAGTGCCGGACGATGTCACATCGACCGTGTTGTTTTTGCTCTCACATGGCAGCGGCTATGTGACAGGACAAGTGTTACCCGTCAACGGCGGGTTTGTGATGCATTGATTGAGGAGATACACCATGACGTCAACCCCCGCAGCAAATCAACCCGTGTTCAATGAACGCGGTTTGATGGATGCCAACATTCCCCCAGAAGCTGATATTCAACGCAGCTTGATGCAACCCGCAGACAAAAATTTTGCGGATTGGTTGGAGTCGCGCGTGGCGCGTTTTGCCACACGCCGTTATGACTGGGATGCGCTGAAATTTCAAACCCAAGTGGACGAGCGCTACCGTCGTGCACAAATGCGCTACATGGGCACCGGTGCCACCGGTGTGTCGAGCGACAACAACACCGTGCCCTCAGCACACTTCACTTTTTCAACCATGGTGATTCCTGCGGGCGGCATTGGCCCGTCGCACATTCACTATGACGTGGAAGAAGTGTTTTTTGTGTTGCGCGGCAAAATGAAAATCGTGATTGAAAAAGACGGCCAACGCTGGGAGTCGATCTTGCATGAGCGCGATTTGATTTCTGTGCCACCCGGCGTGTACCGCGAAGAAGTGAACATCACCGATGAAGACGCTTTGATGTGCGTGATGTTGGGCACACCCAAACCCATCACGCCCACTTATCCGCCAGAGCATCCGCTCTCCAAAATCAAGCGCTGAGCACACCATGTCAACGCGCACTTTGCCCGAACGCTTGTCGCACTTTGCATTGCAAAGTGTGAGCACGCCTTTGGGCCAAGTGCAATTCAGACAAGCAGGCTCGGTCAACGCTGCACGCACCTGTGTGTTGTTGCACGGCATTGGTTCGGGTTCTGCCAGTTGGTTGGCGCAACTCGAAGCAGCTGAGCGTGACCCGCAAGCAACGCGCGTGTTGGCGTGGGAAGCGCCGGGGTATGGTGCATCGCAAGCTGTGCCCGCTGCACAACCTATGGCGACAGACTATGCGCAGCGTGTGTGGGCATGGCTAGATGCTTTGCAAGTGTCGTCAGCCGTTACTTTGGTGGGGCATTCATTGGGCGCCATCATGGCAGCCAGTGCTGCAGTGTTGCAACAAAAGCGTGTGCAACAACTTGTGTTGTTGGCACCAGCGCAAGGCTATGGTGCGGCCAGCGAAGCCGTGCGTCAGCAAAAACGCGATGACCGTTTGCACAACCTCAACACGCTGGGCCCAGCTGGCATGGCACAAAAACGTGCCAGTGCCATGTTGTCACCCCAGGCGTCAAGCGAACACATTGCCTTTGTGCAATCGATCATGGCGCAAGTGCATGTGGCGGGCTACACGCAAGCCACACATTTGCTGGCGCAAAGTGATTTGCTGACCGACTTGCAACAATGGTCTGGCCCCTTGGTGGTGGCCAGCGGTCAAGCTGACACCATCACACCTGCTAGTGGCTGTCAGACAGTGGCCCAATCGCGGCAAGTGCCTTGGCATGATTTGGGCAATGCAGGCCATGCATGTGCCCTAGAGGCGGCGGACGCGGTGAATGCGCTGTTGCATCTGACGGCCACCCACGCGATGACAACGCAGAAGGCCCACGCATGAGTGAACTCGTTGATGACAAATATGTCGTGCCTGCATTGCAGCGGGGTTTGGAGTTGTTGGGTCAATTCACCCGCCAAACGCCAACCTTGAGTGGTGCCGAGTTAGCCCGCAATTTAGAGCTGCCACGCGCCTCGGTGTTCAGACTGTTGCACACCCTCGAGCGCTCTGGTTTTGTAGAGCGTGTGGGTGACTCTGCCAGCTACAAACTCAGCATTGGTGTGTTGCGTTTGGGGTTTGAATATTTGTCGTCGATGGAATTGACAGAACACGGTAGACCTGTGGTGGAACAACTGCGTGATGTGTCCGGCTATTCGGCACATTTGGTGGTGCGCGATGGGCGTGATGTGGTTTTTGTGGTCAAGGCCCCTGGGCGCAGCGCGTTGTTTCACTCTATTCAAGTGGGTGCGCGTTTGCCAGCCCATGCCACGGTGCTGGGGCGTTTGTTGTTGTCTGATTTGACGATGCAAGAACTCACGCAGCTCTATCCCGAAAAAACACTGCACGCCTACACCGACAAAACCCCCGCCTCGTTGAAGCAACTCAAAGCCTTGATGGAAGCCGATCGCGCCGCTGGCTATGGCTTGAGCCAAGGGGGGTTCGAGACCGGCATTTCAACCATTGCCGCCCCTGTGTTCAATGACGAACAACGTGTGGTGGCTGCGGTGAGCATCACGGTGCCTGCGCAACAGGTGGCCAATGAACAAGCCGATCCATTGATTCAGTTGGTGCGCGATGCGGCCATGCAACTGACACAACGCATCAGTCATCTTTGAAGAAAAACAAATGGTTATGACCCCACAACACAACGCAGAACAAGTGACCGTTGGCGAGCTTGCTGCCAGATTTTTAGAGCAATGCGGTGTGAAGGCCGCCTTTGGTGTGATCTCCATTCACAACATGCCCATCTTGGATGCCTTCCATCGCCGACAACACATTCGATTTGTGTCAGCACGTGGTGAAGCCGGTGCCTGCAACATGGCAGACGCCTATGCGCGTGTGACCGGTGGCTTGGGTGTGTGTGTCACCAGCACTGGCACAGGTGCGGGCAACGCAGCAGGCGCATTGATCGAGGCCATGACTGCAGGCACACCTTTGTTGCATTTGACAGGGCAAATTGAGTCAGATTATTTGGACCGCGATTTGGGCTACATCCACGAAGCACCGGCGCAGTTGGCCATGTTGTCTGCCGTGGGCAAAGCCGCGTTTCGCATTCGCAACCCTGAGACCGCTTTGGCCACTTTGCGCGAAGCAGCGCGTGTGGCATTCACGCCGCCGTGTGGTCCGGTCAGCATTGAAATTCCCATCGACATACAAGCCAAGTTGTTGCCCTTGCCCGCTGACTTGCAGCCCTTGCCTGTGCACCCCGTGTTGGCGGCGCCTGCAGAAGTCAAAGCGCTGGCGCAACATTTGAAACGGGCCAAACGCCCTTTGCTGTGGTTAGGTGGTGGTGCACGCGCAGCAGGCCCAGCGGTAGAACGCTTTGTGAAGATGGGTTGGGGCGTGGTGACGTCTGTGCAAGGCCGCGGTGTGTTGTCAGAGGCGCATCCAGCCAATTTGGGTTCTTACAACTTGCAAAAGCCTGCTGAGGCTTTTTACCAAACATGCGACGCCATGTTGGTGGTGGGCTCGCGTTTGCGCAGCAACGAAACCTTGCGCTACAAATTGAAACTGCCACAACATGTGTATCGTATTGACGCCAATGCCTTGGCGCACAACCGTGGCTACAACAGCGATTATTTTGTGCAAGGCGATGCCTTGACCACGCTGCATGCCTTGGCCGATTTGTTAGAAGGACAAATGCAGGTCGACCCTGCATTGATCAACGATGTACAACAGGCACATGCACAGGCAGTGGCTTTGGTCGATGGCACCTTGGGCCCCTATGCCAAATTGAAGCAAGCCTTGACCGAGCAAGTGGGCGCAGCGTTGTGGTGGGTGCGTGACATCACGTTGTCTAACAGCATGTGGGGCAACCGTGCACCTATGCTCGACCATCCGCGTGCCGGTGTGCATGCCTTGGGCGGTGGTATTGGTCAGGGCTTGGCGATGGCGATTGGCACAGCCATTGCCGACCATGAACACCAACTGAAACGCAAAACCGTGGCGCTGGTAGGCGATGGTGGTTTCATGCTCAATGTGGGTGAGTTGGCGTGTGCGGTGCAAGAGCGTGCCAATCTGGTGGTGCTCTTGATGAACGACAGCCGCTACGGTGTGATCAAAAACATCCAAGACGATTTGTATGGCAGCCGCCATTGCTATGTCGAATTGCACAACCCAGACTTCGCGCAGTTTTGCAGCAGTTTGAATGTGCCACATTACAAACTCACTGACCCTGCGCAATCTGCTGCCGTGTTACAACAAGCCTTTGCACAAACAGGGCCGGTGGTGGTGGAAGTGGACATGAATGCATGGGGCCCCTTCGCTGCCAAATTTGCCGGTCCTATTTTGAAAAAGGATTGAGCCCATGGCGTCTTCGGTTGTGAATGTCACCCTCATTGGTTGGGGTGCGATTGCGCGTTCAATCTTTGAGCGCATGGCTACGTTTCCTGGCATTCGCATCACGCACATTGTGGTGCGCGACAGCAAGGTGGCTGATACGCAAGCCCAATTGGGCAGCGCTGCCCTTGCTGTGGCCGCTGTGCCGCCAGAGGCACAACTGGTGTTGGAGTGTGCAGGTCACAGTGCACTCACGCAACATGTGTTGCCTGCATTGCAACGCGGTGTCACTTGTGGTGTGCTGTCGGTCGGTGCGTTGTCAGAAGTCGGCTTGCCAGAGAGCTTAGAAGCTGCAGCAAAGCAGGGCGGTGCACAAGTGCATTTGTTGGCTGGTGCGATCGGTGGCATCGATGCCATTGCCGCAGCACGCACGGCGGGTTTGACGCAAGTCACTTACACCGGTCGCAAGCCGCCGTTGGGTTGGCGTGGTTCGCCTGCTGAAGAAGTGGTGAATTTGGAAACGCTCAAAGAGCCTGCGGTGATTTTGGATTCTTCAGCGCGCGAAGCGGCACGTTTGTATCCGAAAAACGCGAATGTGGCCGCCACCATTTCGTTGGCGGGTTTGGGCTTAGACGCCACACGCGTGCGTTTGATTGCCGACCCAGGTGTGACGGAGAACATCCACGAAGTGCATGTGCAAGGCAGCTTTGGTGAGATGCAACTCACCATGCGTGGCAAGCCTTTGCCTGACAACCCCAAAACATCGGCATTGACCGTGTTGTCTGCGGTTCGTTTTTTGCAAAACCAAACCGCACCCATCACCACTTGAAATGGCTTTCAAGGCATGACTGAAAAACTACAAACCTTCATCGCAGGCCAATGGCGTGATGCGTCAGGCCCGCAATACACCACCGAATACCCCGCAGACGGCAGCGTGGTGGCCCAGTTGCATGCCGCTACAGCTGACGATGTGAACGAAGCTGTGCAAGCCGCTGAACATGCCAGACAACAACCCGCATGGGCTGGCTTGAAGCGCCATGAGCGTGCGGGCATCTTGCATCGCATTGCAGCAGGCATTCGCGCCAAGAGCGAAGAGCTCGCGCAATTGCAGCGTTTGGACAACGGCAAACCCATCAACGAAACGCGTGCGTTGGTTGCCAGTGCTGCGGGCACTTTTCAGTTTTTTGCAGCAGCTTGCGAAACTTGGGAAGACACCCTCACCCCCGCACGCGGTGATTTCATGACCATGAGTGTGCATGAACCTTTGGGTGTGGTGGGAGCCATCACACCTTGGAACTCACCCATTGCCAGCGAAGCACAAAAAATGGCGCCTGCGTTGGCCGCAGGTTGTGCGATTGTTTTCAAGCCCGCCGAAATCACACCACGCATGGCCATTGAATTGGCCAAAATTGCACAACAAGCTGGCGTGCCCGATGGCATTGTCAGCGTGTTGCCTGGCAAAGGTTCTGTCGTGGGTGATGCGTTGGTGAAGCACCCACTCATCAAGCGCATTGCTTTCACCGGTGGTACATCGGTTGGCATGGGCATTCAACGTTTGGCGGCTGAGAAGTTGATGCCAACCTCGTTGGAGTTGGGTGGTAAATCGCCCACCATCGTGTGCGCCGACGCCGACCTTGACCACGCGGTGGCGGGTGTGTTGTTTGGCATTTTCAGTTCATCGGGCGAATCATGCATCGCAGGTTCGCGTGCGTTTGTGCATGCCAGTGTGTATGACGAATTCAAACGCCGTTTGTTAGCCGGTGTGAAAAACTTGCGCGTGGGTGACCCTGCGAGCGACAAAACGCACATGGGCCCCTTGGTCAACATGGGGCACCGCGCGTCTGTCGAGCGCTATGTGCAAATGGGCATCGACGAAGGCGGCAAAGTGTTGTTTGGCGGGCAACGACCACAAGGCGCGTTGTATGACAAAGGCAGCTACTACTTGCCCACGGTGATGGAAGGTTTGCCCAACAGTGCACGCATGTGCCAAGAAGAAATTTTCGGCCCCGTGTTGGCGTTGCTGCCTTGGCACGATGAAGCCGATTTGATCGCGCAATGCAACGACAACTTATACGGTTTGGCCTCTGGCATTTGGACGCGCGATTACAAAACCGCTTGGCGCATCGGTCGCGCATTGCAAACGGGCACGGTGTGGATCAACACCTACAAACTGTTTTCGATCAGCACGCCGTTCTCAGGTGTCAAGATGAGTGGCTATGGCATAGAAAAAGGGCGATTGGGTATTTTGGAATACACCAGCCAAAAGAGTTTTTATTGGGGCTTGAACGAGTCGCCATTGCCTTGGGCGGCGAGTTAATTTAACTGGCGGGAGTTCTATATGAAACATGTTCAACCCTTTGTGCCCGCGTATCAACAACTTTGGCGATGTCTGTCAATGTTTGCCCTGGCTGCATCTTGCACGGCCACCTTGGCACAGCCGTCGACAGGTATGTCAACGGTACAAAAGCAATTGGCGCAGGAGCGGTTTGCCATCGTGTCACCTTTTCCGCCTGGTGGTCCAGTCGATACACTTTCGCGCTTTTTGGCTGAGGGACTGTCTCAACGCTATGGCCAACCGGCAGTGGTGGAGAACCTTCCGGGTGCGGCAGGCAATCTGGGAATGGATAAAGTCAGGCGCGGTAAACCAGACGGTCATGTGTTGTTGGTTGTCCCAGCGGGCAACCTCACCATCAATCCGACATTGATGCCTAACTTTCCTTTCAGCATTGAGCGCGATTTCACGCCAGTGACCATGTTGGCCAAGGCCCCTAATGTGCTTGTTGCCAGCCCACAAGCAAAGCTTCGTGATCTGGATGACCTGATGACTCAGGCAAAGCGTCAACCGGACAGCCTGTCATATGCATCACCCGGAGTCGGTAGTGGGTTGCACCTCGCGGGAGAGTTGTTCAAGGCGCAAACACAAACAGAAATTTTGCATGTCCCCTACAAGGGCACAGGCCCAGCGCTCAATGATGTGCTTGCAGGGGTGGTGCCGCTGATGTTCAGCAATCTACCTGCGACATTGCCCTACATTCGCAGTGGCAAGTTGGTCGCTTTGGGTGTGACAGATACGGTGCGAAGCCCTGTTGCACCTGAAATTCCAACGCTTGCAGAGCAGGGAGTTGCCGGTGTGGCTGTGACTTCTTGGTACGGTTTGCTGGCACCGGCTGGCACGCCCGCGCCAATCGTGGAACAACTGGTACGCGATGCGCAAGACATTCTTTCGCAACCAGCCGTATTAGAAAAACTACAGGCACAAGGCCTTCAATTGACATCCATGCGATCAGCCGAGTTTGCGACTCACATGCGCAAAGAGACGGCTGACTGGGCGCGTGTGATTCGATCGAGGCGCATCACGGCCGATTGAGTTGCATAGTTGAGGAACACATTAGATGGATCTTGGCATTTCAGGAAAAAAGGCATTGGTCTGTGGTGCCAGCGCAGGTTTGGGTTTTGCGTGTGCCAAAGCCTTGGTCGAAGCAGGTGTGCATGTGGTGATCGTGGCGCGCACCGAAAGCAATTTGCAACATGCAGCGCAAACTTTGCGCGATGTGCATGCAGGTGAGGTCTCTTGGGTAGCCGCAGATGTCACCACTGCAGAAGGTCGCGCCAAAATTTTGTCGACGCATCACGATGTGGACATCTTGGTCACCAACGCCGGTGGCCCACCGCCAGGTGACTTTCGTCAATGGGACCGCGAGGTGTGGTTGAAAGCCTTAGACGCCAACATGCTGGCCCCCATCGAGCTCATCAAAGCCACGGTAGACGGCATGATGGCGCGTGGCTTTGGGCGCATCATCAACATCACCTCGAGTGCTGTGAAAGCGCCTGTCGATGGCTTGGGTTTGTCCAACGGCGCGCGCAGTGGTTTGACTGGTTTTGTAGCAGGCTTGGCACGCAGCACCGTGGCCCACGGCGTGACCATCAACAACTTGTTGCCCGGCACGTTTGATACGGCGCGTTTGGCAGGCAATTTTGCAGCGCAAGCGCAACGCGAAGGCAGCACACCCGAGGCTGTGCGTGCGGCACGCATTGCCAAACATCCGGCCAAAAGGTTGGGATTACCGCAAGAGTTGGGTAACACCTGTGCGTTTTTGTGCAGCGTGCATGCAGGCTACATCAATGGGCAAAATATTTTGCTCGATGGCGGTTCTTTTGCAGGTGTGTGAGGCGCCTAGCAATCAAGCACCAAGCGTTCAGACTGACAACCCGAAACACACACCATCATCATTTGGTTGGTGGCTTGCTCTGCCGGGCTCAACACCGAGTCGCGATGGTCCGGAATGCCTTCGAGCACGCGTGTTTCGCACGAGCCGCAAATGCCTTCTTCGCAACTGGTCATGACATCGGCGTTGGCAGCTTGCAAAGCGGCCAACAATGACATGTCAGGAGTGATCTCAATCACTTTGCCTGAGCGTTTCAATTCAACGGTGTAGCGTTGTTTGGCATTGGTGGATGCCGCCACTTCTACCGCCGCAAAGCGTTCGATGTGCGCGTTGGCATAGCCCAAAGCTTGGCAATGGCTTTCAAATGCATCGAGCATGACCGCAGGGCCGCAAGCGTAATAGTGGGCATTGGCGGTGTTGCGTGCGGCCAGCAAGGCTTTTAAATCAGGCGGGCCAGATTGCTCGTCATCAAAATGCAAATGCACATGGGCGGCCACGGCTTTCACATCGTCAAGAAAAGCCGCATGTTGACGCGAACGTGCAAAGTACAACAGCTCAAATGATTTGCCCAAACTTTTCAAACGGCGTGCCATGCACAAAATCGGGGTCACGCCAATGCCGCCAGCCACCAACACCGAATGCGTGGCGTTTTCGTGCAAGGCAAAGTTGTTGCGGGGAGGAGAAATCTCGATGCGCATGCCCACACGCAATTGTTCATGCACCGCTTTGGAGCCACCGCGGCTTTTGGCGTCTTTCAAAACACCCAACACATAGCGATGGCGTTCACTGCAATCGTTCAACAGCGAATAGCTGCGCACCATGCCATTGGGCAAATGCAAATCGATGTGTGAACCGGCTTCAAACGCTGGCAAGTCTTTTTGGTCAGGGGCACGCAGCTCGATGCTGATGATGCCCTCTGCCTCATAACGCAGCGTGTGTACAAAAACTTGCAGTGTGTTCGAAGCCATATGTGGTTAAGCCTTGGCGTGTTGTTTGTCCAATTGTTGTTGTGCCAAGTTTCTCAGAATTCGACGCAGGCGCACGATGCCCATGTCATGTTGGTACAAGTGTTCGCGTTGGTTGGCGTCGGGCTCCATGTGTTCCATCGCTACGCGGTCTTGCTCTAACACCGTCCAATGGCGGGCCTCTAGGCGGTTTTTGTAGAGGAATCGCCAGGTGTCGCGTTGCCAGCCCGACACTTTGCGGCAGCGCCAAAAGAAAATGCCTGCTGCATCGCGTGTGATGGGCACATAGCTGCCAATGATGGTGAACGGGCCACCAGGGCCACCTGTTTTTGGATACGGAATTTCCAAACGCATCAGGTGCATGTCGGTTTCAATCCACTCGGTCCAGTCGAAGTTGACGTTGCGCTGGCCTTTCTTTTCAAACGAAAAACCGGTGTCGGTTTCGCGCACCTGAAACTCAGCTGTCAAATCGCCCTCGGACATGGTGTGCGACTGCTTGTGCAAATACGCGCCGTGCATCGGGTCGATCACGTTTTCCATGACATAACGGTAGTCGCATCCCCATTCGGCGTAGCAAATGAACGACGACCACTCGGGGGACATCAATTCTTCAGGCAAACGCAGTGGTGGCGGTGTTTCAAGTTGTGGGTCGAGCGCGTTGTACAAAAAGATCGCGCCGTTGCTTTCTGCGGTGTGAAAGGTGCGTGTTTGACGCGAGCCTTCGAGTTTGCAACCGGGGCTGCCGGGCACGCGTGTGACCGTTCCGTCGCAGCGCACTTCCACGCCGTGATACGGACACGCAATGCGGTCACCCAAAATCACGCCCAACGACAAGGGCGCACCTCGGTGTGGGCAGTGGTCTTCGAGCGCATGCACTTTGCCGTCTTGATCGCGCCACAACACAATTTTGTAGCCCAAGCGACGCAGCGACACTGGATTTTCTTTCACAAAATGCGAGGGGCACACGGGGTACCACAGGTCTTTCAAACCAGCGGCCAGCGTGGCTTCAATCGGGTCTTGTTGGTAGTGGAGGGTTGCGGTGTTCATCATTCACTCCTGTCGCAATCATTGGCCCAAGCGCGCCATTTCGCGCTCGAAAGAAGCCGTGGTCCATGCTTGGCCATCGGGGCCTGAAGGCCCCGCGGTGTTGAGGTAATCCACCAACGCAGCGAGTTCATGGATGCCTTGCGAAAACGCGCGTTCGATCGAATCGCCCAGCAAGTTTTCATACGCTGTTGGTGGTGCGCTGCGGTGTTGATGGGTTTCTTGGTACAGAGGAGGAAGTTGACGCATCGGCGGTCTCCATTCAAGGTTTTGATTTGTCAGTCATGAAGCGCCCCGAAGGTGCTTCTGCATCTTTTTGTCGACGGGTGTTGCCGTCGATCCCACCTTTGATGGCCCATTCAGCAAACACCGTCGGGCCAGGTGTGAATTCGCGCGGTTGCCATTCGGCGGTGAGTTCGTCTTCATCGGTGTAGTACTCCACCAGCGCACCTGCAGGGCTGTTGAAATACCAAAAAATAGCAGACGACACGGGGTGCTTGCCGGGCCCGAGTTCGGTGTCCCAACCACAGCGTGACATGTGCAAGCCACCGCCAAACACCTCGTGCAAATCGCGCACAGTGAAAGCCACATGGTTCAAACCGGCGCGGGGTTCGGGCAGTTGCAACATGAACAAGTTGTGGTGTCCACCTTCTGGTGCACAACGCAAAAAAGTGCCACGGTTGGGATAACGGTCTGACACCACAAAGCCAAAAAACTTTTCGTAAAACGCGGTGGTGCTGGCCAAGTCGCTGACAAAGAAAACCACATGCCCCACTTCAATCGGTGTGGCTCGTTCATACGCAGGGCTGGGCTGGTTGATGCGGCCTTTGTTGTCCCACGTATTGGCTTGTGCGCAGTGCAACGCCACATCCCGTTTTTGGGTCACCTGCACCCGTACCGCCAAACCATTGGGGTCGGTGCAACCCACGCGATGTTGTGTGTCTACAAAATGCGGTTGTTGTTGCAGTGCGTTGCGCAGTGTGTCTAATTCACTTTGGCTGCTCACACCCCACACCACTTCGCGCAAGGTGGGGTCGGGCTCAATGCCTTTGGGCAAATTGGGTGTGTCTGAATGCGCGACCACCACACGGCAACCGTTCAAACATTCAAACACCAAAGTGCGCGCGTCTTCATTCACCAGTTGCAAACCCCAGTCCAAAAAGAACTGGCGGCATCGGCTCAAGTCGGTTGCGCCAAAAGTGATTTCTTCAATGCCCAAAATCCGCATGCATACCTCTGGTGGCTAAGCTCACTGCGTTGAGATGATGTTTCTTTAGTGAAACAATGTTTCTAATCTGAATCGTGAGCAAATTATTGCCAGCAGGCATTGGCCTGTCAAGCAAAGGCAGTGCGTTGGGGTCGGCTTCTGTTCGCGCGAGGGAACCAGAAGCCCAAAAGCGCTGATCGAATCAGCGTTGCTTCATGTCGCCGCGGAATTGACCGCCGCGTTGAATTTCGAGCTCAGAATATTCCAGCGAACCCGACACGCGGCCGGTGCTGTGGATCAAGATGTGGTCACGACACACGATGTCTTCGTTCAACTCGCCGTGCACATCGATTTCACGCGCACGCACCACGCCGGTCACGGTGCCTTCTTTGCCGATCAGCAAATCATCGGCCGTCAAGTCGCCTGTGACATCACCGTTCACCACGGCGCGTCCTGGGGCTGAAATAGAACCTTTGAAAGTGACGCCAGTACCGATCACCAAGTTGTTCGAAACCACTACGTTGTCTGCCATATCTGCCTTTCAAGTCGTGCGTGAGCGCATTGAGATACTTAATTATCAATGCATTACACAAGAAAACAAGCGTAAGGCGTTGTAAACATTCAACATTTTGTCTATTCGAATATAAATGAACACTTTTATATTCAGTCGGGTGTTATGGCGTACTGTCTTGAGGTGTCACTTGCAGTTTGTCAACATCAAAGCCTTGTTGCTTCAAGCGTTGCAGTAATGCAGCGTAGCGCGTTTGATCAATCTTTGGGCTGCGCGACAACACCCACAAATACTCGCGCTTGGCATCGCTGACCGCAGCGAGTTGGTACTGATCGTCTAAATCAATCACCCAATAGTCGCCCCACACCAGTGGCAACCAACCCAACCACTCAGGGGCGAAGCGCACTTTCAGCACGGGTGAAGTGGCGTTGCCGATTTGTTTGGCTTGCCCCAACGCTTCAATGGTGCTGCCGTCTTGTATGCGGCAACGGTTGAGCACTTGCACGGTGTTGTCAACATTCAAGGTGTACACCGCGCGCGTGTTGCTCACGCATTTGCGTTGAAACACATTGGGAAACTTCGCCAGTTCAAACCATGTGCCCATGTAGCGCGGTACATCGAGTGACGCGATGGTTTGCACAGGGGGCAATGCTTGTGCGTGCAATGAAACAGAGCACGCCATCAGCGCAAGCCCGAAGATAGAAGAAAGGGTTGTTCTAAGTTTTACCCAAGCCAATGACATCAACATGCCCTTTCAATGAAACCAATCAATACAACCAAGTCACCGCATGACCGAGCACAATTTCTGCAATCTTGATCAGCAGCAACAAAGCCAGTGGTGACAAATCAATGCCGCCCACCATGGGCACCACACGACGCAGCGGGTGCAGCAGGGGTTCGATCAATTGCGACAAAAAATACCCGATGTCAGCAGCGCCCCTGAACCATGACAACAAAGCGTAGCCAATGACCAACCAAGACAAGCCCGACAAAGCCAAGTGCAACAACTCTACAAATGCCAACACCAGCAACATCGAAGCGTGCGCGGAAGCACCTGCCCACAACCACAGCAACACCACTTTGGCCAACACCACGGCATAAGCGCCCACCAAGCAGGCGGTGTCCAAGCGCCCGATGGCAGGCAACACGCGTCGCGAGGGCAAGATCAACCAATTGGTGATCGAAAAAATAAAAGGTGCCAAAGGGTTGCCCATGCGC
>ERZ650311.1139-NODE-1139-length-13820-cov-6.020269_pt1 | contig 13820 bp, 16 predicted proteins | sample MGYA00376247_ERZ650311 | MGnify/ENA primary metagenome ERZ650311 (study PRJEB26733, sample SAMN07839324) | wastewater metagenome | biome: small river; feature: stream; material: water | place: USA: North Carolina | collected 2016-07-28 ... | reverse complement strand
CCAGCGGTCGGGATCAAGGCCCATGGGGCGCTCCTTGGTGATGTTGGAGATAGAGACCCCCACGGACTATGCAGGGGTGTGGGGGTCAGTAGCAGAGGGTCGGCAGGTAGCCGGGGACCAGGGTGACCTGGTCGATGTAGCACTTGGTCGCCCCAGGAGTGCCGCTGTCGGCATAGACATAGGACCGGATATAGTTGGCGTCGGTTGGGACCATCAGCCCGCTCAGGCAGAGGACTTGCCAGCCGTCCTGACTGCCGGGCGCGATGCTCTTGGAGAGCCCACTGTCGATGTTGCCGCTGGCCGCCTGGGCGAGAAGCTCGATGCGCCCCCGTCCAGACGTGCCGGTCGGGTCTCGATAGACCAACGCCGTCATGGTCAGCGGCACGCCGCGCAGCACGGCCCCCAGGGCGGCGTCCTGCTGTATCCACGCCTGGTTGGTGGTGCAGGACAGTTCGCAGGAATAGCCCTGGTCCTTGCGGCGAACGATGCTGGCGTTCTTCTGGGCGGTCAGCGTCCCAGCCCCGCCCGCCGTCCAGTTGTCGGGGACGCCGGGGTCGGTAGTCCAGGTCTCGAAGCCACCATTCAGCAGCAGATTGACCGACCGAGGCCGGATCACCGCGAGGCTGGAGGGCGCGGGGATAGCCGGAAGCGGGGCCGCCGAGACCCAGTGGATGGTCAGCTCGTCCAGATAGAGGGCGCAGCCGGTCGCGCTGGGGTGGGTGTTGTCGCCGTTGTAGAGCGAAGTCGGCTTGCCCAGCGCCACGAAGCGGGCGTGAACGTCGATCACCGACACGTCGCGGCGATTGCCCACGTCGGTGATCGCCGCCACCACGTTGTCCATGGTGGTGTTGTCTTGGAAGGGGTTTTGCCGGATCAGCACCATCGGCGTTTCGGGGTGGTAGAGCCGGTATTGCTCGACCGCCGCCATGAAGTCGCCCCGCAGGATCGAAGCCGTGGGTGAGCCGCCCGCATGGTTCAGGCCATGGGAGAGGATCATGCAGTCCATGGTCGGAACGCGCAGCATGGCGTTGAAATAGGCGGCCAGACCGTAGTGGGTGGTGGTGCCCGAGACAGCGAAATTCCAGATTGTGATCGTCTGCGAGGTGGACCCCGCCTGAATAACGGTCGGGGCCACCGCACCGAACTGGGTGGGCGTGCTGGAGCCGCTGCGGACCTGAACCTTGGCGGTCGGGTAGAGGGCCGCCAGATAGTCGGCCAGCAGATAGGGCCACTCGCGCGGGTTGGACGCACCATCGGCGGTGCTGTCCGACCAGACGCCGATGTCCACCGACAGGCCCCGCTCGGCCCGATACTTGGCCGCCGAGAAGCCATTGCGGCTTGCCCCGACAGCCGCGCCCATGGCGGCGAAGGCCGCAGCGTTAGAGGTCGGGGCCTCTGCGCGGATACCCATCAGGCTGCTCCATAGGTGAAGGCCGCGCCGCCGAACGTGAAGGCGACGCCGTTATAGGTGAAGGCAAAGGGTGAGACCCCCACACCCTTCTTCAGGGTGGCAATGCGAAGGGGCCAGCTCATGACGGCCTCCGCTTCTTCTTCAGGACAGCGATGCGGGACGGCCAGCTCATGCCCACTGGCCTTCCAGATCGACCACGAACGTCTCGCCAGACGCCGGGGTGTAGGCGGCGCTCGCCTCGATGACGAAATAGAGCGAGGTTCCGCTCGTGGGCTTCCCGACCAAAGGACCGGCGGTGTTGGACACGCCGAAGCCGACCGCGCCCGCCGTCCCGCTCTGGGTCATGGTGACGTCGAAGTAGCCGATCAGCCCCGTGACGGCCGGAATGCCGAGGGCGCCCGACGTGTTGAACGCCGCATTGTCCCCGACCGTGAACGTGCCGGGATCCGCGTTGAACAGGTACACGCGGAAGGAAGCGCTCGTCAGCGTGGTCGAGGACTTGCGCAGCCTCAGACCTTCGATGCGAAGCGCCTCCTGCGGGTTCTGATGGCGGACGGCGTTCTTGATCTCCGTCGCCACCACGCTTCCCGCCGTCGTGGAGTTCGCCACGAGGTCGTATTGCGCATAGGCGGTCGTGTCCGCCGGGCGCGTCAGGGTTTGCGACGTGATCCGTTGGATGCCGCCAGGGGTCCAGTTGGGCATTCCTGCCTCCGTTCAGTTGTGGGGATAGATTTCCGCAACCGCCCGTGAGAGGGTGGCCGGATGGAGTTTGAACCGGGTTCGCCGTTGTGGATCGCCGTCGTAGGCGCCGGGGTCGGTGTGCTTCACACCGTCAAAGGCCCTATTTGGCGGGCTTTGGTTTGGGCTTGGCGGTGGGTTTGGCGGTCGCTGTTCCGCCGAGAAGTCCAGCAGCAGCCCCACCGAACAGGCCCATGGGGCGCGCGACCGCCTGGGCAGTCTTCTTGATCGCTTGGCTCGTCGCCGTTTGCACGGGCTTCAAGGCCGAGATGTTCCCTCCGGACGCCATCAGCTTAATCAGGTCGTCAAGCTGTTTCTTGGTCATTCCGGTCGAGATGGCCTGGGCGAGCGCGCCGGGAGGCAGGACCGCCGTTGACAGGCCCATCGTCGGGATACCCATCATCGCGGCGATCTGGCCGCCCATGCGGTTCGGCGCGAAAAACGACACAACGCGCAGGGCGTTCTGAGTCAGCGTCCCGTTCACGACCGTCTTGATCTGCGCAGCCTCATCGGGGGTGAGGTTGCCGATCTTCTTCGCAGCGGTCGGGTCGATGAAGGGACGCAGCTTCTGCCGGATCGTGTTGGCCTCGTTGCCGCCGAAGTAGCGCGCCCCGTTCTGAAGTGCGGCGCTCTCAGCCGCGTTTGACACGGCCTCGATTTTCTTGACCCGCGTGTTGAGGTCTCGGGCTGTTTTGATGGCCGCAGAACCCGCCGGGTTGCTTTCGATGAAGGCGTCGAGCGCCTTGATCATTTGCTTTCCGAGGCGGGCCTCCGACTGATCAGAGGCAGAGGCGACGTCGCGATAGATGACCTGGCGAAGCTGATCGAGGCTTTCCAGGGTCTGGTCGCCGGTTACACGCTTGATATCGTCCAGCATGGACGCGGCTTTGGGATGCCGCAGCGGATTGAGGCTAGACGCCGCCAGGCTCTGCTGAAGGCCGGTCTTGAAGGCGTTGAACTGCTTGGCGGCATAGGTGGCGCCGGATTGCTTTGCGGCTGCATATGCGGCGTCCTTGGCCTGCGTTAGGGCGGCGAAGTCCATCGGTTTGGCTGAAGCCATGAAGGGCTTGGCGATGATGCTGCCGAGACCTTCAAACGCCTTGGACGCGACCTTGCCTGTCGCGGCTCCAACCAAGCCGTTGCGCACGATGTCGATGGGGTTGTCGCTTTGGCTTTGTGCGGCTCCCGACACAGCTCCCTGCGTCATGACGCCGCCCGGAAGCCATGCCGATCCCAAGATACTCCCGGCGATTTCGCCAAGCTTTCCGGGCTGCAATCCCTGCCCCATGCGGTCCACTTGGCCCTGTAGACCCTTTCCAGCCGAAATGCCCCGTTGCAGCAGCACGTTGGCCAGCATCCCACCAGGCGAAAACGCCGTCGCCGGCATCGCCTTGGGATCGAACATCGGCATCGACTTGGCGATCTCAGCCAGGCGCACGTTCTGATCGACGGCGCCCTTAGCGAAACCGTAGGCCTGCGACTTCGGTTTGACGCCTGCGAACGCCTGCATCTGGCCCAGCGTCACCGGGCCTGACACCGGCTTATCCATCGCCCAGACCTGAACCGGCGGGGCCGGTGCAGCGCTGGCCGCGGCGCCCTGCTTCTGCGCGATCAGCGCGTCCAGTTCTTCGTTCGACAGTGTGTCCAGGGACTTGGCCGGCTGCGGCTGATAGCCCGCGTTAGCGGCGACCGCCTTGGCGTAGGCCTCGGTCTTCGGTCCCCACTGACGCCGATCCGGCCCGCCGTGGTAGTAGCGCAGGCCGTCTTCGAGGCTTCCCGTCTTAGCGATACCCTCGGTCAGATAGGCATGGCCGAGCGTGTCCTGATAGCTTGCCGCCTCGGGCGTGGTCCCAGACAGCAGATCGGGACGCCACGGAAGACCAACCTTGGCCGCAACCGCCTTGGCCGTGTCGGGTAGCATCTGGGTCGATCCAACCGCCCTGCCCCATTGGGTCTGAGGCCCCATGACGCCAGGCCGACCGCCGCTTTCCCGCTGCTTCAGCGCAGGAAGGGCGATCAACGCCTCAAGCTCAGCGTCGGACAGTTGGTCAGCGGGGATTTTCACTAGCGGTTTCTCCGAGCACGGGCCGCGAGCAGTTCTTCAAGGCTGTAGTCGTTCGGGTTGATGGCGCGCATCGGCGCTTGGCGTTGACCGCCTCCAGACGCCGCCGGTCCCATCTGAGCGAGCGTTTGGGCACGATCCAGGCCGGTACGAACCACGCCGGCCAAATCGTCCAGGGCTTGAACGAAGTCCGCGGAACTCTGCGCACGGTCCAGGCGCGCGATGGCGTCTTCGGCCTTGCGCCCCTCGACTTCCGTGATCTGCCCGCCCCCCTTGAGGCTCTGATAGGCCTGCATGAAGGTGTTGCCCTTCAGTTGGGCGACCTTGGCGTCGAAGGCCACGCCAGACGTTCCGGGGATCGCCAGGAGCTTGCTCATCAGGCCGGTACGATCTTGCAGCGAGGGGTCATTCTTCACGCTCTCGATCAGGCCGAGCATGTAACGCCCGCTATCGAGCGTCTGAGGTAGGTTCGTGATCGCCCCGGCGCCCGCGGTCGCCACCGCCTTATCAGCCACGGTCTGCGCCTCAGACGGCTTCACACCCAGGCCGGGGATCGAGTTCTCACCCATGGCCTTGAGGTAGTCCGCGCCGGTCATCTTGATCGTGCGCCCATCCGCCAGGGGAACATCCACGAATGCGGCGTCGCGCTGAGCCGCGGTCTCGGCGCCCTTGAGCTGCCCCACGGCCTCGGCCTTTCCAGGCATAAGCATGATGCCGGTCGGGTTGCCATTGGCGTCACGGATGACGATTTCGCCTTTGTCGGTGCCGGGGAACACCTTCCCGACCATGCCGGGGTCGCGGGTGTTCACCGCCTCACCGGAGGGCGCGAACTGGATCTCGGGCTGGGCCAGCTTGAACAGGTTCTGATAGGGCGCCGTGTCCAGACCCATCGCCTGCAACTCCGCGAGTTGCCGCGCTGCATCCAGCGCGCTCGGCATTCCGGCCGCAGGATCGCGAGCCTGCACCTGGTCCAGCGTCGGCGCGTTGGGGTCGCCGGCCATGACCCCGTTCGCCATGGCCTCAACGGACGGCGCATCGGGCTTCAGTTGCGCCGCCTGGCCGCCGAACAGGCCCATGGCCTTCTGAGCAAGCGCCATCTGCTGCGCCTGCTTCTGGCGAGCGCTTTGAAGCTGCATGACGTTGGTCAGGTTGTCAGACCCACCAGACGAGGCGTCCTTCAGGCCCGCCCCGATGAGCATCACCATGTCAGCCCAATTGCGGCCGGGCGCCGCTCCACCAAACATCGCCATCTTAGGACCCCATGCCGCCGAGACTTGCGAAGGCCTTAGCGTTCGCGCCGACTAGCGCAGCGCCCTTCGCCGCGCTGAGAAGGCCGCCCGCCGTACCGAGAGCCCCAAGGCCACCACCCAGAGCCCCGAGACCCAGAGACGCACCACCCGTAAACGGAGCCGCCGCCAGCATCGCCAGCGAGCCTAGCGTTCCGAGCGGGTCTGAGGTCTTCGAGGTCGTGGTGGAGTTGCTGTCCTGGGTCTCCCCGTGGAGCAGGTTCAGCGGGAGGGAGCCGTAAAGCCCCGCCATGGTCTGAGCCATACTCACCGGGGCTCCAAGGCGGGCCTGTTCGATCTGGCGAAGGACGTCGCCCATGGAAACCTGAGCCGCGACGTTCTGGCGAGCGTCCGCGCTTTGGGCCTGACCGATGGACGCCAGGGCCTGAGCGATCTGAGCCTGCTGGCCGACAGCTTCCTGGCGACGTTGGGCGTCCATGTTGGAGAGCCCGGCGCCGGTCGTGAAGGCCTGATCCCGAAGCATCGCCTCTTGAGCCGCCCGGCCGCGCGAGAGCTCGCCTTCCGTGAGCGAGCGAAGGATCGCCCCGCCCGATCCGCCGAATGTGCTGTCGTTGGCTAGGTCAAGCTGCTGTTGCGCTCGGGTCCGCCCGGCGTTCTGATCGAAGCCCGCGAGCGTCGTGTTCACGACGTCGTTCGTGTAGGGGCTCATATAGGCCGGAAGGTTCTCCAGCAGGCTCGCGGGAGACGACTGCGACAGCCGGGTCAGGAGATCGGTAGCGGCGCCGTAGTTGTCGGAGGTGCCGAGTTGAGACGCGCCCTGCGCCGCCTGGTCGATGAGCGGGTTCGTCCCCGCGATCAGGCTATAGGGGTCGAGCGTCCCGAGGTCGGAAATCTTCTGCCCAACGCCCGCCAGGCCGCTATCCACCCAGGCCGGGTTCGTCGGCGTCGAGACGGTATGGGTTTGCTGCGTCTGAGTGGTCTTCTTACTCATCCCAGAGCCTTCCAGATTTCGCCGTCATCACGTTCCTCGAACCCAAAGCGCTTCAGGATGCGCGCCCAACCGCGCCGGCCGTTCACAGAGGCCCATTCACAGCCCATGGACCGCCCCCAGGCCGCCATGCCGGGGATCATCGACAGAAGTTCCCGCATGTCCCCGCCAGCCAACCAGACGTGCATTCGCTTGGGGTCGATAACGCACTGAGTGACGAACGCGGACCGCTCTCCAGGCCACAGTTGGGCGTGACCGCTGCGGAGGTTGAGCAGAACGTCGGGCTCCGTGGTGTCTTCCATGGCCGGGATCAGCCAGGCGCGACACCGGACCCACTCACTTTCGACCACGGGACTTTACGTCGAAGACGGGGCGCCCGATCCGAAAGCGGGCCGGCAGGGAGTTGGCGGCGAAGCGAATGCGGAACAGACGCCCAGGGATCTTGAAATCGACCCTGTCTTGGCTGGGCGCGATGGCATAGGGTCCAAACGTCGTCTCGTCGCCCTCGGGATCGTTCCGGGTGATGACGGTCATCCAGACCGGCCCCTCCTGGTCCTTCAGGTCGGGCCAGCAGGTTCGGGCGAGGACCGTGTTCTGTTCGTCAAGCTCGATGTCTGAGGTCTCGATGTAGCAGGATCGAGCGTTGTCGCCGTCCGCGGCGCCCTTCTCGTGCCAGTAGATCTCACCATCCGGGCTGACGCCGCAGGGATAGGAACTCGGGCCAGCGTCCACCATGGCCGAGCGTTCGATCTGGCCCTTGTACCAGGCGCCAGCGTCGGGACCGGAGACGCAAAGGGCCACATATCGGCTGTTCTCGAAGCCGTCGCGGCTGTCGGGATAGTCGAAGCGCACCTCGGCATATTCGGAGATAGTCGAGCCGACGATCTTGTCGCTCTGCGCGGCCGAGAGGTATTCCGAAAACTCCGTGCGCACCGGGCAAGGGATGATATCCACCGTCCCGCCCAGGGAGTAGACCCGAAACTGCCGATCAGGCCCGATCCAGTAGGCCGTAGAGCCGAACACCGCGACGGCGTTGGGGCCGATCAGACCGCACTTGTCGCCGACCCGCTCGAAGCCCCAGACCTTGCCGATTTGACCGTAGTAGGTCCCCAGGAACAGGCTCTGATTGGTCCAGACCAACAGAGAACGTCCCACCATCCGACCGGAAACGATCCGCCCACCGCCTGGCAGGATGTACTCCCGCGCCGTCGAGGCCGACGATGAGGTCGTGGTCCAATCGGTGTTATCGCCTACCGACGAATGCCGGATGCAGACCGGATTGAAGGTTCCCGAGCCCTCTTCGTTGCACCCGAGCGCGAACACCTGACGGGTCGGCGCAACGAGCATGTAAGTCACGTTGTCGGGGGCGCCCGAGATCGCTGCGGCCTCTACCGCGGTGTTGTTTGACCACTCGAAGATCGTCTGCCCGCGGGGATTGCCGAGCAGCTTCTGGCCCCAGGCCGCGAGGCTCCACGTCAGGGGGAAATAGTCGCTCGCCGAGGGGGTCGAGTAGGTCCCTACCCCATAGGCACCCGTACTCCAGCCGACCGATCCGGTCCCGTTCTCCGCGCCTGGCGTGAAGTCCGCCGTGGGGGTGATGTCGTAGAGCTGCCCACCGGTCCAGAGTTGCAGGGCTTCGTTGGTCCCAAAGGCCAGGTGCAGGGCGTTGTTGGTGTTGTCCGTCCAGGCCAGGACCGAGCGGCAGACGCCGGTTAGGAGGTCGTCGGTGACGCGCTCCCAGCCCCCAACCGTCTCGGGCTTGGAACCACGGAACCGCACGCCGTCGCAGTCACCCCAGCGGCCCGGCGCGGCATAGGTCGTGTCATCCCCGATGATGCCGGGCGGGATTTCCAGGGCGATACGCATTAGGCCCCCACGGCGGTCATGTAGGCTTGCAGGGCGTTTTGCAGGGCCAGCACCTCACCAGCGCTCAGCGCCGCGCCTGCATAGGCCGCGCTATACTGGTTGGCGCTGAAGCTAGTTGCAGACGAGTCCAAATTGAGCGCCCCGACGAACACGGGGATGGTCGGCGGCGCAATGGAAGACGCGGTGACGTTCGCCACGAAGGCCCCGCTCTTGTAGATGTCGAACGAGCCAGCAGCCGAGCGAGTGAGCAGGATGTTCGCGGTCGGGGAGGTTGCTTGTGAGCTAGAAACACCACTCTCAACGATGGTGTAAGCGCCACTGCCAGCGTTTGACGCGATGGTCGCGCCCTTGTTGGTCGCCGTTTCCCGCGCGCCGATATCGCCCACGTTGCCCGAAGCGCCCGAGCGCAGCCACCGGCCTAGGGTGTGGCTGTTCTGGGCGTAGAGAGCCGCTGTAGAGGGCGTGTAGGCCGTATCAAGATATTGCGTCGTACCGTTGAAGGTGAACCCACGATCCGTCGTGAAGGTCGGGGAATTGACTGCCGTGGAATTATAGCTGCCGCTCACCCAATTCAGGAGCGCGTTCGCTTGAGCGTCGGCGGCATAGACCTGAAGGACGTCGAGCTTCGCCCATACCCCATCGCGGATCAGCGACGTGATCAGGCGATTGATGACGATCTGCCGAGGACGCGAAGGAGTCGGCGACATGCGCGCCAATAGCGCCTTTGTCTCAGGCCGAAAGCTGGCCTGACGCCAAAGCCCCCGGTTCCCGAAATAGGTCACGAACCGCCGCCCCAGAAGCTTGCGGCGATCTTCGTAGCGTTGCCCGATCCGTCGATAGCCACGACCCGGCCAGAGACGATGCACCAGGCTCCAGCCGCGCCGGTCGTCGCCACAGGGGGCCCGTTGTCGCCCCATTGCCAAGCGGCGTTATAGGCGAGTTGGTAGGTGTAGGTTCCGCCGCTCGGAGGCTGAAGGACGCGGACCAGGATGTCATCGCCGACCTTACAGCCCGAGGGCGCCCCCAGGGTGCGGGAGGACCCGACGCCCGACGTCATGGTCAGCTCAGCCGCAGCGCCGCTGGAGACGTTCCAGGCCACGGTTGAGGCGTCGGTCAGCGTCTGCGAGGCCTGGGCGTCACGCAGCGCGCCCGGCGTGGTTGGCTTGGTCGTGCTTGTTCCGGTCCGCACGTCGGCCGCGGTCGCCAGCGATAGGTCGGAGATATCCGCCATGACCAGCAGATGCGGAAGCCACGACGTGCCGTCGCAGTAGACGACCTTGCCCGTGTTGCCCACGATGGCCGGCAGAGAGCCCGTCGCGCCAAGCACCGCCTGGTCGATGTAGTCCTTCAGCCCGTAGCCGGAATAGCCCGCCTCATAGACCCCAGAGGCGTCGCAGAAGACGACCACCTTGCCGGTCGGCGGAACCGAAACAGTCGCCCCGGCGCCCGTGGTCATGGTCACGGCGACGTTGGTCGCGTTCCAGACCAGATATTGCTTGGCCTTGCTCGGGATCGTGACCGTGGGCGCCGAAGAGAGCGTCCCGGTGAACTTCAGCATGGCCTGATAGGCCTCGAAGTCCGCCGCCGTGGTGGAGCTCGTCGAGGTCGTGAGCGTCCGATCACCCGTCAGGGCGATGGCGACATAACCCGCGATGCCCTTGGACAGGCGCATTAGGGCGTTGTTCAGCTTCGGATCGCCCCAGGCGTTCAGGCCCTCGCCTGCGGCCTGCTGCTCGACGCCGAGTTCTGCGGTGTAGCTGGAGGGCATTAGAGGTTAGCTCCAGTGTCCGCCCGCTTCCAATTCGTACCGTCCGAATGGGCGAGGCGCTTGAGGTCCGTGACGTAGACGACGCAGTTGATGAAATCCGCCGCGGTCGGGAGATTGGCTTGCAGACAGGCGTAGACCGGCTTTGGAGAGGCAGGCTCTTCGAGGATCGAGACCCGAGCCTCGAGGCCGGTCAGGTACTCCAGAAGCTGCGCTGACCCCTGGAACGGAGGCGCGGCCATCAGACGATGGACCCAGGCGCCACGGTCATGTTCTGCGGCCCTGAAGTGAGATCGCGGGCTTCCATGCCGTTGATGTCTGCCATCAGGGACCGGAAACGACTTCCCCAACGGTCGGCCATGTTGTCGTCTTCCTTGAACAGGTAGACGGCTTCCAGGGCGCCCCAGAGGTAGAGGTAGGGGTACTTCGTCAGGACGACGTTCGTGTCGCCATCAGCCGACAGGACGGTCGGGGTCTTGTAGTAGAGCGCCTTACCCGTGGCCGACCCGCTGAAGGCCGGCGCGAAATGAAGCTGAGATCCCTCAACCGCGACGCTGGTCGGGTAGGTGTCGGTTCCGTTCTTCGCCATCATGTCCGACGCCGCTTCGGCGCTGATCGTGGCGATGAAGGTTCGCGGGCTGGTGTCTAGATACAGGCGCTTGAACGCCAGGAAGCCGGTCGGCGGGCTCACGTACTCGGCATTGACCGTTATATCGGCCGTCGCCAGGAGCACGTTGGCGCGCAGGCCCCGCGCGATCTCCTGGTGAGCATAGGCGATGAAGTCGGGAACGACGGACGTGATGTCCGTGTAGGTCGCCCAGGCCTCCACCGCCGTCTTGAGCTCGGCATAGGTCGAAATGCTCATCGGATGTGGCCGTTCTTGAAGTCGAGTTGGCCGTCAGCCGTGCGCAGCGCCGCCCAATCAGGATCGGACAGCTTCTGGAACCACCTCTTGCGCACGTCGGGGTCCGACATGTTCCAGGGGTCCCAGCCCTCGTGCTGCTTCCAGGCGAGCATGATCGACAGCGGGACCGAGGCGACGCGGCGCATGGTCCGGTCCTGGGTGTAGCCGTCGTTGTGCAGCCGGGCGGCGCGGTTCTGCTCAATGAGCGGCGCCACGTCCTGCACCGAGTGGACGATCCCGCCCCCCTGCCCGTCGTCTTCCCAGTAGTGGGCGACGTCACCAGGCGCGGAGGGCGCGATCAGAAGGCTGCGGTCGCCCATCAGACGGCCTCGGCGAGCCCGCGTTCTTCGAGTTCATCGACGCTCTCGGAGGGCGCGTAGAAAAGATCGCCGTGCGAGAAGAACTCGTCACCAACGCCGCCCTCGTGAACGCCCTTGGAAATGCGGCCGGCGCCCTTCTTGAGCACGCGCATCTGCACGAACTCGCCGGGAGCGGCTTCCTTCACCTTGGCCTTGGCGCCCTTCTTGGGCTTTTCGACAGGAGCGGCTTCGGGAGCGGCTTCCTGGGTCTCGGCGACGGGTTCGTTCTGGTCTTCGGACATGTGGTCCTCGTGAAGATTGGGGCCGCCCAGGATGAGCGGCCCCGCTAGGGTCAGGTCAGGTCACAAACCGCAGCGTGAGCGGCCTCATTGCGGACGACCAGGGTAGCTTCCATGGTCATCAGCTCGCGGTTGCTGTCGCCGGTCTTGGCGAGGGCTTCCGTCTTCACGCCGTCCAGGCTCGCCACCGCAGCCATCGACGGATCGACGAGCGCGATGTCGCGGGTCAGGCCGTACGGGTGCGGCACGAGAGCGATCTCGTTGAAGTCGCCCACGTAGACGTCAGCGCCGGCGATGATGGTGGCTTGGCCGCGGCCGGTGACTTCCTTGCGGATGTCGGCGATCCCGGTGAAGGCCGAGAACTGCTGCTTGTGGGTGGCGCCCATGAAGGCGACCTTCACGTCAGCCCCGGTGTTGAAGGCGGTCGCGAGGGCCGCTTTCACCAGAGCTTCGGTGAGGGTGCGCTGAGTGCCGTTGGTCGCAGCCGAGACAGTGCCGCCCGAATAGCCGCCATCGGAGCCGCCAGAGCCGCGGCTGTCGTTGGTGGTGATCCAGGCCAGCAGGCCAGCCGAGCGCCGCGGAGTGGAGCCGCCGGACTCGTCGTTGCTGGCGTAGTTGCCGATGAACCGCTTTTCCATGTCGCGGCGGATCTCGACGCCCTTGATCACGCGCTGGCGGACCAGCTCGGACGAACGGCCGGCGAGATCGACGAGCTCCTGAGTGCGGGAGACGCCGTAGGCCTTGACGAAGATCTGGCAGAAGTTCTTCAGCCGGGTCGTGGTGTTGGCGGCCAGGGTCGGCGCGTCGTCACCTTCCACCGCGGCGTTGGTGGCGTCGGCGGCGGCCAGGCTTTCGGTCTGCCATTCGTGGGTCCGGGCCTTGGCCTTGCCCTTGCCGATCATGGAGACGAACGGGGTCTTTTCCGGCGCGACGCGGTAGATCACATCTTCCAGGTCTTCGCGCTGGCCGACCGACGAAGCGGTCGAAACGAGGTTAGTAGGAACGGTCATATCAGCCTCTTGAGGTCAGATAGGCCACCGCGTCGTCGATGCTGCCGGTCTTCTGGAAAGACCTCTTGGCGGCTTCGGCGGCGGCCACTTTTGCGGGGACGTGCGGTTGCGCGGCAGTCGGCCGGGAGGCCGCTTTCGGCGCAGGCGCAGCGGGTTTGGGGGTGGCGGGCTTGGCCTTCAGCGCGGCTTGGGCTTGATCCCAGAGCATCGCCTTGTGAGCGATCAGCATCTCGCGAGCGCTGATGAGTTGCACGGCGTCGCGGCCGATGCCTTGGTTCAGCAGATAGGACGTCACAGCCTGGCGGCTCTCGGCGCCCTTCTTCACGTCGGACACATCCGGCGCGAGGTCGGGGGCGATTTCGGCCAGAACCTTCCACTCAGACCGGACGAAAGCGGTGTTCGCCTCGATCTGGGCTTGCTCGTTCGCCTGGCGAAGCTGGACGAGTTGGGATTGCTCCTTCTCGTACTGCGTCTTGAGGCGGAACGCGGCGTCGGTCCCGTGTTCCTCGGCGACCTTCTCCCAATCCGGCTGACCTTCACCCCATCGGGATTTGAAGGTCTGGACGGCTTCGGGAAGGAAGCTGTTGAGGCTTTCGGCGAGCTTCTGAATGCTCGCCATTTCCTGCTGTGCGGCCTCGGCTTGCGCCTTGGCTTCCGCCTTGGCCTTGGCGGTGACTTCCTCTCGCGGCCCCTCTTGCGCCAGGATTTCGGCCTGGAGTTCGGGGTCGAGTTGAGCGAACTTCGCCTTGGCTTCCGGTTTCCAGTAGAGCGGCGCTTCGAGCCGGGTTTCGGCCTGCTCTTGCTCCTGCTCAGCTTCCCCGCCTTCGGGCTGTTCGGGCTCTTGGGCGGTCTCATCGGCGGCACTGGTGGCCGCTTCGATCTCTTGGTCAGCGGCCGGCGCGTCCTGCGCGCTCTGCTGCTGGGGTTGGTCCTGTTCGTCGGGCGTGGTCAGCAGCGCAACCGCGCTGTCAACGTCAAGCGCCCCGGCGTCCGAAACTTCGGGGTCCATCAGTCACCTTGTGGTGGGGTTCAGTGGTCGAGCCTGGTCAGGCCCGCTTGCGAAATGGCGCTTGCCGCCAGCAATCCGTCGTCGATCACGTTCCGAAGGGCCTTGCGCACCGCATCCACTTACATCGATGTCTTGCATGCCGACGAGCAGATCCAGGCAGCCCGGACAAAGGCCCGCTTGCTGCAGCTGCAAGAGGAGGCCGCCACTCGCGTGTTCCAGCAG
>ERZ650311.1138-NODE-1138-length-13829-cov-4.874328_pt1 | contig 13829 bp, 19 predicted proteins | sample MGYA00376247_ERZ650311 | MGnify/ENA primary metagenome ERZ650311 (study PRJEB26733, sample SAMN07839324) | wastewater metagenome | biome: small river; feature: stream; material: water | place: USA: North Carolina | collected 2016-07-28 ... | reverse complement strand
CCTTGTTGATCAGCCCGATGATTTGGTTGATCGCTGCCTTGAATGCGCCCTCGATGGCACCGGCGATGCCCTCGAAACCTCCCTTGATGAGGCCGACGGCGACGAGGACCTGGTCTTTCGCCGCGCCGAAAATCAGGACTACGCCGTTCGAGACGTCCTGGACAATCTGCAACATGTCCTGCCATGCGCCCTTCCAGTCGCCGCCGAGCAGGTCAATCGCCAGCTTGATGGCGCCGAGGGCGACTTCCACCGTGGTCTGGATGGCGATGAAGAGCGGACGGACGAACGGCTCGATCTGGCCCCAGTGGTCTTTCAGGAACGTCACTACGCCTTCGATGGCGGTCTTCACGTTGTCGAGCGCGGGCTTGATGTCGCTGTCGTAGTAGGTTTGGAACTTCGCGAAGTTCTCTTTGACGACTGGCATCACCACCGTCTCGATGAATTCGCCGATAGCCTTCAGGACAGGCTTCGCCTTGTTCTCCCAGAAGTCCTGAATCTTCGGCGCGATGTTTTCTGACCAGTACCCGGCGAACGCTTCAAGCTTCGGGACCACGTCTTCGACGAGGACCGTCCCGATCTTGGTCATCACCGGCAGGAGCTGATAGCCAATCTGCTCCTTCAGCTCGCTCATCCGAATCTTCGTCTGCTCGAACTGGCCCGCCGTGCTTTGAGCGTAGGCCTCGGCCTGCCCACCAAAACGGGCTTGCACCGCGGCGAGCGCGTCCGCCTCCGTCGCGTTCTCGCCGATGGTGATGCCCATCTTCTTGAACACTTCGATGTTGTCGGCGGAGAGTTTTCCGAGGAGCTTGGTGGCTGTACCCAGGTCGATGTGCGCGCCGCGGGCGAGGTCGAACGCGGCCTGTTGCCGCTTCGTTGCCTCAGTCGAATCGTCGGTTGCAGTGAGCAGCGAGTTGAAGCTGTCCCGCACCTGGTCATCGGTGAACGCGAGGTCCTGCCCGATCTTGATCCGGTCATCGAGCAGGTTGTTCAGCTTCGAGAAGGTATCGGGCGCCGCGCCGACCATGTCGGCATAGTTCTTGAACGTTTGATGTAGGCGTTCGGTTGCGGCCTGGTCTTCGGCAGCACCCTTCGCTGCATCAGTGAGGAAGCCCGCCAGCTTCGGCAGTGCGTTACCGACGACGACGCCACCAACCACGGCCCCGAACGTCCCGAACGCACTCCCCAGGCCGCTAATTTTCCCCTGAAGGGTCGTCCCGGACTGGCCAACCTTCTCAAACGCGTCCTGAGCGGACTTCGCATTCCCGATGAAGTTGATTTCGAGAGTTCGGCTCGCCATCGCAGGCCCAAGGTTGGGGCGCGTGGCTTCCTATCGGTTCGGGTTCACGGCCTTCTCCAACCAGTCACGGAGCAGGTTGAAATCTCGCCAGCTCAGCACCCGGACTTCCGACGGGGTGTAGCCGTAGAACTTCGCGAACGCCGGGACCCAGCCGTCGAAGCGCCGTCCCCGGCTTCGGCCGGGGGGCCGCCGTACTCCAGGTCGCTCACCTTTACCAGTCGCGCATCGTCCAGCGTGAACGCCGGGTTGTTGCGCCGTTCGGTAATCCAGATCAACGGGGCGAGCGCCTTCGTCGGCACGCTGCCCGGCTTCACGTTGAAGATGGGAATGCCGCAGGCTTCCTCGAAGTCCTCGATGTCCCCCACCGTCAGTTCGTCGAAATCGAATGTCAGCTTCACAACGGACCCTCCCTCGTGCCCATCACCTCATCGAAGAGGTCGTTCCATTTCTTCTCCACGTCCGGCATCGCCTTCCGCACCTGCGGATACAGGACGTAGCCTTCGCGGCCGCGGTGCGCCGGGAACTGCCGCGTCCGTGGCCTAGCTCCACCGCCGAACTCGTGGCCAAAGAACGCCGGCGCCTTCGCTCCGCCGCCGATGATCTTCGCCGACTGCCCGCTGGCTGACGCGCGAATCGAGTCACGCGAAGAGGAGATGCTGCCTCGGCCCGGTCGCTGCGGTTTGTCGCTGTGGCGGGTGCGGCCCGGGACCGTCCGGTAGAAGTTTGAACGCGCCGCCGCCGCGATATCTTCGACCAGCCGCTTGTTGACGTCCTTCAGCTTCTCGGCGAACTCCGGGCTCGCGCGCTTCAGTTCCGCGTTGAGTTCCTTCAGGCCCTCGATGAGGCTGATCTGCGCGAAGTCCTTGACGCGGTCACCGGCCACTGGGGTAGCACACCTTCATTACGTTTCCTTACGGATCAACTGACGGTATCCGAGGTCACGTAGGCGACGGTGATGATGGCGCTCGAGCCGTCATACAGGCCCCGGAACGGCCGCGGCTGCATCACGATGTCTTCGTTCGCAACCTGCGGCGTGTCGCCCGTGTACTCGATCTTCGGGATGGTGATGGTCAGGGAGAACGGCGTCGCCGTGGTGGGGATGACCGTCGCGAGGGTGAACGTGAGGATCAGCTGGGCCTGCGTGCCGGCCAGCCAGGCGGCGTACGCCGTGAGGTCCTCGAATTCGCAGACGAGGTTCCCGGTCAGGTAATCCTCGATGCCACGCGCGAGTGGTTCCTTCTTCGTGTTCGTCAGGCCGCGCCGGTCCGTGACCAGCCCGTTATTCCCCTTAATGCTCGCCTCTTTGACGAACGTGGTGGTGCCGCCGATGGTCAGCACGCCTTCCGAGAAGATGAACATCTCCTGCGTGGACGGGTAGCTCGCGCTCGCCAGCCCTGTGGCCGTGAGGACGTTTTCGAAGTCGAACGTGGGGATGAAGTGCAGCGGCTGGTCCACCGCGCACTTGAACTCCCACTCGGTGATTTTCCCGCCTTCGTAGGTGAACGGGCGCACCGTGCCGCCGATGTCCGGCCGGCCAACCTGGAACGTCAGGCTCTTGCCCTGGAGGGCGAGCGCGTCCGGGATGATCGTGTGCGTCTTCGCCGCACCGCCACCGGAAATCGTGTTCTGCCCGATGGCGTGCTCCATCAGCAGCCCGAAGCCCTTGTTCAGGACGATGAAGTCCACCGGCCCGCCGGCGCCGCGAAGCACGGTCTTCACGCGGTCGTTCTTCAGGAACCGGCCCGCGCCGATCTGCTTGCCGGTGACCTTGAAGATGTCGTCCTTGATGCCCTCGGAGACGAACTCCCAGAAGCGGTCAACCGTGACGGGCGTGCCGTACGTGGATTCAGCTTTCGCGCCTACCTGCGCGGCGATGCCCGTCTTGATTGCCATGTTTCATTTACCCCGCGGGTGTGGTGGCCTCAGTTTTCCGCCCGGCCTTCGCTGTCGGTTCAGCCCAGTTGTCGGTCTGCTCGAGGAGGAGCGCGGCCAGCTCGTCCGGGCACTCCGTCGGTTCGCCGTGCTTCGCGGTGAACGTCTTGTGCTGGTTGTCTTCGACGTAGGGCACGTCCACTGCGTCGAATGGGCCGGTGTACACGATGCGCATCAGGAACTCCTCAGGTCTTTCTTGCAGGTGATTTCGAAGTCGATCTGGCACCAGCGGCCCTCGGCGCTCGCGCCCTGGTCTACGGGGTAGCGTGAGAGTTCGCTGACCTTGGTGGTTGCCCCGATGGTCGGGTCCACGCGCAGGAAGTCCTCAATCTCGGCCAGCAGCGCGAACGCGCGCGCCCGGGCCTCGCGGATGACCGCTTCGTTCTTGCCCGCCTTCACGACCCAGATGAGGCCGTTGAGGGTGTATTCCTCGTCGCGCCGGCGGTTACCCAGCATGCCCCATTTCTGTTCGGCACTCGGGACGTCCGTGAGCTGGATCGATTCCTTCGCGGCCGTGTCGCCGCCGAGGTAGCCGCTGCTCACCTGCACGCCGTCGGCGATGATGTTCGCCCGCGCCAGCATGCCGTCCACGAAGGCGATCATCGCCGCGTCGATCGTGCTCGTGACGGTCGCCACGTCAGCCCACCGCCGGGATGCGGTTGCGCGCCTGGTAGTCCGCCAGCACGCGGTCGACCTCCGGCATGCCGAACCAGCTACCGCGCTGCCCCGGCACCGCCAGCTGGAACGTCCCCAACTCGTCAACCTGGCTGAGTGCGTTGCGCGGGATGTTCGAACCAGTGAGGTAGTTGCGGGCAATCCACATCGCGGCGCGCCTCACCTCCCACGGGACCGGCTGGTAGCCGTACACATAGTCGACGCGGATGTTGCGGTTGCCGCTGGTCCAGTAGCCCAGGCTGTCGCGGATGACGCGGCCGTTCGGGTAGATGAGCAGGTCCGCGAGCTCGCCGGCGGTGAGGTCGACCCACGTTGTGCTGGCCGGGGTACGAATGGCGGCCGCGAGGATGCTGGTGGTCTGCATGTCGCGCAGCCAGAGCGTGGCGCAGCCGTCGCCGTCGAAGTAATCCCGCTTGAAACGGGCGCCGAACGCGACGTGGCAGATCTGCTCGAACGACTCGCGCACGAGTTCGTGCATCTGCTGGATGGCGTTGTCGGTGTAGCTCGTGGCGCTCGATACCGCGTTGCTGTCGAAGGCGCGCAGCTCGGCCTCGGTGAACAGCAGGTCGCCGATGACCTCGTGCTGCGTGACGAACGTCTGGGAGTTGCCGCCGACGGTGAGCGTCCAGGTGGCGGTGAGTATCTTCACTTCCGCCGTCTGCGCGTCATCGACGCTGGCGGTCACGCGCCCACTGCTCGAACCGACGATCGCCGCCGCGCCCGTCGTCACCACGTTGCCCTGGCCGTCCACCACGGCAACAGACGCCAGCGTGGGGTCCGTTGGCGTCCCGTCCGAGTAGACCGTGATTTCGAGCGAACCGGCCGCGCCCCGGAGGATGCGGCCAGCGCCCACGCGTTCGATGACTGCCATCGGTTACTCCGCGGCCTTGTCGGCGGTCCCCTTGCGAGCCTTGTTCTCGGCCGGTTTCTCAGCCTTCGAACCGGTCAGGCCGTACCGTTCGGCTTCCTCGTGCGAGAGTTCGCCGCCGATGCCGACGAGCAAGCGCCCACCGCTGGCCTCGGCCGGGTCTTCGGTGACCTTGCCATCGGCCGTGAGGTAGAGGCGCTTGTCGCTGACGTACATGTCTGGCTTCTCCTGGTGAATTTCGAATGCCATCCGCTTAGCTCGCGAAGGCGAACATCGGGACGATGCGATACCACACGCGGACGTGCAGCGCGCTGTTGCCGGTCGTGATTTCGCCGACGAGGAGGGCGATGACAAGGGCGGCGTTTGCTACCGGCGTCTTGTCCGAAACGCCCGACGCCGCGGTCTGCGGGCGGATGTAGCGGCTCTGCGCCGTCGCCTGGTCGAGGAAACCCGTGGTCTCCGCCGAGCCGACTTCCGCGCCTGCCTGGTTCGTGTACTTGATGGTGAGGTCTTCGCCCGCGGCGATGCCCGCGTACGCGGTGCCTGCCGGCTTGTGGAGCTGCGCGCCTTCGAACACGAGCCCGAAGTTCGCCCCCGGTGTCGGGACGATTTCGACCGGCGTCGCGAACATGGCGAGGAGCTGCGCCGAGCTGACGAGCACGTCCCGGCTGATGGTCCGTTCCGGGGCTCCGCCCGAGAGCGTGTCGGTGTTTCGATTGACTGCCATCCGGGCATCCTCCGTGGTGGTTGGATTGGCTGGGGCCGGCCGGGTGGTGAATCCCGGCCAACCTCAGGAGGGGGTGCCGACTTAGATGCCGGTGATCTGCGTGAAGGCGCTCGGGCGGTAGTGGACCATCGCGGCCCGCATCCCGGCGCGGAGGGTGACCAGCCCGTTCGTGAAGTTCGCCGACACGTAGCCGGTCTGGACTTCGACGCCCTTGCGGATGAACAGGCCGCTGAAGCGGGCGTAGTCGCCCACCAGCGCGGTGTTCTGGGTGACGGCCGTGGTCAGCACGAGAGGCAAGCCCCACACGCGTTCCGGGCCCGCATCCGAGGGCGATCCCCAGATGTAGATACCGTCGGCGGTCTTCAGCAGGCGCACCGGCTGGAAGTCCGTCGGGTGGACGAAGAAGACCGAGGGGACGGCCCGGCCCGTGACGCGCACGAGGTCGAGACCCTTGTAGAACGCATCGAGGACGGTGTCGCCGCCCAGCGCCTGGGTGTTGATGCCGGCCACGTTGATGGTGCCCGCGAGGTTCGGGGCGATGCCATCGCCGACGAGCACCTGGCTATCGACGCGCTGGCGGACGGCGAACATCAGCCGCTGGTCCAGGTAGGCCTGGACGCCCGCTTCATCCTCGAGCTGCTCATCGGAAACCGGGAGGCTCGTGCCGATGCTGCGCACGGTGACGGAACGCTGGGTGAGCGCGAACGCGGATTCCGCGTAGGCGGCGGCTTCAGCACGTTCGGCCGCGGCGTTGGTGAACGTGGTCTCTTCCATGTAGACCACGGCCGCCATGCCCGTCGGCAGCATCGGGATCTTGTCGAGGACTTCGATCTCGCGCTGCTCATCCGGGATGACCACGCCCGTGCGGAGCGATTCAGGCGCCCAGCCGGCCGTGGTGACGAAGTTCGCCTTCATCTGGAGGAGCTGCTTGGCATCGGCGTCTTCGAGGGTGAAGTTGCCGACCTGGTGGTCCTTCGCGGCCTGGAGCGCCTTCGATTCCGCGAAGAGCTGGCCGAGGGACTTGACGACCGGGCGCTCGGCTGCGGCGTCACCCTTCGGGGCCCACGCGCCGGGGTCGCTCCGGAAGGTCTTGCCGGTATCGAGCCGCTTCTGGTTGTCCGTGCGGATCTTGTCGAGTTCGTCGAACTCGCCGACGCGCTTGCCGATGATGCTGAGTTCGGCGTTCGCGTTCCGGATGAACGTGGCCATGTCGGCCCCGTCCTTGAAGGTCTGGCTCTTGACCTTCGTGGGGTCGAGTTCCTTGCCAGCCTCTTCGAAGATGGCGTGAAGCGCCTCGGCACGTTCGGCCATTGCCTTGCGCGCCATCGGCTCGGTGAGGCCCGCCGCGACGGCTTCGTTTTCGACTGCTACCTGGAAAGTCATTTCTGTACTCCTGCCGGGAGCCCGGCGAGAATGCGCTGGGCGGCGAGGACCGCCAGTTCCAGCTCGGCGTTCGATTTGGGTTCCGGCTGCAGCAACTGCCCCAGTTCGCCCTGCAGGTTCTTCAGCGACTCCGCCAATTCCCCCAGGCTCGCCACGTTGGCAACCGACAAACTGCGGCCTTCGGTTCCCCGAACGGCCGTTCGTTCCTTCACTCGCGCCAGGTATTCCTGCAGCGCGTCCTTCACCTCTTCGCCGTGTTCGACGAAGCCGAGCGACTTGATATCGGTGGTGCGCGTATCGATGCCCGCTCCCGCAAGGACGGGGTCGACCGAGTACACCTTCATGTCTTCGAGGTAGCGCACGGGCCGCCCGTCTTTTTCCCCGAACGATTGCTTCAAAACGCTGAAGACGTAGCTCCACTCGCCCAGCCCGCCGAGGTTCTTCACCGTCTGATAGGTGTCTTTGCCGGGGCCGGTGTCGAGGAAGAACTGCCCTTCGACCGCCGCCTCGCGATCGTTCGCGACGATGACGCCCTTGCCCACCGGCAGGTCCGCCGTTTTGTGGCCGAACGAGCCGATGATCACCTCGGTGCCGTCCTTGAACGCACCGGGCACCGTGACATCGCCATCGTGGTCAATGACGTTGAAGGTGGCGAAGACGGCACGGAACTCGCCCGTGCTGCTCGCCTTCAGTTCGAAGGGCAGGGACTTGCGGAACGTCTTCACACTGCGAAGCGTCGGACGCTCGGGAGCGTAGCGATTTAGAGGTCAGAGCAGCGCCGCGAGGAGAACTGCCACGTCGTCCGCGAGGGGTTCCACCGGCGGGGGTACGTTCACGAACTGCCGTCGGGAACGCGATTCCAGGACGGGCCACGCGATTGCGGCCGGGGGGGCTGCGGTGATCGCGAGTGTCGCCGCCGGCCGGAGCACGAAGGCGGCACGCCCATGATGCGTGAATAGCAGCGCCGGGGGCTTCCACGGCACGCCTTCGCTTCGCCAGCGCACTCGCCGGCCGCCTCCGCCCGGAGATTCCGGGCTGGCCGAGACAAACTGGAACGGCGACGCCGCCACGAAGCTGATCGCCGAAGCGCCCGTGACTGTGTAGACCGTCAGCCCGGGGACGTATTCGAACGCGGCCGTGACAGCGAAGGTGAGTGGGGTGGAGCCCGCTTCGGCGAACACCGCGGCTTCACCGGATGCGACTGTGAAGGCCAGGCCCGCCGCCGCCGCTTCGACGAAGGTGTCCGCCGGCGCGCTGGCGACCGCGAATGTGATCGCGGTGTTCCCGCTGATGGTGTAGGTGGTGGCGCCGCCGGCGGAGAAGAGGGGCGGCGCGCTACTGCCGAGCGGGCGGAGTTGCACGTCGTTTGGTTCGTTCGCGCCGGGATACAGGTAGACATCCTGCGTGGTGTCTTCGAGCGGATAGAGGCGGACGTCGTTGGGTTCGTTCGCGCCGGGGAAGAGGCGGAGGTCCGGCACGTCAGGCTCCGATCAGCGTGTTCACCGATGTCCCAGCCACATCCGGGCTGCCGGTCTTGTAGGCGACCAGGTAGTGCGCATCCGGGTAGTACGGGGTGGAGGCAAGAAACGCTCCGGTGTTTGGGTCCGAGGTTGTCTGGTCAACCTCCACATCGTTACTCGTCCGGAAGAGGCGGACGGTGCAGCCGCCGAGGACGCTGCCGTAGGCATCCCGCGTTACGCCGACGATGCCGAAGCGGGAGTTCGTTCCGCCAGTGCGCCAGGGGACGGCGCGGTTCGGGACACGCTTCCAGACCCCGATGTCCGTTGCGAGGTCGCCAGCGAACCGGGTCCGCGGCCACCAGGCTGTCCAGTAGGCGAAGCGGAAAATCTCGAAGCGGACTTCCGTGAACGGGTGCTCCTGCCACGCGCGGGCCGCCAGGCGGTAGTCACCGCGCCTGACGATGTTGCCTGGAACCGCACCCCCAACGTACGCGGTCATCTCAGTGGGAACACCGGCGCCGGGATGGCGACACTCGAGGCTGGCACCACCAGTTCGGCCGGGGCGCTCCGCTTCAGCGCGTCCAGGGCTTCGCGCAGCATTTCCTGCGACATGTGCGGATCGCCGACGTTCCCGCTGATAGCCATCGCGCCGTTCCGACGCAGCGAGAGGTGGATGTAGCCAACCTCCTCGAAGTCGTCACCCGGTCGTTCCGTCATCATCTTGGGGAGCATCCCGGCCCCCCGGTGGATTCGTTCAGCCATTCGCGGCCCCCTACTCGTCACACACGCAGTGAACGTCGCACGCGACTGCGGTGGTGATGTTCCAGACGACCGCGCTGGACGATACCGGGATGACGAAGCCGGCCGGGAACGTCCAGATGATGCCGACGCCGATGGTGGCCGCGGAGTTCCACCGGCGGTGGAAGATCAGCGGGACGGTGGGAGACGTGGCCCACGAGAGTGACCCGTTCATCACCGACGCAGGATCGCCTGGATCGTCTGCCTGGAAGAGGACGTTCACCGGGGTAACACCGATCGCCTGCGGGCGGCCGAATCCCAGTGATTGCGCAGTTCCCGTCGCCTGCACGATGCCGATTTCGAGCACCTTCGGCCGGACGGTCGCGGGCGTACGCCATTCGACGCACGCCTGCGTGATTGTGAGGTTCGTTGTGCGCTGGGCGAGAGACGAGATAGCCATCGGTGTTACTCCTAGTCGGCCGTGATGGTCGGTGTCAGCTTGATCTGGTCACCGTTGTTGGCGATCGTTGGCGGGCTCGCGAACCGCTCCGCGAACATCAGGATGCCGCTCACCGCCTGGATAACGAAGTAGCCGTAGACGACGGTCGAGCCGCCCGTGCCGTCGAACGTCCACGTCTGCTGCGCGTAGGCGGCGCTGGTTGGAGCGCCCGGCGTGACGACCCACGAGGTGCCCGTGAGCGCCTTCGATGCGTAGCCCTGCGTACTCATCTCGGTGTAGCTCGCCGCGGTGTCGCCCTCGGCTGGTGTGCCGTTGTTCACGAACAGCTTGAGCACCTGGTCCTGTGGGGCTGTGTGGTTCAGGAAGTTCTTCAGCGCGAGCGTTTCACCGGTATCGGGGACGAGTCCAGCCATTTAGCCCTCCTCTTCCACGACGGTGGCGGTGCGGCCGTCTTCGAAGCTGATGTGCTTTGTGACGCGAGCCGGGGGCTGCGCTTCGTTCGTTATCTGCACGGCAGGCAGGTCCACGTTCACGGTCAGGTCGATTGGTTGGGACTTCGATTCCGGGGGCGTCTCTTCCTTGCGCGGTGGGGGCGCCGGAGCCGGGGCCGGCGTGACATCCAGCCCGACCGCGGCATACGCCGATGCCTGGTCGACGCCGGCAGCCACGAGGGCGCGGGCGGCTTCGGCCTGCTGCTTGAGGCGGGAGAGACGCCGGTCTTCGTCCGTCGCCTGGCTGAGCGCGCTGTACGTGGTCTCCTCGAGGTCGAACGGGGGTTCGTCGTTCTGGGCCAGCACGCGCTCCACGCTCGTCATCCCGTTCATCAGCGCGAGCCGCTGGATCTCGGTGCGGTCCTTCGGCGACGCGCTCAACAGCGAATCGAACCGGCCGCGCCACTGCAGCGTGTCATCCACCCAGGGGAGGATGTACGTTTCGACGCCCGACTGCAGGCGCTGGACGATCGGCCGCAGCGTGAAGCGCTCGAGGTCGCGCGCGAATTCGGCGACGCCCGTGCCCCACGTGCTCGGCTTGTCGACCATCCCGACTACCGTCGGCGGCACGCGCCAGAGCGCCATCGTGAGCGCGAACACGCGGTCGTTCTGGGCCATAAATTCAGCATCCGCGAGGCTCATGCTGAACGGCTGCAGCTTCGGGTCGATGCCACCGATGACCGCCACCTTGCCCCGGTTGTTCGCCCCGCCGTGCAGCTTCGACAGGTTCGCGCTGAACTTCTCCGCAACCGGGTCGTCGATCGGGGCGCCGAACGTGAGGATCGCCGCCGGGTTGAAGCCGCGGCCCGCGAGGTTCGAGGCCATCCGGTCGTACGTCGCTCCAAGCCCGAGCAGCTCCGCCGCGTAGCGCACGGGCGACATCGGGGTGAGCTGACCGGGCAGGCGGTACAGAGGAATGCTCATGAACTCCGGGCGCATCCCGGGATGGTTTTCAAGCGTGCCCTGGCCGGCGGCGTTCGCGCGGATACCCTGGTCGTCCATCCGTTCGAGCGTCACGCCCGACGGGTCGACCGGCCACATCCGCCCCAGGTCGCCGTTGTTGAGCCAGCCCAGCTGCGTGATCGAGTGGCCCCAGAGGGTGAGGCTCAGGCTCGACGTCGAGAGCCAACCCTGCACGTCCTGGTCAGGGTTCGGCATGTGCCACAGCGGGGCGAGCGAAGGCGGCTGCACCGGCACGCGGAGCTTGTCGTCGCGGTGAATCAGCTTGAACACGAGCGACGAGACTTCGTCGGCGATGAGGGTGTTGGCAATCCAGACGGCCGCGATGCGCAGCGACCGCTGTTCATCGATGCGGGTCCCCGAGAGGGTGCCCGTGCCCGACATGTCGATCTCACCGAGTGGCCCGCTGAACGCGATGTTCCGGTCTCGGCTGATGGTGAAGGTCTTCCGGCTTGCGGCGATGCGATGGGCGCTAGTCATCAGGTGTTTCCTCGGGCTCCGGTAGTGGGAGTGAATACACGTTCACCAGGTAGACGCCGCAGCCGCCCGCGGTGATGAGCCCGGATGCGACGCCACCCGCAACGCCGGCCAGCACGTACCCGGCCACGGCGACGCCGCAACTGATGGCGCCGAAACACGCCACCTCCAGCGCCGACAAAACGCGTGCGCGGCTCCACATCGAACCCAACGCTACCGCCCTTCCGTGCGTGGCTGATTCATTCGTCACCATCGTCCGGCACGTACATCGAGGGGACGGTCACCCGCGAGGCACCGGCCCCGCTCGCCAGCGCATCGAGCCTCGCCTGCCAGGACAACGTGCCCGCCATCGCCGCGTCAATCTTGTTCGGTGAGTCCGGGCGGTCCTTCTGAATCAGCCAGAGCGGCGTGTCGTCCTCGTCGCGGAAGCTGAGGGCCTGCTTCTGCGCGGCCCCGATGTGGCGGGCGAACGCGGGGTCGCCGTTGTGAGTGACCTCCCCTGCCCTGATGGCCGTCGCGTACGCCTTCAGTGCGATCGCCATCTTGCGCGTCAGCCGCGTTGGCCACTCCACCACGTGAGCGCCGCCCCAGCGGCCGGCCCATTCGGCGAGCTGCGTGTCCCAGTAGGTCGGGTCCGCGTACATCCGCCACACGTCCCAGGTGCGGAACGTCTCATCGACAACAGCCGAAACCTCAGCCTTCGGGACCTCCCAGTGTTCCGCGCGATACGGCTTTTCCCAGATTCCCAGCGGCCACTGAAAGCCGCTCTCAACGTCTGTCCCGATGAGGGCCGTCGAGTCTTCCACCAGTGAGCCGTCGAACCCGAGTGTGATGAGCGACTTCGGCGCCGGTGGACGCCCGCCCCGTGCGCCGGCGCGCCAGCATTCGGCACTGAACGCCTGCGCGGCGGTCGATATCGGGCGGTTGAGGTACACCCGCTCGAGGTAATCGAAGTCCGACTCCGGGTCCTGCCACAGGTCGCAGATGCCCTCGATGTCCTTCCACGCGGAGGTCGGGCCGGCCGCTTCCATGACGGCCGCGCGAAGCTGCTCCGGCTTCTTCAGGTCGAAGCCCTCGCCCGCCTGGCGGTGGAAGTAGAAAAGCCGCGAGTCCTTAATCGCTCCGGCCGCTACCTGCGTCGCGTACTCCATCGTCTGCTCCGCGACTGAGTTCTCCCCAGGCGTGTAGGCCGTCGTGGTCTCCAGCTCCCACGGGTCCGCTATCAACCGCTTTGGCAGGTTCGCGATCATCGTGCGATGCGCCCGCCGCAGCCGCTCCAGCACCCAGCGGTGCGTCTCGTCCTTGTGGCTGAACGTCGTCCTGGCGCCGTCACGGGCACTCGGGGCACCGGCCAGCGCGACCGCTTTCCCCTTCCCGTCAGCCCTGAGGATGCGTTCCTCAGCGATATCGAAGAGGTGGCGGATGGGGGATTCGTCCAGGATGTGCTTCAACGCGCCGTACGCGAGGTCGCTCGTCTGCTCTTCGGTGTACGCCACCATCGGGATGTAGGGGTCAACGACCGGCCGCCCCAGCGGTCGCCCGTTCGAGAACCGGTCGCAGCGCACCGGCGCATCCGGCGCCAGCTCGCAGGCCGCAATCCACGCGGCCAGCTCGGTCTTCGCACTGCCCTTCTGCGTTGACCAACCGCAACGCCTGAAGCGGCGGCGGCCAGCGATCGATTTGCCGTTCGGGTCCCGCGAACCCTCCGGGTAGACCTCGTAAAAGCTGTAAATCAGCGCCCGCTTCTCAGGGTCGAGCTTCGCCGGCTGCCCCGAAAGGTCGCCCGGGCCAAACACGAGATTCGTTTCGATGTACTGGCACACCTGTGGGCCGAGCGTTGGCCACGGTTCGCCGTCTGCCGGCGGCACCATCAGGATCATTTGACGGCTCGCAGCAGCTTCCGCGGGTCATCCGCCTCAACTTCAACCGGCTGGCTCACGTCCTGGGCGGGCGAAACTGGATCGGTGCGCGAATTTTCGATGCGCCAGTCCGCGCGCCGCCGCGACATCACGTCCAAACCGAGCCGCGCTTCCTGCTGCCGAATCTCGGACGCGAGCGTTGGCGTCGGGTCACCCACGAACTTGTTGCGCAGCGTGGCGATGAGGTACAGCACCTCGACGTCCGCCTCCAACCAGCGCGGCGCCATCGGCGACCGCCACACCACACGCCACCAGCGGTGCACCTGCGGCCGGATCATCTCGACGCCGAGGATGTCCTTCGTCAGCGACGGCGCCTTCACTCGCTCGTTCGGGTCGAGCACGTCGTGCGTGGAGGCCTTATTTCGCCTGGCGCGGAGGGCCGGGTCCTTCGGTCTAGGCCCGGGCATCAGGATTCCCCAATTCGTACGGCACTAAATCGTCA
>ERZ650311.1137-NODE-1137-length-13830-cov-8.656624_pt1 | contig 13830 bp, 5 predicted proteins | sample MGYA00376247_ERZ650311 | MGnify/ENA primary metagenome ERZ650311 (study PRJEB26733, sample SAMN07839324) | wastewater metagenome | biome: small river; feature: stream; material: water | place: USA: North Carolina | collected 2016-07-28 ... | reverse complement strand
TTTCCCTACACGACGCTCTTCCGATCTAACCGGCACTGGCTCAGGCACTGGCACCAGCCAGCCAGCCGACCTAGTTCCAATCCTCGTCGTCAAGGGCGTTGCCCAGGACGTCACCACCGTCGTAAACCAGAGCGCTACCGGACTCGAGGTCACCACACCGGAGTGGAAGATTGCCTTCAGCGCCAGCTCGGGCGGAGCCAACGCTCCGGTCGACTCCTCGGTGGCTGGATCGCAGCTGGTGGTCACCACCGGCAGCACTGTCAAGGTGGCGGGAGACAAGTTCCAGGCCGACTCGATTGTTCAGGTGTGGGTCTACTCGACTCCGTTCCTGCTGGGAACCGTTCAGGTTCGCCCTGACGGCACCTTCGATGCCGCACTGGCCTTGCCTGCCGGCCTCGAATTGGGTAACCACACGTTGGTGCTGCAGGGCCTGAATTCCGCCCTGACGGTTCAGCACGTCCAGGCACCGCTGCTAGTCAAGGCACCGGTTGTACCGGTTGCCGCAGTGAAGGCCCGCATCCTTTTTGCCTCCACCGGAGCCCACGTCACCACACGCATTCAGCGCCAGGTGAACGCAATCGCGAAGGCTCTTGCCGGCAAGAAGTCGGTGAAGCTGGTTGCTACCTCTTACTACCGCTCCAAAGTTTCGATTCCACGCGCGAATCAGCTGGCCAAACTGCGTGCCGCGCGAGTTGCCAAGTTGCTGAAGCGTAAGGGAATCGTTGCCCGCTTCAGTTACTCGATCAAGCCAAACCGAGCCCGTTTGGTCTCCCAGATCTTCGACCTCTCCACTCCGGTCCAGAAGTAAATCATCCCCACCGATTTCACGTTTCGGTAGGAGAATAGTTCTAGTCATTTGCAGAGCCGAAAGGGGCCGACATTGACCAGCGCCGACTTTCGCCGACGTGTCCTAGTAGTAGAGGATGAGCACCTACTTCGCTCGCTGATCGTCTCGCAACTTCGCGCCGAGGGGTTCGTCGTCGAGGACGCCGCCAACGCAGCTGAGGCTCGTGCAGCAGCAAAGGAATTCACCCCCGACTTCGCGGTGCTGGACATCGATCTCGGTGGGGGTCCCAGTGGATTAGTACTGGCAGAATCTTTGGCCCAGGAGTTCCCTCAGATCGGAATCGTCTTCCTGACTCACCTGCCAGAGCCGCGTCTGATTGGTTTGGACAACCGAATGGTTCCGCGCCAGGCTGCCTACCTCTTGAAGGAACGCGTTGCCGAGCCAGAGGTTTTGATCCGGGCACTGCAGGCGGTGGCAACCCGAAAGGCGAACCCCGAATTCCGCGATGACCGCAACCCCGATCACCCGTTGGTCGGTATCTCCAACAGTCAGTTGGACGTACTTCGACTAATCGCCGCCGGCCTCTCCAACCATGAGATTGCAGCTCAGCGCGAGACCACCGTTCGTGCCGTGGAAAACCTCATCAACCGTGCCCTGGAATCCGCTGGTCTGGACTCCAAGGAGACCGGCAACTCCCGCGTCATGGCGGCTCGAGAGTTCATCCGCGTCGCAGGCCTGCCTGCCGCCAAGTAAATGCGCCTCTTCTCCAAACTGGATTCCAGACTTGGAACCGACGCGGTTTGGGGTTGGAGTTTCGCGCGCTACGCAGCGACTGTCCTGGCCTTCCTCACATTTGTCTTCGATGTCGCTGGCCTAAATAGCCGGACTTGGCTCTGGGCAGTGGTCGCACTGATTTCCTTCACCGAGTCCTGTGCTCTCGTCTACATTGCTCGCAAGACCTTCCTCAAGCGGGCACTAGAGACCAAGCCGCGCGCTTGGCTAAACCTATCGGTGATCGCCTTCGTGGGAGCCGCCCACAACCTGACTGACTCGACGCTGGCATCCTGGCTTGGAATCGGTCCGCCACCAGTTGTCTCCTACCAGCTGATCGCTGGAGGTCAGATGGGCTTTTACATTCTGCTGTTCTACGGCATCACCGTTGGAGCCAGGGTCGAGCATTTCCGCCTGCTGGACGCGCTAAACCTAACGACAAGTCAACTTACCCAAATCACCGAGAAATCCAGTGATCGTCTGGCCGCTGCCGAAGAAGATTTGGCCGAGGAGGCCCGCCAGGCCCTGCTGCCAAAGCTCGCTCAACTTCAGAGCTTGGCCGATTCGAAACTCTCATCGGTGAACTCCGTCAGCCAGTTCCGCTCGGTCCTCAACGAACACGTGCGACCATTCACTCGCGACATGCAGAACCGTGCCCTAAATCTCTCGGGTTTGGCAGAGGCCGTCACTGCAGGCGTTCGCAAACACCCACGCTCATATCTGGGTCAGGGCGTTCCTTTCAGGAATTTCCTACTTCCTGGGGCAATCACGATTCTTACTGCATCCAGCGCGTGGGCAATTGCCTACCTAGTCATGGGACAGCCAGAGGCAGGGAAGCTGGGCTTTGCTGCCCTTCTCAATTACCCTTTGGTCTGGCTGGCCAGGCGTCTGACGCCAAAGCATTGGTCAATCTCTGATGGTGCGGCAACAATCATCATCGTTCTTCTGGGAATCACAATCTCGGTGATCCCACTTTCCGCCGGTTTCAGCGACGCCCATCCGGGGGACCCGCACTGGCTCCTTTGGATGATTCCAATCGTGTTCATCGGCGAACTCTTGATCCTCGCCGAGGGCATCGGCCTGGACCACTATCGCGGGCTCATGCGTGAACGCGTCGAGGTAAACAACACCGAGATTCGACGCCAGCTAACGCTATTCGAACAGAAACTCTGGTTGGCCCGACGAAAGTGGCAATTCACCATCCACGGGTCAGTCCAAGGTGCGCTCACCGCAGCTCTGGTTCGCCTCTCCAGGGCAGACTCTGACACCCAGGAAGCGCTGAGCCTTGTTCAGGCGGACGTTCAGCGAGCGATTGATGCTCTGGTAGACCCAACAATCGAGACCGTAGATCTGCAAGACGCGGCCAAGCAACTGGCAGAGAGTTGGGAAGGTGTGTGCGAGGTCTCGGTGTCTTTCGGTGAGGGTGTCCTGCAACCGTTGAACGACAACCTGGATACCGCAAGCTGCGTCAACGAGGTCATGAAAGAAGTGGTTAACAATGCGGTGCGCTACTCCAATGCCAAGGGCATCAGGTTCCGCATCAGTCGTGAGGGCGAAAAGAGCCTCGCTATCGAATCGGTGAATGACAGCGAAATCCGAGTTTCGGAAATCGGCACCGGAGTTGGAACAGAACTTCTAGACGAACTCACCGCCGAATGGTCTGTGCGCAATGTCACTAGTGGTCTGGTGCTATTCAAGGCCACTGTGCCCATCGGTTAGCGGGAATCTGCCAACACATATAACGCTTCAGGGCGTAACCCCTTGTTTTAGTGTGCCTGGAGGCTGACTCTACAAATATTCGGATAACCACACATTTTTAACACTTAAAACTAGACTTTCTTTAAGAATGTTGTGATTTGCGAATAAAAAATCACACTCGAGTAGGGTTATGGCAGTGAACCTCAGAGGGAGATTCAAGAAGGCGCTTAGCCTCCTGGCAACAGCTACTTTGCTGGCCGGGTTGGTTCAGGGCCTGACTTTGGCTACCCCTGTGCTGCCAGCCAGTTCTGCGAATGCAGCTACAAACCCGACCTGTACCAGCACGATGACGGCGCAGAGCCAGTTCACCGTTTCGCCTTCGCACGGTCAGGTCTTTTACATCGATTCGGGTGTTACACCGAAGAACGACGCCGCATATGCGGCCTATCGACTGACCAGCGCCAGCACCAGCGCCCGCACGGTCTGGGTTTCTCTTGAGAACTTCAGTGGTGGCAAGGTCAATCTTGCTAACCCAGCAGACCAGTACCAGCAAATCACTGTCCCGGCCAGCGGATCCGCAACCGTATTCTTCTTGCTCAAAGCAACGGGTTCATCGCTAACCGCCCAGAGCCACACTGTAAAGATTTACGACAAACGCCCCGACTTGATCGGTGCAAGTTCGCTGCTGACTTGTGATTTTAGTTTCGTCAAGGTTGCGGAGACCATCAAGGCCAGTTCGAACAAAATCGACGGTGGAATCACCGGTGCGCTCAGCCCGGCAACGGCGGTTCTTGGAGGAACCTACACAGTTACGATTTCCAGCGGTAGCGGAAGCAATACCACCCAGACCGGAAAGGTTGGCTCCGGGTCAGCGCCTGACTACCTTGCTTTCTGGGCGTCGCCAGCTGCATTCTCCAACTGGCCCACTCGTGCGCTTCGTTTGGAATCCACTTCCATCACTATCGAAAACAGCAACGGAACTTCGTGCCTCACGGTTGCGAATCAGTTGCTTATCAACCAGGCGATGGACACCTCGAACTGCTTCGGAAACAACAGCGCCAACTGGCATGCAACATATACGTTCCGAATCATCGGCCCTGGCCCATCTGCTCTGGCGCCTCAGCCGGTTGCGATTATCTCCTCCGGTACCCAGTACAAGCACTCTCCTTACGTGGCTGCGGCTAACAACACGACGGTGGACCTTTCGGGTGTGGTTTCGGCCAACGGCAACGCAACCATATCGCTCGACAGCCGTGTGGTCTCTAGCACCGCATCTCAGACAACAGTCGAATACACCGCCACGATTCGCACCAACGCATCTAGCTCGGTTCGTATCGATGAAATGGTCGCCACCAATCAAAGCGGTATGACTTACGTAACGGGGTCCTCGCGTCAAGGTGTTGCCGCAGCTAGCATGACAGCGGCCAGTGACCCCACCTACATGGCCGCTGATGCCTCACTGACACCTCCTCCGTATCATTACGTTGGACCATTCTCGGTGGACTATCGAACCAACTACCTGATCACGTATAGGTTCACGGTGCCGTGTACTGCGACCCAAACCACATACTCGGCCAACGTTGTTGCCTATATCGGCGACGTGATGATCGGCTCTGGCCAAAACTCGATTGCAGCTGCAAACATCCAGACTCAAACCTCGGGTTCCACCTGTAGCGTTCAAATATCCAACACGACGACAACGATGGCGCCAACTGTCATCACCTCGCCGGCGGACAACATTAGCTCTAGCGCGGCCACAATCTACGGCCAGTTCAACGCAAACAATAATTCGAGCGTTGACTATCGCTGGATCTATTCCACTGATCCAAACCTCGTCAACTCAGTGACTGCTTCATCCTGGACATCGATTACCGGCGGAGCAGTGCAGTCAAAGTCGGTGCGCTTGACCTCACTGAGTCAGCTAACCACTTACTATTTCCAGGCTCAGATTCGTAAGAATGCTGGAACGGCAACCATTGGAGAAACGCTCAGTTTCACAACCAGTGCGACCCAGTACAGCCCGACCGTAGATACCCGAGCCGCGACCCGAGTGTCTGCTTCCACGGCAACTCTAAACGGTATGGTGAACCCAAACCTGACCGCGGTCACCGGTGTTTACTTCTCGTTGTGTTCGGACCAGGCGCTTACCTCCAGTTGTTCAACTATCACCGTGCGCACAGATAACGGCAGCGGAAGCGCGATTGCGCTAACTTTCGCGGCCAATTCTGCCGGTGACTTCCCGATTAGTTCGGACGACCCCGTTACCAACGCCCAGACGGTAACAGGTCTAACATCAGGAAACACCTATTACTTCAGGGCATCGGTTACCTGTACCGACGCCACCTACTGTGCTGCTGGAAAAATCTTCGGACCAACCCTAAAGTTCACGGCGGGTTCCCCTTCGGCCATAACCGACAACCCTGCGGCAATCGCAGACACCGCTGCGACTCTAAACGGTACTTTCAATGCGAATGGCGCCGCAGCGACTGCAAATACACAGTTCTGCTACGGCACGTCGCCGTTAGCAACCAACGGTGTACTAAACAGCTGTACTTCGATTTCTGGTGACACCAGGTCGGTTACTGGTTCCAGTGACGTATCAACCTCGGTCCGCGTCACGAGCCTTACCTCCGGAGCCACTTACTACTATCAAGCCATTGCCCGCTCAACGTCGTCTGGTGCGGTCGGCTATGGCGCAATCCTCTCCTTCACCACGCTTCAGATCACCACGCCGAGCCTGCCTTCTGGTTCGATCGGAACCGCTTATCAGGCATCGTTGGCCGGTCTGGGTGGAAGCACCTCTTACGACTGGAGCACTGACAGTCGCCTTCCTGGAGGCTTGACGCTGGGAAGCAACGGTCTGCTTTCGGGAACTCCAACGGAGGCTGGAACCTTCAGCATCACAATGAAGATGATAGACCTCGCGTCTGGGCAATACACCACTACGACCTACACGCTTGCTATCAGTGCAACGGTTACCTTCCACTCCAATTTCACTGGTGGTGCCGCTGACACCACTCAGTCCGCAGCCACTGCCACCGCACTAACCGCAAACGGCTTCACTCGGGCCGGGTATGGTTTTGCGGGCTGGGCAACGTCACCGAGTGGCACGAAGGCCTACGACAATCAGGCTAGTTATCCATTTACCGCTGATGGAGATTTGTACGCCGTGTGGACTCCTGTGAATTACACCGCGGGCTACAACCTCAACGGCGGAACAGGCACTCCCACGTCTTCGCCCCAGGCCTACAACTCCGTTTTCACCCTCCCGGTGACAGGAGATGTCGCCCGCACTGGCTATAACTTTGCTGGCTGGCTATACAACTCGGTGACCTACTCGGGGGGCGCTAGCTTCACGATGCCCGGTAACGACGTGACATTTATGGCACGTTGGACGGCTAATAGTTACTCGACCACGGTTTCCACGGACCAGGCAAGTTCGCTCACCTTCAAGTCAGCCGTCTTGAACGGAACCGTCACCGCTGGTGCAGATGGCCTCGGTAACTCGAGCGTGACTTCGCTTTACCTGTGTTATTCGACCACCAACGCGGTTGACGCAAATGGCAAACTTTCAAACGCGTCCACGTGTTCCACGCGTGTAGATCTATGGGGTGCCACCACCCTGACTGCAAACGCAAGCAAGAGCGTCAACGTTTCGGTTGGTGGCCTCACGCCCGGATCCACGTATCAGAGCCAGATCCAAATCGGATTTGCCAATGGTGTATTCCTCTATGGTTCGGTAGTGCCGTTCACCATTCTCAACCGGCCAAACGCGACTACCAACACTGCCCAAAAGGTCAGCTCAAAGGGCGCAACCATCAGGGGTGCAATTAACCCGAACAAGAACCGACTATCGAAGGTTGCGTTCTGTTGGGGAACTGATCCAACTCTGAGTTCATGTACCCACGACGACAACACCAGTTCGCAGTCTTGGTGGGCCGATGCGACTACTAACAGTGATCAGACTGTAAGTGCCGACCTCAGCGGCCTTACCCCGCACACCACCTACTACTACCAGGTCTACACAATCGCTGATGATGGTGGTCTGACCACCATGAAGTTTGTGAAGCGTGCCGTTTCTGGTGCTACCGCCCAAGGCACCATTCAATCTTTCACGACCGCATGGGCCGAGACCACAACAGTTACCCCGATAACTCAATCGACGGCGACTCTGAAGGGTACTTTCCACGCGGGAAGCACCGATATCGCACACGGTGATGTCGCTGCGGTATACCTCTGCTACAGCACCGCCAGCACTCTGGACGGCACCACTGGCCGACTGTCAGTTAGCCCAGTTTGCTCTGGAAACATCTGGGGTTCATTGGATGCAATCGGCGCTAATACATCGCTCGATTACAGCTTGATAGTGACCGGTCTGCAGCCGGGTACCCAGTATTACTCGCAGATTCAAGTTGACTTCACGGGTACCGGTCCAGCGACTGCAAACGGTGGCGCAGTCCCTTTCACGACCTGGGCAACCGTTACGTTCGATTCCAACTATCCAGCGGGCACCAACGTAACCACTACTCAGTCTTCATCGGGAAGCACTTACCTGACTGCTAACACATGGAGCTACACTGGCTACACCTTCAAGGGCTGGACCACCACTCGAAGCAGCTCCTCGGTGGTTTACGCAGATCAGGCGACTTATAGCTTCAGCGCCAATCTAGATCTCTATGCAGTGTGGCAGGCAAACCAGTACACCGTCTCTTATGCACTCAACTCTGGCTCTTGGGTTGGTTCTGCACACACCGAGCCGAATCACATAGTCGGTGACACTTTCACCCTGCCGCTTACCAGTGACGTGCGTCGCACCGGTTACACCTTCGGTGGCTGGACCAGTGGAGGAGTCACCTACAGCGGTGGCGCTACCTTCACTATGCCTGCCGCGAATGTGACTTTGACGGCGTCTTGGATTGCAGACGTCTACACCGTGACTTACGATTCCAACACTGCTACTGGCACAGCAGACAGAACCAGCGACACCTACACGGTAGGCACCTCGGCTGACATCACACTGCCTGGCGTCGGCACGATGGCCAAAGTCGTAGGCAGTGACACCTACACCTTTGGTGGTTGGAGCCGCACGGCTGGAACTAATGGTGCCGGTGGTTCCGTAATCTCGGGCTCGTTTAGGCCAGATAGTTCGCTCACGCTTTACGCGGTCTGGATTGCCCCCGGCTCTCACACTGTAACCTTCCACTCCAACGTGCCATCGGCTGACACCACCACGAACCAGACTGCAAGTGGCACCAGCACCGCTTTGGCTGCTAACACCTTCTCGCGCAGCGGCTACACCTTCCAGGGTTGGACAGTCAACTCGAATGGCAGTGGCACCAGCTATAGCGATGGCGCTAGCTTCAACTTCTCGGCCGGAGACGCCGATCTCTACGCCGTCTGGCAAGCGGTGTCCTATACAGTCACCTACGACGCTAACGGCGGCTCCGGAACACCCACCGAGGCAAACCACACCATCGGTCAGACCTTCACCACTGCAGCCAGCACCTCGGTGAGCCGCGATGGCTACACCTTTGCTGGTTGGTCGGATGGCACCACCACCTATCAGGGTGGAGTCACATACACGATGCCTGCGGCGAACACCACGTTGACCGCACTCTGGACAAACATCGATTACACGGTGACTTACTTCGGTAACGGTTCGACCGGCGGCAGCGTCCCGGTCGACGTGAACACATATCACATTGGTGCCAGCGTTACCGTGTCGGGCAACGTCGGTTCGCTAGTCAAAACAGGCTATTCCTTTGCCGGCTGGAACACCGAGGCAAACGGGTCCGGAACCAGCTACTCTGCTACCAACACCATCACCGTAGCCACCGAGAGCATTCGACTCTACGCACAGTGGACCATCAATAGCTACACCGTCACTTTCTCGGCTAGCACCGGCAGCTGGTCGGGCAGCGCTGTGGGTTCAAGTTCCAAGACTTACCAGCAGTCGTTCAGTCTGCCGCTTGCGACCACTGTGACCAAGACCGGCTACACCTTCGCAGGCTGGACCTACGGTGGTTCGAGTTACGCCGCAAACAGTTCTTTCACCATGCCTGCAACTAACGTCAACTTCGTTGCAAGCTACACCGCTGTCTCATACTCGGTGCGCTACGAGAACGGCGGGGGAACCTGGACGGTCGTTCAACCCACCGAGCCAAACCACATCATCGGTGATGGTTTCAATCTAGCTGCGGCCAACACTGTGGCCCGAACCGGTTACACCTTCTTGGGTTGGAGCGACGGAAGCGCCAGCTACTCGGCCGACTACCGATACACCGTTGGAAGCCAGGACTTGGTGTTCACTGCTCAATGGAGTCCGAACACCTACACGGTCACTTACAACCCGAATACCGCGTCTGGTTCGCCTTCACGCAGTTCGGACACCTTCACAGTCGGCACCACAAGTCCGTTGACTTTGCCGACCGTAAATACCATGACCCTGGTTGTGGGAAGCGACACCTACACCTTCAACGGCTGGAGTGAATCAGCCGGCAGTGGCGGCAGCGGTGGATCCAAGATCGTGGGCACCTACAGCCCGTCGCACGATGTAACTCTCTTCGCAATCTGGGTTGCCCCTAACTCGCACGTTGTGACTTTCAACTCCAACTACCCTTCAGGCAGCAATAGCACTGGAACCCAGAGCGCATCCTCGGCAACCAATCTCGCGGCTAACACCTTCTCGGTGACCGGCTACACCTTTGCTCACTGGAATACTCTGGCCGATGGAACCGGAACGAGCTATGCCGATCAGTTCTCGTACAGCTTCGCTAGCGACCTGCAGTTGTATGCGATTTGGACCCCAGACGTTTACACCGTTCACTGGGACGGCACCGCCAATGGTGGTTCCGCAAACCCAGCTGACTCTAACTACACCTACGGTGGTTCAGCGCTCACAGCGCCAACTCCGTCCGCTCGCACCGGTTACACCTTCTTAGGCTGGTACAGCGCCTGCACCGGTGGAACCCTAGTTGTCGCAGCGGGCGCAACAAACTACCGGCCAGGTAGCTCGCTGACCCTCTGCGGTGTCTGGCAGCTGAACACCAGCTACACCGTAACTTTCCACGCTAACTTCGGAAGTGACTCGACCACCACTCAGAACGGCAACTCGACCGGCAACCTGACTGCCAACCCGTTCACTCAGAGTGGGTACAGCTTCGCTGGCTGGGCGACGGCGGCTGATGGTTCGGGCACTCAGTATGCGGATCAGGCTAACTATGGTTTCGGTGGCAACCTGGTGCTGTATGCAAAGTGGACCGCGAACTCAACTCCGGCCCCAGAGATCCCTAGCTACATCGTGATTTTTGACTACCAAGGCGGCAGTGGTCCACTTGGAGCGGTGACTGGTCGCGAAGGCGCATCGATGATCTCGCTACCTTCCGGAACCAGAACTGGCTTCCAGTTGCTCGGCTGGAGCCTGACTCCTGGTGGTTCGCTGGTAGGCCTGCCGTTCGTGATCACTCAAAACCAGACGCTCTACGCAGTCTGGCGCGATCTTGCCAAGACCCACACTGTCAGCTTCAACTACCAGGGTGGATCCGGCACTGTGATGTCTGTTACCTACACCGAGGGCGAACCCGGCATCAGCTTGCCAGCGGCAAACCGCTCCGGCTACAACTTCCTTGGCTGGGCTGTCTGCCCGGGAACCACTCCTGTGCCTGCGGCCGCATTCAGCCCAACCTCAAATGTCGAACTCTGCGCACTCTGGGCCCCAATCCAGGTCATTTATGTGCTTTCCTTCGACTACACCGGTGGCGAAGGAACCCTGAAGGCCATGTCGGTCAAGGCCGGCGACAAGGTCGCGGCGCTACCGGGTGGCACTCGCAGCCACTACAGCTTTGTGGGTTGGTCGGAATCGCAGCTGGCAAGTACAGCCGTTGAACTTCCATTCCAGCCAAAGAGTTCGCTCACCATGTTCGCCATGTGGGTCGGAATGGTTTACACCGTTCTTCTTCACCAGGGCAGCAACCTCGGTGATCAAACGCTGCCATACCAGTACGGAACCCCTGGCCTCAATCTGCCGGCGCTGACCGCCGGCACCGGTTCCTTTGACGGCTGGAGCACCGACGCTACCGGAACAAACAAGGTTTCTAGCCCGTACGTTACTGACCGCGATGTCGAGCTCTACGGTCAATGGACCGTGCCAACTTTGATCAGCCGCGTTCTTTTCAAGGGAGACTCGTTCTACCTCTCGCCAACCATCAAGCGCACCCTAAAGCAGGTGGCGGCCCAGATTTTGGCATCGCCACTTCAGGGCAAGTTGTTGGCACTGGGTTGGGTAAAGCGAACTGCCGATACCTCCTACGACCAGCGACTTTCGGCCGACCGTGCCAACGCTGTGGTCAAGTACCTGCGCAGTCTGGGAGTCGACACCGAGGTGTACACCCAGGCCAAGGGAATCGCTGCAGAGAACAATGCAAACGCGCGCCGCGTAGACATCTACGTAACTTGGAGTAAGTAGCTCTTTCCAGCGGGCTCGGGGCCTACAATTTAGGGGTAGCCCCAGCAGGGGTCACACGTTTCGACCAGCGAAGTCCGGTTAGATTCCGGCGCTGTCCCGCAACTGTAATGCAAGCCCAAACTTGTAAGCCAGGTCGCCTCGGCGAAACGTCAGCAACCAACCTCGGAAGAAGGTATGGGTTTGTTTTCGCACGACAAATTCCGCGCACGCACTGCTGTATTTTTCACGGCCGCCGCAATCCTCGCAGGTATAGCGCCTGCGGCAATCAACAGCCCGGCCCAAGCGGCACCCAAAACCCCAGCCCGGATTATCTCGCTTTCGCCATCGGCCACCGAGATTCTGTGGGGCATCGGAGCCAGCAAGCAGGTCATCGCTGTGGACGATAACTCCAACTTCCCGGTGGGGGTTCCAACCACGAAGCTCAGCAGCTTCACTCCAAACGTTGAGGCCATCGCCGGCTACCAGCCCGACCTGGTGATCCTGCAGGCCAACGCCACGGCAGCTAACTCGGTGGCCAAGAATCTGAAGAAACTGGGCATCAAGGTTTGGGTGGAACAGACCCCAAACAACATCAAGCAAGCCTTCACCGAGTTTGCGACTCTGGGCCAACTGACCGGCCACAAGGCGCAGGCTGCCACCCTGGTCAAGAGCATGAAGGCGAAGATTGCCGACATCGTGGCTACCTACAAATTCCCGCACACCAAGACCTTCGTCGAGCTGGACAACACCTACTACTCGGCCACCAGCAAGTCCTTCCTGGGCGCTGTGCTGAAGGACTTTGGCTTGGCTAACATCGCCGATGCCGCAGCCGGTGCCGATAAGACCGGCTACCCGCAGTTGACCGCGGAGTACATCGTCAAGGCAAACCCCAAGTTGATCCTGCTGACCGATGCCGACTGGGGCGAGAGCCTGGCAACAGTGAAGGCTCGGGCCGGCTGGGATCAGATCGCGGCGGTCAAAAACGCCAAGGTCTTCGGCCTGTCAGCAGACGTTTCATCCCGGTGGGGTCCGCGCCTAGTGGACTTCTACCAGTCGGTGGCGGATGCCGTTGCCTCGGTCAAGTAGCAGCAGCCTCTTCAGCTGGCGCATCACCGCCGGCTTCGCTGCGCTGCTCGGTCTGGCGCTGCTCGTGGGTGTGAGCATCGGTCCGGTGGCGATTAACCCGCTTGGCGCGGACCTCAACATCCTGCTGCAGATACGCCTGCCCCGAGTGATCCTGGCCGGCCTGGTGGGTGCCGCGCTTTCCACCAGTGGCGCGGTCTATCAGACGGTTTTTCGTAATCCACTGGCCGACCCGTACCTGCTCGGTGTGGCCTCCGGGGCTGGGCTCGGTGCAACCCTTGCAATCCTTGCGCCAGACTCCACCGCGCGCGCCGCTCTGCTGCCAATCTTCGCCTTCATCGGGGCACTCGCGGCCGTAGCAACCACGTTCGCGGTCTCGGGTCGTCGCTTCGCCGAACCCCGCACACTGCTGCTTTCGGGCATAGCGGTCGGCTCCTTCGCCACCGCCGTCCAGACCTACCTCTTCCAATCCCACACCGAGCAACTGCGTGCCATCTATTCCTGGACAATGGGTCAGCTAACTGTGGCCGATTGGAACACCGTTGCGTGGACGGCGGGTTACCTTGCGCTGTCGCTCGGTGCACTGTTCGTCATCGCGAGGCGGCTGGATGGGCTTTTGCTGTCCGATGAAGAAGCCCACTCTCTGGGCCTGAAGCCGAATCGACTGAGGGTGCTGGCCATCATCGCAGCCACCCTAGCAACGGCGACCGCCGTGGCCGCAAGCGGGCTAATCGGATTCGTCGGACTTGTCATTCCCCATCTGGTGCGAACTCTGTTGGGCAGGGCAACCAACCGGGCACTGCCGACCTTGGCACTTGCCGGTGGCGCGTTCCTGATCCTGGCAGACCTCGGTGCCAGAACCGCCATCAGCCCAGCGGAACTCCCCATCGGAGTCATCACCGCCTTCGTGGGCGTACCGTTCTTCCTCTATCTGTTGCGACGCAGGGGAGGCCAGTGATGAATCCGCAGAACGCAATCGAAGTCGCGGGTCTTTCGGTGACCCTCGGTACTGGAATCTCCGCCCGTCAGGTCTTAACCGACGTTACCT
>ERZ650311.1136-NODE-1136-length-13837-cov-46.111159_pt1 | contig 13837 bp, 11 predicted proteins | sample MGYA00376247_ERZ650311 | MGnify/ENA primary metagenome ERZ650311 (study PRJEB26733, sample SAMN07839324) | wastewater metagenome | biome: small river; feature: stream; material: water | place: USA: North Carolina | collected 2016-07-28 ... | reverse complement strand
ATAATAATTATAATAGATATATATATAGGGGTTTTCGCCTAGTCTCTCTAAGGAAATATCATGATAAATATACCCTTAGAGGGTTCAACTCAAATAAAAATGATATAAATAAACAAAATGTAAAAATTTTCAAAATTTCAAATTATCAAAATAATAATAGAAAATTGACTCACCCTTTTTTCTTTTGTCGCTTGTATGGTCCCCTCTTTTTTCTTTTGTAGTGATGAAGTAAGCTATATACACAAAAGGTTTTTTGCAGTAAACTACCCCTCTCAAAAGAAAAAACAATCATGCATCTTTCAAAAAGGTATCATATAATGAAAGCTTTCTATATAGAAAGGTATATATCCAAAAGGTTTGAAAACGGCGAGCGGACGACGGTCGGGTCTGCCACGGAGGGGCTGGGTTTGGGTTTGGGTATCCCCCTCTGCAAAAATCAAGGCAAAATTGAATTTCCGAAAAAGAACTTATAAAAATCCCCCTCTGCAAAAATCAAGGCAAAATTGAATTTCCGATTTAAGGTTTGCAAAAATCCAGTACAAATATAAACATTTATATAGCGTAACATCATAGAACTCAATCTATCCTATCTAACAGCCCAGCCACAGCGTTCTAGATACCTCTTGGCTATGATGATACCACTCACATATCTATCTCTCTCCATAGCCCCGTTAAATGAGTTACGACATCAAATCCCTCTATATCACAACATAACTCGCCTTTCTTCTTTTGTTGTATATAATAACGACAACATCTCACTTCTCACACATGTTCATCCCATCCTATTCGATCTCACAGCACAAGACTATAAATAATGATTCACTCATTCCACTAAGCCAAGCCACCCTTACCATCACTTACAAATCTCTAACGCTACCGTCAGCACCACTGACACATTTTGACAACCTACCGTACCAACAAACAATCGACAATATAAACCAACAGCTTTCTTTTGTTGAGGAAGCCTTGCCTCTTCAACTCGAATACGAACTTATTACAAAGCTCTCTGCAAAAGAAACACTCAATCAATACCAACGCTTATATGTACAAGACCAATTAGTTTTCGATAAGCAACTCCTCATTAAATATCTCAATCAACTACATTCTCAACATACTATCACCGAACAAACTAAACCCCAACCAAAAGACGATCCAATCATAGACGATGAACCAAGAACGATAAAACCAACGCACCACTTATACAAAATTTCACGTCAAGCTATTAGGGATATAACTCACTACACATATACACCGACACCTCCTTTCGCGACACCTCCAGTACCAACGTATATACATTGGCAGTACCTCGCTCTCCGTTCCAAAGCTGACCGACTCATAATAAATGGATCAAGACAGATGGGGAAATCCTTAATTCTTGCTGAACTATTGACCGAGGAATCCTTTACTGGCATTGATATTCTTGTCGCATGACCGCAGCAAGATACGACTGACATCATCAAGAATTATATGCTGCAACATACGCAGAACTTCCCTGATGGCACATTTGTATATAAGGAAAGGAAGAAATATATTGAAAATACAATCTCTGGATCACGCATACACTTCAGAACCTTAGAGGATGGTGGTAAGAATATCCGTGGGCTTACCGTCTCCTTAACTGTTATTGATGAAGCACAGCTCGCATCGAGAAAGGTAATTGAAGAAGTAGTCGAACCAACGATGACGACAACAGGATGACGCTTAATCCTCATTGGTACAGCCCTCGAAGACCTTTCATCGTATATGTATTATGTCATCGAGTCCGTACTTCATCAAACAAGGGACTTCAATACACCAACTACGTTTTCAGCTGAGGTGATCACCGTATCTGCCGATGAGAATCCAATGATACATCCACGTGTACGGCAAAACCTCATATCAAAACGTCACCTGCCTTCAATAAAACGTGAGTATTATAACCATTGGGGGAAGCTTGATGACTCGTTATTCAACCCAACCATCATTCTCCCTCACGAAATTGACCGATATATCCCACTTGAACAATATCCATACGCACAAGCCATCATAGGAATAGATCCTGCACGTACTTCTGATCGCTCTGCTTACTCCATAACTATCACATATAAGCAAAAAACACTAACGATTGAGTCCTGATTCGTACCAAATAACTATAAAAATAACTGGAAGGAGCAGGCTACTTTCTTTGTCGCAATACAATCACGCATTAAAGCTCTCTTCCCACATCATCCACTCCTTATCGTACTCGATAAAACCTGAGTCGGTGATGCAGTTGCTCCTATTTTCCAAGATCAAGGTCTCTGTATTACACATCTTATCCACTACACCGCAGGTACATCTATCAATGAAGAAGACTTTTCGCGACCAAAAGTTATCCGACTTGGTAAATCAGAACTCATAAACAACTACTTAAACTTCTCTTCATCCCAAGAGTACGCCATTCTTAAAACAGAAAACGAACCCTTAATCAATGAGATACGACACATCCAACTCACGGAAACATCACAGTGAAATATGGCGATACGCTCAAAAGACAACTACTACGATGATGTGACGAATGCAACGATGACATCAGCGTTTATTATTAGACACGAAAAGCTCACTCACCCCTCCAGAACCAACCGAACCTCCCAAAGCCGAGACCAATCCAATGATCCGTTCCTATCAGAAGCAAATATATTTGCTAGACACCTCCAAACAAAAGGTAGCAATAAATGATTTCTCTAATATAATATTCATACCGTTCATTCACTTATTTTCATATTTATGAAAACCTACCGATACCAAACCCCAAACGATACCCTCCTCGAAGTTTCTCTCACAGATGAGCAAACTGCTATAGTAATCCAAGCTGAAAGCGATTACATTACAGCACGAGATTATATATTATCTGAGTGTTACTACATATGGAGACACGCATATAAGACCTATCATCTCTCAACGAAAGATCGTGAGTCACGCTTAAATAAGCAACCGTGGAGATCCAATATCCCTTTTTGATATATCCGTTCTTTCATTGACGTGTTCACTTCTACCTTGTCGGAGCGTCCACTCATCTATACTGCAACAGCCCTCGATGAAAAATGACTCGACAATAAACAAGACATTATTGATTTTTTATCGACTATCTCCGATATGAATGGATTTAATAGGGAGTCAAAGAAGATACTTGCTGAAGGATTAAAGACAGGGACATTTGCAGTTCGTGTCAACTATCGTCCACCAGTAAAGCCTGTAACATACACTTATCTCTACAACAATACCCCCATTGAGGATAGCTATACACCAGAAATTGGTGATATTCCTTACGCTGAACACGTTGATGTATTCAAATTATTCCCAGATCCAGGGACAGGTAATCTATCATTCGTTACAGAACGTGACGTTGTCACCATAGATGCAGCTCTTCGTATCTTTAGTGGTCTCATCAACAACGCATCCAATACATCTCCGTTCAAAGATACTGATCTCGTTAAACATCTCACTCTTAATCTTAATGGTGCTGACCTTGATGATTATGGATCAGTACGAAATGAGGTTCACGCTGAGGTAAACTCAAAGATGCGAAGTGAAGACACGACAGCAATCAATACAAACACGACAGCGACAGCTTCGACAACTTCGACATCATCCTCGACAGCTGACAGAGACTCTCGTCTCAATGCAAACCGCATTGAATACAAGTACTACGTTACCAACTCAAGGATTATCCTCTTCTTTAACAACTATCCTGTCTACATCTGACCGAACATATACGGATTTATCCCATATGTAATCAAGCCAACCAGTAATGCTGACATACGATTGGGTGTTGAGTGAATCCCATATCTTCTTCGTGGGGTGGAAAAGGGTATTAACGGTTATATGAACTTCTATCTAGACAATGTGAACTTCATATCTCAACCAAACTACGTTGCTACGAAGGGTGCAGTATTCGATGAGACAGCTTTCAATGCTTTGCAACCTGGTGAAGTTATCTACGTTGACGGTAATCCTGATGCAATCAAACGTTTAGACAAAGGAACAGTAAATGACTTCAATGTTATGGAAATCTTTGGTCGTACTGCTCAGCAATTGACTGGTGCATCTGAATATAACCTTTGAGTATCAGCAAGAGAGCGTACAGCGACAGGTGCGAACGCAACAAGCCAGTCTTCCCAGAAACGTTTGTCGCCATTCATCGAATCTTTTATGGTTGTTATGTCAGAAGTGGCGAAGATGCAACTCAAGATGGCAGTAAAATTCTGGATTAAACCAAAGAATCTCATCATCAATGAGAAGACAGCACAAACTATCAAGAAGTTTCAGGCAAATAAGCTCAATGGACTGGTGAATATCACACTTGAAATGGATTCTATGTTTGCTGCACAGAACGAATTGCAGAACAAGCGTCTTCTTGAACTCCTCAATATGGTAAAAGGCTCCTGACTTGCAAAAGAAGATGAGCTTATGAGACAGATTATCCAGAATATGGGTCTCTCTCCAACAAAGATTGTACCTGAGGCAGCGCCTGAGATCACAGATCAAGGAGATATGCCAACCGATATACCTGAATTACCAGAAGAACCAACCCCAAACAATGCTGAACTACCAGCAGAACTCAGAGCTGCGATCACTCCTCAGCTCAACTTGCAGTAATTGAGCACTGCCATATAATGGCAGTAGCTACGATTATTGTTTCGCACAATTTATTTATTTAATACTACTCAATTATGATTGAAGAAGTACTTAAGAAACTTGGTGAACTCGGAGTTCCAAGTGATCTCCTTGAGAAAATCAAGAGTTCTATTGCATCTCCTGATGCAGAGGATAAAAAAGAGGAATGCTGCGATAAATGTGGCGCTCCAATGAAAGATGGAAAATCAGTTGAGGTTGCTGTCGAAGTAAAAAAGACAAAACCTTCAATGGCTGAGATGATGAAGAAATTTATGTAACTACCCAAAACTATGTTCTTCTCCACCAAGAAACATATACAGCAGATTGAACCAATCGTATTTAACATCGTAATCGGGGAAGCTCCACAGCCTACCAAAGAAGAGTACGATGTTATACGACAATCTCATGAGTCACATAAAGCTATTATGAAAATAATAGATTATAGAATTGCTAACTCTTATAAGTTACTTGGAAAAGAAAACCCAAGTAGCGAAGAGCTACAATCTATAAACGGAGCGATCCGTGCATTAACTACACTGAAGTCGATTATTAAGTAATAATCTAAAATACATATAATCCAAACAAAGTTGGTTTTGCAAAATTCTCGAATTGCATTATGATAATTAAGACCATAACACCCACCTACTATGGAAGAAGAGATAATTATCGACACAGTCGATACGACTACTGAAGTCACCGAAACACCTCAATTTGATACGTCAACATCAGAAGATACGCCAATCGAAATCAGTGAAGAAACATCAGAAGATGTACCACTTGATATAGAGAAGGTTGATTGAGATGCGGAGTATCAACGAGAGATAATCGCTGAACTCATAGCCCATATCGATGAAATCGAAAAAACTAATCAAGAGTTAAATGAAAAGGTTTCTTCTACAGAAGAAATACTCGCATCGAAGGAAACTTCACTCTCCGAATTGAATACTCAGCTTACTGCCCTTATGGAACAGGCCTCAATTGTTGAGGAACTTGAATCACAATGGAATAAAGTAAAAGAGTTTGAAACAGTTTGACCTCTTGTCGCTGCCATAGTTGAAGGGAAGGAAGTAAATATTCCAAAGTACCTTGAAATGTATGTCAAAGAACAATTGCTTGCTATGCCACAATTTGAAGATACAAAGAAACCTCAGGTCGATACGTCATCTGTAAAACAAGTCAATTCACTTTCACAGGCGATTAAAAACTTAAATGGTAATTTTACATAATATATGGCTTTAGATGCTTTCAATTACCCTACGGGGGCTGTAACTTCTGGAACAACTGCTCCAGCGAACGTTACACAGCAAGCTATGTACGCAACACTTGCTGAATATAACAACTCTGAGATCGAACTCTACGATACTCAATCATATGCAAACGGTTCTCCATTCCTTACTATGCTTACCAAATTTGGTCGAGCAAGAAATAGTGGTGACTTCAAGAGTATTGGTACAAGTGAAGACAACCTTTCTAACTTTCCAGATATTAAATGGAAGGAACAAGATAAGGAAAATGACATCTTTGTTGTAAATGGTGCTGTTGCTGTTGGTACTGCTGGTGCAAATACTCAGATTACTCTTACATCAACTGTAGGTCTTCTCGCACAGCAAACTCTTCGTAATGTACGAACGAATGAGCAAGTACACGTTGTATCAGTTGACTCTGCTACTCTCGTTACTGTTACTCGTAAGACTGGTTCAACTCCAAACGTTGCGATGGTTGTATCTGATACACTCCAACTCATTGGTTCTGCAGTAGTTCGTGGTGATGCTAACGTTGGTACAACTGCATCTCCTGCATCAAACCGTTCAAACTACTTCCAGAAGTTTGTTCAAACTCTCAACATCGATGACTTCGATATGATGTCTAATAAGATCCTTGATCCTAAAACATTTATCGCACGTATCGCTGCACAGAAGAACTACCAACTCCGTCTTGATATGGAGCGAGCTGCACTCTTCGGGGAAAAATATGCTGGTGTAAATGCATCTGGTAAAGAGTACTACCAAACAGAAGGTCTCATCGAGTTCGCTCGCCGTGGTCAAGCTGGTGATGTCTCTGGTTCACTCACTACTCGCGTACTTGAGGAAACTCTTAGTATATGTACTGAGTATATGTCTCCAGGTAACCAAACAAAGATTATGCTTCTTGGTGGTAAAGCAAAGGCTGCAATCAATGCCCTCTACACTGGACGTATCAATGTTGAAACTATCGGTGATATTAAAGAACAGGTTGAAACAATCCAAATCGGAACTGGAAAATTCATCATTATGCAACATCCACTTATGAATGCTGCCTCTGGTTATGAGAAGCACGGTCTCGTTGTTGATCCTGGTTACTTGAAAATCTGTTACCCTTCAGGTGTTGACCTCAATGGTTCTACATTCGATGGTAAATCTCGATTTGAAATGGATCCAACTTCTACATATGCAAATATGACTGGTTCATTCGTTTCCTATATGGGTCTCAAGAACGTTTCTGCAAACTCTGCAGGTATCTTCAAGATCTCAGCATAAAAGATTCCCCAAGAAATTGGGGATTTTTTATTGATATATGCTTAATGTTGCATATAATAAAATAGCTCGTTAAGAGGTCTAGATGAATATACGCTTCTAGGCAATCCTTTTGTTGGTATCTGTTTAGATATAGCCTTATACCAACACTAGGATTTTATTATTGACTTAATTCAAACTATAAATACAATGCCCCTACTGCCAGTCACCTTCGTAAAAAGGCGTAGACAAGGCTTGATCTTGCGTGTAGCGCTTATAGCAAGGTGACGGTGTGTGTAATCCAACATTACGTGCTTGAGCAATAGATCAAAGTTTACGCTTCTATTGCAATATTTAATTCTCTCTTACTAGTTCTGAGGGATTTTTTATTGCAAATTTCCATCACTCATATATAATACAAGAGTCATCTATGACTTTTAACCATCCCACTATGTCTGACTTCTTACCAATAGCATATTATTGCTTGAATCTCGATGGAACAATGCGAGAGAAAACAGCTAATATATTCTTTTCCCCAGCTGGAAAAGTTGTGAAAACAACTACAAACTTCTGAGATACTATGGAGTTTCCTGATACTGTAGAGATACGATTTGTACGATGAGTATACCTTTGTCAGTCACAAGAGATTGCTGACTATCTTGATATTTATACTTCTGGTGGTACATACCGAGGGAAATATCATGAACCAAACAACTGGTGTTTCCTCGTTACAAGAGAAGATCCAAATGAAAAGAAGAGAACTGAATACATTGAAACCGAAAAGGTTGTATACCGTACTCAGTACCCTCGATCATTCATCGATGGATCAAATGTGAAAACGCTTGAACAACTCTGTATCTCTAGTGGTCTATCACTTGATGGAGTTGGTATGAGCAAAGCATCGTACGTAGAACTTCTACAATGAAGTGGCTTAATTGCTGATTAAATATATAATAGGGACATACGTCCTTATTATTTTTTTCTATGATTTCGACACAACCATTATTCACCGCTATCAAGAATGAATGCGGATCGCTCTTCTCTACAGAAGCACATAGTGACCCACAAATACTTGGATATATCGGGAGTGCTATTCGCTATATTGCAAACTATAGAGACTTCCCATTCCTGAAAAAACCAATAACCGTTACAGTTATCGCACCTGATACAGCAGTTACTACGGCATATAAGGTAAAGACACATACGGTTTACTTCGGTACAATCGAGAAAATACCACTTCCTATTGACGAATACTTCATTCCAAACACAACCCCTTCATATGTTGGTAGCTGGGATGATGTATTTTATGCGAAAGAGATTGGAACATACTCACTTATTGCAACAGTAATTCCAGCAGTTCCTACTACAGATACTGATTTAATAGATTTACCTGACTACCTAAGCGATGTTATTATGACAATCGCTATGAGCTATGCGTATAAGTCAGCTCGTATGTATCCTGAATCTGAGAATCAACTCAAGATAGGGAATGCTATCCTTGATACCGCAGCAAATAGAGCATCGAACACTTATCCTAAGAATGCTCCTGTTATGCCTCACTCTAATCCTCAATAACCCCTCATTTATATGGAAAGATCTGATATGAGAACCATAAAGATCCGATTCAATGAATGATATGCTGGATTCTTTGATGAACTTCTCAATGTAAGTCTATCAAATAGAAAGTCAGATAGCTGATTTATTGAAAAAGATCGCCCAATGCTATGACCACGAATGTGAAGTTATCGTATTGGTAATAAACTTATCACCGCTTGGAACATAGCTACCGCCTACGCCATAGGTGACATTGTATTCCTTAGTTGAGTACAGTATAAAGCTACTTCAGCACATACAGGTTCACAACCTCCAAGTGCAAACTGGGCTATTGTTACAAAAGGGAATACAGATGCACTCTTCTATACGGATAGATTGAAAGTTCGTAGGAACTATCGAGTATTTGATAACAAGCTTTGGTATCTTAACTCGAATGTATGGACATCTATCAAGGATCTACAGACAGATAGCGTGAAATTACAAGTACAACGTATCCCAGTTCTCTTTGGTGGTGGTACTCCTACCGAATATACGACTGGTACAGTATCAAGTGGGGCTGAGAAAGTAAGGAAAGCAGCAGGTGATCCAGGCGGAGCAGCGAATGTTGGTAAGGTTCTTGTGATAACGAGTGGCATATACAAAGGGGCATTCGCTCCAATCATTGATTATACTTCAGGGTCATGAGAGTATACAACAGGTTGAGCTGGTATCATAACAGCTCTTACTGCTACTGATAAGTATATGATATTCGACACAATGGCTGACTGTCTTCAAGTTTGTCGTGGGTATGAAAGCAATTCTTCATACAATGATGATCTCTACTTTGATGGAATAACAGAACTTACACACTTTAAGTGATATGCAAGCAATGGATTACGCAAGGTTCTGGCGATTACAGCTACAGAAGGCATCAAAAAGAGTGTATCATACTCAAATAGAATATGGTCATTCGCTTGATCTACCCTATTCTATAGTGGATGACTCCCTTGAAACCCATTCTTCTATGATTTTACAGGGGCATTAACTCTTGGTGGTGCTGGTGAGATAATTGATATTATACCATTCAAGAATAGGCTCATAGTTATTGGCACAAGCTTCATCTATTCACTCAATTCTACATTCACTTTCGATAAACTTGTTGAATCATTTGGTGGATTATTTGGTTGAGCTATATCAACTGGTGAGGATCTCTATATCTTGACAACACAACGTAGACTTATCTCTATTACTGAGACTATATCTTGATTTATTTCACTTAAGAACATAACACAAGAGGTAGATAACTATGTTTCTGAGTTCAAAAACAATATATGTTCTGCATTTGACGGTAGATATATGTATATATACGGTGAATCTGGTAGCATTGGTACAGGAAATACAGTTATTCTTGATATACAGTACAAGTTCTGGTCAGTCTTTACAAACATTTACCCGAAAAAGATACTAGCAGAGCAGTGATTAACATATTTCTATGACAATAATACTGATATTGTTCGCGTCATGTCTCCAGAGTATACCACCGATGTTGCTATATGAGATGAGGTTGATACAAAAGTACCGCAAAAAGTTACACTCAAAGAAATAGATCTCGATGATATATTTACTCAGAAGAATTTGTCATCTGTATTCCTCGCTTTCGAGAACTATACCCAGCAAGTAGCAATTGATATGTACTTTGCTATCGATAGGAAGAATGCAAAGAAGCCAACGAAATATATTAACATCATTGAGTCACCTCAGTCTCCAGCAACTATCGGATCGAATGAATTAGGTGAGAATTTATTTGGAGGAGAGCAGAATTATTCTGAAATCTCAGTTCCCAATATTTACAAAATTGATTATAATAATGACAAGGCAAATGTATGGAAGCTTTCTATTAGTGGAAAGGACAATTCATTCTTCTACATCTCTGCAATTGATATTATGATCGCTTTCTATGGCGAGCCAAAGCAATACTTCAAATCTGCTAACACTTACTAAATATGCCATCAATTAAAACACAGGATCTCTATCGAGTAGTCATTACAGAATCAGCAGGTATAGCAGCATCGGGAGATGTTGACTTTACTGTATCAGCAGCACCAGCAAGAACCAATGGGTTTCTTGTTTTGTCGCCTGAGAATGCAACCTCAAGAGAAGTTGTCTACTTTCACAATGTAATCGGCAATCGAATCTATGTACGATGAGTAAATCGAAGGTCACCAAAGCTTCATCCAGCAAATGACTCTGTACAAATGAATGATGTTGAAGATATATTCAACTACTACTCTGATATGGTATCTCCTCTCTTCTATATGGAGAAGACTGGTACTCTCAATGTACGAGTATGGGGTGGGACAGTCCTCGTTAACCGTGCACAAATAACTATTGCAGACACAAACCTTACTCTTATAGATAATGCTACGAATTATATCGTCTATGATTATCTCACGAACATCGTTTCAGTGAACACAACCTGAGTAGGTCTTGTAAAAGTAACAGTTACAGTTACTTCAGGTATCATCGGTACTCCAACATACAATGTGATTAAAGAATCATATGCTGATCCGCTTATTCCAGACCTTACTCTTGTAGCACCTGAAGTTCAGAAACAAACTTGGGTATATGCAGCAGCAACTGGTGCAGTAAATACTTTTGCAATCACTCTTACCCCAGCACCAACAGCTTATGCAGCAGGGCAAAGATTTGTATTCAAAGCAAATCTTGCAAATACAGGAACAGCAACACTTAATGTGAACGGACTCGGTGCAAAGACTATCAAGAAGCTTGGTGGAACAGCTATTCTCGCATCAGGCGATATAGCTATCAATCAAATGGTAGAAGTTGAGTATGATGGAACAGATTTTGAAATGCAAAGCCCTATTGCGAATGCCCCTACATTAACAAATTTTACTCAATCATTCACAGCTTGAGAAACTATAGCAGCTTGAAATGCAGTATATATGAATACTGATTGACTTGTATATCTTGCTTGAACAACCACTACTTTCCTTTGATTTGCAAAGTCAACCGTTACAACTGGGCAATCAGTTGTAGTAGATATAAATGGTATATCTACTACGCAAACAAGTTTATCAGTTGGGTCGAGGTACTACCTTACTACATCAGAGAATATTTGAAATCGATGGGATACAAATCTAGCAATGACAACCGCACGCTATGGGGCATGATCAGGGTTAGTGAATAATAGAATTTATATAATCTGAGGTACAGTAAATGGATCTTCATCTATGGCTACAAACGAAGAGTACAATCCGTTCCTCAATACATGGGCAAGTAAAACTGCAATGACAACAGCAAGGTTTAATCTATGATCTGCAGTGTATAATAATAAAATTTATTGTATTGGTTGAACTGCGAATGGAACGACTGCACTAGCAACAAATGAAGAGTATGACCCAGTTGCAAATACTTGGGCAAGTAAGACGTCAATGACAACAGCACGTTGGTCATTTGGACCTTCGATAGTCAATAATAAAATCTATTGTGTTGGCTGATATAATGGAACGACTGCACTAGCAACAAACGAAGAGTATGACCCAGTTGCAAATACATGGGCAAGTAAAGCAAATATGACAACGGCTCGTTATGGATTAGTGACTCAAACATACAATAATAAAATCTATTGTATAGGTTGATATAATGGTTCACCCATAGCAACAAACGAAGAGTATGACCCAGTTGCAAATACTTGGGCAAGTAAAACTGCAATGACAACAGCTCGCTCTGGATTAGTGGCTCAAACATACAATAATAAAATCTATTGTGTTGGCTGATATAATGGTTCATATTTAGCAACAAACGAAGAGTATGACCCAGTTGCAAATACTTGGGCAAGTAAAACTTCTATGTGAACAGTAAGGCAGGGGGCATGATCAACTCAGTCAGGTTGATTCATCTATGTATTTGGTTGAACAACCACTTGACCTACACAGGTAGTAACATCAGAAGCATATGATGTTGTATGAAATACTTGGTCAAATAAAGCAAGTATGGTAAACCCAAGGAATTTTTTTTGAAGTTGACTTGTAAATTGAAAAGCTTATATCATATGATGATATAATGGTATTAACTGATTATGATTTAATGAAGAATATACATTACCAACCACTCTCAATTCTTGAACAATTACCACTACTCCTAATTCAACAAAGGTTTGAGTTGCTACTTCTTCTACTTCACTTCTTATCCAAACTAATTTCTAGTCTATGTTTTCACAAATTAAAGAACAAAATAATCTTGATTGCACCGAGGAGCAATTCAATACTTATATTGAAGAGCAGTTGTCTTTAGTAGAGCCTCTTGCTATATCACTCAAAAAATATTCATTTGATGAGATCTATAATGGACATCAAATTGAAAATATTTTCAATGACGATAATGCTCGGTACTATGTACTTTCTATTGAAGGCGGTAACACTTATCTTCAATATCACATTCCTTATATAGATGGGATTCAAATGATTACTGATGATAACTTTGATGATGTATCATCTGAACATGCTAGACAATTAGCAGATCAATACATCCAGTATGAGTCATTCCAAAATGCAATTGAACATTTCAAGGTCGCTTAAAAAACAATATAATAAACTACCAAAAAAATAGATAACCATTATAATATGGATGTTATCTATTTTTTTATTTCAAGAATATGGCTAAAAAACGCTATAGTATAAATGACTTCAAGGTCGTAGAAGCAACTCCAGTAGCAGATGGGTTTGAATACACAGATGTAGTTACTCCAGGGTCTTCAACAGGTGCTTCTTCTTTTGGTGTAACAACTCCAAGTACAAACGTAGCTGGTATGCAGAATATTCTCGTAGATGCTATCTACAATGCTACTCCTACTACTCGTACAGAAGGACAGGCTTGACCACTCCAAGCTGACTCACTTGGGAATCTCAAAGAGACTCTCGGGACGACTATCGCTGGTGAAGATATTCCAAACGATGTCACAAAGGTAGAGTTTAGAAACAACGCTACCTACATATCTACTGCTACAACAACTGTAGTTAAGACAGGTGCTGGACTTCTCCATACTATCGTAGTACAAGGTGGTACAACTGGTACCATTATTGGTTATGATAATACTGCGGCATCTGGTACTATCCTCTTCTCATTTGATACTACAGTAGCACTTGCAACGTATACAT
>ERZ650311.1135-NODE-1135-length-13838-cov-7.528259_pt1 | contig 13838 bp, 17 predicted proteins | sample MGYA00376247_ERZ650311 | MGnify/ENA primary metagenome ERZ650311 (study PRJEB26733, sample SAMN07839324) | wastewater metagenome | biome: small river; feature: stream; material: water | place: USA: North Carolina | collected 2016-07-28 ... | reverse complement strand
TCCCTACACGACGCTCTTCCGATCTTGCCAAAGATCGCCTTTCTGGCAGTGGGTGGGCCGCCTGATCCAATATCTCTTGCGGAATTGCCCATAGAGCTAAGTCGCTCTTCCACTTCTGCGCAGCACTCGACATCCTTATTCCTGACTCTTCTCTTGTTCGGCTACTTCTTTCTTAATCGCCTCCATATCAGCGCCCTTAATGGCGCCAATGAGCTCCTCAAGAGATGCTGCAGGCAGCGCTCCAGGTTGGCGAAAGAGAAGGATTCCATCTCGAAATGCCATCAGCGTTGGGATGGACGTAATACCAGCGGCACCCGCTAGATCACGCTCCGCCTCTGTATCTACCTTGGCAAAGATCGCATCGCTATGTTTTTCCGATGCTGCTTCAAAGATTGGCCCGAACATCTTGCATGGACCGCACCACTCTGCCCAGAAATCTACAAAGACGATAGGTGATTCGGTGACAAGCTTCTCAAATTCGGCTTGTCCCACATCAATAGTGGCCACTTGAACTACTTCTTTCCAAAGAGTCTGCTGAAAAAGCCTGGTTCTTTAGGATCATTGGCATGTCCTTGGCAACGATCTGATTTAGCAACACCTTTGAGCGCAATCTCAATATGATTTCCGCATCCTGCCCAAGTTGCTTTTCCGCACCTACGACATGTGGTCTTGTGGCACATAACTTTCTCTCTTCTCTATGTTAGTTATTCTTTATTTGATTTATTACTACTTCGCCACCAACGGTGAGTTGGAATAAGTGAGATAACCACCATCTAAGTTGGTTGCATCAAAACCCAACTCCTGCAAGAGAAGTGTCGCAGTGTGACCGCGCTGGCCCACCTGACAATTCACTAGCACAGGTTTCTTCTCAATTTCATTCACTCGTAATCTGATTTCATCAACAGGAATATTGATAGCACCAGGGATTGATCCTGCAGAAAATTCACTTGGTGTGCGAACATCGAGCAGTTGATATCCACGGGATTGAAGTTCTTCAACATCACTCCATTGGGCAGTCTTGACCAATCCACTCGAGACATTCTCTGCGATATATCCGAGCATATTGACAGGGTCTTTTGCAGATCCAAAAGGAGGTGCATAGGCAAGCTCTAAATCGGCTAGCTCTGGAGCGCTGAGCCCTGCTCGCATAGCAGTAGCAATCACATCAATACGCTTATCAACGCCCTCAAGACCAACGCCTTGGGCTCCCAAAATCTCACCGCTTTCTGGGTTAAAGATGAGTTTGAGTGCAATCTGCTTGGCATCTGGGTAGTAGCCAGCATGGTTATTCGGATGTGTGTGGATGGATGTAAAGGTGCGACCTGAAGCCTTCAGTCTCTTCTCATTCCATCCAGTTGCAGCAATCATGAGATCAAAGACCTTCACAATGGCTGTTCCGATTGTATTAATTGGGCGAATCTCTCTACCTGCAATGTGATCTGCCACTACTCGACCATGGCGATTAGCAAGGTTTGCCAGAGGAACAAGAGTTGCTGAACCATCGATTGCATCTGTCTTCTCAGCAGCATCTCCTACTGCATAGATATCAGGATTACTTGTTCGATTGAACTCATCGACAGATATTCCTCCCCGAGTGCCAATCTTCAATCCAGCACTCTTTGCAAGAGTTACATCGGGACGAACTCCAATTGCCAAGATCACTAGTTCAGCAGGAAGGACTCTTCCATCAGAAAGAACTACAGAATCAGAATTCACTTCTTGCGCACTCACACCCAATTCCACAACCACCCCATGCTTACGCATTTCAGCGGCAACCAAAGTGGCCATCTCGGGATCGAGTGGAGCTAAGAGTTGTAGTGCTGCTTCAATGACCGTTGTCGGAATACCTTTGTGAGTGAGGTTTTCTGCAATCTCCACTCCGATAAACCCTCCGCCAATCACCACGGCAGATTGAGGCCGAGAGTTAACGCGAGATGCAATCACTTCAACATCTTCAACGGTGCGCAGAGTCAAAGCTCTTTCTATGCCTGCAATAGGTGGCACCACCGGATTAGCACCAGGGCTAAGAATGAGTTTGTCATATGAAAGCTTATAGATCTCATTTGTAAGCCAGTTCTTCACCGCAACCTGCTTGGTATTGATATCTATTCCAAGAACTTCAGTTGAGATTCGGACATCGAGTCGAAATCGCGCATGGAGTGACTCTGGAGTTTGAAGGAGAAGGGCATCTTCTTCTTCAATAACTCCTCCTACATAGTATGGAAGGCCACAATTGGCATAACTCACATAGCCGCTCTTTTCCAGCACGATGATTTCAGCATCTGCATCCAATCGTCGCATGCGGGTCGCTGCAGACATACCGCCTGCAACTCCCCCAACGATTACTACTCTCATTACTGTGTGACCAAGCCAAGTCCTGCGCTCTGCCAGGCCTCAACTCCTCCATCAAGATTAAAGAGTGAGGTAAATCCTGCATCTTTCATCTTTCCCACAGCAATTCCTGATCGGCGACCACTGTGGCAATAAACGGCATAGGTCTTGCTCTTATCTAGCTGTGCAATATCTCCATCAAAGGTCATGCCTTCAACGTCAATATTAATAGCACCCTCGATATGACCGGTGTAGTACTCACCTGCTGTGCGCACGTCGAGAACTACAACTCCAGCCTCTTGAGTCTTCTTCTGGAAATCACTGGCGCCAAGGTTGGTTGCAGCAGAACTTCCGCAGGATGTCAGGGCGAGTGTTGATGCGAAAATTGCCGCGATGAGCTTCTTCATTCTTTTTATATCTTTTCTATTAGGCGAGGCTGAGGAATAGTTTTTGAAGTTTTTCTTGTACCGCTTTGCTGTCGTTCTTGTCGTCGACGATGCATTCACGCAGGCTGGTTGAGAGCAAGGTAAATGCCGCTGTGTTAACTGCTTTGCTGACGGCTGACATCTGAGTAACGATTTCGTCACAGTTACGACCCTCTTCGAGCATACGAATAACTGCGGCTAATTGACCATGCGCGCGCTTGAGACGCTTAGAGATTGCAACAATCTGATCTTCATCTTGAAGCACATGTGTTGGTTCTTTCTTCGTGACCATCAGTGATCTCCCTTAAATATCATTGCGACCATTCGTAAATTAAGACTTACAAATCGCCATAATTGAAATAGGACGTTTTTACGCATCTTGAGTGTTTTTTCAATTGGACGAGGTGCGCCTGAAATATCTGCAAAATTTTCCATGATTACTCCTATTCGGGAATCAAGAACCAGAATGGTCTTGCCTTTGCTTTATAGATGAACATGACATGCAACATGTACTTAATCCAGTGGCCAGCTAGGCCAATTTCACCGAAAGTATCTTTAGGCGAACGACCTACACCTGGAAAGCGTTCGTAGTCAGGGACGACCGGATACATAGTCATTGCTGCAGCAGATCCGTTTGTAAACCCTGCACCAGCTGATGCAACACAAGCTGCTCCCATGTTGGCCATTGAAGCTCCGTGAACTTTGCCTTTAACTCCGTGCTTAATCTGATCAATGATTGAAAGTGCCGCTGTTTTGCCCATAACACCAGATGGCATACCAGTGCGTGGAGGCGATGGAGCAATAAGAGTGCCGGTAGCGCTTGTGCGAGGCTTTGAAATTTGATGTGGGGGAGCAAATGCAATTCCAACCGCAAAGACATTTGGGAATGCTGGAACCTGATACGTGGTTGGCCAATCAGCAGCACTCCATTCTTCATAAGGTTTAGGCGTGTAATTTGCATCAACCTTCATAAAACCCGATGGGGCGAATATCTGAGAAGAAATATCTTCCCCGGCTTTATTGAATGCCTTAAGGTCTGCACCACGGAATGGTGGAAGCAACATTGCGAAGTCAAAGTCGAGCGTGCGCTTGACGCCATCGAGCTGTTCGTAGTGAATTACGCCAGCTTCAACCTTAGAGACGTGCGATTGAAGTATTGCCTTGACGTTACGCTCCAGGAAGAGTGATTCAGTCCAGAGCTTTGAGTTTGTTTGAAAACCACGCTGCGCAAATGACATTCCACCCACACCGAAATCGCCGAGTTCGTACTCATTGGTGAGGTAGATGACTTCTGCTAGGTCGCGCACACCAGCCTGGACAAGTTCATGCTCAACATTGAATGTGTATTCAAACGCTGCGCCTTCACAGGTGCAGGTTCCGTGACCGACGCCGATTACTAGACGTTGCTTTTGTCCTGCCTTGAGCTTTGCGATAACTTCCTGGAACTTCTCAGCCGCTTCAATGGCATGTCCTGCAGTGCACACAGAGACTGTGTGGCCATCGGGACCAAGTCCTTCAGTAGCTGCGAAATTCAATTTTGGCCCGGTCGCGTTAATCAAAAAGTCGTATTCGATCAGAGCCTCTTGGCCAGCCTTCTCTGGATTTGTGTATTTGATAGTCACAAAACCCTTTGAGTGATCACTATCGCCTTCAGGATGAATTGAAGTTCCTAGAGCTTGGTGGAATTCAATTCCCTTGCGCTTATAAATTGGCGCTAGTGGGAAAGTCACCTGCTCCGCACTCATCTTTCCAACGCCCACCCAAATGTTTGAAGGAATCCAATTCCACTTTGAGTTTGGCGTCACCACTACGATTTCATGGTTCTTGCCTAAAGAGCGGCGAAGATGAAGGGCTGCTGTATGCCCCGAGATACCTGCACCTAATATGACTACACGGGCCATTTTTCTCTCCGCCTTAGCCTTTAATTACACTTACAGATCTGATCGTCTGAAAGACCGCGGAGCGCATCTTCTACATGCTGGCCACAGCCAGACCAGGTGTACTTCTTACAGCGATCACAGGTAACGCGTGAACACATTTCTATTCCCCTTTTCTTGATATCTTGTATACCCCCTAGGGTATATCTAATACTGTATCAGAGGCGATGAGAAATGGCTACTAGGCGCCTTCAACCTCATCATTGAGCGCAGGCGATGTGTAATCCAAAGAGTCAGCGATGATCTCCAGGTTAGAGACGATGGAAAGCCCTTTAACGATCTGGGCGTTCTCGACCTTTGCATTATTTGCCACAAGTATTTTTGTCAGCGCATCTGTTGCATCGCGTAAATCTTGAGTTGGTGATTGCTTTGCACCAATGATTTCTTCCGGATCTTCGATATGTGCAGTCAGCGCATAACTAGCGGCGCTTAAAGCAACTGCAGTTTCCTTGCGCGCGATCTCTGCAATACCTGCAACAAGTGATGCATCAAAAAGGGTGCGAACGATGACGCGGATTTGAACAAGTGTGTGCTCGACTGCCAAACTATCGAGCGATGCCTTCTCGGCTTCGTCGCGCTGGCCGATACGAATCCAACGTGTGTACCCCTTGGCATCGCCAATCTGCATGCGAAGTTCTGGAAGCTTGCGTACTAGTGCTCGTGCCCGAGCAAGCCAGTGCCCTGCAACCTCTTGGTTGTATCCGGATGCAACACCTTCGGACATCTCTGCCAAGAGCGAAGCTCCTTGCAAAACTAATTTATTAAGGAACTCATAGGTGCGATCAATCGGAGTCTTCGGATGTGAAAAGTACGAGAAGATAATCGCAACAGCGGCGCCGATAAATGTTGCTTCAAGTCTATGTAAGACAGAGCTCTCCGATAATCCAGGTCCAATAATGATCATCGCTACAACCGGCACATTGACTGAGGCGATGGTGCCAAGCCGCAGGGCGCGCGCAAGGATGGCGCAGAAGAAGATAGTCAGGGCCACTGCAATAAAGCCGAAATCAAATACCTTTACCGAGACCAGCGCTACGCCCGCGCCAATCACAGTTCCAAGAATCTGACCGATTCCTTCACGCAATGAGCGATGAAGTGAGATGCGAATAGTAAGTGTGGAGACAATTGCCGCCACTACCCCACCGTTGGTACCTAATTGATTACCAATTGCCCATGCGGTTGCACCTGAAAGACTCGCAACACCAATCTGGCGCAACCAGAGTGCGCGGGATTTAAATGCCTCAGAGATGCGCGCGAACATTACTTCTCTTCGAGAATAAGTGAGACTGAGTTGATGCACCAACGCTGATCGGTTGGTACCTCATACCCTTCACCTTCAAAGACGTGACCTAAATGGGAATCACATTTGGCGCAACGAACTTCGGTACGCACGCGAGGCGCCAGCGAACGGTCTTCTAGAAGGCGAACTGAATCAGCCGCAGTTGGTGCATAGAAAGATGGCCACCCACATCCGGAGTGAAACTTTGTCTCAGATCTAAAGAGCTCATTGCCACATGCCTTGCAACGATATGACCCAACCTTGTCGGTGTCTGTGTATTCACCAGTGAAGGGGCGCTCTGTCGCTCCCTTGCGAAGCACCTCGTAGGAAAGCGGATCAAGGGTTTCGGCGAGCTTGGCCTCATCGAGATTGGCTGGGTTTGAGATGTTCTCCATGGCTCAACTTTAGAGCCTTTCAACTATCGGCGCATATCTGCAAGGTCTAGACTCACGATATGACATGGAGCGCACCTACAAATGCCGATATAAAGGCACTGCTAGAGAAATCAAAGAATGTCGCTATCGTCGGCATCTCTAACAAAGAAGATCGCGCCAGCTACCAAGTAGCGAAGTGGCTACAGGAGAATTCACACTTCAATCTCTTCTTTGTAAACCCAGTTATTGATGAAGTCCTCGGCCAGAAGACCTTTGCATCCCTTGCTGATATTCCAGAGAAAATCGATATCGTCGATGTCTTCCGCAAGGCTGAGGATTGCCCGCCTGTACTAGAGAAGGCGATTGCCGCAGATGCTGGAGCTATCTGGCTTCAGTTAGGCATCGCCGATGACGATGTTGCCGAGAAAGGCACTGCCGCTGGCTTAGAAGTTGTAATGGATCGCTGCATCAAGATTGATTACGCATCGCTAGTTAAATAGAAGGAATCCAGGCCTTAACGCTCTCAAGTGAAGGTGATGTCACTGCATATTGCGCATCTGACTTCACATCGAGGTCTTCAAACTGCTTTGGTACAGATGTATAGCCGACAGCATATGAGCCTGCTTGTGGGTTCCAAGCGTTATACGTCAATGCTGCATTACGAACTCGCTGCATGCGATCTGATGCTGGCTTGAAGAAAAAGGTGGCTGGTAAATCAGTAGTTGACTTTGTGCGCTCGGCTGAAAGGGCATCCCACGTTGTACGCGAGATTGCGTATGCGGTACGCAGTGGCGTTCCATCCGAGATGTAGCGAAGCGCCTCTCCCGCTGCTCGGTGGTGAGGATGAATATCTATAGTGGACATTGTCCAGTGCACAGCTTCTGGGTAGAGGGCAACAACTTCTAGCATCGCGCCAATAACATCTTCAGCTTTGAGTTCATTATCTTTTAAAAGGTTATATGTGTGTACATGATCTGGAGAAATATTCATCTCCCCGGCTGAAGATTTGAACTCGGTAACTCGAGCACGGCCAATATCTTCAATAGTTAAAGGTGCGTATCCTGCAGTTGTTGGATTGTGCATGCCCTTGTAAACGAAGCGTGTGCCGTTTCCCGGCGATGCAAGTTCACCATTAATTAATTTGATGGCAGTTGAGGTAGATCCACTTGTCAGAAGAACGTAGATAATCTCGTATCCCAAGGCCACATATTCAGAGGCAATGACACCGAATGAGAGAAGCTCATCATCAGGATGCGGTGCATAGAAAACAATCTGCTTTGTTGGCGAATTCATCACCATCGGATCAAGAGTCGATGGGCGTAGTGGCTCTTGCTTAGTCACCGCAGGAGTTGCCTGGTTCTGCTTCGAGTTGTTCTTCTTCTTTGTCAGCGCCTGAGCTGATTCGCCACCAATTGCATTGGTGAGAAAGAGGCCGGCTAGGCCTGCGACAACTCTTCTCCGTGAAAGCACCGCGGGAGTCTATAGAAAGCTAGGACTACCCCCTGACCAAAAAGTGGCTATTTACAGGGTGATTTAGAGCCCAGTGAGTTTTACAGCACCAAGTGCAACGCCGGCAACAATTACCCAAGCAATCATTCCCATCGCCATTGGACGTGGACCAATTGCGCGAATTGCCTTCCAGCGAACTCCAGATCCAAGGGCAACAAGTCCAGCACCTAATAGCAACTTACTAGTGAAGACAATGTCGGCGAGCAATCGCTCATTGATAGTAACCAAGTTATGGAAAGTAGCTACTGCAATGAAGCCCAATACGAAGTAGGGAATTAAAGGAACTTTTGCACCGGCAACTTCGCTTTTACCTTGAGAAGTTAGCCACTTGCGATGGCGAATTGAAAGAATTAAGACGATTGGTGCCAGCAAGCAGACTCGAGCAAGCTTTACGACGATTGCGTATTTATCTGCACCATCTCCCCAGACAGATGCAGTTGCGACAACCTGACCAACATCATGCACCGCAGCACCTGCCCAAGATCCGAATTCACGGGTATCTAAGTTAAATACATGACCTAGGAATGGAAGCAAGAAAATCGAGAGAGTTCCGCAGAGTGAAATCAATCCGATTGCATAAGAGGTTTCTTCCTCAGTTGCACGGGTTTGTGGGCGAATGGCAGCCACCGCAGTTGCACCACAGACACCGAAACCAACGCCGATAAGAAGACCAAGGTCTCCTGACATTTTAAATAACTTTGAGAGACCGAGAATTCCAAAGATTGTAAAACTGACCACGATGGCTACCGTGATGACACCTTTAAGGCCGATCTCTTTCAAAGATGCAACGCTTACTTGGGCACCCAAGAGCGCAACACCAATACGCATCAAGGTCTTGCTCGACAACTTGGTTGCAGGAGCGGCAAATGCTGGCCATTGAATGAAATTTGCAACGAGAAATCCAAATGCCACGCAGAGAGCAAGTGGACTGATTGCAGATTGCATATGGTTAATCTCGAAGGCAATCGCGACCAAAACTGCGATGAGCGCTAAACCGGGTGCATAGCTCTTAACCATTTAGAGTCCTAACTGTGCGGCAACTGAATCGGTAATTGTGATTTCATCATCGGGATTGAGTTTTCCTGGATTTACACGGTTAGAACCTGGAAGTCTGCCACCAGCGCTCTTTACCTCTTGCGCAAAATCTCCCATGCGGTTGTTCTCGCCATCAACAGAGAGTTTTGAGGCATCAATTGCAATGACAAAATGTGCAATCTCTTGTGGCGCCGAATCTTGGCCATGGTTGAACATATCTGGGATGTTCTTTGAAAGGGTTGGACCAATCAGAACTCCGGTGAGGGATTCAACCAAAACTGCGAGCGCATAACCTTTTGCGCCGCCAAGTGGAGCGAGCATTCCAGCTAGCGCTTCTTTTGCATCAAGTGTTGGAGCGCCATCTTTTGTAAATGCCCAGCCAGGCTCGAGTTCGGCCCCAGCCTGCGCCTTTGCTTGAATCTTTCCGCGAGCAACTGCGCTCGTTGCGAGATCAACAACAGTTGGAGGGTTGGTAGGAATACCCGCTGCCAGTGGTGAAGTTGAAAGGAGAGGCTTATTTCCACCCCATGGTGGCATCACTGCCGGACCAGTACTGAAGGCGATACCAACTAATCCTTTATCAATCATTGGCCAGACATAAATTCCCAGCGCTCCGCAATGTGAAGAGCGGCCGACACCTACGGCAGCAATTCCATTGGTCTTTGCACGCTCTGCTGCCAGTTCTGCTGCGCGCTGAATCTGCCAATGTCCTAGGCCATCGCCGCCATCAAAAACAACAAGCCCTGGCATATCTGTAACTACCTTCAGCTCTGCACTTGCGTTGATTCCGCCCGCCTTTAGCCGATCGAGATAGAAGGGCAGGCGCATCAATCCATGGCTGCCAATCCCCCAGCGATCACTAGCAACAATTGCATGTGCGCTCACAGATGCCTTTGCAGAGTCCATGCCTGCAGCGACCAAAAGCTCGGTTGCCTTTTCAATTGCCTTACCAACGGTGAGTTGAGTCATTAACGAGTGCTCTCTTTGATTGAACCCACTGCATTGATTGCAGCTTTGCCAGTCAACATCAATTCGATATTTGCAGTGAGGATTTCGTTGATACGTAGCTGGCTCTCTGCCGTAATACCGGCAACGTGCGGAGCGAGAATTACATTGGGAAGAGTCTCAAGCTCACCCACCACTGGTGGTTCCTGCGCGCGCACATCGAGCGCTGCACCAGAGATCATCTTTGACTTCAACGCTGCAATTAAATCTGCTTCATTAATAACTTCACCGCGACCAACATTGACGATGATTGCAGATGGCTTCATCAGCGCCAGAGTTCTTGAATTAATTGTGTTATTTGTTTCTGGCGTCGATGGCATGTGAATGCTCACCACATCAGCGCCTTTAAGAACCTCTTCCAGCGAGTGCATGCTCATATTGAGTCCCGGAAGGCGAGGATCATCAGCCTTTACAAATGGGTCATATCCCAAAACTTTGCAATTAAAGCCTTGAATGAGACGTGCGGTTGCCATGCCAGTTGCGCCACAACCGAGCAATCCCCAAGTAAGTCCCGATAGCTCTCGACCAGGAGTGCGAATCCACTTTCCGTCACGGGTAGCAACATCGTGAGTGGGAATGCTGCGCAGCAATGAAAGCGCAAGTCCGAGAGTTAATTCGCCGACGCTAACGGCGTTGGCACCCAAGCCTGCAACGACGACTATGCCTGCTGCATCCGCGGCCTTAATATCAATATTGTCGAGACCAACACCGGCACGAGCAATCACTTTGAGGAGCGGCGCAGCAGCGATGATTTCGGCAGTTACTTGGGTGCGGTTGCGCACCACAAGTGCGGTTGCATCTTTGATCTTTAATTTGAGCGCCTCTGGATCTTTCCAAAGATCGTCTTCACGAAGAATGGGGAAGCTCCCTCCAAGCTTCTCGAAAGGAGCTCCCCATACATCTTCAGATATAAGAATCACGAAGTTCGAAATCTCTTCTATTACGCAGAGATGTAGAGCTTGGTGAATGTGTATTCGCGGTGACCCATTACCTCAGCGGTGCAGAGACGACCGTTGACTGTGCGCTCGATGACATCCATCATCATGTCGCCAGCCTTGGTCAAGTCATACTCGTAGCGAAGAAGTCCAGAGACATCGAGGTCCATGTGCTCCTTCATGCTGCGTGCAGTCTTGATATTTGCAGTCAACTTCAAGACCGGAATGATTGGGTTACCAATCACATTGCCCTGACCTGTTGGGAACAAGTGAATAACAGCGCCAGCAGCTGCCATCAGAGTTACGCACTCTGCTGCAGCAGAAGAGGTATCCATAAAGTAGAGACCCTTCTTCTTTGGATCTGGCTCTTGTGCTGGCTTAAGCACACCAACAACTGGAACAGAACCGGTCTTAGCAATATTGCCAAGCGCCTTCTCTTCAATAGTTGTAAGTCCGCCAGCGATATTTCCCTGTGTTGGCTGTGAACCGAGAAGATTTGCACCAGTTGATTCAATGACCTTGATGTAGTTGTCATAAGTCTGCTGGAACAAGTTGCGGCAAGCATCATCAATGCAACGATCTGCAATGAGGTGCTCTCCACCTGTGAGCTCTGAAGTCTCACCGAAGAAGACAGTTCCACCAGCTGCAACCCAACGGTCTACCGCTTGTGAAGTTGTAGGGCATGAACCGAGACCAGATGTTGTATCTGACTCACCGCACTTGATTGACATGATCATGTCGCCAATTTCAGCTTGTTCGCGCTGTAGCTCTGACGCATCTTGGAGGAACATGGCAGCTACGCGGCTTGCTTCAGCGATAACCTGAAGATCGCCCTTACCTTCGATTGAGAATGCAGCAACCGGCTTGCCAGTTGTTGCAATTCCATCTGCGACTTTCTGAGTCCACTTAGGTTCGATACCGATTACGACAACTGCAGCAACGTTTGGGTTGCGACCAGTTCCGATAAGTGTCTGGAAGGTGAGCTCAAGATCTTCACCAAACTGCAGACGACCGAATGCGTGTGGAAGTGCGAGTGTGCCTGGGATTACCTTTGCGACAGCTTCAGCTGCTGCGTTAGAGAGGTCATCGAGCGGCAAGATAATGACGTGATTGCGGATACCCATCGTGCCATTTTGGCGACGGTATCCTGTTAAGCGCGGCTTGCTTCCCATCGATAACTCCTCATGTTGTGTGTATGGATGTAATCACCTTTTTTAATTGGCGCTGAAGCAAGGCCTACCTTGATGCCGTACTTGATAATCGCATCGCCTTCTGCGAGATCGGTCAAAGCAAACTTGTGACCGAGTGGAATTGCGTGATTCAAAATTGCGGTGCTCTCAGTTCCCTGCTTCACAGAACGTCCGTGAAGAGTCCCTGGCTCCAGGTCTTCCATCGCCACTGCGACATTGTCGCCATCGTGGTGAAGCAAGAACTGTGGAGGTGTTATTGCCATAGCTGCTCCTCGCCCTTGATTACTCGTGATTCTTCAATATCCGCCGAACCCCCGCCTGATAAGGCAAGTGGTCTGACCTCTGCGGGAAGTCTAAAGGTTTTGAGCGTAGATTGTCTAGACCCCTGCCCAAAAATCTCCAAGTGGTCTAACCTTTACCCATGGGACGCGAACTTCGATATGGAATTATTGGCGCTGGCAGCATGGGGCGCGAGCATATTTTGAACGTCAATGTGATGGGTACCGGCGTAGTTACCGCCCTCGCCGATCCACACCAGCCGAGCCTCGATGCATCGCTGCAGCTAGCGCCAGGCGCAAAGACCTTTACCGATTACCGAGCCCTCCTCGATTCCGGGCTGGTTGATGCCGTTGTCGTTGCAACCCCAAATGACACGCATGCCGCAGTATTGAAGGATGTATTAGCGACAGATATCGCAGCGTTGATTGAGAAGCCATTGGCGACAACGATGGATGATTGCAAGGCAATCACTGCATGGGGCAAGAATCGAAGTGCTCTTACCTGGATGGCGCTCGAATATCGATTTATGCCACCAGTAACAGAGGTCATCGATCGCGCTCGCGCTGGCGAAGCTGGAAAGATTCATCAAGTTTCAATCCGCGAACACCGCGAACCGTTCTATCCGAAAGTTGATAACTGGAATCGTTTCTCAGAGCGCACCGGTGGAACTCTTGTTGAGAAATGCTGCCACTACTTCAACTTGATGGATATCGTCATTGGCGAAAATCCAATCAAGGTCTATGCATCAGGCAATCAAGCGGTCAATCACCTTGATGAGAAATATGATGGCAAGCAGGCAGATATGCTCGATAACGCCTTCGTCATTCTTGAATATGCCAACGGCGCTCGAGGAATGCTTGATCTCTGCATGTTTGCCGAAGGTTCATTTGATAAAGAAATTCTCACTGTTGTTGGCAGCGAAGGAAAGATCGAATCATTCCTTCCATCTCAGACAGTGAAAGCCTCACGCCGCGATAACTATGGCGCACGCACCGAATGGTCGAGTGGCGCAAGCCAGGGTCGCGGCCATGAAGTCAAGCATGTACATAATTACGATGTTCGATACATGGGCCATCACTACGGCGCTAGCTATATCGAGCATGTAAAGTTCCGCGATGCTTTGCTCAATTCAACGCCTGCAGAGGTAACTCTCAACGATGGCGTAACTAGCGTCGCAACCGGACTTGCGGCACATAAATCAATCCGCGAAGGTCGTGTGGTTACCCTCGCCGAGATGTGGGCTTAATTAGCGAACGTCGCTCCATGGTCGGGCGTATTGATCCACAATTTCAGCGAGCTTCTCTAAGCGCGGAATAGATACTTCACGCAGTGCTGCTGGAATATCAGCCGCTCCAACGATATCTGCCCAGACTGCACGTCCTGCCAGGAAACCACTTGCGCCACCTTGCGCACACGCCTTTACTGCATCAGCGAAGAATGGCGCTTTCACGCCATTAGAGAGAACCACCCATGGAGTTCCAACGGCTTCGGTAATGCGTTGTGCATTGCGAGTGATCGCAATGAGATCGCCTTCACCGT
>ERZ650311.1134-NODE-1134-length-13839-cov-5.025900_pt1 | contig 13839 bp, 13 predicted proteins | sample MGYA00376247_ERZ650311 | MGnify/ENA primary metagenome ERZ650311 (study PRJEB26733, sample SAMN07839324) | wastewater metagenome | biome: small river; feature: stream; material: water | place: USA: North Carolina | collected 2016-07-28 ... | reverse complement strand
AGTTCGAGGTTCCGATTCAGGCCGCCGTCGGTTCGCGAATCATCGCCCGCGAGTCCATTCGCGCCATGCGCAAGGACGTTCTCGCCAAGTGTTACGGCGGTGACATCAGCCGAAAGCGCAAGCTCATCGAGAAGCAAAAAGAAGGCAAGAAGCGCATGAAGATGGTTGGTCGCGTCGAGGTTCCGCAAGAAGCCTTCATTGCCGCCTTGTCAACAGATTCTGATTCAAAGGGCGAGAAGAAGGCCAAGTAATGGCTGGCCCACTGCCAATCGGCGAGCCTGTTCCTGACAGCGGCGAGTTGCCGGCGCAGGCCCTCACCAACAGCGATCAACGCACTCTGCACGCATACATCCACATACCTTTTTGTCGCGTTCGCTGTGGCTACTGCGATTTCAATACATACACAGCAACAGAGCTTGACGGCGTTAGTCAAAGCGATTTCGCAAGTGTGTTGATTCAAGAAATCGAGCTGTCAAAGAGAATCACTGGTGATCGGCGAAAACTAGAAACCGTGTTCTTTGGCGGCGGAACGCCAACGCAGCTGCCCGCTTCTGATTTGGTCAAAATTCTCGATGCCCTGAGGGGTTCATTCGGCTTAACTGATGGTGCCGAGATCACTACTGAGGCCAACCCCGACAACGTAAATAAGCAATATCTCAGCGAACTTGCCGCCGGTGGTTTCACCCGGGTGTCGTTCGGCATGCAGTCTGCGGTGCCCGGCGTTTTGCAAACGCTTGAGCGCACACATCAGCCCGAAAATGTGCCGCTTGCGGTGGCGGCCGCGAAGGCGAATGGATTGTCAACTTCAGTTGATCTCATTTATGGCGCGCCTGGTGAAACCTTGGATGATTGGCGTGTTTCGCTCGATGCTGCCATTTCAATCGATCCTGATCACATTTCGGCCTACTCGCTGATTGTTGAAGACGGCACCAAGCTTGCTCGGCAAATCAAGCGCGGCGAGCTGCCTGAGCCAGATGAAGACCTTCAGGCTGACAAATACGAACTTGCTGACGCGCTTCTCGAGTCAGCTGGCTTCAATTGGTATGAAGTCAGCAACTGGTCAAAGTCGCCTGAAACTGCATCGCGACACAATCTTGCATACTGGCTTGGCAACGACTGGTGGGGTTATGGCCCTGGCGCACATAGCCATTTTGGTGGCGTTCGATGGTGGAATGCGAAGCACCCAAGTGCCTATTCGAACCGGCTAAACCAGGGGCTATCCCCGGCTGTTGGTCGAGAGGTGCTTGATGAACCGACTCGCTTAGCTGAGCGCATTTTGCTTGAAATTCGCATCAGGCCAGGACTAACCGTCGATGTAGTCAAGCAAGTTTCAAAGTCGTCATCTCGACTAATTGCTCAATTCATCGCAGATGGACTAATTGAAGGCACCGAGGCAATTGCAGGGCGCCTGGTTTTGACGCTGAAGGGTCGCTTGTTAGCAGACTCCCTGGTTCGCCAAATTCTCAACTAGGTTGAATAGAATTGGCACTCTAGGCCCAAGACTGCTAAGTAGGTGAAAATGATTCCAGAACGAAGTCTCGAAGTGCTTCGAGCAATTGTGAACGACTATATCGAGAGCAATGAGCCGGTTGGGTCAAAGACACTGGTTGAGCGTCACGCATTCGGAGTTTCAGCTGCGACTATTCGCAACGACATGGCCCTGCTTGAAGAGGAACAGTTGATTCACGCGCCGCATACATCGGCTGGGCGCGTTCCGACCGACAAGGGCTATCGACTTTTCGTCGACAAACTCGAACAGGTCAAACCGCTGAGCTCGGCTGAAAAAAATGTTTTTGAAAGCTTTTTGTCAGACACGGCAGACCTCGACGAAACCCTAACCAGCGCTGTTCGGTCTCTTTCGCAGCTCACCAACCAAGTTGCAATGGTGCAATATCCAACGCTCGGCAAATCTAAGGTTGCAACCCTAGAGCTTATTGCCGTTTCAGAGACTCGACTGCTGCTGATTTTGGTGACTGATTCATCGCGTGTTCAGCAGCACGTTATCGAACTGGGTCAGTTGGTTGACCACAATTTCATCGCCGATCTCAAAGCGCGTCTCTCTGCAACTCTTGTTGGCCAGCCGCTAACTTCAGTCGCCGACCGACTCAGCGGTTTCATTCAGGGTTTTCAATTAGATAAAAGCGTGCAGGTGCAGATGGTTGTTGACACTTTGCTCGACCAAGTTGACGCCTCGCGCCAAGAAAAAATAATTCTTGCTGGCACAGCTAACCTTGCTCGACGCGAGAGTGATTTTTCGGGCAGCATATTGCCTGTTCTTGAGGCAATTGAAGAGCAGGTTGTTTTGCTCAAGCTGCTTGCCGAAATGCAAGACGACACCAATGGCGTTGCCGTTCGAATCGGAACAGAGAATCCGATTGCCGGCCTGTCGGGAACAACAATTCTCGCAAGTGGTTATGAAAATCAGGGATCAGAAATCGCCAAGGTTGGTGTGCTTGGCCCCACTCGCATGAATTATTCGCAAAACATTTCGGCGGTGCGCGCGGTAGCGCGTTATCTAACCCGAGCTCTCAGCAATCAGTAAAGGCAAAAGTTGGCAGATCACTACGAAGTTCTTGGCGTTTCTCGTGACGCAAGTGAAGACCAAATCAAAAAGGCCTATCGCAAGCTGGCCCGTGAGTTGCACCCAGATGTGAATCCGGCTGAAGATGCCCAGGAGCGCTTTAAGTTAGTCACTCACGCCTATGAAGTTTTGAGCGACCCAAGTGCTCGTCGCCAATATGACTCTGGTGGTCAATCTGGTTTTGGTGGTGACTTCGGTGGTTTCGGTGACATTTTTGACACATTCTTTGGTGGCGGGTTCGGCGGCGGTCAGCGTGGGCCACGCTCGCGCCAAGAGCGCGGTCAAGATGCACTCATCCGTGTTGATCTAAACCTGGATGATGTTGTTTTTGGCTGCCAGCGAAGTGTTGAAATTGACACCGCCGTTCTTTGTCAAACCTGCCAGGGCGACTGCTGTCAGCCTGGCACCGAACCGGCGCTTTGCGACATTTGTCGTGGATCAGGCTCAATTCAGCGTCAGGTTCGTTCACTTTTAGGCAACGTCGTGACCTCACAGCCGTGCGGAACGTGTCGTGGTTTCGGTCAGGTTATTCCGAGCCCCTGTGTTGACTGCCGCGGTCAGGGCCGAGTTCGTGCTCGACGCAGCATTGACCTAAATGTTCCGGCTGGCGTTGAAGACGGGCTTCGATTGCAGCTTGCTGGCCAAGGCGAAGTTGGCTTTGCCGGTGGCCCAAGCGGCGACCTATATGTCGACATTTCGGTCAAGGCGCACGACATTTTTGGGCGTCAGGGCGACAATTTGACTTGCACGCTTGAAGTGCCGCTGCATGATGCAGTGCTTGGAACCCGCACCAAGATCAAGACCTTCGATGGCGAACTTGATGTTGACATTGCACCTGGGCAACAGAGCGGTGACGTTCTGACCTTGAAGGGCAAAGGAATTACTCATTTGCGAAATTCTGGTCGAGGCGACTTGCTGGTTAGGTTTCAAATCAGCACACCGACCAAGCTGGATAGCAAGCAGAAAGAACTTTTCAGGTCACTTGCAACCTTGCGCAAATCTGACTCGATCAAGCTGGTTTCGCACGCATCAGGCTTCTTCGCCGGAAAGCGCAAATAATTGGTTGAACCACTTTTTCGCATCGAACTAACGACTTTGCCAGTTGCCGGGCAAAAGATTTCATTGACCGGCGCTGAGGCTAAACACGCCGCAGCAGTTCGCAGAATGCGAATCGGAGAGGCAATCCAGTTATCTAACGGGCAAGGCATTCGAGTGCGTGGCTTAGTTGATTCTGTCGATCCCAACCAGGTCGACATCGAAGTCGCCGAGGTTATAGAAGAACCGATGCCCAAGATTCAAATTCACCTGGCGCAGGCCCTCGCTAAGGGCGATCGCGCTGAGCTGGCAATTCAAGCGGCAACCGAACTGGGAGTCTTTGGCGTTATTCCCTGGCAGGCCGAGCGCTCAATTTCAAGATGGGATGGCGCCAAAGCCGCCAAGGGGCGCGATCGCTGGCAAACAATTGTCAACGAGGCGGCAAAACAGTCACTTCGAGTTTTCGAGCCAGTGGTGTCTGATCCCAAAACAACCAAAGAGATCGCGGGCCTAGTAGCGGGGTTCGATTCCGTTCTGATTCTCGACCCAACTGCTGAGGCGGGCATAACTTCGCAGGCGCTGCCAACTGCTGGTCGACTGCTTCTTATTGTTGGTCCTGAGGGCGGCATTTCAGATTCAGAACTAGCGATTCTTGAGTCATTCGGTGCTCACCGAGTTCACCTAGGTGCACCAATTTTGCGCACATCTACTGCCGGTCTAGCCGCAATTTCAGCCCTATTGGCAAGCTCTGGCGCGTGGCGCTAACTAGACTTTCACTCAGAGGAGAACAGATTGACTGATTGCATTTTTTGCAAAATCGTAGCCGGCGAAATTCCGAGCAAAAAAGTGGCCGAGAACGAACATGCAATTGCTTTTCACGACATCAACCCAGAGCAGCCAGTGCACATTTTGGTTGTGCCAAAACAGCACTTTGCCAATGTGGGCGAGCTAGCTTTAGCCGACAGTGCCCACGCAGCAAGTTATCTCGAGTTCATCGCCCAGGTGGCGACTGAACAAACCAACGGGCACTACCGCCTGCAGTTCAACACCGGCGAGCAGGCTGGTCAAACCGTGTTTCACGTGCACGGGCACATTTTGAGTCGCACCGCAAAGGATGCCATTGCCTAAGCGCGAAGCAGCTAGAACCGTAAAAGAGCATATTTCGGTGCAGGGAATCGCCATGGTTTCGCTTCTCGGGCCAGAAGATCGGCTGCTAAAAACTCTCGAGCTCGAGCACCCGGGAGTCGATGTTTTAGTTCGTTCCAACGAAATTATTTTGACCGGCGAAGACGCCAAAGTATCAGCTGCTTCGAGACTGATTTCTGAAATGGTCGAACTTGTAGAGGCCGGCCAAGACCTGGCTCCAGCCGATGTAAATCGATCTAGCCGAATGATCGCTGAAGACGCCCGAAATCGACCCGCCGATGTTTTGAGCCAGTCGATTTTGAGCTCCAGAGGCAAGAGCATTCGGCCTAAAACAATGGGTCAAAAGAAATATGTTGATGCAATCGATGAGAGCACAATCGTTTTCGGCATCGGTCCGGCAGGAACCGGAAAAACATATCTTGCGATGGCAAAGGCGGTTCAGGCACTTCAGCGCAAAGAAATTAGTCGCATTATTTTGACTCGCCCAGCAGTTGAGGCGGGGGAGCGTCTGGGCTTTTTGCCAGGCACGCTCAACGACAAGATTGATCCGTATCTACGACCGCTGTTCGATGCACTTCACGAAATGCTCGAGCCTGAAACGGTGCCAAAGCTGATGGCTGCCGGAACAATCGAGGTTGCCCCCTTGGCATATATGCGTGGCCGAACGTTAAACGATGCATTCGTGATTCTTGACGAAGCTCAAAACACCACACCCGAGCAAATGAAGATGTTTCTCACCCGCCTAGGTTTCAACTCAAAAATGGTGGTCACCGGAGACATAACTCAAATCGATTTGCCTGGCGGGGCATCGGGGTTGCGCACGGCTGTCGAGGCACTAAGCAACGTTGATGACATGCATTTTGCCACCCTGGGCTCTGAAGACGTGGTCAGGCACACTCTCGTCGGCAAGATTGTCGACGCATATGCAATTCACGATGCAAAGGGCACCTCGGGCTCGCGAGGCAATGCAAGTCGAAGTTCTCGAACTAAAAACCCAACAAATGAAAAGGGCTCTGCTGCCAAATGACAATCGAAATCAACAATGAGTCTGGTGTCTCGCTTGATGAAGCGATTGTTTTGCGCCTTGCAACCTTTGCTCTCGATCAACTGCACGTGCACCGCGACACCGATTTGGCCATTGTTTTTGCCGACGAACCGACAATCGAGGCATTGCACATTCAATGGATGGATGAGCAGGGCGCGACAGACGTTCTGAGTTTTCCGATGGACGAACTGCGACCTGGCCGTGACGGAGAAATCACACCAGCCGGGCTTCTAGGTGACATCGTTGTTTGCCCGCAGGTAGCTAAGCGTCAGGCAGCAACCGCCGGCCACGAATTGATTAGCGAGATTTTGCTTCTCACCACACACGGCATATTGCACCTGCTTGGGTTTGACCACGGCACACCCGAAGAAGAGCTCGAAATGTTTAGCCTGCAGAAGTTGATTCTCAAAGCATTCTTCGAAGCAGAGGGGATAGAAGGCAATGTTCCCGAGCCAACCATCTCAGATGCCCACAAGGGCAGTAGCGAATAATGCCAGCTCTAGGCACCGGCGTAGTTCTAGTCGTCGCGGTTTTAGTTCTTCTGTTTTCAATTCTGAAGGCCGCACTTGAGTTTTCAGAGGCTGATCGTGAGGCCGCAGAGGCAATGGGCTTCACCCGAATGGCCTTCGCAAGCATCTTTGGCGTTTTGCTTGGGCAATTGTTTGCAAAGAGCGGTCTTGCTTGGTGGTGGGCTACGTCGGCGTCGGTCGTGCTAATGCTTGCGCTCATTTTCTCGAGTCAACTGATTAGTCGACAGCTGGGCCATCGTGGTTTCGGTTCTTGGTTGCTCAAATCGACAGCGCCATTAGTCAAGTCGCTGCATCTTTTGTTTCAGCCAATCTCGCTGCCGAAAGACGAAGCGCCCGAAGAGTTTGAGCAAGAGCTTCTTGACTCAGTTGAAGAATTCGGCGAGACAATCGTGCGTGAGATTATGGTTCCGCGCGTTGACATGGCAACCATTTCGGCCGATTCCACGCTCTCTGAGGCCATGTCAGTTTTTCTCACGCGTGGGTTCTCACGCTTGCCAATTGTCGGTCGAAAAATTGACGATATTCAAGGCGTTCTCTACATCAAAGATGTTGCGAAAATTCAGCACGAATCAACCAAAAATTTCAAATCGATGACCGTTCTCGAAATATCTCGAGCGGCTCATTTCGTGCCCGAATCTAAACCAGTCGACGATCTGCTGCGCGAGATGCAATTGAGCTCTCGACACATTTCAATAGTCGTTGATGAATATGGCGGCGTTGCCGGTTTGGTCACACTAGAAGATTTGCTTGAAGAAATTGTCGGCGAGATCTCTGATGAATATGACCGAGACGCGCCAGACTTGGTGGCAATCAGCGATGGTTGCTATCGAATGACAGCGCGCTATTCACTCTTTGATTTGGGTGAACTATTTGACCTTGAGCTCGAAGATGAAGATGTTGACACCATTGGTGGCCTGCTGACCAAAGAGCTCGGTCACCTGCCTGCCAAGGGAGAGAGTGTTTTAGTTTCAGGTCTGCGCCTCACTGCCGAAGTTGTAGAAGCGCGACGCAAGCGGCTGCTGACGGTTAAGGTTGAGCTCGATCAAGATTTAGCGAGCGCCAAGGCGGCATTCGAGTTAGCAGATAAGAATGAACAGTAACTCACCAGAAGGCAGCATTCACCGCGCTGGATTCGCTTCATTTGTCGGTCGACCAAATGTGGGCAAATCAACACTCACTAATGCGCTAGTGGGCGAGAAAATCGCCATCACTTCAGCCAAGCCGCAGACCACGCGCCGAGCAATTCGTGGAATCGTGCATCGTGATTATGGGCAGTTGATTCTGGTGGACACGCCTGGCTTGCACCGCCCACGAACACTTTTGGGTCAGCGTCTCAATGACCTGGTTGAGCAAACTTTGGGTGATGTCGACGTCATCGGCCTATGCATTCCTGCGAATGAAAAAATCGGCCCAGGCGACACATTCATCAACGATCAGCTTAATGAATTCAAGCGCGCAAAAATAATCGCCATCGTGACTAAGAGTGAGTTGGTTTCACCCGAGGCGCTAGCGAAGCAGTTGATAGAAGTTCAAAAACTTCGTGAATTTGAGGCCATAGTGCCTGTTTCTGCAATCGGTGAAGATCAGCTCGAGGTTCTAACCAAGGTGCTTATCGATCTAATGCCGGTGTCTCCAGCTCTTTATCCAGCCGATTCAGTCACTGACGAATCCCTTGAAAATAGAATCTGCGAGCTAATTCGCGAGGCGGCCCTTGAGGGCGTGCGCGATGAATTGCCGCACTCCATCGCCGTCACGATCGATGAGATTTCAAAGCGCGAGGGCAAAGAGCTGACCGACATTCACGCAAACATTTTTGTTGAACGCGACAGTCAAAAGGGCATCATCATCGGCCACCGCGGTGGTCGACTGATTGATGTAGGCAAGCGCGCTCGACTTGAGATCGAGAAACTAATTGGACACAAGGTGTTTCTCGGGCTTCGTGTCAAGGTTGCCAGCGAGTGGCAGCGTGACCCGAAACAGCTCGGCAAACTTGGTTTTTAGTGGCATCGGGCGTAGTCTGAAGCCGTGTTCTTCGGTCTCCTACTTAGTGGCCGCGACGAGGCCTAATCCGGCCTTCCTCGTCGCGGAGCCTTTTGTCGGCTGACCCGAAAACTTAAGGAAGACACTAAAAATGCAAAACACCCAAAAAACTTCTGGCATGCCAGTTCACAAATACTTGCCTTTTCACGAGCAGATCAATGTGAGTTTGCCTGATCGCACTTGGCCGAACAAGATAATCACCGAAGCTCCCCGCTGGTGTGCTGTCGATCTTCGCGATGGCAACCAGGCTTTGATTGACCCGATGAGTCCAGAGCGAAAGCTCAAAATGTTCCAGCTTTTGGTCAACATGGGCTACAAAGAAATTGAGGTCGGATTCCCATCGGCAAGCCAAACCGATTTTGATTTTGTTCGCCTGCTAATCGAAGACGGGCATATTCCTGACGACGTCACCATCCAGGTTCTGACCCAGGCCCGCGACTCACTAATCGAGCGCACCTATGAATCACTCAAGGGTGCTAAAAAGGCCATCGTTCACTTCTATAACTCAACGTCAGTTCTGCAGCGCAGAGTCGTCTTCAATCAAGACAAAGATGGCATCAAGGCAATTGCAGTTCACGGTGCAAAAAAGTGTCGTGAGATGGAATCAACGATTCCTGAGACTGACGTGTATTACGAATATTCTCCAGAGTCATACACCGGCACCGAACTTGAATATGCCGTTGAGGTTTGTGACGCAGTTATCGAAGTCATCGCGCCAACTCCCGACCACAAAATGGTGATAAACCTTCCGGCTACTGTCGAAATGGCGACTCCGAACGTCTATGCCGATTCAATCGAATGGGTCAGTCGCAACATTTCAAAGCGCGACAGCGTTCTAATTTCACTGCACCCTCACAATGACCGAGGCACTGCCGTTGCTGCTGCTGAGCTAGGTTATCTGGCTGGCGCAGACCGCATCGAGGGTTGTTTGTTCGGCAACGGTGAGCGCACTGGCAACGTCGACCTAATTACTCTCGGTCTAAACCTTTTCAGTCAAGGTGTCGACCCGCACATTGACTTCAGCAACCTTGATGAAATCAAGCGCACAGTCGAATACTGCAACCAGCTTCCGGTTCACGAGCGTTCGCCTTACGGTGGCGACTTGGTCTACACCGCATTCTCAGGTTCACACCAAGATGCAATCAAAAAGGGCTTTGAGCTCATGCACAAAGAGGCTGGCGAGAAGGGCGTTGGCATTGACGACCTAGTCTGGGCAGTGCCATACCTTCCAATCGATCCAAAAGATGTTGGCCGCAGCTACGAGGCAGTAATCCGTGTTAATTCACAGTCTGGCAAGGGTGGCGTTGCCTATCTATTGAAGACTGATCACCACCTAGACCTGCCTCGCAAGCTTCAAATTGAGTTCTCACGAGTTGTTCAAAATGTCACTGATGCATCAGGCGGAGAAGTCTCTTCTGAAAAACTTTGGGACATCTTCATCGATGAATATTTGCCTGCACCGAGCGATCGAATCGACCTAAAGTGGGGTCGCTTTGAGCTAAAGAAGATGCGCACAGCTTCTGAGATGGATGGCGTAGTTCAGCTCGACATCTTGCTTCGCGACGGCGACGGAGAACTTGAGGCTCACGGAACCGGCAATGGTCCAATCTCCGCGTTCTTGAATGTTCTTGAGCAGCAAGGTGTTCAGGTGAGATTGCTTGACTATGTCGAGCACACGCTGTCAGCCGGCGGAGACGCACAAGCTGCGGCCTATGTTGAGCTTGAGGTCAACGGAAAAACTCTTTGGGGTGTTGGAATTGATGGCGACATCTCAACAGCATCTCTCAAGGCCGTTATTTCTTCTGTGAACCGAGCAATCCGCAGCTAATCGACAATCGAGGTAGATACTTGTTGAGTGCCTACCTATCGAGACGAAGCTGTTGTGCTACGCACTCACAAATTAGGTGAGGCTGACCGCATTGTCACCGTGTTGTCGCGTTATCACGGGCAAGTGCGTGCTGTCGCCAAGGGAGTGCGCAGAACTGCGTCTAAATTTGGTGCTCGACTCGAACCGTTTATGGTTGCAGACATCCAGTTTTATGAAGGTCGAACCCTCGACACCATCAGCCAGGTTGAAACAATAGGTTCTTATGGTCGCGAGATCATCGAAGACTATGCCACCTACACGGCGGCAACTGCGATGGTTGAAACTGCCGAACGACTCACGGGCGAAGACTCTCAGCCGCAACAATATTTGCTTTTAGTTGGGGCACTCAGGTCACTCTCAAATCGCGAGCACGAGCCAAGTTTGACCCTTGATTCTTATCTATTGAGGGCTCTGGCAATCGCCGGTTGGGCTCCGAATTTTTTCGACTGTTCTCGCTGCGGTGAGCCTGGTCCTCACGAGGCTTTCGTGATGCAGGTCGGTGGAGTGGTTTGTCGAGATTGCAGGCCAGCTGGTGCTGCGGTAATCGACCCGCTGACTGCCGAACACTTAGGTGCATTGCTTGCGGGCGATTGGTCACTTCTAGACGCTTCGCCTGAGAGCATCCGAGTCGCTGCGTCGGGAATCGTCGCAGCTTATAGCCAGTGGCACATTGAACGTGGACTAAAGTCATTGCAGCATGTGGAGCGATGATGAGTGATTTTCAATCGGTTTCAAAACCAGACAAAAAGATGCCAATCTTTGCTGCCGGCTCAGTGCCGAATCACGTTGCGATTGTCATGGATGGCAATGGACGCTGGGCCAACAGCAGGGGATTGACACGAGTTGAGGGGCACAAGGCTGGCGAAGCTGCACTGCTTGATGTGGTTGCCGGCGCGCTTGAGGCGGGCGTGAAGTATCTAACTGTTTACGCATTCTCCACAGAGAACTGGAAGCGCTCACCAGATGAAGTGCGCTTTTTGATGGGGTTCAATCGTGAGGTGCTTCGTCGCAGGCGCGATCAGCTAAATGCCTGGGGGGTTCGAATTCGTTGGGCTGGGCGAAGGCCAAAGCTTTGGTCATCAGTGATTGCCGAGCTTGAGGCTGCTGAAAAACTCACCGAGAAGAACTCAAAGTTAGTTCTGACTATGTGCGTCAACTATGGCTCGCGAATAGAAATCGCCGACGCCGTAAACGCAATTGCCAGTGATGTAGCACTTGGCAAACTCAAGCCAGGGGCAGTCTCTGAAAAAACCATTTCTAAATATTTGAACAGCAGTTATTTGCCCGATGTCGATTTATTCATTCGCAGCTCGGGTGAACAGCGCATCTCTAATTTCTTGCTTTGGCAAAGTGCATACGCCGAATTTGTTTTTATTGACACCCCTTGGCCCGACTTCAACCGCGAATCCCTTTGGGCGGCTATTCAAAATTTTTCAGGTCGAAACCGGCGCTTCGGTGGGGCTGTTGATAAGCCTCAAAATACCCCGCAAAAATAATCGGCCACGGTTAGACTAGGCACTTCGCACACAACCGGCGCGGCATCCAGCAGCACCGAGAACTATGGAGTTTAAGTGGCCACCCCAAATCGTCTTGATTCAGTTATTTCTCTCGCAAAGCGTCGCGGTTTTGTCTTTCAAGCCGGAGAAATCTATGGCGGCAGCCGCTCAGCATGGGACTACGGACCCCTCGGTGTCGAGCTAAAAGAGAACATCAAACGACAGTGGTGGCGCACCATGGTCAACAGTCGTGAAGACATCGTTGGCCTTGATTCATCGGTCATCTTGCCTCGCAAAGTGTGGGAGGCCTCGGGTCACGTGCGCGAGTTCTCAGACCCGCTGATTGAGTGCACGGCTTGTCACAAGCGTTTTCGTCAAGATCACCTCGAAGAAGCATTTGAAGAGAAAAAAGGCCGCGCACCCGAGTCGATGAATGACATTGCCTGCCCAAACTGTGGCAGCAAAAACACCTGGACTGAACCGAAGGCCTTTAACGGTTTGCTTCAAACTTTCTTGGGGCCAGTTGCTGCCGAAGAGGGTCTGCACTACCTACGACCAGAGACCGCACAGGGCATTTTTGTGAACTTCGCCAATGTGCTCGGTGCTGCTCGCATGAAGCCACCGTTTGGCATCGGCCAAATTGGAAAGTCATTCCGCAACGAAATCACCCCAGGAAACTTCATTTTCCGCACTCGCGAATTTGAGCAGATGGAGATGGAATTCTTTGTTGAGCCTGGCACCGATGAGCAATGGCACGATTACTGGATCGAACAGCGAATGAACTGGTACACCGACCTTGGAATCAATCCAGACAATTTGCGTCTATACGAGCACGCCAAAGAGAAGCTCTCGCACTACTCAAAGCGCACTGTTGACATCGAATATCGCTTCGGCTTTCAGGGCAGCGAGTTTGGCGAGCTAGAAGGAATCGCGAACCGCACCGACTTTGACCTAAAGACCCACTCAGCCGAGTCTGGTGTCGACCTTAGCTACTTTGATCAGGTCAAGGGTGAGCGCTGGATTCCTTATGTTATTGAACCTGCGGCCGGTCTCACACGTTCACTAATGGCCTTTTTGGTCGATGCGTATCACGAAGATGAGGCACCAAACACCAAGGGTGGCGTTGACGTTCGCACTGTTTTGCGTCTTGACTATCGTCTTGCTCCAGTGAAGGCTGCCGTTTTGCCGCTTTCAAGAAACGAAGATCTTTCTCCGATTGCTCGCAATTTGGCTGCGGAGCTTCGTGGTCACTGGAACATCGATTTCGATGACTCGGGCGCAATCGGTCGTCGCTACCGTCGTCAAGACGAGATCGGCACTCCGTTCTGTGTGACTGTCGACTTCGACACGCTTGAAGACAAGGCTGTGACCGTGCGCGAGCGCGACACAATGCAGCAGGAGCGCGTCTCGCTCGACCAGCTGAATGGCTACCTGGCGAGCCGCCTGCTCGGCTAGCAGAAGCCCGAACGATTCGAAGGCGATGAGCCAACAGGGACTCCGATACGGTGGCTTGGCAATCAAGACACCTGTCGTTCTTGCGCCCATGGCGGGCATCACCAACACCGCTTTCCGACGACTCTGTCGCGAGTTTGGCGGTGGGCTATACGTGTCAGAAATGGTCACGTCGCGCGCTCTCGTCGAACGCACCGAAGAGTCGATGCGGCTGATTGGGCACCACGAGAGCGAAGACATTCGTTCGGTGCAGCTCTACGGCGTCGACCCGAAGACTATCGCGGATGCCGTCACCATGCTGGTTGCCGAAAACCGCGCCGACCACATCGACCTCAACTTCGGCTGCCCCGTGCCAAAGGTCACTCGCAAGGGTGGCGGCGCGGCGCTTCCATGGAAGCGCGACCTGTTCGCGGCTATCGTTCAGGCCGCAGTCAAGTCGGCCGGTGATGTTCCTGTGACGGTCAAGATGCGCAAGGGCATCGACCAGGATCACCTGACGTTCCTGGATGCGGGCAAGGCCGCACGCGATGCGGGTGTGACCGCGGTCGCACTGCACGGCCGAACCGCGAGCGACTACTACTCGGGCACCGCAGACAGGGATTCGATCGCCACGTTGCGCGAAGCGCTGCCCGACGTACAGGTCCTCG